>Ga0315295_10004548_pt1 | contig 11842 bp, 14 predicted proteins | sample YL17G14_0_MG_FD_204453 | JGI IMG/M metagenome (GOLD analysis project Ga0315295, IMG submission 204453) | Sediment microbial communities from Yellowstone Lake, YNP, Wyoming, USA - YL17G14_0 | ecosystem: Environmental > Aquatic > Freshwater > Lake > Sediment | place: USA: Wyoming | collected... | reverse complement strand
CCCGTGCAGTGAAAGGTAGTGGTAGAGAGGAGTTCGAACGAGATTGGAAGGCTAGCCTCCTGGGCAGATTTCCGGAAAATCTTAACACGCCCACCGGTGGGGGGTCCCCGGTCTTGGGCATTCCTGCCAACCCTTCGCTGCCCTGTTTTGACGCAGCCATTCAAGACTCACGATAGCAGCCAAGCCGATATGCACAACCCATTAGGCGCAGGAGCCCGACGTAAACACGACGAGGAGCCATAGTCAGACTGCGCGTAGATGGCGGCCCAGCTATGTACTTGCCAGTCCGTGCCCTAGCAGGAGTATCCCAGGTAGGAAAGAAGTCTATCTACAGGGCTCAAACCCAGTCCCCTTATTGGAGATGAAGGCAAGCGAAGGAAGCGCCGCGTTGGCGTTGGTTGACTACTATCGCAGTGGTATTCGTTGCCTGCCCTATCACTGCCAACACCATGGCTTTCAAGATCATCTCGGTAGCGGGCTTCACTGTCCCGGCTGGCATCGTCCAGATCGAGGAGACTATCGGTACACAGGATTTCGACGATGGCGAGAGCATCCCATTGTTGTTTTCGGTTGTCCTCACAGATAAAGGGCGTGGCCTTCTCGATGGGATAGAATCGAAAACGGACTATTGACGCTATCCACGCCGTCTCCGGTTTCCCGGACGCAGTTCAGACGCCCTTTCCCGTAGGCGGCGTATCGATTCTATTCTGAGGAGATTGATATGATATGAATGGTAACGCACCCGAAGCAAGAGTAGCAAGGACAGTTGCCGAGGAATACTTAAGCAATATCATCAGTGTAGATCGTGTTTCAAAGGGCTGGTCAACATACGTCTATCGCGTTACAGCAGATTCCAATACATACTATATGCGCTTTTTGCCGGAGGACGCGAGCTTTGCCGCCGAGGTGCTGGCGCACAACATACTCCTTGACAAGGGCGTGACCGTACCACGTGTCATCAACTTCGAGCACAGAAATGAAACAACGGGGCTATCCGTTATGATTACGGAGGAGATACCCGGCGTCTGCGTCGAGGACGAATGGCCGCGTGATGATCTGCGTGGTATTCTGCGTGAGGCCGGTCGTCAGATCGCCCGTGTACATGAAGTCTCTGTAGACGGCTTCGGCTGGATTGACCGGACCTCGTATGACAAACTGAAAGCCGAAAAATGCACCTTTCAGGACTACTTCACCGGGTTTCTGTCTAGTGACCTGCAGACTCTTGAACGTTATGAGTTCACTGATGAAGAAAGGGTGCATATCGCTGACCTGATGGAAACAACACGTCGGATGCTCGACATTCAAGACGCCGTTCTCGTGCACGGAGATTTCGATATATCGCACATTTTCCATTCGAACGGTAGATACAGCGGACTGATCGACCTCGGTGAGATTCGTGGTAACAACCGCCTGTTTGACCTTGCGACATTCGCCTTTGTCGATAGGTCGCCGGGCAGAATCGCATATTCGTATGTTCTGGAAGGCTACAGTGAGATGACGCGTCTGACTGATGATGATTTATATACCACAGAGCTTATGGCGCTTTTTCAAATCCTTCGACTTCTCGGGAAAAAGGTAAACAACAGTTCACGCGAGTATTGGTATCAGCTGGCAAAGAAGCAGCTCAGCAGGATTGCCGATACTTCCAATTAGGATGGGTCGCCCACCTATCTGGAGGGATACATTTCCGATGATCACCTCCTGAGGCTGGTCGACAGGGCGCCGGATCTCTCCTTTGTTCGAGACCTTGTGAGAGGGTACTGTTCCGACGTAGGAGCGCCACGTCCTTGCCGACCTCTTCAGATGGTCTTTCAGAAGGGTTGGGCGGAAGGTAAAGGGAGGATCTCCGATAGGGGACCCTCCCCGCCTTGACTCTACATCAGACACGCCGCTTGACGGGTCTAGTCCGGGTTCGGTGTCTTGGCGTCCCGGAGGTACGCCTCCACCATCACAGCGGAGACAGTGGTCGTGGCGTGGAGCCAGCCCCCTTTCCCGCCGTCCACGTACAGCTCCGAGACCGAGAACCCGGTCCGGGTGAAGAGCATGAACCATGAGACCTTAAGGCTGCCGAGTGAGACAGGTTCGTCAAACTCGAGGTAGACCCACCTTTGCTGGATGTCGTCCAGTCCCTTTAGAACGCGGTTCTGGACTACGTCGGCAGGTTCCTTCGGCAGTTCAGGGATCCTCTCCCATCCTGTGCTCGCTGCGGCTTGCGGGCCTGTCACGCCACCATAGGGGACGATGACCGGGTAGTCCCGCATCTCCGCCAAACTCCCCTCCCGCAGACGGTTCTGTCAGTAGATAGTCACGTAAGAGTACTCATTCGGTCAAGCCCTTCGGGGCTCTTACATTTGCAGGAATCCCCGTGTGTTCTGAGATAATCCTGGTTATAGGGGGTGCTCAAGTGGACGCCATTCTATCTCGCAGGAGTATCCGCGCATTCAAGTCTGCGCAGGTTCCAGACGACTTGCTACTGCGTATCATCAAGTGCGGCTTTGCTGCCCCGTCGGCGGGGAACCAACAGCCGTGGCACTTTGTCGTTCTGAGAGAAAGACGGGTGCTCGATGAACTGGCTGCTCAGATTCCGGAGATGCAGACCGCCACCGCTCCGCTGGCGGTGCTGATATGCAGCATTCCACGAGATCTGAAGTGGCCGCAATACTGGCCGATAGACTGCGCGCTGGCTTCCGAGAACATCTTGATCGCTGCACACGCCGAAGGACTTGGAGCGGTGTTCGCCAACGTATACCCCAAGCCGGAACGGGCTTCCATAATACGCTCCTTGATCCCACTTCCCCAGGAAGCAGAACCTTTCGTGCTCATACCGATCGGATATCCCGCCGAGATAAAGCCTCCGGCGGACAGATTCGACCCTGCCAAAGTGCACGATGGCAAGTGGTGACGATGAGTAGGTACTGAGCCCCGATCACGGCAGGAAGGTTGTACCACACCCGAGGCGAAGCTGCCGCGATCACCCTCGGCACCGACGTAGTCCCTCACAGCCTATAGGTGCAGCTACCGGCGCCTATCAAAAGGCATTGCGGGCGGCCCATCTCCGCCCACAATGTCCCCAACTCGCGCTGATCCTCACATTCCCTTGCCAGCAGGATTCAGCTGGATTCCCTGTTGCGTGTTGCCTCGCGCGCCCAGCCTGTGGCCCCTCTGGCCGCCCCTTCGGCCGAACCCGAATCCGAAGCCGAAACCCTTCATCGTGCCGCCCGGCTTGACCTGGGGTTTCGCCGCATCGACCCCGGCCTGGATGGCGGATAGATCAAGTCCGTATTTCGACGCTATGTCCTGCAGGCTCTTGCCGTTCCGGTACTCGTCCACCAGCGTCTTGAGATCGACGTTGGCTCTCCCCGCGATGTAGCACAGGATGCCCCACGCGTCCCTGTTTCCCTTGACACCGGCGAGGCACGTTGCTATCTCCTGCTTGATAGCGGTTAGGTCCAGCCCGCGCTCTTTCGCGATGTCTTCCAGACTCTTGCCGCCCTTGTACTCATTGACCAGCGTTTCGATGTCGACCTTGGCCTTCTTGGCGATGTAGCTTAGGATTGCGGCAGTCTCCTTGTCGAGCCCCTCGAACACCGCCTTCGGGGCGTTTGCCCCGATTTCGTCCTTCAGGGCGCTGAGATCCAGGCCGTACTCGGAGGCGATCTCCTCCAGCGTCTTGCCGTTCTTGAGTGCATCCATCAGCGCCTTGAGGTCGATGTTCGTCTTGCCCTTGATGTAGCCCAGGATGAAACCGCCCCCGCCCGGTCCGCGCCTGCCGAACCATCCCCTGAAGGACGGCATCCCGGCCTTATCTGTCGGATCCTGGGCGAACGCGACCGACGCGGCCGCGACTACCAGGATCACTACGGCAACTGAGACCGGCAGGATGCGCCTCCACTCGAGCTTCACGTCTTACACCCCCCTTGACTTGGTCGAAAGCTCAATGCCTGAGTAATTGAGCTCCTCGATCTATGGATACCCGCTTTTCATTGAGAAGCCTTTTGCATATTGTGAACAGTTGTTTAACATGGCGCTCAGCAGGGCGTGGGGAGGATATTGCGGACGCTGATGACGGCGGATTGCCGCCGACCTAACTTCCACGGACAGCGTCCCACAGCGAACCGGTCCACAGCAGCTATCCCTCGGCGCCGTGATAGCTCCCAGACCAGCGGCAGTCGTGCAGGACTCAATCCGACATCTGTTGAAACCGGTTTCCGTCAGATCGTCCAGGTCGGATCACCCAGGAGGATTGCCCCCATGATTCCCAAGGTCATCATGGACAGCTCGCTCGTGACTGCCACCAGCGAGGTCGACGCTGTCGCGGAAATCGCCCACTGGAGGCCGGGCCTCTGCAAGATAGCCAGAGCTGAGGAAAGCAGCTTCGATATCGGGCTCAATCTGAAAGAGCGGGAGTTCACGAGCGTTGACGACGTCAATGAGTACGTGCGGCGCCTCACCGGCAACGGACGCCCAGTACCGAAAGCGGCCGCGAAGACTCCCTTTGAGAAAGCGCAGCGCCTGATATACGAGACGATCGACGCTCCCCGGAAGAAGAAGATCGAGGAATGCCAGGAGGCGCTGGCCATCTATCCGGGGTGCGCGGATGCCCTGGTCATCCTGTCGGAATACGAGAAGGATCCGAAAGCCAGGCAGAGGATGCTCGAAGAGGCGGTCAGAGCAGGGGAGATCTGCCTGCGCGACGCGGGCATACCGCTCGGCCAAAGAGCGGACCGCTCGGAGACGCGCCGGAACGGTGACCCGGACGCCTCTCTGTTCTGGTCGGGCGAAGCTCGCCCCTACATGCGCGCGAGGTTTGCGCGCGCCAAGTGCCTGTACGAAGCCGGCCAAGGGGCCGGTCGAGAAGCTGGCCTAAGAAGCAAGGCTACCAGGGACGAGACTATCCGGGAGGAGGCAATCGGGGAGTATCGCTCGCTTCTGGAGCTGAACCCCATGGACAACCAGGGCGTCCGGTACCTCCTTCTGAACGCGTTGCTGGAGACCGGTACGGGTGCCGCGGACGCCGAGGCCGCGGAGTTGCTCAGGCGGACGGGGGACGATTCCTCCATGTGGGCCTACGCCAAGGTATTCCTTGCGTTCAAGTCCGGCCTCCGGAACAGGGCGGCCGATGGAACTCTAGCCGTGACGCGCGCGCACTACTCGAACCCGTACATCCTCAAGGTTCTTACAGGCGAGGTCCCTGTACCTAAGAAGCTGCCGGAGACCTACGGTCGCGGCACAGAGGACGAAGCGATCATATACGGGGCTTTGGCCATGGGATACTGGACCGCGACTCCCGGCGCGCTCCACCTTCAGCGCGGGCGGGTCTTCACTCATAGACAGGATAGCTAGGCTCAGGAGAGTGGCCGAGACAGGGGACAGGATCCGCCCCACAGACAGGCACTACGCCAAGGCCTTAGAGGACCACCCGGAGTTCGCCGCAATCTGGTTCTCAGCAACCTTGCTCGACGGCAAGCCGTTGGTTGTCGAGGACGTGAACCCGGTGCAGCATGTGGTCGTGCAGGCGGCGGTAGAGGAGATCCTCAACAGGCCAGGGTCCGAAGACGGGAACAATCCCAAAGACGCGTCCTGGGCCATCCGGGCTGCGCTGGATTCGACGATGCGGGCGGGACTGTCCCGCCACGAGGCTGTCCACCTGCTCGGGTACGTGTACGCGTTCGACTGGTTCCTCGCTGGGAATGACGTCGTGCCGTTCGACGTCGAAGCGGTGGTCGCCCACTTGCGTTATGTCAACCGGCTGACATCCGGCGAGATCAGCCCGGACTCTGTCCTGGCGAGCTCGGCCAGGAACGACCCGTGCCCGTGCGGCAGCGGACGGAAGCTCAAGAAATGCTGTGGCAGGGACGGCGGCTGGCCGATCCCTCAAGTGGCCTCTCTCGCTCGGGAGATCAAGGCCGGCGGGGGCAAAGTGCAGTCGCGCCGGAACCTCGGGCTGTCGCCGGTGATCGGCGACGGGAAGTATGCCAGCGTGGAAGACCTCATAGAGCTGCCTCCCGGCCATCCCCTTGCAGTTCTGGAGAACACTGCGGCAGTCGCTGAGGCGCTCGTCGATCAGGGGCGCGACTATCAGGCCTATTGGGCTCTCCGGGACAACGTCGAGCTCGCGCGGACGCTTGCCGGCGATGAGCATCTCGTGACAGCCCTGTATGACGCGGTCGATACCCTGGAGCAAGTGGAGGGCTATGAACACGAGCTGGGCCAGTATGCGTGCGAGCTCGCGCGGATGGTCGACGACCCTCGGGAGGCGAGCGCATTGTGGTCCGCCGCGGGCGAATCGTTCATGTCGCTGGGCAAACGGCGGCACGCCGAGGAGGCCTTGAGCCGGGCCATGTCGACCGGCAACACACACCCCGGAGCCAAGATGGTGTGGGCCAGGTATCTGTCACAGACAGGCCGTCCTGACGAGGCCCAGGCGGCCTACCGAGAGATGATAGAGGACTGCGCGCGCTCCATCGGGCCGGAGTACAAGGACCTCGCGGATGCGGCGAGGGACGAGCTGAGGAAGCTCGAAAGAAAGGTTGCCAGGGAGAGGGGACGGAACTGAGCCTTGCGGTTTGCCTCTGTGATCGCTGGAACTGGCCAGGCTACTCCTCTCGGGATGGATCCATGTGCCACACTCCCAGCCCCGTGACCAGTTGGTTGAGCTGACGGTCCGACGAGACCACGACCGTCTCTGGACCAAGTGACATTGCCGCTGCCACCTGCAGAGCGTCGATGGGAGTCACGTACCTGGGCAACAGCAGCTGAGTGGCTCTATCGATCACCTCGGCCGAGACGGCCAAGGTCTGGATTCTACCCGTAGCAACGTCCAATGAGAAGGCTGACCACACTTCGGCAAACTGGGCGTCCGTGACTGCGTTGTCTACTGAGCGAAGCCTCTGAAGATTGGACAGGAACTCGATTACGCTGAGCGTTGAGATGAACACCTCGGCGTCCTCGCGGAACAGGGCATCCATCTGTTCTGATCCGCGCCCCGGCAGGTACCGTTTGAAGAGGGAGCTCGTGTCAACGAAATACGTCTTCACGGTTATTCTCTGCCTTCCCTCTGAGCTCGGATCCGCTCTGTGAGGTCGACGGGCAGCACCGGCATCCTCTTCCTCACATTAGGGGCGGCGAGGTCAGGGTGGGGCTCCTTCGGGTCGATCCCCATGCCACGGAGGTTGCGGGCAGCGTATGCTCGTATCTTCTCATCCTCGGGGACATCGTCCCTTCGCCTCAGCACTATAGAATCGCTGTGAACGACTGCCTCGAGGTGGTCGCCTTCGCGGACCATCATCACGTCGCGAATTCCCTTCGGCAGCGTGATCTGACCCTTCGACGTGACCTTGACGTCCCATTTCGGTTCCTTCGCGTCTCTCATGTCTTTCATGGGGGAAACCTCCTCGCACCTTGACTCCGGGGGAGGTGCCTTACTTTCCGATTTTCCTACCGGGGCTCTTCAGGAACTCTATCATGGTCCTGCGGGTGGTGCAAGGTTGGCGCGTAGAACGCCTTCTGTGATGGGAGTAGCAGCCGCTCGCCTGGTACAGGCACTGGCTTTGCCAGCTTCGCTGATTCGGTGAGCGACGTGGGCCGGGAGCGATCACGAAGGCTGGCACACTGCGGTCAGTCGCCGGCACATGGCCCGCGAGGCGTGGCCACCAGACCGAAGGGGGTTCATCCGAAATCGGCGTCATCGCTGCTTTCTCGGGCGGTCCCTCACCTCGAGCCGTTCCTTCAATGCTTCCTGAAGCACCTTGGAGTAGTTCACGCCCTTCTCGTCAGCCAGGTCGTTGAGCCACCTGGGAATGGTGAGGGTCTTCTTGACCGGACGGCTCATCATCTCGTCTCGGACGGGGGGCATCCACGCCTCAATCAGCGTGCAGAAGGCGGGCGCGGTCACGTCAACCTGATCGGGCCTGGTCGGGTCAGGTATCTGTTCCCGGTCTGATTCCATTCCGTAGAGATGTAGCTCCAGGGCGTCCCGCGCCATCGCGAGGGCGTGCTGCAACGACCTTCCTTGGGTCACGCATCCCGGCAGGTCCGGGAAGGTTACTGTGTAGGTGTCGCCCTCCTCTGGTTGGAAGACGGCGGGGAAGACGTACCTATCCATGGTTGCCATCTCCTTGTTCCTCGAGTGTTGACGGATCGATGCCTGCTTGACGAAGGATTGCTGCGACGGTCTTCGGAGCGAGGTCCCGGACAGGATGAGGGATAGTCACCCGGCCCTGCCTCCCGGGATGGACTAGCTGCAGGTGGGAGCCTCTCTGCCGGGCCACGACCCATCCTGACTTCCTCAGGATTCTGAGCACTTCTCTTGAGGAGTATGATCTCACAACACGTATTGTAATACGTGTCGCCCGGTTCGGGAAGATCTTCAGGTGGCCCTGGGAGTGCCCATCGATGCACGAGTTCAGCCTGCTTGCGGAGGATGGCGTGGCTCTGCGTTTGAGCGGCATGGACCTCATATACGCGAGGCTCGGACCGGACCTCATCAACTGCGGCGCCCTGGTGGAGGGCCTGAGGGTGTGGGCGAAGGTCGAACCGTGGGGTCCCAAGGAGATCGGTTTGGTCGCGCGGACGACCGACCCCGACCGGCTGCTCAACGCGGTGGCTGAGCAGCGCCAGAGGTCAGGGCGGTGGAGGAGGAAAGCGCCTGCTAGAACGAGCGTCGACCGGGGAGGAACTGCGGCTCAGCGGTGGTCCGGGAAAACAAAGGTCAGGAGGTAACCCGCCAGGCAGATTCCAGCTGCGACCGAACGATGTCCGGTCCGCAAAGCGCCTCCGAATGCTGGCATTCCATCATCCTGCGCGGGCTGAATTCCGCGACATACAAGATGGCTCTCGCGAGGTGCCTCGCCGAGTCTGTCGAACAGGGGCGAAGCAGAGTGTCCTGGGACGAGCTCGCCGGCGCATTCCTCGACCTATACATTGACCGGCTCGAGAACGGCATGCCCCAGCTGTCCGACCCCTACGCAGAGACCGTGATGGGGGGCATCGTCCGCAGGTACAACAAACACGAACTGACCAGGGCTGAGGCGATCAGGCAAGTCAAGTCGAGGGCCTTCCGCGATGTCGTCCCTTCCTTCCACATGGTGGACGGGAGAGAGGTACCGGTCAGGTTCTACACGGTGGACGATAATGGGCTGTCGCTCACCGAAGATGCCCGCCGGGTCATGACTCGGGAAGGGGAATTGCACACTGCTAGAGGATCTTGAAAACAAGGCGCCCCTCGGGGGCCTACCTAATCTGCAAGTTCACAGCTTGAGTCGGGGATTGGCGGGTCTACAACGCTATATGACATTGAGGCATCCTCCATATGCTCCGTGTGTGACTCATACCACTGCAATCGGTGTGTTGTCATGAACAAGAGGAGCACCTCCGCGTACTGTGTTCCGCCTGAACGATACTGCCGAGTAGCGCACCTTGAACGAGAAATGAGCAAGAAGCTGTATGAGAGACTGCTGGCAGCGGGTGCCAATGTTAAGGGAATGAGGGAACTCCCAGGAATAGACTACGAGGACCCTCTTGACCTGATACTCAGGGAGAAATCACGAGGTGGTTCTAATGTGGCAGACAGTGGCCCAGCTGAGTCAGACTGAATGCACTAGCCTGGAAGACCTGTTTGAACGGAGGGCATCTTTGGTGAACCTGAGCAAGATGCTCAACAACACTGCTATCGAGCCCTCGCATTTCATTGATGTCGATCCTACTGCAGTCAGCGCCCAGGTGAACAAAGCCCAGGAGCAGATCGGGGAATGGTGGTCTCGGACCTTACAGGAGCGCGGACTTCCGAGGGATATCAAGACGGTCTATAGAGCCGATCTTGAGAATCACGAGATCTATAGATTTGCGGACACAGGCGCGGGTGGGCAGAGTGTCAATGAAAGGAGGTGAGGATGATGAGTTTGTACAGCAAGAGCGAGTACGCCGAATCAGATTCTGAACCAGTCGAGCCGCTTGGTTGCACTTTCACTTGTGTCAACACCTGTGGAGCTATCTGCGCGGACAACTGTGCAGGGACAGCTGTCTAGACTTGTGCGCGGACAACTGTAGCTTAACTTGCCACGGCACTTGCGAGGGCTGCGGTGGCGGATGTGCGTCAAGTTGCGAAGGAACCTGCTATCAGGGATGCTTTGGAACGGCGACGAACCAACCCAGTCCACCTCCAGGATAGGTCAACTCCAATAGAAGTGGACGCCTGTGTCCGCAATCAGGTTTCGTTGCGTCGGTGTGAGTCTTCGGCAGGCTCCCGAGCTTTGATAATTGTGGATTGCAGGAAATCGGCGCAGTACCTGGAAAGAATGAGTCGGAACGACATCCTGGGGTAGTGTGAGAACAAGTTATCAGCGGCGCCAAATAATGGGTGATATGCATGGGCCCCGCAAGTCTCGTTTGAATTGTATGATCAGACAGACAGAGGTGTAAGGCGATTTGATGGACCTAGGGCCCCCCCGATCCAAGGCATAGCTTTGAAAAAGACATACAAGTTGGGAGAGAACTGGGTCAAAACTCTGGATAGAGTTCACATAGCTCTCTGTCCAGGCGAAATGGTCATGCTACTGGGACCATCAGGATCCGGCAAGAGCACGCTAGCTACATGGTTTGCCCGGACTGAGCCGCTGGACTCTGAGCGTAATCCGTTTTAGGAATTTGCCATTGCTGGGGGAGTCCAAGCGGAGACGCTAGGATACCTCAGGGGAGTGCTTCGAGAGCCAGACGCTCCGCAATCGCGCGAGTACGGTATAAAGAGGTTGAGATGTAGCGGGAGGTATTTTGCGACGGACTTTCTAATCGGAAGGCAGTATGGTAGGGGCATGTCGGCTCATACCCTAAAGACCATCGCGATTGTCGCCATGGTTGTGGATCACGTGGCGTCGGCGTTCGTGCCGACTGCGAGCGCCTTAGGGCAGATCATGCACATGATCGGGAGGCTCACAGCCCCGATCATGATGTATTTTGTGGCGGAAGGCTATCATCACACGAAAAACCTAAGGAAATACGCCCTCAGGCTCGGAGCCTTCGCCTTGATCTCGCATTTCCCTTTCCACTTTTTCTATTTCGGGCGATGGCCTGTGTCCGCCGCCGGGATCCAGCTGTATCCGACCTCGTTTGTGTACTCGTTGTTCGTCGGTCTCATCTCGCTCATCGTTTGGAATAATGACAAACTCAACTTGACAGCAAAAGCGTGCCTCATATTCGGCCTGTGTGTGGCGGCAATTCCCGGAGATGGGGGTTTCTTTGCGGTGTTCTTGATATTGGCCCTAGGGGCATATCGCGGGGATTTCAAAATGCAGGCCCGTTCTCTTGGCGCCTTTGCCGTTATCGCGATGGTTCTTCAGATCGGCAACTGGTACCAGCTTGGGATGTTCCTCGCCATCCCGCTCCTGAGGCAGTATAACGGCACGTTAGGCGGGAGCAAGCACTCCAAGTGGTTTTTCTACGTTTTCTACCCTTTGCACCTTCTCGTACTTGGGTCGCTCAAACACGGCGTCTGACCTGCACCTGACGTATCGCGAAAGAGATCGCGGGATGCTCGGGGTGGTGGGTTTTCAAAACCATGCTGGGTAGGAAGAGTGGCGGACCGATAAGCGCACGTAGGACCTGGCTCGCAAGAGCCCGAGGCTGTATGTCAAAGATAGGTTAGCACTAACGGCAGGACGCCTGCGTGGTGGCACACTTGGGAATAGGCTCGGTTTGCTGCTTTGCTTGCTGCTTGCACGACGGCAAGCACGGGTATGGAGCGAGACGGGATGGGAAACGGGGCAGAGGGAAATAGGCCTCATGCTGCTCAGAAGTGATGGACGGGGAGGAGGCGGAAAGGTCGGATTGCGCTTGACATGCAAGAGGT
>Ga0315295_10004544_pt1 | contig 11844 bp, 14 predicted proteins | sample YL17G14_0_MG_FD_204453 | JGI IMG/M metagenome (GOLD analysis project Ga0315295, IMG submission 204453) | Sediment microbial communities from Yellowstone Lake, YNP, Wyoming, USA - YL17G14_0 | ecosystem: Environmental > Aquatic > Freshwater > Lake > Sediment | place: USA: Wyoming | collected... | reverse complement strand
TATTATCGCTATATCTTCCGTTAATAATGCTTCTCAACTCATCAATTGCCTCATAATCATCCTCTGATTCAATGTGGACCATTACTTTTTTGATTTCAGTAGAGAGTCTGTTTCTGAGTACGTTAAGGGCTTTTTCAGGGCTAACCTTATACAACTTATGATACTCTGAAACTTCCACTGGTTTGCCATAAACAACAGTAAGCACCTGCCTCAACCTGCTGTAGTTTGAATATTCAACGCCGACAGGGATTATCTTTATTTTCAGCTTAAATTCTGTTGCTTCGTCGGCTTGGAAAGCAACCCGGCAGATTCCTTTCTTAAGCTGCCTGAGTCTTCTGAAACCAGCATGATCACCTTCAGGAAGGATGACAAGACCATTTTTATTCTTTAAGACATCAATCGTTTTGAGGAATATTTCATCATTTGCCTTCACTGTGCTGAATCCGTCGCGTATCCTGTAAACTGGCAGTATCTTAATAAAATACAGAAAAGCGGCAATTGCTTTTTTCTTGAAAATATCAGCTCTGGCCAGGAATACCGGCTGTCCCTTATGTGTAAAAAGAACTGCCAGGGCATCCATCAGTGCATTCTGATGATTAGGGGCAAAAATCAAATGGTCGTCAGGATTTATATTTTCACTTCCCATGACAATTATTTTCCTGTAGAAAATCTTATCATGCCAGAAAGCTACGGCCTGTTTAAAAAGCGCATATCGCGTGGAATATTTCTCAATGTTTTCCTTCCCCATTCAATCAGGTAAATTGTCAGCTTCAGGCCGGTAAATTCAGAAAAAAAAAGAAAAAGATAAATGCAAGATAAAAAAAATGACTTGCAGTCATCATTAACCTGAGCAAATTAATGATTAAGTCAGTAAATAATAAGTCTTTTTACCACCCCCTAAAGATGGTCAAAGTCGTCAATGAACCTGTTGAGATTTCTTCTTTCTTTTTTAGTCGGTCTTCCTGTTCCTTTTTCCCTGTAACCAACTAATCCGGTATGCCTCATATCAAGTTTTTTCTTCTCTTCTTCAGGTGTAAGATCTTCGATAAAATTACTTGCAAGCTTAGCTGAGACACGATTTTCAACAGGTTCTAAAATACGGTAGGTGTAGATTACCGGCAGTTTTTTCACAGTGACTATTTCATCTTTGAATACAGATCTGGATTGTTTAACCTGAACATTATTTATTATTATTCTTCCTTTTCTGCAGGCTTCTGAAGCAAAACTCCTGGTTTTATAAATTCTTACTGACCAAAGGAATTTATCAATCCTTACCGGCTTGATATCAGGCATATGGGGATAGTAATTTACTTCGTTTCAGTTTTTTCCCCCTTCCAATCAGCTTCATCACTCTTTGAGGGGACTTTTGCTAATCTGTTAAAAGCTGTCATGGTCAGTTCGGTGCCTGTTGTTCCAAATGATTTGATCATTTCGATTACTACCGCAATTCTCTCATCAATGAATTTTTTTTCTCCAGGACTCCATTTCCCGAGGACATAATTTATCTGGGAGCCTTTTCTGAAGCCATTTCCTATTCCTACCCTTATCCTTGTGTATTCACAAGTGGAGAGTATTGAGTTTATATGTGCGAGGCCATTATGCCCCCCGTCGCTTCCCTTTGGTTTCATTCTTATGCTTCCCAGAGGCAGTGCAATGTCGTCTACTATTACCAGAAGATTTTCGATGGCGATTTTTCCTTTTTTCAACCAGTAACTGACAGCGTTGCCGCTGAGATTCATATATGTCGATGGCTTAAGCAGCACGAACGTCCTGCCTTTGTATTTTATTTCACAGACGGAACCGTACCTCCGGTCGGCAAATACAGCTCCTGATGCCTCTGCATAGGCATTTAAAATTGTAAAGCCAATATTGTGCCGGGTATCAATGTACTCTTCACCAATATTTCCCAGGCCAACTATCAGATATTTCATTGTGCCTGATTATTGAAACGAATTCCAGGTTATTTGCTTTTTCCTTCAGTGTGAGCTTTCCCCTCAGCAGGAGTTTTTCCCTCAGCAGGGGCAGCAGCAGGAGTAGCACCTTCAGCACCTTCACCTGCAGGTTTTTCAGCACCTTCAACACCTTCACCCTCCTCTTTCTGAACAACACGTGATGTGGCAACTGAAAGGACCGTAGTGATCTTAGGATCAATTAACTCGATTTTGTCATACGACAGATCGCCTACCTTTATTGAATGATGTATCTTAACATCAGTGATATCGATCAGCAGAGATTCAGGGATATCATTTGCATAACCTTTTATCTTAAGGTGTCTCTTTTTGATCCTGAGTTTACCGCCGGCTTTTACTCCTACTGAATCGCCTGTTATCTTAACAGGAAGGTTCATAATAATTGGTTTATTATCAAAGATCTCAATAAAGTCGACATGCGAAATTTTGTCAGTTACAGGATGAAACTGGATATCCTGCAGAACAACCTTATATTCTTTGCCTTCAAGGTTCAGTATGACGATATGAGCATCCGGGGTATAAACAAGATTCTTAAAGCTATTTTCATGTGCCTGAAAATGAATGTTTTGATCTTTTCCATAAATAACACATGGTACATTTCCCTCTTTCCTGGCTTTTTTTGAGCTTTTCTTCCCCAGCTCTGTTCTGAAAGATCCTTTGATTTCGAGTGTCTTCATTTCATAAAAGTTATTGTGCTACTAAGAGTTATCACCGTAATAACTCCCCATTACACGTTTGACATAAAAAAATGGAGTGCAAATATATTACAAAGGATTCAGAATACAAAATTTGTGCTGATTGACTGATTCAGATTTACAGCCTGGATAGTATTTGCAAAAATCTCAGCAATAGATAATACTTTAATTTTATCAGATTTATTTACAAACGGTACGGAATCGGTAACCACGAGTTCAGTTATCGGAGACCGGTCAATTCTATCAACGGCGTTTCCTGATAGAATCGGATGTGTCGCAAATGCCCTGATACTTCTGGCACCTTTCTCTGCCATCTTCTGAGCGGCAAGAACAAGGGTTCCGGCTGTATCAACCATATCATCAATAATCACCACATTCCGATCTTCAACTTCTCCCAAGACCGACATTTCCTCAATTACATTCGGTTTCTTGCGGAGTTTATAGCATAGTACCATTTCAGACTGAAGATGTCTTGAATAAGCATTGGCTCTTTTTGATCCGCCCATATCCGGTGCAGAGATAGTAAGATTTTCAAGTTTCAGTTTTTCGATATAAGGAGCAAATATTGCCGAACCATAAAGATGATCAACAGGCACGTTAAAGAAACCCTGTATTTGATCGGCGTGCAGATCCATAGTAATGATCCTGTCGACACCTGCTGTTCCGAGCAGGTCGGCTGATAATTTTGATCCGATTGAAACTCTCGGCCTGTCCTTCCGGTCCTGCCGGGCAAAACCGAAGTAAGGTATGACAGCAATAACTTTGTACGCTGAAGCTCTTTTGGCAGCATCTATCATCAGGAGAAGCTCGAACAGGTTATCAGCAGGAGGATTTGTCGATTGAATGATAAAAACCATATCCCCTCTGACAGACTCGTCAAAACATGGTTGAAATTCGCCATCGCTGAAATCGGTTACTGAACTTTTCCCCATGGCTATACCAAGCTCATCAGCAATCCTTTGAGCCAGATGTCTCGAAGCCCTGCAGGAAAAGATCTTCATAGGTGCCTTACCGTACATTATTCCGTGATTTTGCAGTTTTTATAAAAAGATTTACAATTTACAAAATTATAAATTCCGGAAGATTTCAGACCGCGTTTGAAAAATTGTTGATAGTTTCTTCAATGAAGCCAAGTATCTCTTCACTGCCTGTTTTTTTAACTGTTGAAGAAATAAAAGTTTCAGGAAGCGATTCCCATATTTTAAGCATCTCACTGTCATAATAATGGATTGATTTCTCAAGAGCACCTGCCGAGAGTTTATCGCTTTTAGTAAAGACTCTGGCAAACGGAATTTCATTCCTTCCTAAATACTCCATAAATGACATATCGGATTTCTGAGGTTTATGCCTTGAATCAAGGAGAACAAACAAACAAATAAGGTTTTGTCTTTTAAGAATGTATTCTTCCACAGCTCTGACCCATTTTTCCCTCATTTTTACTGGTACCCTCGCAAAACCATAGCCCGGAAGATCGACAAGATACCAGGTATTGTTAATTAAAAAGTGATTAATGGTCCTTGTTTTTCCCGGATTGCCTGAAGTTTTAGCCAGCCGGGAGTTGCCTGTAAGCATATTGATCAACGAAGATTTCCCGACATTTGAGCGTCCGATAAATCCAAATTCAGGCTTCACCGGATCAGGGCACTGCTTTAATGAAGCACTGCACGTCACAAATGAAGCTGAATTAATTATCATAGTAAATTGCCTTATTTCAAGTCTTTATAAGGTAAATCTATCTTTTTGTATGCCAGATAGTTGTTACCGAAATCAGTAGGGAAAACAGCAATTATACCAATATAGTCCGGCTGAGGTGTCCCACTCTTCCTGAGATCCAGAAAAGTCTTTCCGTTAACACTCTTTATCCGTTTGCATTTCACTGTATCAAATACTCCGCCGGTGAATTCACCGCAGTAAAATTTCACCTTTTTGGATTTATCTGATAATCCCAGGTTAATACTGATTTTTCCTGATGTATTATAACTATCATTAATATTGAATACAATTTCAGGATAATCACTGATGAGCTTGCCATTCTGGTTGTACTCCTCAATTATGGGAGATCGTAATCCCTTTATGAAGTTTATTTTTGCCTTCAGTCGGCCGTTCCTGTAATATTGTTTTTGAGTACCGTCAATGGTATCATGTTTCATCGGGGTTGACCTGAATACCTGACCCTCCAGATAATACCACTTTGCAGAGTCCTCACGAAGCCCGTTCTCATACCAGAATGTCTGATACAGCTGACCTCCCTGGTAGTACGTCTTAGTCTCACCCTGCCTTATCCCATTTTTGAACGTAACTTCCTTTAAAAGAAAGTTCCCGCTGTAGTACTGTTTAATCCCGGTATAACCTGTGTCAGGAACTGCAAGCTTATCTGTTGCTGCAATCGGTTCCTTTTTTAATGATCTTTTTCCTGAGCAACCTGCAGCTAAAATGAATAAGAATAAAATCAGGACTGAATAATTTATTTTTCTCATGATCGCTTTATGATAATTATTAATCGATACCTCTATTATTAATATAAATCTCAAGTATTGTTGCTTCAGGTTCGGGGACGAGAACAATATCACTGATCATTGCCGGTATCAATACTGTTTCTCCTTTTGATATTTTTTCTGATTTGTTTTCCCAGCTGATCAGAAATCTTCCTTCGGTGCAAATGTACACAACAAAAGAATCAATAAGGTTATAGTCCCTTACTATATGATCATTGAACTGAATAATATTGGTATCGAAAAACTCACAGGTTACAAGATTGACCGCTATATTTTTTGGAAGTTCCTTCTTTATTTTGTTTTTTCCAGCAGCTTTAAAGTTGATTGCTTCCAGAGCAAGATCAGTATGAAGTTCACGGGATTTTCCCTTATTATCCTTTCTGCCCCAGTCATAGATCCTGTAAGTTATGTCGGATGTCTGTTGTATTTCAGCCAGGACAATTCCGGCCCCGATGGCGTGAATTCTGCCAGCAGGAGTAAAAAAAGTATCACCGGGATCTGCACTTTCGATATTTAAAAGATCCGGAACCAGGTTGTTTTTCACTGCATTAACATAAGAATCACGGGTAACAGGTTTTGAGAAGCCAGTGTAAATCTTTGCATTTTTCTTACCCTGAAGGATATACCACATTTCAGTTTTCCCATAAGCATTGTGCCTTACTTTTGCCAGCTCATTGCCGGGATGAACCTGCACCGAAAGATCGTCCACGGCCTCTATCAGCTTGATGAGCAGGGGAAACTCATTGCCGAATTTTTCAAATACCGATTCACCGATAATATCACCCATATATACTTCAATGATTTCCTCAATATTATTGCCTGCCAGAAATCCATTACTTATGATGGACAGATTATCCGAAACAGCCGATATTTCCCAGCTCTCTCCGATATTTTTCAGATTGCCGGTCTTTTTCCCATAATTTTCCGCAAGAGAACTGCCTCCCCAGATCTTTTCTTTTAAAATGGGTTCAAATTTCATTGGATATAATTCTGACATTAATAAAGGAGTTAACGATTACTATTTTGTTTATAATTGACTAAAGTACCTGTAGTGCCTAGAGTACTTAAAGTCAGTCTGATTTTAAACTTTAGGCACTCCAAACTTTAGCTCACTTTAGGCACTTCTTCAATGCAAAATGTTATTTTTGAAAATTGTAATTATCACAAAAGTAAAAATAAATGCTGATAGTCGGAATTGCAGGTGGAACAGGATCGGGAAAAACAACAGTTGTAAAAAAGGTAATGGAAAGATTGCCAGATGAAGAAGTGGTAGTAATTCCTCAGGATGCCTATTATAAGGACAACGGTCAGATACCGCTTGAAGAACGTCAGAAAATAAATTTTGATCATCCGGAATCTCTTGAATTCAGTCTGCTTATTGAACATCTTGAAAGGCTCAGAAAAGGCGAGAGCATTGAAATGCCGATATATTCCTATCTGACCTGCCTCAGGTCAAAGGAGACTGTAACAATTAAACCGGCGAGAGTGGTTCTGGTTGAAGGGATATTGATCCTGACAGACAGCGGTTTGAGAAACATGCTTGATATTAAGGTTTTTGTGGATGCAGATGCTGATGACAGGCTGGGAAGGGTCATCCAGAGAGATATTGTTGAAAGGGGCCGGTCAGTACTCATGGTACTGGAAAGATATCATAACACCGTTAAGCCATCTCATCTTCAATTTATTGAACCTTCAAAAAGATACGCTGATATTATAATACCTGGTGGTGGTGAGAACCAGATCGGAATAGAGGTTTTAATTTCAATAATTGAAAAACATTTATAGACAAATCATAGGATATGTTATCAAACATCAAACCTGAGGATATTTTATTCCTCGACATTGAAACTGTCCCGGCAGTTTCATCATACAACATGCTCGATAAAACATTTCAGAGGCTCTGGGATAAGAAATCAACCCAGTTCAGAGGCGAGGAACAAACAGCAGATGAGGTATTTGACAGAGCCGGGATCTATGCGGAATTCGGCAAAATAATCTGCATTTCAGTCGGGCTGATAAAGGAGAAAAATCCGTTTTCTTTCAGACTTAAATCATTTTACGGGGATGATGAAAAATCCCTGCTTTCCGAATTTTCATCCATGCTTGTTAAATTCTCAAAGAATAAAGAAGCGTTGTTATGTGCACATAACGGTAAGGAATTTGATTATCCTTATATAGCCCGAAGAATGATAATAAATGGCATGATCATTCCCGACCTGCTTGATAATTCGGGGAAAAAGCCATGGGAGGTCAAATTGCTTGATACGCTTGATTTGTGGAAATTTGGTGATTATAAAAGTTATACTTCCCTTAATCTCCTGACGGCCATACTTAATATACCTTCTCCAAAGGATGATATCGACGGAAGCATGGTCGCACGGGTTTACTATGATGAACATGATATCATGAGAATTGTCAGGTACTGCGAGAAAGATGTGCTTGCTGTTGCTCAGGTCCTTTTGAAATTGATGAATCTTCCGGAAATTAAAGAAGATAACATAGAGTCAGTTACTGCATTCTGATCAAGAGTTGTCGAGGAATTTCAGAAAGCATTTCCTGACCATTTCAGGATTATCAGCATGGATCCAGTGCCCGGCACCAGGCACCACGATCAGTTCGGCACCGGGGAAAATTTTCAGAATTTTAAGAAAATCACTCTCAGGAAGATAATCTGAGTTTTCACCTTTCAGGAAAATAACAGGAAATCCCGTAATCTCTCTGCAGGTCGTATCATCTGATTCAATCCCTTCCATTATCCTGTCGAGATTGCTCAGTAGGGCAGGTGCATTTATTTTCCAGGAAAAAGAATTATCCGGCTCCCGTTTCAGGTTTTTCAGGATCAGTTCTTTTACTTTTTCAGAACTTATCCGCTGAACCAAAAGCGATTCAATGTAATTACGTGAGGTGATTCCGGTAATGTTTGCAGAGAGCATGAAATCGAGTATTTGCAGATACTGATCATAATCAGCTGTTTTCCTTTCTTTCTGAGTCAGGGGAGAAATATCGGCAACAAGCAGTCCATGAAGTCTTTCCGGCCAGCTTAAGGCAAAGTTCACTGCAACTTTGCCACCCATACTATGACCTGCAATGAAAAATTTTTCCAATCCCAGGTCATTTACAAAACCATTCAGATCCTCTTTCATGGAATCATAGTCATGAACCCGGCTATGAGGCGACTGTCCATGATTTCTCAAATCGGGCAGGAAAATTGTGAATCGGTCGCTGATGCTTTTAGCAATTGATACCCAATTATCTGAAGATCCAAAAAGACCATGAAGTATTATTAAAGGAGGACCAGAGCCGTATTTCCTGTAAAATAATTTCATATGCAGTATTAATCTGCCAGTTGCCTTTTATACATCTGAATGGCATTTTCGAGGCCGAGATAAAGAGCATCAGATATCAGGGCATGTCCTATTGAGACTTCTGCAATCCATGGAATGTTCTGATGCATATATCGGAGGTTATCGAGATTAAGGTCATGACCGGCGTTAATTCCAAGCCCAGCATCACGAGCAACCTTTGCTGCATTTATAAATGGTTCGATTGCTCTGGGTGCATTTATGTCAAAGCCGGAAGCATAAGGTTCTGTATATAACTCCACTCTGTCAGTTCCTGTTAAAACTGCATGTTCAATATTTTCAGGATTAGTATCAACAAAGATGGAGGTCCTGATCCCTTCTTTTTTAAAAGTTGAAATTACATCAGTCAGAAAAAGCCTGAACCTTACAATATCCCAGCCGGCGTTTGAGGTTATGGCATCATGTGCGTCAGGAACAAGAGTTACCTGATCGGGTTTTACAGACAGAACCAGATCAATAAAGTTGTCGGAGGGATAACCTTCAATATTGAATTCAGTAGTTATTATCGGCCTGATTTCCAGCACATCTTTGTATCTTATATGACGCTCATCCGGACGAGGATGAACAGTTATTCCGTCGGCACCAAAGAGTTCGCAGTTGATTGCGGCAGTTTTGACATTTGGAATATTACCTCCTCTTGCATTTCGTAAAGTCGCAATCTTATTAATATTTACACTTAGCTTTGTCATAATAAAAATGATGATTATCCGTATAGTAATGTGATACAAAAATACAACAACTGGCTTTTTTTTTCTTATTTTAGATGAAATTTAAACAGTGAGTCACCTTTTATGGTTGCAAAAGACTTAATTTCAGAAGTGGTTCCTTCCCTGAAGACATCTGATTCAGGACAAACAGCGCTGAACTGGATGGAGATTTTCAGAATATCCCATCTGCCGATTGTAAACAATCAGGATTTTCTCGGCCTGATCTCGGATACTGATATTTATGATATGAACCAGCCTGAAGAACCGATTGGTAATCATTCACTTACATTGCTTAAGCCTTATGTCACAACGGAGCAGCATATTTTCGAAGTTATAGGACTTGCTTCAAGGTTAAAGCTGACAGTTATTCCTGTACTTGATGAGCACTCCCATTACAAGGGAGTAATAACAACTACCGACCTGGTTCGGTATCTTGCCGGGATTTCTTCAATGGACCAGCAGGGCGGCATAATTGTGCTCGAAATCATTGAAAGAGATTATTCACTTTCACAGATCGCCCAGATTGTTGAAGGCAATAATGTAAAGGTGTTAAGCATGTACATTACATCGCAACCTGATTCAACCAGACTAGAAGTGACCATAAAAGTAAATACCAATGATCTGGCTTCAGTGATCAGAACCTTCGAAAGGTACAATTATGATGTTAAAACCTGGGTCACATCGGATGATTCAATGGACAGGTTCTATTCGGAACGTTTTGACCTTCTCATGAAATATTTGAATATCTGATACACAATGCTGAGTACAGTTGCCATTTATAGCAAAGAGAACAAACCTAAAACCACTGAGGGAGTTAACAGGCTGGTAAAGGAATTTTACAGCCGGGGTATTAAAATGAAAATCTATCAGAGAAATAACGATTTGGTTTCACAACCGGCAGGGGAGCTAATAGAAATATTCAGTGACCTGAAAAACCTGAAAGAACTACCCGATCTCGTTTTAAGTGTTGGTGGAGATGGTACTTTTCTTGAAACAATGCTTAAAGTAAGGGATTTTGGAATCCCGATAGCAGGAGTAAATACAGGAAGAATGGGATTTCTTGCAAATATATCTGAAGATGAAATAGGTCATTCTATTGATCTTTTGTGTGAGGGCAGGTTTAAGCTGATTGAAAGATCACTAATTGAAATAATGCATCCTGAGGGATTTTTTGACAAAGAATCATCCACAGCCCTTAATGAAGTAACAATTCAGAAAGTAGATCCCAGCATGATCACTATCCATGTTTATGTTGATGGAATATATCTGAATACTTATTGGGCTGACGGATTGATTGTTTCTACAGCTACAGGCTCAACCGCATATAACCTGAGTGTTGGAGGTCCTATCTTATCTCCTGAGGATGAGAGTATTATAATTTCTCCAATTTCTCCTCATAATCTTACTATCCGTCCGATAATCCTTTCGGGTGAGAGTAACCTGAGAATGATAGTGGAAGGCAGGAGCAAAGAATATACTGCCACATGTGACTTCAGATCAAAGAGACTGCCTTTCAGTGAAGCAGTAAGTATAGCAAGATCATCTGAGAAACTGAAAACTGTAATGCTGGAAGGTATGGATTTTTACAGCACACTAAGAAACAGACTGATGTGGGGGGCCGACAGGAGGAACTAAATTAGTTGTTCTTAAGCATGTTGTTTAATTTTAGATTATTATATTTGTATCTGCAATTTAAATTCAAACTGAAATGAAACGATCACTTTTAGCTGTAATCCTTTTATGTTTTGCAGTTCAATTGTCTGATGCCCAGCTTTGGAAAATGAGACGCTGGGAAGCAGCGCTAGGAGTAGGTCCGTCATTTTCGTTCCCCGATATAGGAGGTTACACACAGGGTGAGAACCTTCTTGGATTCAGGGATTTAAGCTACAGACAGACAAGATTTGACATTAACGGTAGTGTAAGATACCGTTTCTCGAGAACCGTAAATGCCCGAATGAGCCTGACTTATGCAATGCTTCATGCAACTGATGTCAGGGGATCAAATGAAGGCCGGGAATATGAAGCAATAACAAATTTGTTTGAACCGACGCTGATGGTTGAATATTATTTTATTAAAAATAAATATGAAAGCAGTTACCTGTTTCTGAGAGGCAAAAATCTGTGGGCGATGCTTTCCTCGCTGGACTTCTACGCTTTTACAGGAGTAGGAGGGGCAGCTTTCTCCGTTAAGCTAAATGATGCACTTGTTGGAAGAGGTATAACCGAGCCTGGAAGCACAAACGACCAAGGTTTCTCACTTGTCGTACCAGGAGGTTTAGGCGCGACATTAATCTATAATCCCAATCTGAATTTCGGTCTTGAATTTGCCGGCAGATGGGCCAATACAGATTATCTTGACGGTTTCAACCCAGATATATTACCCAATAAAGCCAAGGACAAGTACTATTTTTTGAACTTTACCGTTACCTATAAGCTGAAAACAAGTCCCAGGGGACTGCCCTCTTTCAGATGATTATAAGTTGGATCAGTTTGGATGAAAAAGCTATTAGGGTTTCTTCTGTCAATTCTTTTATCCTTATCAGCATTTGGCCAACGGAGTGCTGATTATGGTATTATTTTAGGTGTATCTTCTTATCTGGGAGATATAAATACCA
>Ga0315295_10004543_pt1 | contig 11845 bp, 12 predicted proteins | sample YL17G14_0_MG_FD_204453 | JGI IMG/M metagenome (GOLD analysis project Ga0315295, IMG submission 204453) | Sediment microbial communities from Yellowstone Lake, YNP, Wyoming, USA - YL17G14_0 | ecosystem: Environmental > Aquatic > Freshwater > Lake > Sediment | place: USA: Wyoming | collected... | reverse complement strand
AAACCCTGCAGCTACATGGGGGTTATCCCCATAACAAGCCGTTGTGAGTGTTACCAATCAGCTTGGACTTTCTGTTACCCATCAGCCCGACTGCTCAAGGTTTCTCCATCCCTTCGCCAGTGGAGTATTCGGGGCGATGGGAACTGCGAATGGCAGTCTTGAGTCTGCGGGTGTCAGCCCTCTGCTTAGTCCCACCATACGCTCACCAGCTGATAACCTTCTGGCATTCTTGGTGGATTGGCGAACGAGTCCTGTGAAAGGCCGATTGAATCGGGGGTGAGGTTCCGCATAAGGGGAGCGAATGTGGATGGCGCTAGGCGCGTCGCGATCAGTGCTGTGTCGGTGAACGGCCAAATGTCATCGTATGTCTCATCAACTTCGGTGATGGCTAAGTAGACGCCGGAGACGCCTTCCATGCGTTCAATTCGGCCGAGGACCTGGTCGAAGGCGTCAACTCCGGGATGTTTCGTGAGATTGCAGCCGATGGAGCCCGGGTCGTCGTTCCCGTCGAAGAACTGGGCCCGTGACACGAGGACTCTTTGGCCCCCAGTCGAGACCCCGAGAGCTCTGATGATGGAAACCAGCTGTACGCGTTTGACCTTGTCCACGATGGAAAGCTCTCCTTGGCCGCCTAACAACTGATTCTACAACCACCCCCTCCCGCCTGCACGTCTCCCCCGTGCAGGGGACGTGGACGATGCGGAGAAGTCGTAGAATCCCTCCGTACGGGGTGAGTCGCGGTGGAGGATACCCAAAACGTCGGCGGTTGCGCGAGGCACGCTCCTGCCCTCTCCGGCTCACCCCCCAGGGTGATCGCAGGCCGTCCCGCCTCCTCGACCATCTCCAGCCCACGCTCCGGCGCCGCCACTACGCGCTGCGCACCGAAGCCTCCTACCTACACTGGATCCGGCGCTACATCCTCTTCCACCACAAGCGCCACCCGGCCAACATGGCCACACCCGAAATCGAAGCCTTCCTCACCCCACTTGCCGTCGACCAGCACGTGTCGGCCGCCACGTAGAACCAGGCCCTCTCCACCCTGCTCTTCCTCTACCGCAACGTCCTCGGCATCGACCTCGAGCTGCTCGGCGGAAGCGGGCAATGCCACTTGGACTCTAGGGCAAGATGGCGGGCATGACAAGCGCCGAATTGGCGGCGGCGCCTGGCGGTGCTATTGCTGAGGGCGAGGCTGGGTGCTATGCTCGTGGTGCGCGCTGTGTCGACCCATCCCCCTTGAGCCGACACGCGGAAGGCGCGACGGGCGGCCTCGCGAGAGCGGGGCCGTACCGCGCAGGCAAACGAAAGCCGGGTCCATCGTGGACCCGGCTTTTCCAATCCCGGCCCCTGCCGCTGGTTGACCCCCGCGACCGTAGAAGCGAATCCACCGGACTGTGTTCCGCGTGTGACCTCCGCAAGTCCTCCTCCACGACCACCACATACCTTCGGAGCCCCGCCAGGTCGGCGTGACACATGACCGAGCAAGTTGCAGGGGCAATGACTCAAACATCTGGCGCCCCGCCGAATCGACGAAAGCAGAGCGCCCTGGCATCGGGCAGGGCGCTGTCAGGTTCGCCGTCCAATCGCCGAAGGTTACGCGGCGAGTCGACCGATCGGCTGCGGCTGCTTGGCGCGCGTCGTCGGGAGCGGCACGACGACCTGCCTGCCCTTGCCCAGACCGCGCAACTGGGCCAGGGCGTCCTCTTCGCTGACCGAGATATACCGCTGGGTCGTGGCCACGTCGGCATGGCCCAGAGCTTGCTTGATGGCCATGAGGGAAGCGCCGCCCTCGTGCCAGGTGCGTGCACAGCGATGGCGTAGGGAGTGGGCCGTCACCCTGAACCCGATGCCCTCGGTGAGTTGATGGAAGAACGCGCCGACGCTTGCCGGACGAAGGGCGGCTGGCCCGTTGCCGAAGTCGCCACTGAGGAAGACCGGATGGTCGGGCTCATTCAATCCGACCTTGGCCACGAGGCTCCGCAGGTCGAGAAGGGCGCGATAGCAGCGGGGGTCGAGGCTGGGCGTCCGGCGGCTCTTGTTGCCCTTGCCTGCGACGACGTGGAACTCGGTCTGGCGAGTGTCGTCGTCGAAGGTGACATCGCCCCAGGTCAGGTTGCAGAGTTCCTCGCGGCGGAGGCCAGCCGTTCCGGCCACGAGCACGAGGGCCAGCGTGCGGATGCTGTAGTCCTTGGCTGCTTTCTCAATCACGGTCTCGAACTGCTCCTTGGTGATGCAGTAGGCGTCGTCGTCGGGAACCTTGAGCAGGTCCTTGTCGCCGACCTTCCACTTGGGAGCCTCGGGGAGAACGTTGTATTGCGGATGGCCGGTGATGCCGCCGGAGGCGAAGACGTAGAACCGGTGGACGAGGAGCACATACCCCTTGCGCGTGCGCGGCTTGGTCCTGCCCTTCGGCCCGTCGATGAACGCCTTGACCGTCGCGGCCTGATTAGCCGAGGTCAGGTCCTCCGCCGTCACTTCCTGCTCGTCGAGCCAGGCCGTGAACTCGCCCAGCCTGCGCCGGTTGTTTTCGAGCGTCAGTTCCGAGAGGACCTTCTTCCGTTCTTCCAGCATCCGGTCGAGCAGGTCCGTCCAGGTCTTGAACTTGTAGGTCTTGAAGAGAGGGGATGTCACCGGTTGGCCTCCTGGATTCGAGCAGTATCCTGGGGCCACCGCGGGGGTCAAGGTGATAATACCACGCCCGACCCTTCGACGCCAGCCAGGCTCAGAGCCTGGATTCAGTATCGGGTATACTGAATCTGCCGGAGAACCGGGGTCCACCCCGGCAGGGTGAGCGGAGGTGCCACCATGTCCGAGACGGAACATCGCGCGGCGGATGTGATCGACGCCTACCGACGGCGCCGTGGCCGCATGCTCCCGCTGCTGCTGGGCGGGCTGGCCGTTGTCCTGCTCGTTGTGGGCTCGTTTCTGGTCGTGGTCTGGCTGACCGGCGACCAGCCACCCAGCCTGCCCTTTCTCTCGACCGACACGCCAACGCCGACGCTGACGTTCACACCGCTGCCGCCTACGGATACCCCGACCATCACGCTCACTCCGCTCCCGTCGGAGACGCCCACGCCTGAAGGCCCCAAGACCTATATTGTCGAGGCCGGCGACTCGCTGTTCAGCATTGCCGAGGAGTTCGGCATTTCCATCGATCAGCTGCTGGCCTACAACCCGGAGGTCGCCGCGAACCCGAACAGCATCGGCGTCGGCTCGGAGATCATCATCCCGCCAGCCGACGCTCCATTGCCCTCGCTGACCCCGCTGCCCACCAACCTGGCGCCGGGCGCGCGCATCGAGTATGTCGTGGTCACCGGTGACACGCTGCAGGCGATCGCCGCCAAATTCAACAGCACGGCCGAGGCGATTGCCACAGCCAGCAAGATCCTGGTGACCGATGTCCTCTTCGTCGGCAAGGTTCTCGTCGTGCCGGTGAACATCGCCACGCCTACGCCGACTTCACGAGTGCCGTCGGCCACTCCCCCAGCAACGTCCACCGCAACGCCCACGCGCGTTCCGTAGCTCAACCGATCGATCCAGACAACACGGGCGGCCAGCTGGCCGCCCGTGTTCCATGTACGCCCAGCATGGGCGCTGACTAGGAAGGTGGAAGTCCTTCCCGGGGGTTGATGGCACCCACCGTAGCCAAGGGCAAGGGCGTCGTCGTGAGGCGGGGTCCGGAGGAAGCCGGAGGCAAAACCGCGACCTGAGGGACACGAACCCGATACGAGGCCGTGAGCCCGGACGAGTGGGCACGTAACCACGAAGTCCAAGCCATCAAGGGGCGGAGCGGTAAATCGGGCAGGGATGCGGGGACCGCCAGCGTTCTTATCTGGGGAGACCTGTCGCTATGCCAAGATACATGGCAACCTCGGCTGAGAAGCCGGGCTGAGGCGACAGGGGTCAGCCGAGGCCATAGTACCGGTTAGGTCGCAGGTATCCACCGGGAAGGGCCGAACGGTGAATGTGCCTGGAGTGGAAAGTTCGTGGAACGAACACAGAAGGCCGCATTCCCCGGATGGGGATACTGCTGGTGGGGCGAAGGCGGTGAAGCCGCTGGGATCCTGCCAGAGGGCCGAGTCGTTCCCGGCACGGACCGCCAACAAGGGCTCGAGGGCCAAGGTTCGTTGGGTGCCCTGACGTTCACCGAACCGCCGGATGCGGACCCGCATGTCCGGTGGTGTGAGAGGGGGAGCGGGCGACCCGCTCTCCCTACTCAATAATTTGCTTTCTGGACTACGTCCGGATGGCTCGCGGCTTGTCTGGGGCGCGGGTCCGGCGCCGACAGGGAGCACTCCACGCCGCGTGACCGGGAGATTCGGGGAACCTCCTTGTGGGCCCCCTCCCCAAGATGTGGCTAGTCGCAGGCTCGGGGTACCTCTGCTGGCGGGCACAGAACTGTTGGCGAGTCTGGGGAAAGGGACAATCCCGCGCTCTGGCCCTCCAAACGCCCATCCGGCACCCTTCCTGCATCTCCGCTTGGGCCGGAGGTGCCTGTCTCATCGGGCACGCAGTGGAAAGAGGGTTGCGGGGTGGATACCTACTGCCTGGCATGCGCCGCGGCGGGAACGGCCAAGCATACGAAGCCTGTCGTGGAGCCGAGGACGGCTCGGCCGTACATCATCGTCGTTGTGGATGACGAGCCGGACTTCTGCACCGTGGTCAGCGAATTGCTCAAGAGCGCGAACATGGTCGTGCACAAGGCGCACAGCGCGCTAGAAGCGCTGTCGCTGATGTCCGATATGCGGCCCGATCTGGTGCTCACCGATGTGATGATGCCGGAGATCAATGGTCTGGAGCTGATCCGTCGTCTGCGGGCGGATCCGGTTCTCGGGCGGGTGCCGACGGTCGTGATCAGTGCCCTGGTGAAACGCGAGGAGCAGGAGGCGGCGATGGACGCCGGCGCCGACGCCTTCATCCCCAAGCCATTCTCCGTTCGTCAACTGCGGGAGACGATCGCCAGCTACTTGCACTGAAGCGCTGGGTTGCGGGCCGCGAAAGGATGGGGAGGCGCCACCGTGAGGTGGCGCTTGACGTTCACCCTCCAGGCGGGCACGGACTAAGAAGCGGGGAGCACGCAGCGGAACCCGAGGTCGCTGCGCGCCGTGTCCGGGCTCTGGTAGTAGCGATTGGCCGAGCGGGCATATACAAGGGCGCGCACGTGCACGCCATCGGTCCAGGATCCACCGCGCGCCACGCGCCAGGTGCCTTCCTCGGGCCCGACGGGGTTGCGCAGAGGAGGCTCCCGGTAGGCGCCGGCGCTGTACCAATCGGCCGTCCACTCCCATACGTTGCCGGCCATGTCGAGGACATGGTACGGGCTGGCGCCCTTGGGATAGGTGCCCACCGGCGCGGTCTCGGCGTAGCCGTCCTGTACATCCGGCACGTGCCAGGGGAAATCGCAGTCCTGGTCGCAGAAGTTCAGCTTCTCCGGATCGGCGACCCCGATCCATTCCCACGGGAAGCGCCGAGCGTCGGTCCCGCGGGCGGCTTTCTCCCATTCGGCCTCCGTCGGCAGGCGGCGACCGGCCCAGGTGCAGTACGCCTGCGCCTGGTACCAGGTCACGTTGACCACCGGGTAGTCGGCGAAGTTGTCGTCGCCGTAGTACGGGTGCGGGGAGAACGGGCCGAAACCGGAGGGGGGCGGCATGCATTCGCCGTCCCGGACGCACTCAGCAAACATGGCGTTGGTCACTTCGGTCTCGTCGATCCAGTAGCCGTCGAGGAAGACGCGCCGGAGGGGCATCTCATCCGGTTCGGCGTAGACGTCGTCAGTCCCGGAGCCCATCCAGAACTTGCCTTCGGGGATTCCGATCAGCGTCATGCCGTCGGTGGGGGACACCCATGTCAGGCTCTCGGCGCGAAGGGGAGGCAGAGGCACGGCATCGAACGGCGTCGCGGATGGTCGAGGTACAGATGTCGGACTGACCGCCGGCGTAACCAGCCGGACAGGATGCGTTGCCAGCACGAACGGCGTGGGCGTCGGCGTTGCCACCACGCGCCTTGGCGTCGCGGTGGGCATGGGCTGTGCCGCAGGGGCACAGGCGCTCAGCGCGGCCGCCAGGAAGAAGACGCAAGTGAGGGAGCGGCGGGTTGGCATGGGTCGATGGCAGAGTGTAGCACTCCCACGCGCTCGCCTCGCGCTCCTTTGGAGGCTCGCATGCCTGAGTCGAGTCCGGGCAGCTTGTCCGCCGCCCGCGCAGGCAGTAAGATGGCGGTAATGACCCGTAGCCGCGAACGACAGCGCACCGTCCTGGTTGTTGGCGACGTGATCGTCGTGCTGCTGACGACGGTCACGGGGTTCGCCAATCATGGGGAGTTGGCCTCCGCCGGCCTGAGTCGGATGGCAGCCACGTTCATTCCTTTCGCCTTCGCCTGGTTCATCCTGTCGCCCTGGTTGGGGTGCTTCGATGTGGACGGGATGGCCCGACCGGCGAACCTGTGGCGTCCGCCTCTGGCCGCGGTGCTCGCCGCGCCGCTGGGTGCCATCGTCCGAGGGCTATGGCGGGGCGCCCCGGTGATCCTGGTCTTCGCGGTCGTGATGGGGGCCGTCGTGGCTGCGGCGATGTTCGTGTGGCGGCTGGTGGCGGTGGCGTTGCTGCGCAGGTTGACGCCTGGCACAGGCTGAACCCTCCTCGGGTTCGTGCGGGTTCCCCCGCCCGGTCTGGACCATCTCCGCTGACTCAACCTCGATTGCATGGCGCACCGGCGTGGGCTCGTTGTGAGTCCCCGCCACCCACCACGCCTTGCCTGCCCCGAATCGCCGCGCTATGATGGATCGTCATGGACGAGGCTGAGCTGCTGCGCCTAGCGCAGCGAGGCGATCTGGATGCCTTCAACGGCGTCGTGCTGGCGCACCAGACGCGCGCCTTCAACGTGGCGCTGCGCGTCCTGGGCGACGGCGAGGCGGCGGCCGATGCCACCCAGGAGGCCTTCCTCTCCGCCTACCGCAACCTGCACTCCTATCGCGGCGGCTCGTTCCGTGCCTGGCTGCTGCGCATTGTCACCAACGCCTGCTACGACGAGCTGCGGCGCCGCAAGCGCCGCCCGGCCACGTCGCTGGAGGACCTGGGGCCCGAGACCGAAGACGGGGAGTCGGAGGTCGAAGCGTGGCTGGCGTCGACGGCCGACGGGCCGGAGCGGCTCAGCGAGCGAACGGAGCTTGTGCACGCCATCCAGGATTGCCTCGACCGACTACCGGACGAGTTCCGCATCGTCGCCGTGCTGGCCGATGTCCAGGGGTACGACTACGACGAGGTCTCCTCGGCGATCGGCAAACCGCTGGGTACGGTCAAGAGCCGGCTGGCGCGCGCTCGCGCCCGGCTGCGGGACTGCCTGCAGCGGCATGGGGAACTCCTGCCGGCGGCATTCCGTCTACACGGTGAGGCTTCTTCATGACCCGCCTGAGCCGTCTCCCGCCGCGCGACCTGGAAGCCCTGTCGGCCCACGCCGACGGCAGGCTGTCGCCGGTTGAGCGGCAGCGGATGGACGCGCGGCTGCGGGAAGACCCGGCGCTGCGCCGTGCCCTGGACGAGATCCGGGCGACCTCGGCGCTGCTGCGGGCGCTGCCAAGCGTCCGCCCGCCGCGGAACTTCCTGCTGACGCCCGAGATGGCCGGCGTCCGCAGGCGATGGCTGGGCTACCCGGCCTTGCAGTTGGCGACGGCGATGGCGACGCTGGCGTTCTTCGTCACCGTCGGGCTGGATGTGTTTGCGCCGGTCGCCGGATCGGTGGCCTTCCGGGCTGTGGCGCCGTCGGAGGAGATGGCCATGCAGGCTCCGGCGCTGCAATCCGCCCTCCCGACGGAAGCGGGCGCAGCGGCACTCGAAGCCGGCGCTGTGTCGGCCGTGGCCGAGACGGCGATGCCTGCGGTCACTGCCACGGAGATGTCGGTGGCCGACGCGGTGCAAGAGTCGGCTCCCAATGCCCCTCCGTCGTTGGAGCCCGGCGAGTATGCCAGCCGCGAGGTGCCCGGCGTGGGTGGGGGAGGCGAGCTACCCCCCGCGCCGCTCGAAGCCGCCACCCCTCCGCCGTCTGCTCCCCCGGCGGAGAGTGGGGCAGCGGCGCTTCCCGGCTGTGAGGCCTGTGGTGGGGATCAGCTCCTCCCGGCTGCGACGGCTGCTCAGAAAGTGGCGGGCGAGGCAGCAACACCCGGGGCTGAAGCGTTGACGCCGGAGCAGCCAGCGGCGGCGATGCCGGAGGGCGAAGGGGTGACGCCGGAGGCGTACGCTTTGGAGCCGCAAACCCAGATGGAGCCCGCCGCCGAAGTCCCGCCCCCGGCAGGCCTGCCGATTGTGCGCTGGCTGGAGATCGGTCTGGCCGGTGCAGCGCTGCTCCTCGGCGGGTTGAGCCTTTGGGCCCGCCGCAAGACGGGATGAGCACCACCCGGCCTGCCATCTACTGCATCCGATGCGGCACGCGCATGGAGCAACGGCAGGCGTACGGCAGCCTGCGCCCGGTTTGCCCCGCGTGCGAATACGTGCACTTTGATGATCCCAAGGTCGCGGCAGCCGTCCTCGTCGAGCAGGACGGGAAGATCCTTCTTGTCCGGCGGACCAACGATCCGTCTCGCGGGCAGTGGACGCTGCCCGCCGGTTTCGTGAATGCCGATGAGGACCCGCAGCAAGCGGCGGCACGCGAGTGCGTGGAAGAGACCGGACTGCACGTCCGCATCCTGGGCCTGATGGATGTGATCGCCGGCCGCGAGCACCCGCGCGGCGCCAGCATTGTGATCGTATACCGGGCCGAGGTCCTGGGCGGAGACCTGGCGGCCGGGGACGATGCTGACGAGGTCGCCTTCTTCTCCGCCGCCTCGCTTCCGGCGTTGGCCTTCCGGGCGACACAGAAGGTAGTCGAGCGCTGGGCCACCGGGTCGATGCTATAATCGCCCGACGTCACGGTTGCGGCTGACCTGATGTCGATCCTTGTTAACGCCTATCCGCCCGGACCGCGACGACCCCGATGCAGTTTGACGTCTTCACCCTGATCCCTGAAGCCGTACAGGCGTACCTCACGTCGAGCATCCTCGGTCGGGCGCAGGCGCGGGGGCGGATTCGGATCCACCTGCACAACCTGCGCGACTTCACCCATGACCGGCACCGCACAACGGACGATGTCCCTTACGGGGGCGGCGGCGGGATGGTTATGAAACCCGAGCCGGTCTTCGAGGCGGTGGAGTCGGTCCTGGGGCCCGCGCTGGGGTCGGTCCCGGTGATCCTGCTGACGCCGCAAGGCCATGTGTTCGACCAGCGGCTCGCGGCCGGACTGGCCGCCTACCCGCGGCTGGCGCTGGTGTGCGGCCGGTATGAGGGCGTCGACGAACGCATCCGGAGCCACCTGGCGTCGTTGGAGATCTCGATCGGCGACTATGTCCTGACTGGCGGCGAGATCCCCGCCCTGGCGGTCATCGACGCCGTGGCGCGGCTGCTTCCGGGTGTGCTGGGCGACGAAGGCGCAGCGGCAGATGACTCGCATGCCAGCGGATTGCTCGAGTACCCGCACTACACGCGCCCGGCGGAGTTTCGCGGCTGGACCGTCCCGGCGGTGCTCACGTCGGGTGACCATGCGCGCATCGCCGCGTGGCGGCGCCAGCAGAGCCTGCGGCGGACCTACGAGCGCCGACCGGACATGTTGTCTGAGGCGCCGCTGACGCAGGCGGACCGCGCCCTCCTCGAACGCATGGCGCGCGAGACGGGCAGCGAAGGTTCCGATCCCGGGAAGTAGGAGACGAGGCGTGCGGCACCGACGATCCAAAGCGCTCCTTACCGGCATGGCCCTGTCGCTTCTGGCCGCGGCCTGCGGGAACCCTCCCGGTTCCATTCCTCCGCTTACGATCGGCCCGACGGCCGGCGCCCAGCCGACGGCCTCACTGCCCACGCCTGTACCGCCACCGAATACGCTGATCGTTTGCATCGCCGAGGAACCGGCGTCGCTTTTCCTGTATGCCGCCCACGGCGCCTCGGCCGAAGCCGTGCTGGCGGCTGTGTACGATGGCCCGGTCGACACGGCGGCCTACGGCCATCAGCCGGTCCTGCTGACCAAGCTGCCAACCGTGGCCGACGGCGACCTGGTCGTCGAGCCGATCACGGTCAACTCCGGCGAGGTCTTCTTCGATCCTCTGACCCTGGCGCCGCGCAACCTGACATACAACGATTCCTACCTGCCCTCCGGATGCACCCATCGGGATTGCCTGCGCGTCTTCCAGGGCGGCCAGGTCACGATGGACCGCATGCGGGCGGACTTCCACCTGCGGCCGGCGCTGTTCTGGTCGGATGGGCAGCCGCTGACGGCGGCCGACTCGGTCTTCTCGTTTGACGTGGACGGCCGGCCGGAAACGCCGTCGAACAAGTTCCTGGTCGATCGCACGGCGGCGTATGAGGCGCTGGACGACCTGACGCTGCGCTGGACCGGGATCCCCGGCTTCCTGGATGCCGGCGTGCAGGGCACCGTCTGGACGCCGCTTCCCAAACATGTGCTGGGCGCCGTGCCGCCGGCGGATCTACCGGCGGCCGAGGCGGCCGCCCGCGCACCGCTGGGCTGGGGCGCTTACACCGTCGAGACGTGGACCCCGGGCCAGGAGATCATGCTGGCGCGCAATCCCCTCTTCGCCCGCGCCGAGGAAGGACTTCCGGCCTTCGACCGCGTGGTCTACCGCTTCATCGGCCCCGGCCTTCGCCAGGGGCTGCAACAAGTGCTGAGCGGTGAGTGCGATGTACTGGATGAATCGGTCGCACTGGGCACCGCGGAGGGAGAGGACTACGGCGACTCGCTCCTGCGCCTCTTGGATCTGAAGCAGCAGGGCCTCGTCCAGATGGCGAGTACACCGGGATCGCTGGTCGAGCAGATGACGTTTAACGTGCGGCCTGGTCCGCGATCGAACCCGCTGGCGCAGAGAGTAGTTCGCCAGGCCGCCGCAATGTGTCTGGATCGCGCCGCGCTGGCCGAGGCGGCCTGGCGCGGGCTGGCGGGGGTGACCCAAAGCTACCTACCTCCAGCCCATCCGCGCTATGACGCGGACCCGGCGCCTCCCGCCGCCGACCGCGCGGCTGCCCGGACGATGCTGCAACAGGCTGACTGGGTGAGCACGGGCACGGATCCGTCGGCGCCGCGTGTCGCTGCGGGCGCAGCGGGCGTCCTTGCCGGCGCCGAGTTGCAGTTCACGCTGACGGTCCCGCGCGGCGGACTGGCGGAAACGGCCGGGCTCGAGATCCGGCGTCAGCTGTCGGAGTGCGGGATCGACGTCCAGGTCGATTCGCAGCCGTTCGAGACGATCGTCCAACCCTACCCGGAGGGGCCGCTCTTCGGGGGCGCCTTCCAGGCCGTGTTGTGGGCGTGGCCGGCCTGGTTGGCCCCGCCGTGCGAGCTCTTCGCCGGATCAGAGGTTCCGTCCGACGCGGCTCCCAACGGCGTGAATGCTTCCGGTTTCAGTGCGCAGGACTATGACCGCGCATGCTCTGCCATCCTGCTGTCCGGTGGGTGGGGGCAGGCCGCGGCCCAGGCGGCGTCCGACACACAGGCGATCCTGTCGGCGGAGCTGCCTGCGCTCCCGCTCTTCGCCCGCCCGCGCCTCCTTGTCTCTGCGCCCGACGTCTGTGGACTGCAGGCCGACCCATCCATCCCAAGCCTGCTGTGGACGTTGGAGGGAATCAAGCGCGGCGAAGATTGTCCCGCCGGGTAGCACAGGTGTTCCGGGGGTCCGGATTGCGTGGTCCAGTCGGCCCGGGCGTTGCGTGTTGCCTCATGGATAAATGTTACCGAAACGGGTATCGTTGCCTCACGAGTAATTGTTACCCAACGCCCGGAGTGAGTAGGGCGTCCAGCAGGGTCTCGATTTCGGCCTTCAACTGCA
>Ga0315295_10004542_pt1 | contig 11846 bp, 13 predicted proteins | sample YL17G14_0_MG_FD_204453 | JGI IMG/M metagenome (GOLD analysis project Ga0315295, IMG submission 204453) | Sediment microbial communities from Yellowstone Lake, YNP, Wyoming, USA - YL17G14_0 | ecosystem: Environmental > Aquatic > Freshwater > Lake > Sediment | place: USA: Wyoming | collected... | reverse complement strand
AGACAATCGTTGCCCTTTCTATCGGGTTATTGTAAGCAATATCAACTGCTCTTCCAGTGGTATGATTTCCCTCTCCTTTGACCTGTTTATCGTAGTAAGCACATCTGCACCACGAATTTACCCTAAAGGGTATACCAGCCAGTATCCTCGCCTGTGTAATTTTCTCTAAAAATTTTTCATCCTCGACATACCATCCGCAATGTCGGCACTCCATCTCTGTTCGTTTAAAGTAACTATTCCCCATCTTTGCACACCTTAACCAGTTCCTTTATCGCTTTGTCAATTATGATATTGCACCTCAGGGAGAGCATTCCTTCTCCCCTGCGGGCAAGGTCAGCCTTCCTTGTCACCCACATACATAACCCAAATGCCTTCTGGATAATGGCTTCCCTTCTCTCTCAGGCTCCATACTATTTCCCATACCACCGAAGAATCAGCGTAAGGATCACGTAGAACACTCCTATCGCAGATGTCCATGTCACCATGCGAGTATTCGTCTTGGTCATAAAGGTATTAACTTCCTGCTTCCATTCCAAGAGAATATCATGGTCGTATTTACAGCGTTCCTTGGTCTGAAACTTCTCTTTGTCTTTCGCCACTTCCTCTTTCAACTTGTTCAGGTGGTCATATTTGTCATCTGCTGTCCTGGCCGCCAGCAACAACGCCTTATCCAAAGCCTCAAACCTCAAGTTCATCTGAATCTGCATCGAATCGAAACGATGGTCTATAAACTCTTTTAAAGACACAGTATCAGTTTCATTAGTCATCGCACGTTATCCCCCTTTCCCTTTGTTGTTGAGGGATTTTGCCACCGCCATAGTTTGGAAAAACCCCAGTAGCTTGCTCGTCTCGTTTCGGTTTTCCTCTGTCGCCCTCTGCTGGCCGATCGAGCGGCTCACCATCTGTTCGAGGCAATCGACTCCGATGTTGATGGCGCATTCCTCGAAGGGAGTTGGCTCCTTCCCGATGTCATAATACCGCAATCCTTTACGGTAAAGAGCGCATTCCGACCTGCAATCTTTTTTGTCAAACGGACATTTCCCTTTTTTCTCCATTCAATCCTCCCTAATCTTTGGAGCAAATAATCGCGCAATATGCTGATGGGCGCCATGCTCCACCTGAGGTTATTGTGTTGACCGATGCGGCTCCAGATGCACCTGTCCCAGCCGCTCCCGTTGCCCCTGTTCCTGCATTGTTTGTATAGTAGTCCGCGTTTGGAAAATAATCGTTAACATTTGCTACAATAGAGTTATGTGTCGCATCTTTCTGAAAACCATATACAGTGATGTCGGTAGCGCTCCCTCCGCTATCATAACTTTGATCATTGGTATAGTTGTTTGCGTATTGCTCATACCATTTATGATTGTGGCTTGGTCCCGTGTGGGTGTGACTTGGGCCGGTGTGGGTATGGGAATCGACCGTCAACCCGCTGATCGTCCAGCTTCCGGTTGAATGCACCCCGCCTCCTGTCTGTCCACCTGCCGAACTGCCTTTCGTGATATAAAGCAATTTATCGTCCAGGGTGTTTAAAAGAGTCCATCCGGTCGGAGCGGTGTCAGCGTAAAAAATCATTTTGACGCCGGCAACCAATCCTCCCTCTGTCGCCTTGTCCACGATGAACTGTCCGGTCGTCTTGTTGATGTATCCCCATCTCGTCCATGCAGTATTGGCTCCGTTACGGATGTAAACAATTGGATCAGCCCCAGGAAGGGTTGAAGTGTCCGCATATATCTGATAGGCATACGGGGTGGTAGGTGCGACTGCACCGCTGTTAAAACTGGCCAGGGCTTTCAGGGCGAGGTTCAAATCTGCCCTCACCGTGGCTCCTGCGGCGTTAGCGATGTCCATGTCATGCTGGCTCACGTTAGACCTCCTCTATTTCATTGATGTCAGCGAGAAGTGCATTCAAGCAATCAAGCTTATTTTGCAGGATATTTATTTGCGCCAGTATCTGGTTCATATCAAGCGACTCCTTGACGGTTTGCAGTTTTGCCCCTGTCATCGGATCGTATTTCGAGTAGGTTATGGAAACCTTCTCGTTTTTTTTCTCAAGAATGAATCCAGTCGCTGGCGAGTATTTTGTTATGTCAAACATTTCAATATCCTTTCGCCTCCCATGATATGGTCTTTTGAATTCCTGTTCCCCCGCTATTCTTGATCATCACAGTGAATTGAGTAGTTGAGATGGCAGACAGGTAATAATAATCCCCTGCCGACGCTTCTTCGATGGTTAGGTTTATTCGTGGCTCAACCATGAATTCTTTCGTGAATACGATAGTGTCTCCCGTGTTCGGAATCACAACTCCTCCAGCCCCCTCCACCCTGTCAGGCATATCAACTATGAATTCCAGAGTCTCTATCCCCAAGTTTTGGTTGACGTTCGTGGAGTAAGCCTTGACTCTGAACTTGATCTCTTTGGCGACATAATTCCCAGAGATGAAATTCTCCCAATCGCTCCAGTCAGTTCCGTTTTGAGACAATGATATTTGCGGGATAATCCCTACATTCTGAGCACTTCCATCCATTGTCGTCAACAAATCGAAGTCCACGACATCGTCAATTAGCGATTCCGAGTCAATGGCAATATAGTCAATCATGTAACTGCATCTTGAACCCTGAATGCTACCGAGGTTAATGTGGGAGGCAGGTTCGTAATATCCCACCGCTTCTCCCAGGTCTAAATATAAAATCCCTGTGGTCAGGGTCATGTCGGTCTTTGAGCCAGTAAATCCGGGGTCTTCAACGAGGGTCTCCTGAACATTCCACCCCACGATGTCAGGGACATCCACTACGAATGATATGTCGTCGACACTCTCATTGCCGGAAGTATCGATCGCCTTTACAAAATATTTTCCGTCTTGAAGCGGGACTGTGATAGAATTGGCATAGGTCGTGCCGATGTCGATGGAAGCATTCCAGACCCCGTCCGAGTTGGGGTTCCACCTTAACTTATAATAATCAAGGTCAACGTCTGTGATGTCATCCCAATTGATGATTAAACTTCCGACAGTTGCAACCGTCCAGATATTCGTCACATTGGACGGGGCAGCGGTCTTTCCTTGGATGTAATGAGGGAAAGCGGTCACACTGGCGATGGGGCGCTTTACGTTGAACGTGGTAATAGGGACGACCTTGACATAGATCGTTGTCCCTTCTGTAACATTATCAATCTCGGCATAATTCCACGCTGGGCCCCCATATTTCACGTAATTAACTCCTCCATCTGTCGAGACCCATATCTCAGCCTCTTTATAGGCGGGATACCCTGACGATGGAGGAATAAAAGAGACCAAAAGCCGCGTCAAGGTGTTGTTCTTTGTTCCGTAAAGCTCTTCGGAAATGTCGACGCCTTGAACTTCAGAAGTGTAGGCAAGAGGGTTGGGAATGGTGGAAGAAAAATAGCTTTCCGCTCCCATGTTCACGACATCGTCGTAGAGCAGGGCATTCTCCTCGACCACGGTCAGCGACACGATGCCGTCCTGCGGGAAGCTTACGTCCGTTACCCGAACCACTTCCGCGCTCCATCCAGGCAGCGAATGAGTCACTTGAATCATGTCCATCGGCTCCAATACAAAAGCCCTTGGAGCGCATCGAAAAGAATATTGCCGGTTGAGTCTATTTCTTTCGAGATGGTAAGATCCCAGCTTAGCGACCTGCGTGGTATTGGTCGTTCCTATCAATTCAAGTTCCGTGTCTCTTTCTTCGAGGTCGTAACTCAATACCGCTGTTGGATCATCAAAAACCCTTATCTTACTCAAGTAATTATCGGCTGCGTCCGCATAGGTTATCTTGATGCGGTTTGGAGTATCAGGTATCCCCGGCACTTTTACTGAAAAAGAATCTTCAATGATCTCGTCTTCTGTTATCGCCATTACCGGAGTATCATAATCATAGGGCAACAACCTGTATAAACCACCCGTCCAGATGAGACCCCCCCGGAAGTTCATCAGTATATCGTCGAGGTTGTCTATGACCGATTGCCTTTCGATCACTGCGCCATCAAAGTAATAGGTATTTGTGTCGCACCAGTTGGCGGCATCGGTAAAAGAATCATCATCCAGAAAGGCGGATGAAACTCCGAGAGCATAATCCGAGTTTGTCAGCCAGTCCCTTGCCACAAGGGCTGGATTTCTCGACCACGCTGTTAAGTCGGTCCGAGGGTCATAAATCTTCCGACCCTTTAACTCCACCGTCACTTGCGGGGTCTGAGAATATAGAGTCTCATCGTATTTCAGCTTAAGATACAGGTAGGCCGTTCCTCTCATGGCATCGTTCCAGTTCGGGTCATCGGCCTGCAATGTCGCACAGACATTCTGGGTATATGTCCCTGAGAAAAATTCCCATTGAGCAGATGGAAAGTCCTGAATTCTTTTGTCAAAGAACCAAATCTTATCTCCGGTTCCATCAGTTGCGATCCCCTCCACCGGTCCTTCGGAGAGAGTCAAGACCATGTGGAAGTATTCATTGTCTGTTCCGGATGCTCCCAGATAAACGAGAACCCCGCCTGTCCTGAATTGACCAAAGACTACCCTCACCGGTTCGTTTTGTCCCATCAGGTTGGAAAGGTATCCGGAGTTTCCGATATCGCTTGAAGCCGCCTTCGGTTTTTTACCTTTAGCCACAAAAGAATAGACAACACTGATAATTGTAATTGCGATATAAAGAACTTGCCCCCACGTAAGCCCCCAGAAAGCTGCCGATGCCAACCAAGCTATTATGGTCGCTCCACGTCTTCCCCCTAACAGACCAAACCGACTTTTCTTTTTGGTCGGGAAGTTATCCTGGAGCCGAAGGCTCGGAGGTCTTTTCCAGAATTTCCAGTTCAACTCAATCTCCTGATTCCAATCAGAAATTTTTTAAAAAATGAAAAGGGAACCACCTTGCAACCTCTGTTCTTTTGCTTCGTATCACACGGTGCGAAAACCATCAGTATATGGCCTCGCCCCAGGTAGATTCCAGGGAATAACTGCTCGGCGCCCTCAAAGATAAAGAGATCACCCTCAAGTGCATAGGCAGGGTCAACCGGGCTACCCAAGGAGAAAAGAAACTCCCGGTAGACATCCTTCCCCTCTCCCCGCTTCCATCTCTCGGCATAGTTGTCGGCATCCCAACCCTTAAATTCTGTCGGGAAGTCCTTTCCCAGAAGAGTATAAACTTCCCGAAGAATGTTAAGGCAGTCCCACCCCTTCGAAGGATCTCCGAGAACATGAGGGGCGTCGATAAATTTCTGAATCTTCTGAGTAAACTCAAATCGTTTCATAGACCTCAATGAGGTGCAAGGATGGAAGCGATGCTCTGTCCTGGCGCTCTTCCCCACCAGATGTCTTTATCCTTAAGGGCGGATATCCATCTAAACCCTCCGAAGTTAGTGTTGTTGCTCAATGCCACACATCTCGTCCATGAATGATCACACCATGTCGATCCGCTTTCTCCGCAGCGAGTCCCGCCATAAGTCCATCCGCATAGAGCCTGGTGGATTCTTCTGGGAGATTTCATCTCCCATCGGATGAAATGATTAAAGACATCGAATCTCGCCTTCCTGCCATCGAACTCGATTGCATCCAAAAAGCCTATGAACGAGGCAACCGCCCCCCCGATGACATGAAGGTTGTTGTCGAGTGCCACCCGATATACGGTGCACCCTTTTCCCCTCGTCTCTTCGGAGAGGACGATGTTCGATAACGTTTTATCAATATTGTCCACTTCAAAAGAAATTGAATCCACTTTCGGGGAAGTTGAATATTGAGCAGGGTCTAACCTCAACCCCCTGGAGTTCCACCATTCCCCGTCATAGTAAATTTTTAAATCGGCATCGGTAAGGCGGACTGCCCCGGAGGTAAAAGACATCAAGACAAGCTGTTTGATGCAGCTGTAATCTTTTTCTAACTCCGTTGTCAGGTCTGGGGGCAGTGTTCGCATTTAAAAGTCTTTCACCTCATAGATTGACAGGCCAAATCGTGTCAGATAGGCCGTAAAGATTTCCTCTGACATCTTATCTTCCTTGAACCGGGCTTTAATTCGTAGCCTGCCGTTGAAATTGGCAGTGATGAGAGCGCCCACTCCCGGGTGAACGGGGAGAGTGACCTGATCCACCCCTCCGGCTCCTGTGCCATCTCCAAACACCCAATTGGTATCGACTCCGTCCACATAAACCTTCAGGGTTGCATCATTAGTCGTATCCATCGATGGAAGATCGAAAGTTTCCGCCGCACCATCCCCGTAAGCCACGAATTCATCCGTAATTCTTCTTACCTTAAAATCAAAATAATAAAATGGAACGTAAGACCCCTGACTAAGGACGAAGAATTCATAGAGTGCATCTCTTTCGGCAGTTATCATCTCGAGAACGTTATAATTCAAGACGAAGGTTCTTTTGGGAAACCGCCACGCTCTCCGGCGATATTCCAATCCGGTTTCGTAACTTGATACTATGGTCTTATATTCTTGTTCAAGGATATATGAGTATTGTGGAACAGGCGTTGCAGGATAAACGGATAACGGCATGGTTCATCTCCTTGACTACGAATATCTCTTCATGTCAGACCTGGTGGCTCCCCGGCTCCGGGTGTCTTTATGAATCACCTCTACAATGGCCGAAGGATTCCTGTTGATGAAGTCCCGAAATGACATGGGGTCCATCGCATAGATGAAAAAGTTGGTTGTCTTTGATTCATCATCCCCTGTTTTCCCAAGAGCTTTCATCTGGGCAGGAGTGAATACGCCCTCTCCGCGGTTTAAGATGGCAGGATATTCATTGGGGGCAAATCCACCATGAAACCTTGGAGCAAATGCAAAGGCCGCTGCGGGTACGGATCGGGTCGGCCCAAGTTCACCGACAATGCCCCCTTCGTGTTTAACGGCACCACCGACACCACCGAGGAGGCCGCCAACAAAACCGAGTAATCCGCCATAACCTTTTTGCTCCCCTGTTCCCCACCCTGATCCGCTTTTCGTCAGACTATCGAAAATAAGCCATTGGGAGATCATCTTGCTGACTGTCGATAAAAACACATCCCCGATGCTCTGGAAGAAGCTTTTGATTTTATCCGAGGCCGATCCCGAGCTTCGAATGATGTTGACCATATTCGAGGCCCAGGCAGAGGAAATATCTTTTCCGAGGTCGTCCCAAAATTTTCCTGTTTCTTTGCTTGTCTTCTGGGAAGCCAGGGCCATTTGGTTCAGTGCTCTTGTCGCATCATTGCTCGCATCAGCGAACCCGGAGGCATAATCTTCCACCCCGAAATCTTTAGTGAGGTCTCGAATCTCGATCAGCTTAAGCCTTAGCTTTTCACCCCACGCCGTTGCCTCTTCCGTCATCTTATTGACCGCCTCTATCGAAGGGAACATATCGTCGGAAAGAACCTGCGCCCTTTCCATCTCAATCCCTTTCAGTTTATCCTCAATCTCCCAAGTTCTTTTTACGGCTTCCCAATAATCCTTCTCTTGCTGGACTCTCTCTTCTCCGATGATCTTACGCCATTCCGGATATTCGGATTCCCCTTTCCCAATGACGGGGAGGGGTTTTTCTGTGAATGATGCGAGTCTTCCCTTATATCTTTCAGCTTCTTCACCCGGAGTTGACATGCCAGATGGAGTTCTTATTCCAAGTCCCAAACCGAGATCCTGCGCTGGATATCCCCTCTTCTTTCTCCACTCCTCTTGGGCTTCGAAGGACTTCTTCGCTGACTCACTTATCGCCCCAACGATGCCTCCAATAGCCTCAACCGTTTTTTTAGCATCTTTTATGATATCAGAGAAAAAATTAGCAAATGCCAAGGCAGCGGGAGCGAGGGATAATCTTGTAGCGTTGACTTGGGCTTCCAACCTTTTGAACTGATTTTCCGCTTCTGAACCTTTCTCTACTACTACGTCCCCGAGGACAGAGCCAAGCCTTACAGCTTCATCCATGTATTTTTTGATTCCCTCTCTTCCAAGATTCCACAAGGGAATCAACGCCATTCCGCCCCTGCCAGCAATGGCCATTGCATAATCGATCTTTCTGGCTGCTTGTTCGCTACTGCTCCCTGCCCCTTTAAATTTATCCGCCAGTTCCAACATGACTTCTGTTACAGTTTTACCTTTAATTCCAAGGGCATCGAAATAATTCTTTGCATCTCCAATTCCTCTATTAGCGTCTTCGAGATTTCTGGATAAGAACTTTATCCCCATCATCAAGCTTTCACTTTCTACATCCGCCATTTTTGCTGCATATGTCCACTTTTGATATTCGGTGATTGACAGCCCAACGACTGAAGCGTTTCTTTCGATGTCATTTGCCAGTGAAGCGATAGACCTCGCCATACCATAAATCTGCTTGGTGGCATTGATCGCTTGCTGGCCGATGTTTATCATAGCAGCTGCTGACACAATGCTCATGGCCTTAGTCATCCTGGAGACATCATCGCTGGTTTTTTGGACTTGCTTGGTAAACTTGTCCAGGACCACCGTTCCCTGGTCATCAACCTTCAGAACTAAACTTAAAGTACTTTCTTTTGCCATTAAGCAGCCTCTTTAAATACAATTTTTTTATGAATTTCTTTATGGCATTTTTCACAAAGGGTTATTCCATTAGAAACATCGAATCTTAAATCTGGATGTTCTGAAAATCTTTGAATATGATGAGCATGAAGCCTATTACCTTTTGTAAAGCATTGTTGGCAAACATAACCGTCTCTTTCAAATACCTTTTTTCTCCAAATATCAATTTCTAATCCTCCTCTTAAAAGTTTATTTTGTGATGTTATTCCTCCTTTCCATTTACAGGACTTTTCTCCCCTTCTCATATCTGACAATTTTCTCCGAAGGCCAATGCTTTCATAGGCTTTTTTTATTCCAGCAGACCTATTAGCTATCTCTTCTGGAGAATGACGCCTGCCCAAATGAACCATTGATATTTTTACTTTCATATCTGGCTCATTCATTCTTAATTTAATTGCACCCTTGTGTTCTTCTGTTAATTTTTTCCCTAAATGACTTTCCCTAAACTTTCTTTTTGTTTCTTCGGTATGAATCCGCCCCTTATTTTTCCCTTTATTGCCTTTTGCTATATTTGCAAGGCATTCCGCTGTTAACATTGCCATTGCTTTTTTAACGGATTCGCTAATTTTTACCCTTGTCTCCCGGGAGCAAGGGATTCCTTTATTCCAAGTAATATGTCCAGGTTTAAATGCCATTTGGTTTATTCCTGTCTTTAGCCACTCTTTATCTCCTCGCTCTGGATTTGATAGAATGCGATCCACTCATTCATTTCCTCAACTGTTAAATGCTCTAACGCCGACACAAACGTCTTCTTCCTGTCGGCCAGCGCATACAGGTTTAGTCTGAACCCGTCTTCTCTGAGGTTTTTTTTAGTTCATCAACGGAAGAAGTTTTCAGCATCTCCCCCGTTATCCTTGTTACGACAGCCCAGTCCAGTTGCTCGAGGAACGGCTTGTCCTCCAGCCCGAATGCCTTGCTCCCATCTTCGTGTTCCGCCTTTTCGATTATCGTCCAGATGTGGATGGCCCCGGATGAACCCTGGGATAGGGTCATGATCTTGTCCATCTGCAAGACGGTTATGGGGTTGAAATAAATGGAATCGTCAAACTCGGGAACATAGACAGACTTTCTCCTGCTTGATCCAACATACTGAATCATCTTTTCTTTGAGATTCATAATCCCTCCGCAAACCATGACAGGCGCTTAAAAGCCCTTTTCCTTTACTTCGATCAGCAGGTCCCGCTCAATCTTCTGGTCAGGCTGGCCAGCACTAACCCAGGTCGTCTTGAATCTGGCGTAATAATTCTGGCCGTCACTTCCACCCTTGAAGCAGGCAAAGACAGCGTAATTATTTGCATCAAGGGTGGGAGTCCCCTGAACCATGTTGCCCGTCTGGTTGGAGCCAGAAGGATCAAAGACGGACACCTCGCAGTTATTCATGTTGTATCCGCTGACAACGAGATTGGTGCTGATGTCGGTAAAGTTAGCTTTTACAGTGACCTGTTCGCTCGGCTGCTTTTCAAGAGCCGAATTGAATCCAAGAACGCTCATAATCACCTCCGCCAGTTAGACACCGTTCTGCGCATGGTTCACAAAAACCTTTGCGCTGGTATTGCTGTCCTTCGACCAGTTCGCTGCGAACTTGACCGAGCAGAGCAGGTTGTCATTGGCCGTGTTCCCTGTCCGGGTGATATAGCACCACCCGATGGGAGTCCAGTTTCCGTCTGCCGCGTTGTAACTGAACAGCCATGACACCGTGTTGGCCCCGTTGCCGGTGTTATCCGTGTCGTTATCGTTCGACTTTGGATAACCGGTTGAATTCGCCTTGTTCGATGCGGCAATGTCGGTGAAATTCCCCCTGTTGTCTGTCTTCGCAGGCGTAGCAGGACCCGCCGAGGCCAGCCACATCGTAACGTAGTTGTTCGTCGGGGACTCACCACACGCCCTCTGAGCATAATAGACCTCTCCTGTGGTGCAGACGATATTCTCTCCAAAGACGAAGTCTATCAGTTTTTTGCCCCTATGCAGGGCAACGATTACGTTTTGTTTGGGGTTTCTCTCGAAGAGCGCCCGGATCACTTTCGGATTCGGAATCCACTCTCCCATTCTTTTGACCATCTTTGCTTCTTCCATTCCTTCCACCTCCTTCGGTTATTTGAGCGTTAGTCGCTCTCTTTGGTCACGACGATGACCCGTTCTCCTATTTGGATTTTTTCATGTAGCTTTCCTTGAAACCGCTTTAGAAGCGGGTATAAAGGCAAAAGAATAATTCCCAAAATAAGAAGGCGAATTCTTTTCATTTCGCTTTAAAATGAAAACTCCGCCCGACTGCATCGAACGTCAATACCTTCGGGGTTGACCTGAATCCAAGAGAGATAACAACTGCATCAAGCAGTTTGAAAAAGGTATCTATCAATCCTCCTACTGCAAGGAATGTCCGGTCCAATAGATTGACCGTTTCATTCACTACCTTCAGAGTCCGCATCCTCCGTGGTATTGTCTCAATAAGGTTGACAATTTCATTGACCCTCTTGATTATCCACATCCGCCTTCTGGTATTCTCCACCAGAGCAACGGCTTGATTGATTCTCTGGACTGCATAACTTCTTCTGATCCTTCCTTCTACGATCCTGACGACATCGTTCCCGAATTTTACGAGTTGAGTTACAGTCTTCTGAACCCTGCTCTCTGTAACGTTGACCACTTCATTGACGATCTTCCTTAATTGAGTGGCAGTTGTTAGGAGCCTGTTCTCAACCCATCTGGAAATATCGTTCGCAATCCTAACTACCCTGGATCTCCTGACCAGATTCTCCACGATGTAAATGGAATCTCCGGTTATCTTCACAGCCCGCAGTCTCTTGATTGCTATCTCGACTATATTTACCGCCTGGCTTATGATTTTCGTTGTCCAGAGTCTTTTGACTATCACTTCAACCAGCCTTGCGACCTCGTTGACGACCTTGATTAAGTTTAATTTCTTGGCTGTTGATTCAACTCGGTTGACTACCTCGGAGACTATCTTCACCAATGCGGTGAAAGACCTCGTGACTCTCGACTCAACGATCCTCACGACATCGTTCGTTACCCTGGCCGATCGAGACAACCTGGCTATTGCCTCGACTACCCTCACGACATCGTTAACAATCTTCTTGGTTATCCCCTTCCTGACGATTCCTTCCACTACCAGGACAACCTCATTCATAACCTTGACTGACCAAAGCCTCTTAATAGACGCTTCAACCACTTGCACCGCTTCGTTGGCGATCTTAATGATAGCTCCGCTAATTGACGTCGTGGTCTTGACGATATTCTCTACCAGGTTGAGACTTTGATTTACCCTGATGGCATATTGCTTCCAAACCCCA
>Ga0315295_10004541_pt1 | contig 11846 bp, 6 predicted proteins | sample YL17G14_0_MG_FD_204453 | JGI IMG/M metagenome (GOLD analysis project Ga0315295, IMG submission 204453) | Sediment microbial communities from Yellowstone Lake, YNP, Wyoming, USA - YL17G14_0 | ecosystem: Environmental > Aquatic > Freshwater > Lake > Sediment | place: USA: Wyoming | collected... | reverse complement strand
CATAGGTTAGGCGGAGCTAATAGGCGAAGGAGAAATCAATGAGGGCAAAAGTGGGTTTGTGGATTGACCATAGGAAGGCTATTATCGTGGCGGTTACGGACAAAGGGGAAAAGGCCGGGCTGATAATATCGAAGGCTGAAAAGCAGCTCCGCCGTTCTGGCGATTCCCCGCTTAAGGGGCCCTATGAAACATTGCAGGTGCCCGCGGACGATAGCCGCCAGAAAACGTTTACCGGACATCTCAACATTTATTATGATGCGGTAATTGCGGCTATGCGTGATGCCGAATCTATTCTGATCTTTGGTCCCGGTGAGGCCAAGGGCGACCTGAGAAAACGTCTTGAAAGAAACAACCTCGGTGGACGCATCGCAGCTATTGAAACGGTTGACAAGATGACGGATCGTCAGGTTGCGGCAAAAGTTCGCCAGCATTTTCCCAAATAGCGTTCGCCAATGGGATCGAGATGAAACCACCCCAAAAAGGGCTGCAGGTCGGACCGAAATGTTCCGCCGGACAATGATAAAAAGGGAAAGAAAGAAACATGGAGGAGTCATTAGATGATTGTCTCAAGAAGGTCTTACGAAAGGTCTTAGCCGATTCAGGTAGCGGTAGCTTCCCTCAGGTCGATCTTTTCCGATCGAATCCACCCGGGGGATAGGGACCACAATTCGAGCATCATGGCCGGTATCGGCTTAAATCCCCATGTCCCTCTCCTTCTGCGCCCCCTCGGGAACCCATCACTGAAATCCCCCCCAACCCCGCTCGGCTGGAATCTGTATCGTCATCGCTCATTATATAGGTTCTCTTGAAGTTTCGCCATCTGGGCCTTGAGGCTCCCGTCGTACACCACATTACCGATTTTCGTCAAAAACCCTCCGAGCAAGGAAGGATCTTTTTCTAAGGAAAGGATGACCTCTTTGCCGGTCAAAGACTCCATCTGGTTCTTTATCTCCTGCACGAGATCGGAGGGAAGCTCCAGGGGAATAACCAGGGTAGCCCGGGTACGCCCGGCCACCTCATCACCGAGGTCCCGATAGACCTTGGTGATCTCGAAAAAAAGATCAATCCGTTTCTCCTGGATCAGAAGCTCGATGAATGTAAGGGTCGTCGTGGCCAGGCCGAGCCTTTCACCGATCTTTCTACCGATCGCCTTACGGGTAGGCTTCGGAAATGCTGGGCTCCAGAGCGCGACGCAGAGTTCCTTGCTTTCCTTGAGCAGATCCGCCATTTTATTCAAATCTTGCCCCAGGGTTTCATAATTCCCATCCTTTAAGCCGACTTCCAAAAGCGCCTTCGCATATTTTTTAGCAATGGTTAAGCTGATCATCTGAGCTCCTTCCCCTTCGCAATGCGCTCCCGTCTTCCCCGATCCATCGACTTCGCTTTGACCATATTCCCCGGGGGGAAAACGCTCCGATAAAAACCAAGCCCGGAAACGGTTGTTACCCCTTGGACCAAACGCTAAAGCTGGAAAGGCTTGAAATCTGTTTCTGGCGATTCTGGATTTAAGGATATTAGGGCGCCTACCTGACGTTGTCAAGCCTTCTTCTCGATCGAAAATCCATAGATTCTTTGAGCATGGGTTATGAAAAAATCAAATAGGCCCAGCGTATTCCGGGCAGGTAACAGGTAAAAGAGTAGAATGAATTGCGGTTGCTGTTTAGCGACGATTTCTAACCCGTTAAATGAATCGTAATCGCCGACGGCATATGCTATACTAGGATGTAATTATTGATCCCCTTCGATTGAGATTAATTGCGAAATTCACCATTTCGGATTGCCCTCTTTCGATCACCGCTATTTGTTGTTAACTTTCAAAGGATGTCCCCTAACATAAGAAGGAGACCTCAAACTTGCAGGTGAGCAGCAGGACCATTCGCGAATCCTTGATCCGTTGGGGGGAACGCCTTCGCGGAAACATCTCGGCCCAAAAGTTCGCCGGGACCGAGCCGCCGCTGCGATCGGAACTGTTCAGCAGCGACCAGATGAAGCAGCATGGCAAAGTCCTGGCGGGCTCGCACAAATTGGGTTTGGCAGGCGCCCCGGACCGGCTTCTCACGCGGCTGGCGGAGAACGAAAGCGTCCTGATTGGAGCCTGCAATCTGCTGACGGAGGCAGTCACGGCCAACCGCCGGATTGCGCCTGCCGGGGAATGGCTGCTCGACAACTTCTATCTCATCGAAGAACAGCTTCGCACGGCCAAACGACACTTGCCCAAGGGTTACAGCCGCGAACTGCCGCGCTTGCTGAACGGCCCATCGGCCGGCCTTCCCCGCGTGTATGACCTCGCGCTGGAGACGATCTCGCACGGCGATGGGCGGATCGATCTGGAAAGTCTCAGCAGTTTCGTGGCCGCCTACCAGGCCGTGACCGTTCTGAAATTGGGCGAATTGTGGGCCATCCCCATCATGCTGCGTCTGGCCCTGATCGAGAATCTCCGCCGCGTTGGAGCCCGGATCGCCGCCGACCGGGTTGACCGAAACCGCGCCGACTACTGGGCGGACCAGATGACGGAGACCGCCGAGAAAGACCCGAAGAACCTGATTCTCGTAATCGCGGATATGGCGCGGTCGAGCCCGCCGCTGGTGAGTTCGTTTGTCGCCGAATTGGCCCGCCGGTTGCAGGGACAAACCCCCGCTTTGGCCTTGCCGCTTACCTGGATCGAGCAGCGGCTCTCCGAGTCTGGCTTGACCATTAAGCACTTGGTGCAGTCGGAGAACCAGCAACAGGCCGCCGATCAGGTTTCCATCAGCAACAGTATCGGCAGCCTCCGATTTCTGGGGGCGATGGATTGGCGCGAGTTCGTCGAGACGATGAGCGTTGTCGATCGGGTACTGGGTGAGGACCCGGGGGGAGTCTACGACAAGATGGATTTCCCCACCCGGGATCGCTACCGTCACGTAGTGGAGAAGGTAGCCAAGAGCAGCCGGCGGTCCGAAAGCGAGGTGGCCCGCGAAGCGATCCGATTGGCCCGCGACGCCGCAGCCAAGGATGATCGCGACGATCGAGCGGCCCATGTCGGGTTTTACCTGATCGGTAGGGGATTGCCGCAGCTCGAACGGACGGCGGGGGTGCGCCGATCGACCCTTGAGGGTCTTCGGCGATTAACCCGTCGGTCTCCTTTGCTCTTCTATCTGGGCTCGATCACGGTGATTACGGCTATTTTCAGCGGGAGTCTGTTGGCCAAGGCGCATGCCGGCGGGTGCCAGGATTGGCTGCTCGCGCTGATCGGGTTCCCCTTGCTCCTGTGCGCGAGTCATCTGGCGGTGGCGTTGGCGAATTGGCTGGCGACCTTAGTGGCGACGCCGCACTTGCTGCCGCGAATGGACTTTTCCGGAGGAATTCCGCCGGAATCGCGCGCCCTGGCGGTGATCCCGACGATGCTCACGAGCGCGCAAAACGTCGAGGATCTGGTCGAGGCGCTGGAAGTTCGGTTTCTGGCCAATCGGGACGAGCACCTGCACTTCGGTCTGCTGACCGATTTCGGGGACGCGCAGGAGGAAACCATTCCGGAGGACGAACCGCTGCTGCGGCTGGCCCGGAAGAAAATCGAAGAGTTGAATGAAAAGTATAGGGGCCCAAAAGCCGACACGTTCTTCCTCTTTCATCGCCCGCGGCGCTGGAATCCGCGAGAGCGAATTTGGATGGGTTACGAGCGGAAACGAGGAAAGCTGGCGGAATTGAATTCGCTTCTGCGCGGAGGCTCAAGAGATCGCTTCTCCCTCCTCGTCGGCGATATGGCCGTCTTATCGAACGTGAAGTACGTGATCACCCTGGACACGGATACGCAGCTTCCCCGCGATTCGGCCTGGCAATTCGTGGGGGCCATGGCCCATCCGCTGAATCGGCCGCGGTACGACGAAAACCAGCAGCGGATCGGTGAGGGGTACGGCATCCTCCAGCCGCGCGTGGCCGTGAGCCTGCCGGGAAGGAACCGGTCGCGATACGCGCGATTGTTCGGGAGTGAGCCGGGCATCGACCCGTACACCCGGGTGGTCTCCGATGTCTACCAGGACGTGTTCGGTGAAGGCTCGTTCATCGGCAAGGGGATCTATGATGTCGATGCCTTCGAGCGAGCCCTCAAGGGGCGCTTTCCCGAGAACCGGATCCTCAGCCACGACCTGGTGGAAGGATGCTACGCGCGGGCGGGGCTGTTGAGCGATGTCCTGTTGTACGAGGAATATCCATCCCGCTACGGCGTGGACGTGAGCCGTCGGCACCGCTGGATTCGCGGGGATTGGCAAATTGCCCGCTGGCTGCTGCCGGGCGTTCCCGGCCCCGAGGGAAGCCGCCGGAAGAATCCGCTCTCCGGGCTTTCCCGATGGAAGATTTTCGACAATCTTCGTCGGAGCCTCGTACCGGCGGCGTTGACCTTGCTGTTGCTCCTCGGCTGGACCGTCTTGTCGCCGCCCTGGTTATGGACCCTGGCGGTGATCGGGACCATCCTCATTCCTCCCTGGATGGCCTCTTTTCTGGATCTCTTTCAGAAGCCGGGCGATATGCTGCTGAGGCAGCATCTCGCCGCCGCGGTGCGGTCGCTTGGCCGGCACTCGGCCCAGGCGGCATTTATGCTCACGTGTCTCCCGCACGAGGCCTTCTTCAGTCTGGATGCGATTGGGGGCACGGCCTGGCGGATGCTGGTCACCCACAAACGACTCCTGGAATGGAATCCGTCGGGCAACTCGGACCGCCAAAGCCGCACGGACCTCGCCGTCTCCTGGCGGACGATGTGGATCGCCCCCGTCCTGGCCATTGCCGCGGCGATTTATCTGGCGTTTTCGAGGCCGGCCGCGCTCGGCGTGGCCGGGCCCATCCTGGGCCTCTGGTTTGTCTCCCCCGCTATCGCGTGGTGGATCAGCCGGCCGCTCGCCCGTCGCGGGGCAAGGCTAACGGCTGACCAGACCCTCTTTCTCCAGAAGGTTTCCCGAAAGACCTGGGCGTTCTTCGAGACTTTCGTCGGCCCGGAAGATCATTGGCTGCCGCCGGATAGCTATCAGGAGAATTCCGCTGCCGTGGTCGGGCATCGTACGTCGCCGACCAACATGGGAGTGGCGCTACTCGCGAATTTGTGCGCCTACGACTTCGGCTACATTCCGGCCGGACAACTCCTCGAGCGCACGGCGAATGCGCTCCGCACGATGCAGACATTGGAACGGTACCGGGGCCACTTCTATAACTGGTATGACACTCAGTCGCTGAAACCGCTGCAACCGACCTATATTTCGACGGTGGACAGCGGGAACCTCGCCGGGCATCTGCTGACCTTGCGGCCGGGTCTGCTCGCCCTTCCCGACCACAAGATCCTGGAAGCCCGATGGTTTGAGGGACTCAGCGACACGTTAAGGATTCTCGTGGACGTTGCGGGAGAAACCGCTCCAGCCCAGCTCGGTCAACTCCAGAAGGAGCTGGCGTCGGCATCCGTTTCCCGGCCAACTACGCTCGCAGCGGCATGGCGGGACCTTGGCCAGCTGGCGGCATCCGCCGCGCAGGTGGTTGGCAGCCTCGATGGTGACCCTGAGAGCCAAGCGAAGGGGTGGGCGCATGCCCTCGCCCGGCAATGCCAGGCCGCCCTCGATGAGCTGTCGTTCCTCGCACCGTGGACCTTGCTGCCGAAGTCTCCGGACAGGCCCGGCGATTTTCGCGGCCTCGATGAGATCCCCACGCTGCGCGAACTGGCCAGATTTGAGGTGGAGTGGCTCCCGGCCATTGAGGACCGCCTCGGCTCGGCCGCAACCCCCGAGGAAAACGAGTGGTTGAGCGAGCTTCGACGGCTCATCCCACAGGCAAGCCAGCGTGCCAAGGCAAGGATTGCGGCCATCGAACGCCTGGCGCGACAATCCGGTGAACTGGCCGATATAGAGTATGACTTCCTGTTCGACAAGGCGCGTCATCTGCTGGCCATCGGCTACAACGTTGCGGAGCGACGTCGGGACTCGAGTTACTACGATCTGCTGGCTTCGGAAGCGAGGTTGTCCAGTTTCGTGGCCATTGCGAAGGGACAACTGCCCCAGGAGAGCTGGTTTGCCCTGGGACGCCTGCTCACCACCGCCGGTGGAAAACCGATTCTCCTTTCGTGGAGCGGTTCGATGTTCGAGTACCTCATGCCGCTTCTGGTGATGCCGACGTACCCAGACACGCTGCTCGACCAGACCTACCAGGCGGCGGTGGAGGGGCAGATCGCGTATGGGCGGCAGCGCGGCGTACCGTGGGGGATGTCGGAATCCGGCTACAACGCGGTCGACGTTCGTCTCAACTACCAGTACCGCGCGTTTGGCGTGCCGGGCCTGGGGCTCAAACGCGGGCTCGCTGAGGATTTGGTCATCGCCCCCTATGCCTCGGCCCTCGCGCTGATGGTGGCGCCCGAGGAGGCATGCCTGAATTTGCAGCGACTCGCCGCTGAAGGGCTGGAAGGAAAATACGGCTTCTATGAAGCGATCGACTACACCCCGTCGCGTCTGCCCCGCGGGCGATCGAGCGCCGTGGTCCGGTCGTTCATGGCCCATCACGAGGGCATGAGCCTCCTCGCTCTGGCCTATCTGCTCCTGGACCGTCCGATGCAGAAGCGATTCGAGTCGGATCCGTTGGTCCAGGCGACCACGCTTCTGCTCCAGGAGCGGGTTCCCAAGGCCAAGGCGATCTATTCGCACCCCGCCGAGCCCTCCGACTTACGGACGACCCCCACGGTGCCGGAGACGCCGGTGCGCGTCTTCAGCAGTCCCGACACCCCGATACCGGAGGTGCAGCTTCTGTCGAACGGCAGATACCACGTGATGATCACGAACGCGGGCGGCGGTTACAGCCGCTGGAAGGACCTGGCCGTCACCCGCTGGCGAGAAGACAGCACCTGCGACAACTGGGGCACGTTCTGTTACCTTCGCGACGTGGCCAGTGGGGAGTTCTGGTCCACCGCCCATCAGCCGACGCTCAAAGGGTCGGAGAAATACGAAGCGATTTTCTCGGAGGCGCGGGCGGAGTTCCGCTGCCGCGACCACGACTTCGACACCCATACGGAGATCGCCGTTTCGCCCGAGGACGACATCGAACTGCGCCGAATCACCCTCACCAACCGCTCTCGGACACGCAGAATGATTGACGTCACGAGTTACGCGGAGGTGGTTCTTGCCTCGCCGGCCGCGGACGCCCTGCATCCGGCGTTCAGCAATCTCTTTGTTCAGACCGAGATCCTCCGCCCGCAGCGGGCGATCCTCTGCACTCGCCGGCCCCGCTCCCCGGACGAGCCCACCCCGTGGATGTTTCACCTGATGGCCGTGCATGGGGCGGAGATCGGGGAAATTTCCTATGAGACGGACCGCATGCAGTTCATCGGCCGGGGAAACACGGTCGCTGATCCACAAGCGATGGGCGGTTCCGCAGCCCTCTCGGGGAACGAGGGCTCCGTCCTTGACCCGATTGTAGCGATCCGGTATCGGATCACCCTCGACCCGGAGGAATCGGCGATGGTCAATATGGTCTCCGGCATCGGCGAGACCCGCGGCGTGTGCCTGGGCCTGGTCGGGAAATACCAGGATCGGCGCCTCGCGGACCGCGTCTTCGATCTGGCGTGGACCCACAGCCAGGTGCTCTTGCGGCAGCTCAATGCCACCGAGGCCGACGCGCAACTCTACGGACACCTGGCCAGCTCGGTAATCTACGCGAATTCCTCGCTGCGCGCCGACGTGAGCGTTCTCAAAAAGAACCTCCGCGGGCAATCCAGTCTATGGGGATACGCCATTTCCGGGGATTTGCCGATCGTGCTGCTGCAGATTGGCGACCCGGCCCATATCGAGCTGGTGCGCCAGCTCGTGCAGGCCCACGCCTACTGGCGCCTAAAAGGACTGGCGGTGGACCTGGTGATCTGGAACGAAGATCACGCCGGATACCGGCAACTTCTTCAAGAACAGATTATGGGGCTGATTGCCGCGGGCATCGAACCCAACGTGACGGATCGACCCGGGGGCATCTTTGTAAGACCTGCCGACCAGATATCGAACGAGGACCGCATTCTTCTCCAAACGGTCGCCCGGGCCATCCTTACCGACAGTCGGGGGACGCTGTGGGATCAAATCCACCGTCGCGGACTTGGGGAAGTAACCGTGCCGCCCCTTACGCCAACCCGACCCCGCCGCGCCGAACCCCCGCCAACGGCCGCCTTGCCTCGCCACGATCTGCTCTTCTTCAATGGGCTGGGAGGATTCACTCCGGATGGGCGCGAGTACGTAACGACCACTGCGCACGGCCAAGTGACGCCGTCCCCGTGGGTCAATGTGCTGGCGAACCCGGACTTCGGAACCGTCATTTCGGAGAGCGGGACCGCGTGCACCTGGAATGAGAATGCTCACGAGTTCCGCCTCACTCCCTGGGCTAACGACCCGGTGAGCGAATCGAGCGGAGAAGCTTTTTACCTCCGGGACGAAGAGCGGGGCCACTTCTGGTCCCCCACGCCGCTGCCCGGCCGTGGGGCGACGCCTTACGTCAGCAGGCACGGATTCGGCTACAGCGTCTTCGAGCACACGGAACGGGGCATCCACTCCGAGCTGTGGGTTTACGTGGCCCGGGACGCGCCGATCAAGTTCACGGTGTTGAAAGTGCGAAACGAGTGCGGCCGACCCCGCCGGCTCTCCGCCACGGGATACGTGGAATGGGTGCTGGGAGATCTGCCGCCGAAATCGAGAATGCACGTAATCACCGAGATAGACCCCAACAGCGGCGCGCTCTTCGCGCGGAATCCTTACAACACGGAATTCGCCGGCCGGGTTGCCTTTTTCGACGTGGACGATGCGACTCGGACCTTAAGCGGAGACCGGACTGAGTTCCTGGGGCGTAACGGCACGCTTCGGAGTCCGGCGGCCATGGCCCGGTCGTGGCTTTCCGGCAAAGTGGGGGCCGCTCTGGACCCCTGCGCCGCGATCCAGGTTCCCTTCGAGCTCGCCGACGGGCAAGAGCGTGAGTTTATCTTCACGCTCGGCGCCGGACGGGACGCTGATGACGCCCGCAACCTGGCGCGTCGCTTCCGGGGATCCGCCGCGGCGCGCGAGGCGCTCAAAGAGGTGTGGCAGTACTGGAATCACACGCTCGGCGCCGTACAGGTGGAAACACCGGACCCGTCTCTCAACGTGCTGACCAACGGATGGCTCTTGTACCAGACTCTGGCGTGCCGTCTTTGGGCACGGAGCGGAAGCTACCAGCCGGGGGGCGCCTTCGGTTTCCGCGACCAGTTGCAGGACGGGATGGCGCTTGTCCACGCCGAGCCACACCTATTGCGCGAGCACTTACTCCGCTGCGCCGCCCGTCAGTTCCGGGAGGGGGACGTCCAGCATTGGTGGCACCCTCCCTCGGGCCGTGGCGTGCGGACCCACTGTTCTGATGATTACCTCTGGCTGCCGCTGGCCATATGCCGCTACGTTCTCAGCACCGGGGACACCGGGGTGCTCGACGAGCCCATCCACTTTATCGAAGGCCGCCCGGTAAACCCGGAGGAGGACTCGTATTACGATCTACCCAGCCGGTCGGAAGAAGCAGCCAGTCTGTACGAACACGGTCGGCGAGCCATCCTGAGAGGGCTCAAATTCGGGGAGCACGGCCTGCCGCTTATGGGCTCCGGGGACTGGAACGACGGCATGAATCGGGTGGGCGAACGCGGCAAGGGAGAAAGCGTCTGGTTAGGGTTTTTCCTTTACGAAGTGCTCAACCAGTTCACCGGGGTTGCCCGCCTGCGTGGCGACCTATCCTTCGTCGAACGCTGCCGGAGGGAGGCGGCTCAAGTGCGCCGGAATATCGAGCAGAATGGCTGGGACGGCGAGTGGTACCGCCGCGCTTTCTTCGACGACGGCTCGCCGCTTGGGGCGGCGAGTAACCCCGAATGCCAGCTTGATTCCATTGCCCAAAGCTGGTCGGTTCTATCCGGAGCGGGCGATGCCGAGCGTTCGCGCATGGCCATGGAATCGGTGGATAGGCGTCTCGTTCGCCGGGACCATGCGCTGATCCAGCTGTTGGATCCGCCGTTTGACAAATCGGATTTGAATCCCGGCTATATAAAAGGGTACGTCCCGGGCGTGAGAGAAAATGGCGGCCAGTACACTCAGGGCGCGATCTGGGCGGCCATGGCCTTCGCTGCCTTGGGCGACAGTCGGCGCGCGTGGGAACTCTTGGCCATGATCAGTCCGGTGAACCATGCGAGATCTCCGGAGGGGATGGCGATCTACAAAGTAGAACCGTACGTCGTCGCGGCCGACGTATATGCGCTCCCGCCGCACACCGGCCGGGGTGGATGGACGTGGTACACGGGCTCAGCCGGCTGGATGTACCGGCTGATCGTGGAATCCCTTCTGGGACTGAGGCTGGAAGTGGATAAACTGCGTTTTGCCCCGTGCCTCCCGGCGGATTGGAAGGCGTTCAAGGTGCACTACCGGTATCGGGAGACGGTCTACCACATCTCCGTTCTGCAAACGCGCGGCGGAAATGGGGAGACGAGTGTGACCGTGGATGGCGTCGAGCGACCCGACCGGGCGATTCCCCTGGTTGACGACCGTCAGGAACACTCGGTCGAGGTGAGAATACCCGTTGCCCACAGCTAACCTGGTTTGCAGAACGATGGCTCCCAGGCGTCCCCCGGTGGGAAATGCCTGGCGGATCGGATGTTATTGTCCTTCTATCGGGCGCTTTAGGAAGATGATCAGGGCATCCCCCGGGGAGGGTACTGCGGAAACTATCTCCCAGCCTTCTTCCCCATACTCGGTCAGCCTCACTTGTTCCAGGTCCAACCTGGAAGCCTGATTCAGGGCCTTCAGGTCCGTCTTTCGGATCATGTATTCCCATTTCTGCATACTGTTCCCCCGAAAAATTGATGGTTTCTCCCTGGAATTCGTCCTCTATCATACCGATTTCCCTCAAAGGAGCAATCATTTTTTAAATATGCCCCCTATTTTCCCCTGCATCCCTCTTTTTTCCTACTCCGAACTCCCCCGGGCGCGCGGCAGCGCGCCCCTACAATCCCCAATCCGCAATCCGCAATCCGCAATGACTATATTCCGCATTTGCCTTTCTCCCCCCCTGCGCCCTTGCTTTTTTCATTCCGCATTCCGAATTCCGCATTCCGCATTTGCCTCTCCCTGCCCCCTGTTCTTATTCGAATTGACAAACCCCACATTTTCCGATAAAAGATGCTTAATTACCGCAGAAGTGCCCATAATTTTCAGACGAGGAGGAAGGAATGGCAGACGTAGACCTGGAAAAAATGACGGCCACCGAGTTGAGGGATTATGCCCTCAAAAATCACCCCGACATTACCGGCATCCACGCCATGAAAAAAGAAGAGCTCATGGTGGCGATTAAGAAAGCCCGGGGGGAAGAGGTAAAGGAAACCAAGAAGAAAAAGGTTAAGGTTAAGGCTAAGGCTAAGGTTGAGAAAAAGGCTTTGAAGGAAAAGATCCGTGCGCTCAAGGCCGAAAGAGAAAAAGTCCTTCAGGCCAAGGACCCGAAGGCCCTGGCCCGGCTCCGGAAAAGGATCAAAAAATATAAACGGATGACCAAAAGAGCGGTTTCATGAATCCGAAGGGCCGAAAAAAGCCCAAGCTGAAAATCCGGATTCCCACTCCCAAACCCACGCGTTTCCATTCCACTCCCAAAGGTGAGAAAGGATATGATCGGAGACGCGTCAAACGGGAAGATATTGATCTCCGAAGAATCCGCTAAGTTCATGGGAACCCACTAAGAATCATCTCCCCTCCCCTTGCGGGAGGGAAGCTGTGAAAAAATTGCGAAGGGGCCCCCTCACCCTACCCTCTCCCGCCAGGGGAGAGGGTAAATATATTGAAATACAAGAGGAAATTCCCTCCCCCTGGATGGGG
>Ga0315295_10004540_pt1 | contig 11848 bp, 4 predicted proteins | sample YL17G14_0_MG_FD_204453 | JGI IMG/M metagenome (GOLD analysis project Ga0315295, IMG submission 204453) | Sediment microbial communities from Yellowstone Lake, YNP, Wyoming, USA - YL17G14_0 | ecosystem: Environmental > Aquatic > Freshwater > Lake > Sediment | place: USA: Wyoming | collected... | reverse complement strand
TAAATTCTGCATATTTAAGAATGCGATTTGTAAATCAATTTTATAATGAAAAAGTCGGGGTTTCTTATATCGGAGACTCTACACGTGTTCAAAAAGAACAAGTTGAAGCATGTCAAGATTTTGGATTCAGAAATATTGTTAGAAAAATTGGAGGGTTAAAAAATTTATCATTTGGTATTGATTGGGGGGATGAAGAAAGTTGGCTGATATGTATTGGTGATGGTCTAGGAATTGGAGAAATAGCAAATAAAATGCGAGTTATTTTAGCATTAAGAATTGCAAAAGATACATTATTAAAATATGGAATTGAAAATTCAAGTGATAATCATGTGGTCTTGGCAATGAAAATAATAGATATAATCGGGCATGACATAATTATAAATGATGCCAATGGAGTTGGTATAAGAGATAATGCAAAATTATATAAAAAATATAAAGATAAATCTTTTGGTTCATTTTATGACACTACTGAGCAAAGGCCGGAAGTAATAAATAAAAGTTCAATACAAGTTAATTTTAATGAAAAACAAGGAATTGTTACAATCCCTAGAACTGTTGAATTAACAGCATCTATGGAATCTTTTATTTATAAGGATGTTCTGATACCACTAATTGAAACAAAAACTATGTGGACTTTCGTAGAACATATTCATGCTTTGGCATCAAACCATTATTACGATGATGAACACGATAAAATAGTTCAAATTGTAGGTCATATTGGACCAGATCATTTTGCACATGCATATACTTTAGCGAGGATTGGATATGAATGGATTAAAAATAGGAAAAAACCACAACGAGAAGAGAAATCAAGGCTTAGAATGTCAAGATAAATATGAAAATGTAACAAAAGAACAAGTTTTTGACTTGATAAATGTTAAAATTAAGGTTAATTTTAACGGGAAAATAACTCTCATCTTTAAAGGAGGAGAAATATTAACCGTAGAAAAGATACAAAGGATGAATAATCGACGTATAGAAAGAGAAATAAAAAGAGATACTGATTTTATAGGTAGAACTGATGGCTGATAAAATTGGATTAAATGATATAAAACTGAATGAATTCGGGTTTCCTATTGTACCAGAGCGGGGAATTGTTTCAACAGATAGAAAAGTTGTAAGAACGTCTACTTCCTCTCCTCATTTAAAACAAACCCGAATGAAAGGATTTGTTGAAGATCCGAATGTTCTCAGAACAAACAAACCATTAACATTAAATGGTGTTATTGAAAAATATTTTGGAATTCCTCACGTAGTATTGAGGAAAATAGGAAGAGAATTTGTCGTATTTTCCTCAATTGTGAAATTAAGAAGTCTTCAATCAAGATCATATATGAATTTTTCTATAGATGATGATCGGCCTGGATTTAAAATCTCATTGCGGGAGAGAGATAAAAAACCAGATAAACAAGAACATAAAGAAATTGCGGAACTTGAGAATTTAATTTTTCAAACCGGAAGAAGAGATTTTGAATTAGCTTATAAACGCAAAGATAGATTACCTCAATTTTCTCAGAAATTTATCCGGGATATTTTGACTTTGGATAGAGTTGCTTGTTCTATCAGACGTGATAAAACTGGTGAAATTGTTGATTTCGGATTACTAGATGCTGATTCAATTTATCCTATAGATCGGTATAAAGGTTTCAACGGTGATAAAAATATATGTTATGTTCAAATGGTAAACAATCAAGTTATAGAAAAATTTACAGATTCAGAAATAATTGTAGATTGGATGTATAAAACAACAGATTTGGAATTTCAATATTTCGGATGGAGTGGAATTGAGGAAACTTTTAAGGAGATAAAATCAACCATAGAAGCACTAAAATATAATTCTGGAAATTTTACACAGAATAGATCTCCAAGAGGTTTTATTTCTACTGATTCTGATATGACTGAAGATGAATTATCGGAATTGGAAGATCGATGGGCTTCTATTTTTTCAGATCCAGCTAAATTGTTCAGAGTTCCTTTTCTTGCAGGTGATGGAAATTTAAAGTGGACTTCGCTAGGGAATACAAATAAAGAGATGGAATATTCAAAGTATATGAATCTCTTAATTACTCTTCTCTTGATGAATTATTCCGTTGATTCTGAAGAATTAGGAATAAAATTGGATCAATCAACTTCAATATTTGGTGCAAATAATACAAAAGATAAACAAGATAATTCAAAAGATAGGGGACTTGGGGCAATTTTAGATTTTCTTGCAGATTTTATAAATCAAATTCTTGAGACAAGTAAAAAATACTATAAATATAAATTGACATTTACTGGAAGAATTATTGAAGATAAGAGTTCAAAAACAGATTTGGATAAAAAAAGACTTGAATCTTCTACTACTATATATGAAATACGAAAAGAAAATGATGTTCCTCAACTTTGGGAATTGGCAGAAGAAATTGGTCTAGAAAATGATGAAAAGGAAGAAATAATAAAAAATCTGAAAAAGGATTCGTTAATGATATTAAATCCTCAATATTTATCAAACAGGAATAGGCCACAGATTCCACAGGAAGCCCCAGGAGGCGAGGGAGAAGGGTTTGGGATGGAAGGAGAAGGGGAAGAGGTTTCGGAGGGAGAAGAAGGTTCTCCTGAAGGGAAAGAAGAAGAAATTCCTCCTGAAGAAGAAGGAGATATGGAACCAGTGGAAGAAGAAGGGGAGGAAGAAAAATGAAAGTATTTTTACTTCTAAAGGCATCCACTCGTGGTGAAAAGCCTGGTCATAAATATTTTAAAAGAATTCCAAAAGCGTCAGGTAAGGGTTGGATATATTTTTATACTGAAGCAGATTGGAAGAAACACAGTAAAAAAAAAGAGACAAAAAAACCTACTAAGAAACCTACTGTAAAAAGAACCAAAGCAAAGAAAACAAAAGTAACCACAAAAAAGAAAAAAGAAACTACTGTAATATCGGCAGAGACCGATTACGGTCGAGATAAAGGGAAGAAGGTTAAATCTGGAAGAATTCCAGGATCAAAACTGGAAATGGTATGGCAGAAAAAATTCGGTAGTTTTGGCGAAATGGAAGCAACCGGAGTTGGTCATAAAATAATAAATAAAAAAAATCTTATCGCAGATCAGACAAGTTTAGATTTACATGAGAAAATGGGAAGAGAGCCATTGGCGGCATTTTTGTTTAACAAAGTTGTTGGAAAATTAAGATCATCTTCATCAATTGATACAAAAGAAGCACGTAAACTTTATTATGATACATGTAATGCTTTAATTGACAGCACCAAAAATGCGAAAACAGTTAAAGAAATGTCTGAAGGTTTAGGTGAGGCAAAAGATAGAATAGATACCTATAAAGAGGAATATTATAATAATCCAGATCTTAGAAATTTAAGTGCATATAAACATATTCCACAGATATTAGGAAATAGTTTTTATACTAACTTACATCAAGTTGTATATCGTTCTGAACGTGATCCAAATTGGTATTATGCTGGCGTAAAAGACTATGATCAATTAAGGAAAATAGAGTCTGGCAAAAAAGAAATAAGAACGGAAGCCTCAAAGAAAGCGAAAGAAACAAGAAAAAAAAGACCGATTGAATTGGAAGAAAAAAAAGACGCCAAAAGAACAGGGCTTGAGAGTCACTACAAGAACGAAAAAGACGCACATCGGTCATTTGAGGGTGAATTTAAGTTTAGGACAGCACCACAGCACGGAAAATCGCTTACAGACGAAGAAAGAAAATATCACACTCTTTTGGCGGCGAATTCATTTAATGATTTGGCCGATATTTTGGGACTCCAAAAGGAACAGATAACGGCGAATGGGAAACTTGCATTAGCTTTTGGTGCTAGGGGTAGCGGGGCGGCATCTGCTCATTATGAGCCTTCATTGAAAGTAATAAATCTTACAAGAAATAGAGGTGGAGGATCTTTAGCCCATGAGTGGGGGCATTTTCTTGATAATATTATTCCAATGTATATAAAAAGTAATTATGTTCCTTATCACTCTTATTTTTCACATTTAGGAGATAAAGGGAGAGGGTATTCTGGCCAGGATGAAAATTTAATTGATGGTATTGTTAAAGTAATGAAAGCAATGAAGTTTACAGAAAAATCAGATGGTAAAATCTCTGGCTTTCATAAAGACGGTCCAAATACTGAATATAAATATGATCCAGAATCAATACAATATTATAGATGGGGGTTTGGTCTTTCTATGTTAGAACAAAATAATAATGATCCAATTGAAGCTCTAAAGGCAATTATTGAAGAAAGATACCCTTCCTATTTAAACAAAAGAAATAAAAATAAATTTTTTCATGAATCATATACATTTTTATTTAATAAAGCAGGAATGAAGGGTAGTATAAAAATAGATGATCCAAAATATATAAATCCTGTTATCGATTATAAATTATCTCATTCAACAAGAATGCAAACAGATTTTCATAAGGGTTCAACAGAACAAGGTGCATATTGGGGAAGACCGCATGAAATGTTTGCAAGGGCGTTTGAAAGTTACATTGCTACAAAATTAAAAGATAAAGGTGCTACGAATACTTATTTATGTAAATCTACAGATTTTTATGAAAAGTATGCACATAGCACAAAGAGTGGAATGGGGACAATTTATCCCATCGGAAAGGAAAAAGAGCAAATAGATAAAGCGTTTGATAAATTTTTTAATTCATTAAAACTCGAAGAAAACAAACAATTACTAAAGGCAATATCCATTTGGAGATAAAAATATGTTAGGTAGAATATTTTCATTATTAAAAGCACAAAAGGGGTATCAAAAACCAGGTGCTAAGTATTATAAAAGGATACCCAAACCAAGTGGTAAAGGATATTATTATTTTTATACACAAGCTGAACATCAAAATTATTTAGATAAAAAGGAGAAGAAACATGATAAACCTAGTGTTGGACAAAAAAAACTTTCCGGAACTGTCAAAGTGGCCGGAGAAAAGACTGGTAAACGTCCTAGTAAAGATGGTGGAAAAGAACAAGTGGGAAGTAAGCCAGGAAAACCTGCGGTCGGTGGCGGCCATGTTGGAGTCAGACCTCCAAGGAAGGGAAGTGCCGCCGATGACGGAAGAAAACTCGAACTTGCCATAAACGGCGGAAATATTGATGCTGTAAAGGAAAGGGAAAGACGAGAATATTTCAAGCAAACGAAAAAAGACCGTGAAAAAGTAATGCAGATACTTGCTACGAAAGAAGATAGCGAAATAACTGAAAACGAAAAAGATTTAATGCGAAATGTCGATGGACCTGGTGCAACAGGTGATAAAAATACCGATTGGTTATCTGCGTTGACTGCATATTATACGCCAAAAGCTATTGTTTCAAAAATGGTATCATTGGTGAAAAAATATTTTGGCAAAAGTCCTGAAGTATTAGAGCCGTGTGCTGGTAGTGGTAGATTTATTGATGGTGTGAAAAAAGAATTCCCTGATGCAAAAATAGAATGTGGTGAAAATGATCCGGTTTCAAGTAGGATATTAAAAATATTACATCCCGACGTTGAAATAAAAGAAGGCAAATTTGAAAGTCGGTTTATGAAAAACAATAAATCGATAAAAGATTATGACGGGAAAAAATTTGATTTGGTTATAACTAATCCTCCTTACGCTCAATTCAAAGGATTTGAAAAAGGGTTAGGCGAAGGAAAAGGCCATTCAAGGTATGAGACTTATTTCATGGATAGGAGTTTGGACACTCTAAAAGAAGGAGGAATTATGGCAGTGGTTGTTCCTTCAAGTTTTATGAGTGGAATAAAAAACAAAAAAGTGAAAGAAGCAATCGCTAAGAAAGGTAGACTTATGGAAGCCTATCGTTTGCCTAATGATGTATTTAATAATACCGACGTAGGGACAGATATACTTGTTATAAGAAAAGAAAAAGGGAATGTTGCTGATTTTTCGGATAAATATTTTACAGATAATCCGGATAATATTTTAGGTGATAAAGAGAAAAGAAAAGATTGGCGAAGCGGTGAGGAAAAGGAATATATTAAAGGCGATTTAAGTAATTTATCCAAAATTGATGTAAATAAACCAATTCCTAATTATGAAGGTAAAATGTCTCAAGAAACAAAAGACAAAATATCTGAAGCGTTAATTGGGAATGATAATGCGAAAAAGCCATTCAAAAAAGAAGGCAAGAAAAAAACTCCCCCAATAAAATTAACTCACCCAGAGGAACAACCTCCTTCAAAGCCTAAAAGAGCATTAACGGATGAAGAGTTCCGTGAAAAATATCAAAAGGGACATGATCCAAAAGATGTAAGAATTTGGGAAAATGTTCAAATTGATGGTTCTGTGGACACAACAAAAATAGCAGTAGACCATGAACGAATGGGATATTATGAAGGGAAATATTACCATAATGTAAATATGTATAGTGGTGATGTCCGTGTCAAAATAGACTATTATGAAGAGAATAAAGAAAGCATAATAAAAGAAATAGGCGAGTCTAATTACAATAAAACATTAAAGAAACTAAAGGAATCTTTGCCGTCCGATGTTGATATAAAGAAAATAAACATTGGAGTATTGACTGATTTAGCACAGGATACTACTTTCAATATGTTAGTTGATAGCAGTAGTTATTGGCAAAAAAATAAGGAATTACGGGAAACAACTTTAAAAGAAGCATTCAAACAATGGGTAAACGGGCTAGGTGCTAATGAATTAGGTGGGATGAGTCAAAGCGAAATAAGAGATTATTGCGATAAGCATCCAATGAGATTTAAAGCATTATCTAAAAAAGCAGTAAAGGAAATGACTCCTGAAGAAAAAAGGGCATGGGAAGAAAAGAAAAATGAATTGAAAAATTTGAGAAGAAAAGTAAGCGAAAGACTTTTTAATCAATGGTTACATGAACACGTTCCCGAAGAAACACTGAAAGAAGTTCAATATGAATATAATAAGCAATTTAATTACTATGTTACTCCCGATTATAATAAGATACCATTGATCGCACATGGTATGTCGGATACCTTTAAAGGTAGCGAGTTGAATTTGATAGATTTACAAAACTATGGAATAAAATTTCTAGGAAATAAAGGTGCGGGAATACTTGCACATGGGACCGGTTCTGGAAAAACATTAGAAGGAATAATTGCGACAATTCAAAATATGCAATTGGGACGTTGTAAGAGACCGTTAATTGTAGTTCCTAAACAAGTTTATGAAAAATGGATAAGGGAAATAAAAGATGTTTTCCCTAATATAAAACTTGTAGAATTAGGGAATTTGGGTTCTGGGTATCCTGAAGAAATTGAAAAATTAGGAGTCCAAGACGGTGCATTACATTTAGCAACCTATTATGCGTTGGAAAGTAATATAACTTTCAAACCTGAGACAGTTAAGCAATTAACAGAAAATATGAGGGATGTAATGGAAAACATTTATCCCAAAAAGAAGAAAAAAGGCGGGAAGAAAGTATTTGATGAAGAAGGTAATGAAATAGAAGCAGGGCAGGAAGGAACCATTGAAACATGGGTAGGCGAAGGCTTAAAAACTGCGTCAAAGTTAGGTGCTAAGTATTTTTGGGAAGACCTAGGGTTTGACCATATAACAGTTGATGAATGCTTGCCATATAATACAAAAATTTTAACCGATGATGGTTGGAAAAAAATAGGAGATATAGTAGAAAATAGATTGACTTGTCGAGTGGTTTCTTATAATTATGCAAAAGAGTCGTTTGAGATTAAACCAATTGTTTCATGGCTACCTAAAAAACTGAATCATGAAATAGTTAAATTAAATTTATCTAATGGCGGGTATCTCATATCGACACATAATCATAAGATATGGACAGAAAATGGATATGAAGAAGCAAAAAATACAAAAGGGAAAAATGTGTTTGTACTGCGGGAAAGGAAAAAAGAGGAAGAGTCAAATTTATTGCTCACGGGATTGTGCAATCAAGGAACAAACAGGGAAATCTGTACCAGTAGTGAAAAAATGCGAATGGTGTGGAAAAACTTTTCAATTCAAATCGTCGGGGGAATGTTACAATTTAAAAAGAAAATATTGCTCAGTTCAATGTTCGGCATATTACAGAAATTCATTGCCTCACATAAAGGAACAAGCAAGAAAGAGAGCATTTGTTTTATCGGAAGCCAGAAAGGGGAAAAAAGATCCGATGGCATCAGAACGAATGAAATTGAACAATCCAATGCACAATCCAATTATAGTGGAAAAAGTAAGAAAATCTATGACTGGAAGAAAGTTTTTACATCGTGGAGGGAATGGATCTTTAACAAAACCTCAAATATTATTGGCTTCAATTTTATTACTACCAACGGAGTTTTCTATAAATACAAAGAATGCGAGAACTATTTTTCGGAAAATCCCGAACAGTTACAAAGTAGATTTGGCAATTGTGGAAAAGAAACTAGCTATAGAAATAGATGGGAGAGGACATTTAAGACCGAAGAAGAAAAGGGAAGATTTAAAGAAGAGCATCGTTTTGAGAAGGTTAGGGTGGAAAGTGTTGAGGTTCTCGAACGAGGAAGTTTTGAAAAATACGGATTTCGTAGTCCAGAAGATCAAACAGTATATGATATAGAGGTTGCAGATAATCATAATTTTATCGCTGAAGGTGTTTTAGTTTCAAATTGTCACAATTTTAAAAATGTTTTTGCGGGTGCTAAAGTAGAACGTGGGAAAGGACAACAAGAATCCAATGAATTTCAAGGATTATCTTCGGGAACATCCACTAGGGCCGCAAAGTTATTTTTGACTACAAAACTTTTACAAGAACAAACAGAAGGTAAAAATGTTTTTCTATTAACTGCAACTCCATTCCAAAATAGTCCTATAGAAATTTTCAACATGCTGTCTTTTGTCGCAGGGAAAAGATTAAAGAGTTTAGGATTATCTAACTTGAATAAATTTTTATCAACTTTTGCTGATATAAATTATGAGTGGGGTGTTGATCTTCTTAGTGGTGATGTAAAAAAGAAAAACCAAGTGAAACGATTCAATAATGTGAAAGCATTGCAAACATTGATTCGTGAATATATTGATTTTAAGACTGATGAAGATGCGGGATGTATAAAGCCGAAACTTACAAAGCATAAGATGGAATTTTCTCCTAGCCCGATACAAAAGATGATAAATAGCATAGAAGTTGACAGGGCATCATCTTTAGATTTGAGAGACATGGCGATTTCCATGAATAATAATCGGATGAATAGTTTAGCACCGAGTTTGGTTTGGAATAAAGACTTAGACGATCCTAAGAAAAAAATTCATCCAGAATATTTACAAATGCGTGAGCAATTAAAATCTATGTCTTCTGGGTTTGTTCAAGATAGTCCAAAATTGATGGGTGCTTGTAATATTGCGGCTGGTATTTATCAAAAACGACCAGACGTAGGGCAAATATTTTTTATGCCAAGAGGGATTAGTAATTATCCGGATGTTGTAAATTACCTTACAAGTCAGGGGATACCCAAGGATGCTATTTTCACAATTCATTCAAAAAAAATGAGTAGTGAAAGAGATCATGATAAAGTAATACAGGCAGTAAAAGATTTTAATGACCCAAATGGTAAGATAAAAATAATAATTGGTTCTTCCACTATTCATGAAGGAATTGATTTAAACGGGAATACTGCAATTGGACACAATCTAATGCAGGGTTGGAATCCAACGGAGGAAATGCAAAAAGTTGGACGATTTGAACGTCAAGGCAATATGCAAGAATCCGTTCACATGCTTTATTATAACACTCATGATAGCGTGGATTCTGCAATTTATCAAAAGCATGATGAAAAGACAAAAAGATTTGAACATGTTTGGAGTTATACTGGACAGGATGTTTTTGACGTTGAGGATATAGATCCAGGTGAATTAAAATATGACTTGATTCGAGATCCGAATAAAATTGCAAGATTGGTTGTAGACCAAAAGAAAAGCGAAATAATGGAAGAAGTGAAAAAGCTGGACACCGAAATATCTATTTTGGACAAGCATTACCAATCCTTCAAGGAATCGAAAGAGCAATATGATAGGGCAAGAAGGGATAGTTCGGAATATGAAAAAGAGTTTGAAAATCAAAAAGATAAATATGAACAAGCGAAAAAGGACTTTAAAGAAATAGAAAAGAAATTTAAAAATGGTGAAATAGATAAATGGAAGTTTGATAGCGAAGAGAGAAATTTTGGTTGGAAAAAAGATCAATATGAGGATGCAAAGAAAAGTCTAAAAGATAATGATAAAACGATAAAACTTTTGGAAAATACCATAGCGAGTGTATCAGTTAAGATAAAAGACAGGGGATTAACAACTGAAAATATCGAAGAAAAAATAAAAGACCTTGAATCACAATCTCAAAAACATTTGGATAAAATTCATGCAATAAATGATGATATTCCTAATATCGTAGAAGATGTGAAACAAAGAATTGCAGAAAGGGCCAAAACAATACCGCCGTTCAATAAACAGGTAAGTGATAAAGTTAATGATATTCTTTCAGATATTGGTAAAACGCAAGAAGAAGGTGTTACGCTAAACATTGAAAGAAAATCGAAAAGAGAATCAGGAACCGCTAAGAAATTAGAGCAAATGCGTCTTACAAAATCTCATCCTCCTGCGTTACAAATTGGTCCGAAAGGTGGGAGATTTTATATGTCTAGTGGTAAAAAGATTTACCCTGGCCAAGCGTTAGACGCAACCAGAGAGCAAATAAAGACAGCTAAAAATCCGGACCATGTAACAAATGCTATATTTGCCATTTCTCATTTAAAGAATGCTGGAATAATAACAGGGACGGAAGCGGCACAGTTAAATGTTGAAGCTGAAAAGAAAATGAAGTCTTTGTCCGGAGAGGGTAAAAGAGCGGCACAGATAAAGCGTGAGGCAAGAGAAAATAAAATTATGAAAATTCGCAGGAGCGAGTTGAATGTAAGGGAAGCATTCGAGCAGGCAGGGAAGCAAAAATACAGCGAAAAAGTCCATCGAATAAAACCAAGATTTGATAAGTGGAAAAAAACGATGGTTGCCGCAATGGGAGAAGAAAGAAAGTCTCTCTCTAAGATTGAGGGGATAAATTCTCAGTTAAAAGAATTGGTTCCTATGGCAAATAAATTCAGAGAAAAAAAGGCCGAATTGACAAGACTTTATGAAACAACTCCAAAGGATTCTCCTGATTATGCAAAATTAGTGGATGAAATAAGAAAACATAATTCAGAATTCAAAGCGGTCAAAGAAAAATATGCCGCATTAAAGCAAAATAAGGATTCTGAAAATGATAGACTTTCAAGAATATACGCATTGAGAGATAAAGCTAAAGGAATTGTTACTGATTATGCAGGTCAAGCAGGAAGAAGTCGTGAAATACTACTGAATAAAGCGTTAGAACTATGGATTATGAAATAGAAATTTCAAGAATACAAAATGAAATTACTAAGATAGAATTTGAAATTAAAAATATTTTTTCTTATGATTTTGCAAATCATAAAATCCCGGATATACTTCCTCCCAAATGGAGTGTATCTAAATTTAAAATATTTATTTCTTTCGATTTTTTGGATGAAAATAATATTAAATCTGCGTTTGATAAAATATCAAGTTTGGTTATAAGAAGAAATGAATTAAGAAGAATACAGGCAGGACATTTAAAATCAATGCAAATTAATAAAATCACAAACATGCAGGAACCGGAATGATATGGCCGTTTATTTATTACTGAAAGCAAAAAAGACAAAAATATTTTGCGATATGGATGGAGTTCTTTGCGATTTTATTGGTGGAATAAAGAATTTAGTCGGTAATAATTATAAAGGTAAGATTACTCAGGATATTTGGAATAAAATAATTAATGAAGATGGATTTTGGAAAAATTTGAAGTGGGAAGATGGTGGTAAA
>Ga0315295_10004539_pt1 | contig 11849 bp, 8 predicted proteins | sample YL17G14_0_MG_FD_204453 | JGI IMG/M metagenome (GOLD analysis project Ga0315295, IMG submission 204453) | Sediment microbial communities from Yellowstone Lake, YNP, Wyoming, USA - YL17G14_0 | ecosystem: Environmental > Aquatic > Freshwater > Lake > Sediment | place: USA: Wyoming | collected... | reverse complement strand
TCGACCTCTCCCACAAGCTTTGGAACGATTACCTCAATGTCAAGGACGTCTGCGTCATCTGGGGCAAGAACGTCGAGACGGGCGTCTACAAACGGATGACGTTCCGGAACCGCGATTTCACCTGCTTCTACCGCTACCCCGACCGGGAGACGGGCGAGCTGTTCACGGAGAACTGCCTGTCCAACAACCACCTGCTTCCGGCCGACCCTTTCGTCGCCGCGGCCGTCCAGAAGGCGCGCAAGGGCGACCAGGTCCGCTTCAAGGGCTGGCTCGTGTCCTACGGCCAGAAGGACGCGCCCTACTCGCGCGGCTCGAGCACGGTCCGGAACGACCGGGGCAACGGCGCTTGCGAGGTCGTCTACGTCACGGAATTCGAGATCCTTCGGGAAGCCAACGCCGCGTGGCGCACGCTCTACAAGCTCTCACTCACCCTCGTCGCGCTTTCTCTCGCGGCCCTGCTGTTCGTTTAAGGCAAGCTGCCGTTCTTATGAGAAAAAAAGGATCGAAGGATCGTCCTTTGTTGCGAGATGACGGAAAGCGCCGCGGAGAGAACCCTTGACAGAGGACATACTATTGTTCATACTAATGGTATGAAAATTGCCATCTCCATCCCCGACAGTGTCTTCCATGACGTCAAGAAACTCGCGGAAGAACAGAAACGCTCGCGGAGCGAGATTTTCGTCGAGGCTGTCAGGGAATATCTGACGAAGCTCGAATCCCGCCGGATATTCGACTCCCTGAACGAGGTCTATGCCGCGCTGGAAACGGAAGAGGAAAAGGACTCCCGGACAGCGGCATTGGATCTCTACAAGCGCACGGTCCTCGAGAAGGAAGAATGGTGATCGCCCAAGGGGACGTCTTCTGGCTCGACACAGGAGCGCCTCGCGGGTCCGGACCCGGCTTCCGGCGGCCCCATGTTGTCGTCCAGAACGACGTTTTCAATGCCAGCCGCATCCAAACGACCGTCTTGTGCGCCGTCACTTCGAACCTGGCGCGGGCCAAGGCCCCCGGGAATCTCCTGCTTCGTAAGGGCGAAGCGAACCTGCCTCGCCCGAGCGTGGTCAACGTGTCGCAGATCGTCACCGTGGACAAATCCGTTCTCAGGGAAAAGATCGGGACCCTCTCGCTCCAGAGAGTCCTGGAGATCGCCGCTGGACTCCGCCTTGTCCTCGTGCCGCGTGACCTCCAGCAGGAGTCTCACCAGACATGAATGGCCTTGGCCGTGCCATCAAATTAAAAATCCCGCTTCAAGCGCTACATTTTTCGTAACATTGAATGTGAAGACCGGCGCGGGATACTCGAAGCGGCCATTGGATATTTAAGAGCAGCTAAGCAAAAGAAACCTCCTGGCAGGCCTCCGGCTTCGAATCCTCCTTGTATTGGACAGGGCCGTATTTTAGAATACTAGCAGGTCATCACTCCAGGGTAAGAGGCCGAACGCGCATGTTCCATCATGACATTTTCGTGACAATTCTCATTCGCCTCAACCCTAGAATTCGATCAGGATTACTTCAGCGATGAAAGTCCGAGGTCATCGAAAGCAGGTCCTGCTCTTTCTCGTCGCCGTTCTCCTGCCCGTCTTCGTCCTCGTGGCCCTGACGCTGCGGATGATCAGCCAGGAGAGGGAACTCACCCAGAACCGTGTCGCCGACGAGCACCGGCGTGTGGCCAGGGAAATCGGTCAGACCCTCGCGTCGCGCTTGGACAGAGTCGTCCGGCAGGAAGCCTCGGCGCGGCTGGAACAGCCCCACAAGCTGGCCCGGCGCGATTATGTCAATCCCAACGTCGTCCTCATCGCCAAAATCGAAGATTCCCGGCTAATACTCCCCTGGGAAATCCGCCCAAATGCGGCCGAATCCCCGCCGCTTGATAACGATGCCGAGTTCAGCCGGATCCTCCGACAGGGCGAGAGCGCGGAATTTTCCTTAAAGAATTATTCCCTTGCCGCCGAGCACTACCGTAGAGCCGCCGCCGTCGCCGGCATTCCTGTCCAGGAAGGCTATGCCCGCCTGCAGCGGGCCCGTGCTCTGATGAGATTGAAAAGAGAGCGGGAGTCCCTTTCGGAATATGAGAAAGTCCTTTCTCTTTCCTCCGATGTCGTCGACGAATACGGCATCCCCCTATCCCTCTACGCCGTTGAGCCGCTCCTGGAGGTTGGTTTGAGGTATGGCCAAGCCCTCGAGCGGATCGGGCAGCAGCTCGGGTCCGGGATGTGGCTCTCTCCCGCAGGCCTCTATTTGATGAAGGACCTCGTCCAGCAGATCATCGTGGCAGCCCCGGACGTCCCCGGAACCGCGATCCGCAGCGACGCCGAGAACCACCTCCAAAAAATCCTGGCCCAAATCCAGACCATGGAACAAGCTTTGCGTCTCAAGGAGGACTTGCCGCGCCTGGGTCTGGAGCCCTTGCCGGGGCCGAATTTGAGCAAAGACGAAACTCCCTGGGTGACATACGGACAAAAGCCTTGGCTGGTGGGCCGATCCCCCTTTCTTACCGAGGGAAAAGACCTGCTCGTCGCTATCGATTTTCTGGCCTTTTCATCCGCCCTCGCTTCGGATGCGGATTTTTCGGGGACTTACTCCGGAGATGCCAAATTAATGATGGGACTGTCGACCGATGGAGCCTCTCTGGGTCCTGCTTTTCCGGAACTCCGGGTCGCTTTCGGGGATGGGACCGAAGAAGTCTACTCGAAACAGTGGTCTCTGCAACGGCGTATTTACTTTTTAGCCCTGGCCGTCGTCCTGAGCGTGACGCTGTTCGGAGCCTATCTCTTGTGGAGGGACGTGCGGCGCGAGGTCCTGATGGCCGAGATGCGGTCGCATTTCGTCTCCAGCGTTTCCCACGAGCTCAAAACGCCTCTAACGGCGATCCGGATGTTCGCGGAAACCCTACGGCTCGGCCGGGCCAAGGACACGAATACGCAGATGGAGTACCTGGACACGATCGTTAACGAGAGTGAGCGCCTGACCAGGCTCCTGAACAACGTCCTCGATTTCTCCAAGATCGAGCAGGGCAAGAGAACCTATCATCTGTCGCCGGCCTCCCTCCCCGAGATCGTCCGGACTGCGGCCCGGGCCATGGAATATCCCTTGAAGCAGCAGGGATTCGCGCTCGATGTCCGGATCGATGAGAGCCTGCCGCGCATCCGCGTCGACCGTGACGCCATCGAACAGGCCGTTTTGAACCTCCTCAGCAACGCGATGAAATACTCGGGTGAATCCCGGAGCATCGACCTCAAAGCAGTGCGGGAAGGCGATTGCGCTGTCATCCAAGTCATCGATAGGGGCGTCGGGATCGATCCGAAAGATCAGGGCCACATTTTCGAAAAATTCTATCGCGTCCCGACCCGAGAGAACCAATCCCTGCCGGGAACGGGCCTCGGCCTGTCGCTCGTTGCGCATATCGCCAAAGCCCATGGCGGGTCCGTCAGGGTGGAAAGCGCGCCGGGCGAAGGGAGCACGTTTTCCATCATCCTACCCTTGGGGGGCGAGCCGTGAAAAGGATTCTCATCGTCGAGGACGACCTGGCTATCCTCAGAGGGCTCAAAGACAACCTCGAGTTCGAATCCTACGAAGTCCTGACCGCCGCGGACGGCGAGCGGGGTTACTGGCTTTTGAAGGAGAAAAAGCCGGACCTCGTCATCCTGGACCTCATGCTCCCCAAGATGAGCGGTTATGACCTCTGCAGGAAAGTGCGCGACGAGGGCATTACGACGCCCATACTGATGCTGACCGCGCGGGGGGAAGAGATAGACCGGGTGGCCGGTCTGGACCTAGGGGCCGACGATTATGTGACCAAGCCGTTTTCGGTGCCCGAGTTGCTGGCCCGGGTCAGGGCCCTCATCCGCCGGGTCCAGCAGTCCAAGACCGGAGATCTTCCCGGCGAGCTGCATTTCGACGACGTCTCCATCGATTTCAAGTGCTTCGAAGCCCAAAAGGCCGGAAAGGTCATCGAGATGTCGCGCAAGGAATTCGGGATTCTGCGGTTGCTGACGGCCCGGGCCGGAGAAGTCGTGCGGCGGGACGAGCTTCTCAACGAAGTGTGGGGTTATGACCAGTACCCAACGACGCGCACGGTGGACAACCACATCGCCCTTCTCCGCGGCAAGCTAGAAGAGGACCCGGCCAACCCGCGCCGGCTCCTCACGGTTTACGGCGTGGGCTACAGACTGGTCGTCGGGAAATGACGGGAAAAAATATTGCACCGTCATGACAGTCTCATGACACTCTCCAAGGTTCGATGCCCTATCTTATGAGCGAACCGAAAACACAGGAGGGAGAAATGAAAAAATCTTTATTGATAACGGCGGTTTTCCTGCTGCTGTCGTCGGGCTTCGGATCCCTCGTCCCCCAGAACGGCCACGACCAGTTCCAGAAGGCCCTGGCCAAGGAGCGCGGCGAAGGGAACCTCGAAGAGGCCATCGCGCTCTACCAGAAGGTTGTCGAGGAAACCAAGGACGAATCCCTGGCGGCGCAGGCCCAGTACAGGATAGGGGCCTGCTACGAGAAACTCGGCAAAGAAAAGGCCAAGCTGGCCCAGGATGCGTTCCAGAAAGTCGTCGACAAGTACCCCGCTCAAGCCGATACGGTCAAGATGGCCAGGGAAAAGCTCGTCGTTCTGGCGAAAGCTCAGGCCCCACCCCCGCCCACCGGAGGCAATCTGACCGTCCGGAAGATCATCTCCCTGGGTCACGACGGCTCGCCCTCTCCCGACGGCTCCTTCATCAGCTTCACGGACTGGGGACAGGGCGACCTGGCCGCAAAAGATCTGGCCACAGGCAGCGTACGGCGCCTCACGAAAAATGCGACAGGTGACCAGTTCGTGGGTCATTCCGTGGTCTCTCCCGATAACCGGAAGATCGCCTACTCCTGGTACGATGAGAACGGGGTTTATAGCCTGTGGCTCATCAACGTCGACGGAACCGGAAATCGGCCGCTTTACAGGGGCCGGGACGACTGGCACACAGAGCCCTTGGATTGGTCCCCCGATGGCCGCCAGATCCTAGCGGTCCATACCCTGTCATATCCTTCCCAGGCCTGCAAGATCGTCCTTGTCGCGGCTTCGGACGGTTCCATGAATGTCCTCAAGGAGCTCGGGAGGAAAGCTCCTTCGAATATGTGTTTTTCCCCCGACGGTCGATTCATCGTCTACGATTACCCCTCAGGACAATCGACGACCAGCGATATCTTCGTTCTGCCGGTCGACGGCGGCAAAGAAGCGCCGTTGATCGAAAATCCGGCGAACGATCAGGTCCTTGGCTGGACCCCAGATGGCCGATACATTCTGTTCGCGAGTGATCGAGCCGGGAGCCGGGGAGCCTGGCTGGTTGCTGTCCAAGATGGCCAAGCCCAAGGAACACCGAGGCTCGTCAAACAAGATCTCGGATCGATCGAGCCCATGGGCTTTGCCCGGGACGGCACGTTCTATTACGGGATCGGCGGCTGGGTGCATGACCTCTACGCCCAGGATGTCGATCTTGAAGGGGGGAAGCTTCTGGAGGCACCGGAATTGGCCGTCCAGAGCTTCATCGGCTCCAACGGCATGCCGGCTTGGTCTCCCGACGGGGAGAACCTCGCTTACCTCTCTAGAAGGACGCCTGCCGCTTCTTCGGCCCAATCTTTTACGCTGTGCATCCGAAGCACACAAAGTGGTCAGGAAAGGGTGCTCTTCCCGGACCTCGATTGGTTCCAATGGCCTAGATGGTCGCCCGACGGCAAGGCCCTGATCGTCGCGGGGTCCGATCGAAGCAATCATCTCGGCGCATACATGATCGACGCCCTCACGGGCGCGGTCAGCCCCGTCCTTAATACAGAAAAGGACGATTACAACGCCGTCAATCTCCTCGAATGGTCCCACGACGGCCGTTCCGTCTATTTCACCCGCAACGATTGGACAGGCCAGAAGAGCGAGATCATCCTCCGCAGCCTCGAGACAGGGAAGGAGAATCGGATCACCGCCCTCGCCGAGCAAAACCGGTTTTTCACGTTGCCCCTGCTCTCGCCTGACGGAAGGTCGCTCGCAGTCCTCGTCCTGGACCAAGATCAGAAATCCAATATCCTGGCTGTCATGCCCGCCGAGGGGGGCAAGCCTCGAGAACTGCTGGAACTGAAGGGAAATGAGAATATCCCCGGGCTCAGGGGATTGGCCTGGGGTCCCGATTCCCGGACGATCCTCTTTGTCAAGTTCATCAAGGCGGGCGGCCAAGAGTCGCCTAACCGGGGCCGGAATGAGCTCTGGCTCCTGGCAACTGAAACCGGAGAACAACGGAAGCTGGGAGATCTATTGAAAGGACCGGGAGTCGAAATCTCACTCCATCCGAACGGCCGCAACCTGGTCTTCAGCACCGGCGTTTATAAATCAGAGGTCTGGGTCATGGAGAATTTTCTGCCCGCTGACAACACGCAGGGCAAAGACAAGCGTTAACAAGAATAGGTAGGGCCGACGGCCCGTACCTCATGGTTCGTCGACGCTCATTCCTGGGCATTTCCTGCGCGCAGGAAATTCTCCATCGCCCAGATAGATCCGACTCCTCCGGGCGCGAATTTTGAAGCAAAGTCGATCCGGTCCGCTTCACGGAATCTTCATCGAAGAATCCACAAAACGTCATTTCAGAGGGCAAGGTCATTGTTATGCTTCCAGCTGAACAGAGCCGATAAAGGAGAATGCTTCTTGAATTGGCCGGGGCCGTATTCTAGAATAACGACAAGTCGTCAGGCTGCGGAAGGAGACGCGTGGCCGTAGGGTAAAAAGCCGATGCATCAGCGCCGGAGAATCGTCCTGCTTTTCGGGGCGGGGATCGTCCTGCCCAGCCTGCTCCTCGGATATCTGGCCTTCCGGGGCATTCAGAATGACAGGGCGCTCGTCGAGAAGGAACGGCTCGAAGGAATCCGCCAAGCCGCCGGCAGGGTCCTCAATGCCGTCGATGATGAGATAACGGCCGTCGAGACAGGGCTCGCGAATGCCGTGGCGGATCATTCCGAGATGACGGCGCCGGAATTGGTAGCCGCCCTAGAAAAGCTGGCTGCCGGTAAACCTCTTGTGGAGCAGTTCTTTTATCTGCAGGACTTCAAGGATATCCATTTCCCTATCGCTAGGTTATTGTATGTTCCGGACGGCCACCAGGAAGCCGGCCCCTCCCCTCTTGCCGGCCCAAGCGAATCAGCCGAAATCCAAAACGCCCAGCGGCTGGAGTTCCAGGAAAAAAACTATCCGAGGGCTCTGGCCGCTTACCGGCAGGCTTTGAAACGTGCAACCGACCCTCGCCTCAAAGGGGTGATCCTGAATGCTATAGCCAGGGTCCAAAGGAGATCCGGACTTCTCAAGGAAGCCGTCTCGACTTATGAAAACATCGTTCGAGACCACGGCAGGGTCGTCATTCCGGGAGGGATGCCGCTTGGGCCCGCCGCCAGCCTGGAGGTCAGCGTGCTATCGCGGGAGTTCGAGGACTTCGCGAAATCCCTCCAGACGTCCGTCGGACTGTACAGATCCCTTCTCCGGCGAGACTGGAATCTAGAGAGGGCCGAATTCGAATTTTTCGTCCAGCGCGCCAAGAGTCATATCGAGGCATTCTTTTCGAGTCCGCCGCCCGGCCTCGATCTCCGGCCACTTAGAAATGAATTCAAGAATCTTGGAGCGGAAGAGGCGGAGCAAAGAAAAAGAACGGAGAGAATGATCGTCTTCGAGGAGGGAGCGGCCCCGGCCCTGGAGGCGAAGACCGCCGGCGGCCCGGAAGCGTCGAATCCGCCTTACGTCAGGCTGGCCCTGGATATCGGGAATCTCCCCTATCTCGTCTCGATCGAGAAGCCAACGGCACGAGCGGGCAACGCGTCGGATAGGGCCTGGGGCATCATCATCGACACTGAACGGCTCAGGGAGGATATCCTCCGCCCGGCCCTGCGCGATCATTTCCCTTCTGGAGAGACGTCGTGGGCCGTTAAGAGCAGGGACGGCGCGGTCATGTTGTCATCGGAAAATCCTGCCGCGGGGCCGGTGACATTCAGGACGAATTTCGCCTCGAACACGCCGGACTGGACCTTGGAATTCCTTCAACCTCCGCCCCGCCTCATTAAGACTTTTCTGCTGTCGCGACGGGGTCTCTATTCATTTGTGTTCCTCCTCCTCGCCGGCATCCTCGTCTTTGGGTTCGTCCTGACCATCCGCGCTGTGTCTCATGAGCTGGAGTTGGCCCGGATGAAGTCGGATTTCGTCTCGACGGTCTCCCATGAGTTCAAGAGCCCCCTGACCTCGATCCGGCAGCTCGCCGAGATGCTCCAATCGGGCCGAGTGCCCTCCGAGGAGCGCCGGCAGAAGTATTACGATGTCCTGCTCGAGCAGAGCGAGCGGCTCGCGCTTCTCACGGACAACATCCTCAGCCTGGCCAAGATCGAGGAGGGCCGGGCGGAATTCACCTTCGAGACGACGGATATCTCCGCCCTTCTGACCGAGGTCGTCACGTCCATCCAAGAGCGGGTGCGTCATGAAGGTTTCGACATCGGTCTCGACGTCGAAGGTCCGATCCCTCTCCTCGCGTTGGACCGAACGGCCCTGTCACAAGCCGTGACCAACCTGATCGACAACGCCATCAAGTATTCCGGGGATTCGCGAAGAATATCGGTCAGCGCCTCCCTTGAGGGACAAGCCGTGGCGATCGCCGTGCAGGACTTCGGCGTCGGCATCAAAGGAGAAGATATTCCCAGGGTCTTCGAGCGCTTTTACCGGGGCGGGGACGAATTGACGCGGACGGTTAAGGGCAGCGGCCTGGGATTGACGCTGGTCAGAGAGATCGTTGCAGCCCACCGGGGAAAAGTCCATGTTATGAGCGAACCTGGAAAGGGCAGCGTTTTTTCGATCCGGCTGCCGCTTCCGCAAAGCGAAGGGGGGCTTAAATGACAAAAATCCTGATCATCGAGGACGAAGAGAGCATCCTCATGCCCTTGGAGGACAACCTCCGACTCGAAGGGTACGAGGTCTCCTGCGCGAGGGACGGCCTCGAAGGCCTGTCCATGGCCGCTGAGCGCCCCTTCGACCTCATCGTCCTCGACATCATGCTGCCGAAGATGAACGGGTTCGAGGTCTGCAAGCGGTTGCGCCAGGACCGGGTGATGACGCCGATCCTGATGCTGACCGCCAAGAGCCAAGAAATCGACAAGGTGCTTGGGCTGGAGCTGGGGGCCGACGATTATGTCACCAAGCCGTTCAGCTCGCGCGAGCTCTTAGCCCGGATCAAGGCCATCCTCCGGAGGGCGAGCGAGCTCGCCCGGGGCATCGATTTCTATCGCTTCGACGCGATCGAGCTCGATTTCGTCAAGTACGAGGCCATGAAGAAAGGTCGGCCAGTCCCCCTGACCGCCCTTGAATTCGCCCTGCTCCATTATCTCGTCCAGAACAAGGGGCGCGTGGTCCATCGGAATGAAGTCTTGGACAACGTCTGGGGCAAGGACGTCTATGTCGACGCCCGGACCGTCGACAAGCACATCTCCCTTCTCAGAAAAAAATTCGAGGACGATCCGCAGGATCCGAAATATATCCTGGGCGTGAGGGGGATCGGCTACAAGTTCACGGGATGATCGGTGTTCACGGAATCTTCATGGAAGAGGGGCGAGGGCTTCAAGCAAACGACGCCGTGCCCGCTTATATTCCCTCATGGAGATAAACCATGAGGAGGCACGAACCATGAAAACAAGATTGATTGTATGCGCCGCTATTGCCGCGATCTTGGCCTTGGCCCTTTCGGGCGCCGGCCAGCAGAGCGCCGAGCAGCTCTACAAGTCGGGCCTTTATGAAGAAGAAGTGGGCGGGGACCTGCAGAAAGCCATCGAGACTTATCAGGACCTCCTGAAGCGGTTCCCGGATAACCGCGGAATCGCCGCCAAGGCTCAACTTCAGATCGGCATATGTTTAGAAAAACTAGGCCTCAAGCAGGCTCAAGTGGCTTTTCAAAAAGTCGTGGACCGCTATCCTGAGCAGAAACAGGAGGTAAGTCAGGCGAAGGAGAGGCTAGCCAAGCTGACTACGGTCCTGGCAGAAGAAAAACACAAGCCAAGCTTTCGAAAAATCCGAATCCCGGCCAACCCGGGCAACGGTGTCCTTTCACCGGATGGAAACCTGCTCGCATTCACTTCTCAGGGCAGCGTTTGGGTTGTCCCGATTTCCGGTAAAGTCCAGCCTGACCTTGCGGGTGAACCTATCAGGCTGACCGAGCCGCTGGGAGCCTTGAATCTGGGCAATACCATGGTGGCATGGTCCGGCGATGGTCAATGGATCGCGTTCAACATTTATGACGGCAAGAAGGTCGAAATATATGTGGTTTCCGCTTCGGGAGGCGCACCTAAGAAGATTCCCGTCAATGCAAATCGCAGAGGGAGCTCAGCCTACAGTTACCGCGTAAGCCTTTCCCCGGACGGAAAAACCCTCGCCTTTTGTTCAACGGATCTTACGTCGTCCGAGATGAACCCGGAAAAAGGCGAACCGGTTTCACCATTCCAATTATATACGGTTCCCGTAGGCAGTGGAGAAGCGAGGCGCTTGACGGACGCAGGAGCCACAGAACCCGCCTTTTCTCCCGACGGGAAACGGATCGCGTTCATCCGACCGCGTTTTCTGGAAAATGGGACAGCACAAAAGGACCTTTGGGTCATTAATGCCGACGGCACCGGATCGATCCAGATGACCGAGTCTCCCGGGAACGCGAGAGGACCCATGTGGTCCCCGGACGGCAGCATGATCGCCTTTCATTATGAGCCAAGAAATAACAACAGTTTCAGCGATGAGATCTGGATCGTTCCCGCGCCCATCGATCGAAAACCCGCGGCAGCTCCGATAAAAATAAAGCTGCCCATGGAAAGCTTCAGTATGATCGCGGGATGGACGATCGACCATAAGATCGGACTCCTCTTGGCGAATCCCCAACATCAAGCGGTCTACACGGTACCCGCAGGCGGCGGGGAAGCGACCCAGATCAGCCCTGAAACGGCGACCCGATTCACGGGCAGCGAAGATTTCGAAGGCTATCCATGTTATCCCAGATGGTCTCCTGACGGGAAGACGATCTACTTCAGATGGGGAAAGGGACATATCGTCGGTGTCCCATCTCAAGGAGGGATGCTCTCTAACGTTCATTCCAGCAAGGACTCTAAACTTGTGGAAGTGTTGCCGGGTGGTGGAAATGATGTGTCTCCCGATGGGAAAAGGATTGTTTTTTCGGCTGGCAAAGAGGGAGTCCGCCCACTCGAAGTGAACATCTGGACGATCCCTGTTGAAGGAGGCGATCCGAAGCAGATCACCAGAGGCCTAGCCCAGGATCGATATCCGTGCTGGTCCCCGGATGGCAAGAGGATTGCATTCCAGCGCACGACAGAAAAATCAAAAGATAACTACGTCATGAATATTTATACCGTCCCGGCGGAGGGAGGCGAAGTCCGCCAGCTCACGACAGAAGCGGACAGGGTCAATTATGCATCGATAAAGTGGGCGCCCGCCGGAGATCGGATAGCTTACTATTCGCTCGATAAGACGATAAATGTTAAGCCCTTACAGGGCGGAGAGCCAACGGTTGTCGTCAAGGTTGAAAATGTCCATGGTCACTGCGACCTCTCCTGGTCGCCGGATGGAAAGGAACTTGCGTACACATCTAAGGGACGCATCATGGTTGTCGCTTTAGAGGGAGGGGAACCGCGGGAGATCAAAACGGGAATTCTCAATGAAGAAGTTCAGAATTTTCATATCGACTGGTCGGTGGATGGGAAAAAGTTCACCTTCACGGCAGGCTTCGGCGGCGACGAAGAACTCTGGCTAACGGAAAGCTTCCTTCCTGAGGACAAAAAGAAATAATTCGAACACGATGTTTTGTT
>Ga0315295_10004536_pt1 | contig 11855 bp, 13 predicted proteins | sample YL17G14_0_MG_FD_204453 | JGI IMG/M metagenome (GOLD analysis project Ga0315295, IMG submission 204453) | Sediment microbial communities from Yellowstone Lake, YNP, Wyoming, USA - YL17G14_0 | ecosystem: Environmental > Aquatic > Freshwater > Lake > Sediment | place: USA: Wyoming | collected... | reverse complement strand
ACCAAAGGATCGCAGTTCACCAATCTTGTTATAAGTGTGCCGACTCATTCCCCAGAGTGAGCCAAATCGATCTCCCTCTCCCTCATCAGTTGTTTTAGGTGAATAAATACCTAATTGATGGGGGTTGAGAGAGAGAAACCGATCCAGATCGCCTTGTTTAAATTCTAAGTCGTCATTGGCAATAATTAGTATCTTGCCAGTAGCTTTTTTGATTCCTTCGTTGACAGCACCAGAATATCCCAGATTGGTCTTATTTCGCACTGTAATCGGCCAGGACGCGCAATCAAGTGGTGAACCGTCATCTACCAATACTTTTTCTATTTGTGGGTAATATTTGCTAAGTGACGATAAACATTTATCGATTATTTTATAAAGTGATAACTCACAGAAGTAAATTGGAATTATAATTGATATTTTCATTTGATTGCTCTTACACTAAGATTTTCTTTCCAGTGGGAGTGTTTTTGATCAATATCGGTAATTTGCCTAATCTTTTTGAACCCAGTCTTTTCAAGAAGTCCTTTTAATCTTTTGAAGTCAAATCCTTGATAATGGATACTTGGCTTGTGAAACTTGCAGCCTTTCCCATATCTTTGTTCGTCCCATGGTCGGTGGTACTGACCCCAGATATTCCAGATGACCCAGTCTTCCCAGTCGCCATCTATCACTTTTTTAAAAGCGTAATATAATTCAGGAACTTCGATCCAAATATCTCCACTAGGCTTCAGGACACGATACCATTCTTTAAGTGTTTGATCTGTCAGATGATATGGAACATGCTCCAATACTTGGAAAGCAACAATACTTTCAATTGAATCATCTTCTATATCAGACAAATTTGAGACATCAAGTTTCAGTTGGGCTTCTTTGTCATACTTATCAACCAATAAATAATCTTCAAACCTTTCATCGCCGCTGCCTAAATTCAATTTTGTCATTTTATCCTTATCGCTTGCTTAAATGTTTCTGGATGAACTGGGTGTAAGTTTTTCATTTTAGGCGTCCACTTCAACCAGACATTTTCATACCAACCCCTAATAATAGGTTCTTGAGTCGCAGTATATTCAATCTTGGTCTTCATCTCATCATCACTTCTCACGTATGAATAGTGATGAAGGATAATATCTTTTGGTAGAAAGCCCCAGGGTTCTTCAATACATAACGTTGTAATAATCGTAATCGTGGGTTTCATTAAAACTAATCTGCCGCCGCCTTCCGGGGGATCAATCACATAATCTTTGGTCTTCCAGTATGTTTTCATAGTCTTGATCCCGTAGGCCGCTAGTGGCGGGTTACTCTCAGCGAACTCAATCACTTTTTTAGCGCTATCTGGGTCGTAATACTCATCTGAGTCAATATTGATGATCCAATCATAATCTTTTAATAGTTGAAGTCCTAAATTTCTCTGAGGTGTTTCTTCCGCCCAATTACCGACTATCACTTCAGCGCCTTCTTTTTCGGTTATCTCTTTTGTTTTGTCTAAAGGTTGCGCCTCGCCTCTCCATGGTTTCTCTGATATTAAAACTAATTGCTGGTCTACCAATCCTTTAAAACTATTAAGGGAATCTTTGATCATATCTTCGGATCTATAACATTGGGTGTAAGTTGCGATTTTCATTTAAGACTTTCGTATAAATCATCATATTGCTTGATTACTTTTTTCACATCATACTTTTGGGCGATCCTATAAGCTTTATCAACCATATCGTTATATTTTTCTGGGTGTTCATAAACTTCTATTGTCATCTTGGTCAGTTGGTCAATATCACCATAGTTGACTAGAATTCCGTTACCATCTAACAATTCTTTAGTTGCTGGCAAGTCATAAGTTATTATTGGTATTCTACTTGCCATCGCACCAACAATTGCCATTGGACAGGCTTCGTCAAGTGTTGGGTATAAGAAAACTTTTAGTTTCTGGTAGAATTCCCAGGGTGTTCTAGTCCAACCCCAGTAATACTTGTTATTTATTTCCGGAATTCCAGCTAATAAGAATTTATATTGCGGCAATCTATCCGCTACTTGAGTAAAATCTTCAAATCTTTTTTCTTGGACTAATCGTCCGATCCTGCCAATTGCATCACCTTCGGACTTTTTATACTTATCAATCTCAACCATTGGCGGAATATATCTATAATTAGCCAATTGATAAAACTTAGCCACACAAGTTATTCTGTCTGCTCCGGTGATTGATGGTTGAGGTGAGTGGATTGTCTCAATAAATGGAATAATTAGTTGTTCGCAGATTTTAATTACTTTATTAGTGTCATTGCCGCAAGTATGCGTGTGGACTATATCCGCCTGATCCAGAATACCATAATCATTAGTTACAATACCGCCTCTATCTTTGATTTCATCACCGATAATACCATTCTCGTTACATAAAACTATAATCTTATGTTTTGAGTATTTCTGGATTAGACCAATTAACTCTTGGACACCGCCAATCGTCATTTCATTATTATAGTGAACTATTTTCATACTATTTTATTAAAATGGTATCTCTTGCCAAATTCGCCGAATAATTTTCTTAAATATCTATCCATCCCTGGCCAATTATCCTTGACTTCATCAGTTTTTTCTGGAGCTGATATACCATGTAATTCAATCTCGAGAAATCCTATATTTTTAATTAGACCTGATAGTTCTTCGTCTTCAAAATTAAAGATTTCCCATTCCGCTCCCTCAATATCAATCTTGCAGTAATCGATATGGCCAACAAGTTTTAATAATGTAGTGAAAGATATTGTAGAAGTAAGAAATTCTACTCCAGTTTTATAATATAATGAATTTTGACCTGGCAATCCGTTGTGTTTTATAATTCTGACCTCATAATCCTTATTGGTTATTGCAAATGGTAATGGTATGATTTTCCCGCCAAGATTATTGTCTATGATATTATTGATCAGTTTTTTGTAGCTATCTAGTGTTGGTTCAATTGCATAGACTTTTTTAGCGCCCAGCTCGATTGCTTTTAAGGTAAATACTCCCACATGAGCACCAATATCAAGCACTGTCTCAAGTTTTCCTTTATACTTAATAATCTCTTCGACCGCTTGCTCAATTAAAAACGATTCTCTTTCGTCAATATCTATTTTCATTTGAACTCCTTATCCCAAGATTTAGCGACTCCATCCCAGCCAAACCTTTTTCTTGCCCAGTTCTTCATAGATATGCGTTCTGATGATTTAGTTGATCCGTTCTTTTTAAGCCAATCAATCAAGACTTGGGCATATTTATCATCAAAGTCATCTTCGACCTTTTCTAAGGTTATGACCCCGGGTATCTTCTTGCCGTATATCACTGTTTCATCTAAAGCCGCGTAGTTGCTTGTAATTGGAAATGCCCCTGATGCTTGCGCCCACATTGCAGAAATACAACTGATCTCCCAAAATGTTGAGGGATAGGCAAAGACTTCAGACTTAGCGAACTCTTTGGCTAATTTACGATGTGATATTCTGCCATATTCTTTAATACCCTTTTGCTTCATTAGGTCAACCATATATTTCTTCCAAGCCATCTTATTTGGATCATTAGCATAGACCTTATCAAAGTTGTTCCAGCCATAGAAGATATGTAGATTGGCTTTAGGAACTTCCTTGATCACTTTCGGCCAGACATGCAATAGATGTTCAAGTCCTCGATCATAAGATGAAGTGTAAATCATCCTATATTTATCTCTTTTCTCATTATCAGCATCAATAATTGGTTGCATATTGACGCCGTTTCTTGAATAAAAGATTTTGTTTTCAGGTACGACTGGTATTTGATCGCGTTGGTATTGCGATAAGACTATTACCTTATCTAATTGATCAATTATTTTCTGATTAAAGGATCTATCATCGAACTTGTCATGCATCCATAGATATTTCTTTTTGGCTTTGATTTCCTGACTGCCAAATAGATTAGGATTCCGCCATGAAACTAGGATGTTATAGGTATCATTAGGATTAAAGAAGTACCAAGGCAGGTATTTGACGCCGTAGTATTCTCCTCGTAGATCACCACACCGATTGAATACCGTAACTTCATAACCTAATTTAGTTAATTCTCTTCCCATATAGATAACCGCTTCCTCTGATCCGCCAATTCCTTCGATTACAGAAGGATCAGCCCAGTCTTCTAGTGAATTGCCGCAAAAGATAACAATACTTTTATCCGACCAGACTTGCGGTGGCGCGAAACTATGTTTGAATTGCTGGATTCTAATATCCTCATCAAGTGGTTCTGGTATTGCTTTAAAAAAGTCTATTAGTTTATTTCGCTTTTTCCGATATATCAAGGTACTGGCGTTAATAATCCCTTTAACATAGTTTTCAGTTTCAATCGATTCGTTGACCATTGCACCTAACTTATCTACTTCGGGATGCTTAATCTTCAGTTTGTATATTAGGTAATCAGCGACTTTCTTAGCTTCATCAAATCTTTGCTGGTTTAGTAAAGCGATAGCATATCTTCCTAAAGGAAATAAGGTGTAGTCTAAGTCGTTTAACACAGCCACAGTATTGGCGTGTTCCTTTTTCAGTCCGACTTCAATCCAGTTGATTACCTTAGGATAGTCTTCCATATTGAAGTAGATTTCTGCTAGTTGGTAATAGGCGTCTTGCCAACTAGGAACGATCTTAGTCGCTTCTAAGGCAAGGTTAATAGCTTCGTCATATCGTTCAAGGAAGTTTAGGCACTTTGAGGCTTTAATCATTGAAAAATAGCGATGTTCATAGTGTCCTGATTGTTTGGCATGGTTTAGAAAAAACGGGATTGCTTCACTAAACTTTCGTTGAGCCATATAAGTATCACCTAAGTAAAGTAAAGTTCTAGGATCAGTCTTGTCGCCATCTTTGTGATATTCTTCTAGGAGTATATCTAAGTTTCTTTTAGCTGAAGTCTTGGCGTCACTCATCTTATGTTGGTGGACAATCTTAACTTCTTGCACTTTGCCCATCTTAACTTCCTGATCTGATACAAAATCCTCATGAACAGTCTTAACCCAATAACCCGTCTTCGCTTTAGTGATCCTTTGCTTCCAGTGCCGGGCAATACAGTTGCCCCATTCATCGAAACTATATAAGTATTCAACAAAGATCCAATCAAGACCTTCACGTTCCGCGTTTTCTACTACTTTCCTAACCTTTTTAGGATTCAGAATTTTGTCATCGCCATCTACCCAAAATATCCAGTCGCCAGTTGCTTTCTCATAAGAGAAGTTTCTGGCTGCCGCAAAATCGTTGATCCACTTGAAATCATACACTTTACAATCTTTGGCTGCTTCTTTGGTTTTGTCAGTTGACCCGGTGTCCACAATCACAATCTCATCCGCAAATTGTTTTAATTGCGGGATTAATTTGGTAAGGTTCTTCGCCTCATTCTTCACAATCAAACACGCGCTGATTTTCATCAATTCTCCTCTTAATATGTTAAGTTAGTATTTTTCACTTGTCTTAAAATTTGGATATTTTCTTAATAATTCAGACATAATCTTTTTATCCTTCTTGATTTTGGGGAAGTGGCGGGATAGTTGTACCCATAAGTTATCAGGAAAGGAAGCTGACCAACGCATTGAACCACTTTTGTTAGAAGCAAATTTCATATCTCTTCTGGTCTTCCTAATTGCTTTCATCTCTTCGTTAAACTGAATCCACTCAAGAGGATACTTCTTGATGTAAGCTTTGATGATCATGTCAATAAAATACCATCTATCTTGCATAAATTCCTTTGATTCATAATCTTCTGATTTCTCCCCCCGAAGGGGGAGTATATCAGTAGATTATTTATACTAAACAAGTAGTAGAGAAGACTGCTTTTTCGCTTCCGACCTGAACTGTCGCTTCACCAACCACTGCACCAGCCTTGAAGTATCCAGCCGCTGGACGATCCTCGTAGTGAGGTTTGTCCAAAAAGCCGATTTTGATCAAGTCTGACTGGAAGCCGACTAGATTATCGCCAGGGTAAGTACCAGGTGCAGTTGTAACAGCGTAACGATGTTTAACAACCGTAACTCTTCCAAAATCTCCATCGTAAATGTCAACTCTTCCAACCAATTCCGCTTTACTAATATCAATACTCTTGGTTGATCCCGCTGTAAAGCCAGAAATTTTTCGTTTGAGATACTTATTAGCTAAAACTGTGTCAATTTCAGCACCTTGTGACCAAGCATTGCCAATGTAGTCGTTGAACATTACTTCAGATAATGAAACACCAGTTGAAGAATGTTGAGTAGCTAAGGTTGAGGCAAAAGCAACAATACCCTTCATGGTTCTTGCCGCTGAGCCTGTGCCTGTTGCTAACGTGCCATTCAAAACTGAGTATTCTAACTGGTTCTTCCATTCCTTCATTTTCTTGGCTTGTTCTGCCGCAAATCTATCTTTATATCCAGCATGGTCTGCGTTCTCGTTAGTCATGCTAACTTTAACGCCATACTCAATAATCTGGGTCTGGTTAGAAAGACGAGTTGGGTCGGTAACCGCGTAAGTGGTATCCGCGCCCTCAACTCTACCAGTTTGAGATGATTGAGCCGTTAGAGTATCAACCAGCCATTCATGCGTTCGGGCAGTCACAGGAATTGTGCCAGCGTTTGAAGAAATATAAGTCTCAATCGGATCTATATTAACCACAATGTCCCATAAATCTTCACGAATCGAAACGTCGTTATATGTAAAAGATGTAGCAGGCATAATAATTCCTTATCATGTATCTTAATTTCCCACAGATTCGACCCTAAACAACCTCTTGTCTTTCGTTCATCTTCCTCATGTATTCTTTGACAGCAGGTTCAGAAATTTTACGATCAGTGCTTTGCATTCTTTTCCGAAGATTGGCCATCGCGCTATCAGTAGTTGGCTGTTGACCAACTCCGATAGTAGTAGCTTTTTCCTTTGCCGTCAGTTCCTCGCTTTTCTTTTGCGCGCCTGCGGCTTCCGCACCCTCTGCTGCTAAGCTAATTTTAGCCTTTATTTTATCGGCAGCTTCATTGAGAGTGGTTCGGTTAGCTGAAGCGTAAGCAAAGACAAGTTTGGAAAATTCGTCATCGGTTTTAATCTCGGGATGTGCTTGCTCGGTTCGCAAAATGTCCATCCGAAAGTCTGAGATTGTTTGCGCCCTCTGGTCTATCCGCTGATCCATGTATTGGTTGTAACCGTCCCAATCAATTGAACCATCGGGTAAGACATAGTCAGAAGGTTTCTGTTCTTCTGTAGGTAAAGCTGGTTCTGGCTGGCTTGCAGAGGCAAGTCGCGATTCGACCTCGCGTCGTTTTACTCTCTCGGCTTGCAACTCTTTAAGCGGCACCATTTTAGGCTCTGCTTCATCTGAGACTATCTCGCTTTTAGCGGATTCCTCAGTTTCTTCAATTGGTGTTTGTGTCGGCTTCTCTGCCGTTTCAATTGTTGATTCAGGGGCGGTTGGTTCTGCTTCTGGCGAGGAAGCGGAAGTGTTTTCCTTCACTTCGTCTTGTTCGGCCATTGTAGCTCCTTTCAATAGTTGTTTGCCCAGATATGAGCTGGGACGGAGTTAATTGTTTTTCTCAATCTCATCAATAATTTGATGAGCTTGTTCCTGATACAACTTAAAGATTGTTTCAGAGAATAAGCCCTTCAAATGTTGCCAAGCAACTAACATTGTTATTGCTTTGTTTTGACCTAGTGGATTAGTCAAATCAATCTTATCAATATCAGATCGGATAGTTTTTAGACGTGGTTTGATAATACTATTCATATACCACTGGAAGTCTTCATTGCGCCAGAGTCTTTGCAGGGTTTCATTATCAGCCAATATTTCATTACGCACGTCTTTTGGTTTTTTTGCCATGCTTTCCTTTCAAATAACCAGTGTGTCCTTCAGCACTTGCAGTCTTCATGCCTTTTTTAAAACTAGGTTTGCCTTCGTTCTCCATCGCAAAATATACATCTTTACCTTTTTTGTAGCCATACTTTTTAACTAGACTTTTCATTAGCGATAGGTTCAGTGGCATAAAACTCCTCGATTATTGTTTTGATATGTGGGTAACCTAAGTGCCAGCGATATAGTGAGATAGAGTAAGGATCAATAATCTTTGCGGTTTCCATCATCGCGCGAAACTTGACCGGATCTTTTTGCCAATATCCTTTGCCTGGTTCAAGTATTCGTTTTTCTGGCGGCGCCAAGAATAACATTGCATATTCGGTCTCACCAGGGATTGTAGGTTCAACATTTTGTTCAAAGGCGTTCCACTTAGTTTCGTTGCCCCAGCAGTTGGCCTGGATATATAGGCCTAATTTAGCCATTAGTTGATATAGTTTCCAAGTCTTTTGGATAGTAATATTCATTACTTCAACTCCCACTGGTACACCACTTGAAATTATTGTACTAGTATTTCCAATTGCTACTATACGTTTAATGATAGTTGACCAGTATTCGTAAGGTTTCTTATAGGTAAAGTCTGGTGACCAAATCTCGCTCTTTTGCCCCAAAGGAGCTGAAATCATATCATATTCGAGTAAAGAATCTTTAATTAACTTCCAATCATCTATTTTTCCAATTATTTTAACTTTAACTATCCCTGGGAAGCCCTTGCGCCATTCTAAAAACTTAATGTTAAAGTTATTAGCCATATCTTCCACTTCAATACCGTCATAAGGGGCGATCTTTTTCATAAAGAATTCATTAGGATCAAGAGCTAGGCAATCGGCAACGGTATAACATCTAATTATAAATTTTGGTATCATTATGTCCTCACTATTATATTAAATATCTCTTTATTTTTGCGCCCATAGATAGATAATAGTCTTCTAATAGCATCTATGTTTCTTCCTTTGGCGCCTATTAGGATTTGTTTATCGGTTTTATCGCCATCAATTAAGATTTCAACTCCAGACTCGCCAACGGTTCGGTCATAACTGATTTTATGATAAGTTATCGGATCAATAATTGCTTGTAGGTATTCTAAATCTTTCATTATGGCATTTGATTAGGCATCATTTGACCTATTGGCGGTGTCATCTGTCGCTGCGGCGGCATTCCTGGTTGACCTGGGATCATCCCTTCCTGCCCTGGCATCCCCATTGGTTCTTCAACCTTATAATTCTCAGCTTTAACCCCAATAAAACGGTTATAATCTTCCCACATTTTGTCATAATCTTTGTTAAGGCCGAATTCTCTGGCCATCATCATCGCTTTTTCAAGTTGACTAGCTTTTTCATTCTGGTTAGTGATCGCCATTGAGCCAGTTTCAACATCAATCAGCCAATTAGGGTTGAATTCTTCTTGGGTATTATCGGCATATCCGACAGTAATCTTGCCCTGTAATAAATCTTTAGTTAATTTAAGCCATTTGGCGCTTGTTCGACCAGCGTATATCCATTGTTCATCGCCTTCAGGCATCAAATTTGCCCACATCTTGAGCCATTTATTAAGGATTGGTTTAATTATTTGGTTCTCAAACAGTTTAACCCTCATCGAAAGTCTTGGCTGTGATTGTTCAATAATTGCTTGAGTGCCGCCCATTGTGCCTTTGGTTTTGTCAGCATAAGCTTGCGGTGTACCGCCTAGATAACCTGATGTGTCCAAGGTTGCTTCAGCCCGTGCTTGTATTTCATCAGTTTGCATAAAAGCTTCTTTTGGTACTTGCGGACCGTATAAGAACTCAAGCGTGCCAGATTTAGCATAGACTGGACCGCTTAAGACATAAGCGTTAGCTAAACTTTCAGGCTTCATCGCTTCATCGGTTGGGTCGATTCTCAGCGGTGGTTTTAAGGCTTTGTTAATCAAATCAATTCGTTGGTTGATGATTGTATTTTTGGCTCTTGACAGTAAATAAATCGGATCAATCTCGCCATAACCATAAGGTTCAGCGTTGATTTCGTAATCCATACCCATAACTAGTGGGTGAGTGCCAATCTTCATCGGATCATAATCTTCGCGAATAATAGTGTGCCGATTAGCAATCGCGCAAAGTTTAGCGCCTTCCCATCGCTCAATGATCTCAATCGGTCCGGTGATGGTTGAAGTACTAGTGTCAGCGCCGCGTTTTATGCTGGGCGTGTGAGTATCGGTAATTGTTTCATCTTTGCCTTCTAATTGTTCAAGGTTGTTGTATATCCCTTTAATTTGCCCACTCTCGTTTCTCATCTCTTGCTTTTTCAGTTCATTATAAGTTGTGTATTTAATCACATAGTAGACATCGGAAGTAGTAAGAGTCTTGGCGGGATTAAAAACAATCCGATCAATCGGGATATTCTCATAACTTGGTCCGTCATAGATTGTTTTAGCGGCATAGTTATCGTCATATTTGCTTACTTCGCGTTCTATCTTCCAGCTAACTTCGCCGCAAGTGTTGCCGGTAATAAAAAACTCACGACCGCATGGTAGTATTTTAACCATCATGTTGCGTGAGATGTTGCTTCCTTCGTTATTTTCCCACAAGTATTCAAGTGAAGCTGAAACTGTTTCTTCGGCTTCACTGATAATCTCTTCAGGTTGAATTTCCTGCAAAGATTCCAACCATTCGCCGCCTTGCATCATCGCTTTGATTTTGGGTGTTCCCGACAGAATTCTAGGAACGATGCGTTCGATAAACTCAAAAGGCATAGGGTCATTGATTTTAGCAAGTGTCGCTTTTTCTCTTTTCTTGTAGCCAGTATAAGCCTGATAATTGTCAGAAAAACGTTTGAAGTATGGCTGTAGTTTATCATTCCAAGACTCAAATTCAGCTACATACTTGGCGACAATATCTTTATCAATTGTTTTTGGCATAGTACCTCCACTATTGGTGTGTTAATTAAAAAGAACCCAAAATCAATGAAATGATCTTGGGTTGTCCCCTTAAATCTTTATCAGTTTTATCGTATGTTAATTATTTTAATTTGTCAAGTACCTAAATAAAAGAGCTACCTAAACCAGGAAAGTCCAGGTAGCTTAATGTTTATGTTTTTTAATTAGTATCTCGCGAGCCATCAGTATCTCTTGTGAAGTCATATGACTCGTCGAGACGTTGCAGATTGATTCGCCTGGCTTACCTTTGTAGAAGGTAGGTTCGCCAAACAGAAGGTCGTATTCGTTTGGGTTTTTGTAGATTGAAGTCCCTGGATAGACCATCAGTATTGAGATGTCGAGACTGTCAGGTTTGGTTTCTTCCAGGAATTGATTAGTTTCGCAGATTGTTTCCCAGCTTTCACCAGGAAGGCCAACAATCAACATCGCTTTGATGCGTAGACCTGCTTCGTGAGCAAGACTGATACATCGTTTATGTTGCTCGACTGTCTCGTGTTTGTGGATATTATCCAATATCTGCTGACTGCCGCTTTCAATCCCGATACCGATTTCTCGGCATCCAGATTGATACATCTTGGTCATAATCATCGGATCAACTTGATCTGATCTAGCGAAACAACGCCAGAGAATATCACGCGCTCGGATCTCATCACATAAGGCTTCGAGACGTCTTCTGCCAAGCATAATAGTATCATCAAAGAATAAGATAGCGCGATAGCCATCCAATATGATACTATCAACTTCACTCATCACGCTATCGGTTGATCGTGATATATAGCGATTGCCAACTACTTCCTTTGAGCAGAAAGCGCAATTGCCAGGACATCCACGTGAAGTGATCATCGTTACCGCTGGCCGACCATCTATATTATAGTAATATCTTTTTTGTTGAGTTCGGTTAGGAAAAAGATGGTCGATATTTGTGATCCTCGCGGCTTTCACGATACCAACTGTTCTACTTTCCACTACATCACAGATCACTTCTTCACCTTCATGCTGAACCACAGTGTCAAAGCCAATATCCAACATCTCAGAAGGGCATAGTGTCGCGTGCGGTCCGCCTATGACTTTGAGTCCTTGTTCTTGTGGAGTTGATAAGCCAAGGTGTTGGA
>Ga0315295_10004535_pt1 | contig 11855 bp, 10 predicted proteins | sample YL17G14_0_MG_FD_204453 | JGI IMG/M metagenome (GOLD analysis project Ga0315295, IMG submission 204453) | Sediment microbial communities from Yellowstone Lake, YNP, Wyoming, USA - YL17G14_0 | ecosystem: Environmental > Aquatic > Freshwater > Lake > Sediment | place: USA: Wyoming | collected... | reverse complement strand
CAATGGACAAAAAAACATGAACCAATAAGATTATTTTATTATGAAATAGTAGATTCATTTAAAGAAGCTTTAGATAGAGAAAAAAAATTGAAAAAAACAAGTGGGAGAAGATGTTTAAAAGACTTATTAAAAATCAGCAGTCAGGCAGGCGAGTCTGCCGAAACACTATTGGAAAGGATAAAACAAGATAAAGAAAAGTTTGAATCAAGAAATAAAAAGAGGAAAAAGAGATGAACACAGATACAATAATATCCCGTGTATGGAGTTTCAGTACCATCCTTCGTGATGATGGTGTCACTTACGGTGATTACCTGGAACAATTAACCTATCTGATATTTTTAAAAATGGCAGATGAATATTCAAAACCGCCTTATAACAGGGATTTGAAAATACCGGAAAGATATACCTGGCAAACTTTAATTGATAAAAAAGGTGTAGAGCTTGAGACGCACTACCTAAATTTGCTGAAAGAGCTTGGGAAAGAAGCAGGATTGATAGGCCAGATATTTGTGAAGGCGCAGAACAAGATACAGGACCCAGCAAAGCTTTATCGGATTGTTCAGATGATAAATTCCGAAAACTGGGCGATATTGGGTGTAGATGTTAAGGGTACTATTTATGAAGGATTGCTGGAGAAAAATGCAGAGGACCTTAAAAGTGGTGCTGGACAGTACTTTACGCCCCGTGTACTTATAAAAGCGATGATAGAATGCCTTAAACCCGAACCAATTAAAACAATAGCTGATCCTGCCTGTGGAACAGGTGGTTTTTTTCTTGCCGCATATGACTTTATTTCTAATCCTAAAAATTATTCGCTAAATCAAGAACAAAAAGAATTTTTAAAATTTAATACTTTCAGAGGTTGGGAATTGGTTTCAACTACCTACCGGCTTTGTTTAATGAATTTATTTCTACATAATATTGGTGATATGAATAGCGAACCACCCATTACCAGAAATGACGCTTTAATTGCTGATCCCGGAGAGCGGTTTGATTATATTCTTACCAATCCGCCTTTTGGTAAAAAAAGCAGTATGACCTTTACTAACGAAGAAGGTAGACAAGAAAAAGAAGATCTTGTTTATAACAGACAGGATTTCTGGACTACAACTTCAAATAAGCAATTGAATTTTGTCCAGCATGTAAGAACTTTATTGAAAACCGATGGCAAGGCAGCAGTAGTTGTTCCTGATAATGTGTTGTTTGAAGGTGGTGCCGGAGAAACCGTCAGAAAAAAGATGCTTGAAACAACTGATTTACATACCATTTTAAGACTTCCTACCGGAATATTTTACAAGCCGGGTGTGAAAGCAAATGTGATTTTCTTTGACAATCACCCTGCAAGTAAAAATCCTTGGACCAAAGAAGTTTGGATATATGACTTACGTACCAATATGCATTTCACTTTAAAGGAAAACAAGATGGAGTTTGAGGATTTAAAAGATTTTATTGAATGCTATCATCCTGAAAATAGATATGGGAGAAAAGAAGCTGAACGATTTAGGAAATTTACTTATGATGAAATAGTGTTAAGAGATAAGACAAGTTTGGATATCTTCTGGCTGAAAGATAACAGTTTAACAGATTTAGATAATCTTCCTGACCCCGATGTTCTGGTTGAGGATATAATTGAAAATTTGGAATCCAGCCTCGAAAGCTTACGAGAAATATCAAATAATTTGAGTAAAGAGTAACGATAAAAAAGAACAAGGTACTGTCGTATATAAGTCTAAAAATTTTATAAGAAATTTTTAGATAAAAATACATATGATTTTGCGAAGATTATACTGTTAACATTTATAAATAAAGTTGAAAATATGATAATCAATCAATACTCAAATAAAAACGGGATGGAAAAATGTATGTATAATGTTTGTGATTTAATTAGCTTCTTTAAGAATAATCTAGACGTATCAATAGAGATAAAAAAATATATTGAGACTTCTTTTGAAAATGGGCAATTAGACCCCATTGATTCCAAAATCACACCACTTGTATTTAAATTCAAACTTACCGAAGAAATAAAAGAGAAGTTTCTAATTAAAAATGAGTATTTTAACTACATACTTTTCCTCTTTTTGAAAGAAAAATTAAAATATTCTGAGATCAACAATTATGAAAATTATAGTGACTTCATAATCAAAGTTAAAGAGGAAATTATGAAGTTAAAACACTTTTATGATACTTGGAGGCATTTTGAAATATTCCTGCTTATTTATTTTAACCAGACTAAGGGCTGGAATTTTAAGGAATACATATTAAGATTTGACACCAAGAGTAAGTCTAGAGATTTCTTTAACCTTATGTTTCATTTTTCTGGAGCCTTACCTTATCTTAAAATATCAGAAGAGAGCCTTACCGAGATATTATATCATCTGTTTAATCAAACAAACCAAGATTTATCATTTGGCCAAGTTTTTAAAACTGTTCAAGAATATAGCCATAATCAGTCTACAGACGGATGGAAACTAGTAAAATACATGATAAGAAATAAGAAGACAGAATTTGTTGTTTCTATTTTAGTTGGTTTATCCAAAGTTGATTTTGATAAAACATTTGAATATACAAAACAACTATTTCATGAAGAAGGTTTCAGTCAAATTGCTATCTATGCTTTTGGTGCATTTGAATATAAAGAATACAGTTATTTAGAAGAAGTATTAAACTTATTTGAAAGTGTGGACTCCGATGAAGAGAATGTTTTGACTGCACTTGCGAAATCTTATGGTTATTTAGTGGACAATCCATTGAGTCAAGAAAACGATAAAGTAAACTACTTATTTGAGAAACTCAATGCTTTAGCTAAAAAAGAGACGCCAGCGGTTCAATATAATATATTGATTTCCATTTTCAGACAGGAAAAACAGATTTATAAAGAGAAAAAATTCGAACTGTTAATGAATTTTACGAAGGTTGACAAAAAATACAACAGTATAATTAATGAAATTGAAAATGCACTCAACACTTTGAAAGAACCTAAACCGATTTTGAAGTTCATTGAAAGTTGGATACTGAATCATCCCATTGAAAATTATAAAGAAATTTTCTCTTACCCGCTACATGAAGCATATAATAGAAACTCTTCCGAATTTATTGAAAATTATCTCTCTCTACTCATCCACAACAAAGGAAAGGTTCGGTTTTATGCTAACAATAATACTGATTTCATTCAGATAACTGAGAAAAATAGAGAAATTTGGAAAGAGCACCTTTGGAAACTTGATAACAATCAATTAATCAAGTTTATAAATTCAATTCTTAGCGGTACCTTTAAGCCTGAAGAAAGAATGAAGCTGGTTTTAATGTTGCTACATAAGAAAGATGATAAAATTTTTAAATACATTCTACAGCGTTTTGTATGGCTAGTTCATGATTACCCCGGGACGGTTAAGGAAACCGTTGAGGTTTTTCTTGATAACCAGAATCCTCTGGAAAAAAAATTTATTGATTCATTCCAAAGCTGTTATGAAAAAATTGTCAATTTTTGGAAAAGAAAAAATAAGATTAAAGAATTTGACCCATATGAGAGTCAGGCTACATACGCTTCTAAGTTTGACAAAATTTTCTATAAAAAACAAGGTGAGGATTTAAGAAAATCAGTAGCGGAGCATAGTGTTTTTATGCAACTGTGTACCAAAATTACAATTAGTAGAGGTAGAAAGTTTAAAATTGGAATGAATGATCAATATTCTGAAATGAATGAATTAAAGACAGCTTTTACTATGCCTCGTACATATTTCATTTTCCCCGAGCTATATGATTATAAACGTAGACAGATGTTAGCAGATGACTGGGAGGAAAAATCATGATACGTTTAATGCTCGGAGATTATTTACGGAATCTCAAAGAAAGAGATGAATTAGACTATCTCTTTCCATTTCTACTTGAACAAATGAAATACAAAATAGTGAAAACTGCAAAAACTTCCCATGGGCAGCCAGAATACGGGAAGGACATTATTGCCACTAAAACCGAAAAAAATGGTATTGAAAAGCTGTGTATTTTTCAATTAAAAGCAGGGGATGATAGGGACATTGATAATACAGTTTTTTACAAACAAGACGGAGTCAGAGAATCTTTGCTTCAAGCTAAAGATGCTGACTTTAAAGATAGCTCGATACCAAATTTAAGTAAATTACCTAAAAAGATAATACTGGCTCATAACGGCGAACTAAAGTCAAATTTTAGGAATCTTTTCAATGACTTTATTGAAAATGAATTTACTTCCGCAGGTATAGAATTTGAACATTGGGATATTTACAAACTTACCGAATTGTTTTCAAGATATCTTTTAAATGAATACTTGCTTGTCAAGCCCGAATTATTAAATCTTTTCAAAAAATCTTTAGCATTTTTAGATGTACCTGAATATGATTTTAAGCATTTTAAATTACTTGTAGATTATTTGCTTAAGTCGTATCCCAAGTATACGCCAAGAAATATAAGAAAAATAATTTCCACCTTCTGCATGATTGGAGCGATGATTTTGCATTATGCCAAAGACGCCGATAATTTGCATCCTGCCAAAGATTGTTTTACGTACATGTTGTTGAAAGTTTGGGGTTGGATTTTAGAAAAGAAAGCAATTAACAGCAAAAAAATCGCTATCTCTGAATTTATAAAATTACATATGATTCACTTTCAAATGCTTGAGTTATATTTCGCAAAGACAATTTCGATAGCCAAAGAAAAGGATGGTTTATTCTCTGAAAAGGTTGGATATTTTGAGAAAATTGGTTATCCAATACGAAGTCTTGAGTATTTAGCCTACTTAATTTACCACTACCAAACATATTTTTTAATAATCACCGATAATGAAAAAAGAAAAGAAGTTACAAACGACTTTAAGGAATTAGTAAAAACAATTATTCATAATAATTCTGGTTGCTCCAGACCATTATTTGACAATCATTCTGTTCCTATTGTGCTAACCCTGGTCTTTTTAATAATGAATGACGAAAAAGATTTTGCTGCTAAGTATTTAAGTGATATATTAAATAATATTGCACTCTTAAAACTCATAGATGGTAGATTTCCCGAACTCACAAACAATTTAGATAATTTAATAGAATATTGTGCAACCGGTAAGCGCCCTGAAAATTATACTGATGAATCTTCTTATTTAATAAATACCCTTTTTGAATTTTCTGTGATTTTAGAAAAAAAAGAATTATTTGATGAGTTCTGGGAGTTCTTAACCAAAGATCTGCACTTACTGGTATATTTCCCCCCAGAAGATATTATTGAAAATGAACATATTTTATTTCAAAAGGAACTAATTGAAGAAGGAAAGACCGATGTTTATAGCGATAGAAGCACTTCTGGCAATGAAGAAGAAAAATTAACTTCATATGAAAAATTCCGAAAACAAATCCTCAAAATGAATTCATTGGAATATAAAACGGATAAATTTGGTTTTAAGCATCTCAGAATACTTGCTCACATTTATTTTAAAACTCCCTTTTTCCCTGATGAATGGAGACATTTTTGTAAGCTTTAAAATAATAGGAATGTCAAAGGGATGGTTCTAATGACAATTAAAAGAGGATAATTATTTAATGAAAAAGAATTCATTTAAAGAAATTGCATTCAATATGTCAAGGAGATCTCCTAATGTGGAGAATAAATACTATCAAATCACGTTAACAGCAAATCAAAGAGGTAAGCCTTTGTGGAGTTGTTATTCTAACTGGAGTGGATTTCTGGATGATGAAAGGAAAGTTGAATTGCGTCAAGCTAGTCTTGTAGATCCATCAAGGATGGTAAACACTTTCCGAAATGATTTTAAAGAAGGTTGTTTTATAGTAGATTCAATTGAAGAGCTTCATTTATTTCTTTTGCTTGGGGGGCATGCAATTATTAAAAAAGAAGTTGCTGAATCAAAATTGTCAGAATTTCTCAAACCCCAACCTTCTGTGCAAATAGGAATTGCCGGATTTCAGGTTATTGAAAATATGTCTAAATCAATTTTTCAGAAAGCACCAACAAAGAAGCAAAGAATGCGAATTCTTAAGAGGGATAATTATAAATGTAGAATTTGTGGACGAAGTTCCTCTGATAATACTGATATTACACTTCATGTTCACCATATAAAACCTTGGTCAGAAGGTGGAGTTACTCATGATGATAATCTTATTACTATTTTTCATACTTGCCATGAAGGATTAGATCCTCATAATGAAAATTCTCTTTTTGGTTTATTGCCTGGTTCAAAAAAACTAGGGAATTTTCAATCTTCAAGAAAGACATTTTTTGAGAGTGTAAAAAGATACCGCAAAGAAGCTTTTAAAATAAAAAATAAATAAATGGGGACACATGTAATAGCTCAATGATTCGGTAACTTTTTCTAATTTTTTATAAGGAGTTAAAAATATGGATAGACTAAGTTATAAAGGCAAAGTTTTTATATTTTACGAGTATTCAAAAGAAAGTGATTTTGAAAGAGATGTTATTGAACATTCCAAAGAAATATTTGGACCAAAATCTTTATATATTGAAATAAAGAAAAAGATTAAAAAGGATAATATAATAACAATTCCAGATGGTTATCTGATTGATTTTTCATTCAAAAATGATCCCCGTATGTATGTCGTTGAAAATGAATTAGTATCTCATGATCCATACAAACATATCGGACAGCAGTTATTAAAATTTTCAATATCCTATAAAGCAAGCGGGTTAAAGATAAAGAAATTTTTAGTAAACAGAATTTGCGAAGATCCCACAATGAAAAAGACAGTTGAAAATGGTTTCAATAAAGCTGGATATGGAAACATCGATGCCTTCTTAGAAGATTTAATTTTTGAAAAAGAAGTAAGAGCTATTATTGTAATTGATAAAATAACTTCAGATTTGGAAAATGTGGTAAATCAATTGGCTATGAAAATTGATATACTCGAATTCCAAACTTTTATTTCAGGGAAGGAAATAATTAATAAATTCACTCCTTTTCAAGAAGAAATTAGAGAGGTAACTGAAGGTAAAGGCAAAGAAATAGAGGTGCAAGAATTTAATACTATTGTAGTAGCTGCAAACGAAGAAGGTTTTAAAGAAGTTTTTTTAGGGAAAAATCAATGGTATGCGATTAGAATTTCAAGTTCTATAATTGAACGCATTAAATATATTGCAGGCTATCAAACTACGCCGATATCAGCTATTACTCATTATGCGGAAGTATCTAAAATTGAAAAATATAAAGATAGCGGTAAGTATATTGTATATTTTAAAGAACCAGCAAAAAATATTGGTCCAATAAAATTAACCACAGGCAAAAGCGGTAAGGCACCACAAGCTTCCCGTTATACCTCTTACGAAAAACTCATAAAGGCTAAGAAATTAGAAGATATTTTTTAGGGAATAAATAGGACGGCCACATTCTATTTTCTTAAAGGAGTCAATTATGACAGAAAAAGAGTGGATGGAAGATGTAAAAGAGAGATTAAAACAAGAGGAATCATTCTCAAAAAATGATATCCTCTTTAGCTCAGGTAAAAGGGTTCCATATTCATTTGAAGTATTAAGCTATTTAAATGATAAACCAGATGATAAAAATGTCATAAAATATGAAACTGACTTACTTGTATACCAGAAAATAGAAAATGAAAAATGGAAACCCCGCATAATTATTGAAGGTAAAATTAATTCAGTAACAACTCATGATGCAATTACTTATAGTCAGAAAGCCTCAACTCATAAAAATGTTCATCCCTATCTTCGTTACGGCATTCTTCTCGGAAATCGAAAACATTATCCTTTACCGGGCAGATTATTCCGGCATGGAGCATATTTCGATTTTATGTTATCTTGGAGAGCTTTTAAACCCATAAAGGACGAGTGGAAGAATTTTTTGAATATCATTAACAGGGAAATCGAATATTCAGAGAAATTAGAAGAAATATTATTTCACTCGCGCTCAAAAAATCGGAAGCATTATACAATTTTTCAAAGACGCTTATATTTGAAGTAAACTAATGGTTTTATGACTAATAAAAAGTTATCTATGGGATTGTGTATTTTTAAATTTAGAAGTGTGTTAGGGCGATGGTTCTTCCGACAATATCAATTAATATTTTGGTCCTTTTAGAATATTTGATGCCAGCGTGAGGTTTAAAGAGACCTAAAATAAATGTTTAAGGTAGGATATTTATGAAAACAAAAACTTTGGTTACGCAAATAGCACGGTTTTACAAAAATTATGAATTTGAATTTCTTAAAGAAAGAATTAGAGACAAAAACGATTATCTGGAGTCTCCAAAGAGTGCTTTATTTTTTGTTTTATCTTATTCATTTATCAAGGCAGAAGGGACGAAATATCATCAATGTTTGAAGAAAGAGCCAGAGCAACAGTTGAATCTTTATTGGGGAATAATAATGTCTTGCTTTATAGTTCACCAAGGATAACTGATAAAGACAACCTTAGAATAAAATACAAGGGACTGTACGATTCATTAAAACAAAGCAAGGTAAACAAAGAAGGTGATAGACTAATGGTAGTAAGCCTTGTTAATTTCATTCAGTTTAACAATGAAAAAAATATATTACATTTCTTAATTGGACAAATAAAATCAAAGAAGATTGCTGAAGCGTATTGAAGTCTGGATGAAATATGGTCAATTGGTCCAAAAATAGCTTCCCTGATTTTGAGAGATGTCGTTTACATTTATGAATTAGAGAATTACTTGTCAGACGAAGATTACCATTTTTTACAACCAATTGACACTTGGGTACATAATCTCTCCAGAAGAATAGAATTTGTAAATAAAGACAAGATTTACAGAGACGAAGCAAAAGATATTACAGATAAATGTTTTGAATTAGGGGTAAATCCAATACATTATAATCAAGGAGCGTGGTATATTGGCTCTAACTCCTTACAAGTTTTATTGCAGAATATTGATAAAATTTAAGATAAGATAGAGTGTTTAAGCTTTACAAGTTTACAAATATGAAATAAATAGGATGTGTCCCAGTTTTAATTATAAAGAGGGTATTATAATGAATTATCTGACTAAATCTTTATATATGAGTGGACAACAATGCCCAAGGCTTTTATGGTTTTCTTCTAGAAATCAATTGCCAGAACTTTCTTTGTATGATCAACATAAATTTGCCCAGGGAAGAGAACTTGAGAAATATGTAAAAAAACTTTTCCCTGATGGTATAGATTTAAGCAATCTTGAACATGGTGAAAATATTAAAGAGACTCAAAATTTAATTAGTCAAAGTAAGACAATTTTTGAAGCGAGTATTGTTTATAAAAATCTTTTCTTTAAAGGTGATATCCTTGAATGCTCAAGTGATGGTTGGAATCTTTATGAAATAAAAGCTTCAACAGAAGTGAAGAAAGAGCATATTCCTGATTTAGCATTTCAAAAATTTGTTTGTGAAAAAAGTGGAATCAATATAAAAAAATATTTTATTAAATATATTAATAAAGAGTATATTAAGCAAAATTCTATCGATCCCATAGATTTAGTATTAAAGGAAGATGTAACTGAGAAAGTCAATCAAGTTAAGAATGTTGAGGAAAATTCAGAGGAATATCTTAGAATAATCGAACAAGGTAATCCTCCTAAAATATTAATATCAAAAAATTGCAATAATCCATACATATATCCCTTGAAAAAAGCATGCTGGGGTAATCTGCCGGAATATCATGTTTTACAGTTGACTGACTGGCGAAAATATTGGGAGTTATTTAAAGATGGGATATTAGATATAAAAGATATCCCTAAGGGTACAAAACTATCTCCAAAAGACCAACTGATAAAAAAAGCAGTTGATGAAAATAAAATTTTAATTACAAAGGATAAAATAAGTGATTTTTTAAAAGATTTACAATATCCGCTTTACTATTTTGATTTTGAAACCTTTGATACAGCTATCCCGATATTTAATCAGGCTAAACCATACCAAAAAATTCCTTTCCAATATTCGCTTCATATCCAAGATGAAAATAATAAAGTAAATCATCTTGATTTTCTTGCATCGGGAGAGAAAGATCCTAGATCCTCTTTATTAAGGAAATTGAAGAATGAAATTGGTAAAATTGGCAATATTATTGTCTATCATAAGTCCTTTGAAATAGGTATTCTTAAAGATTTAGCAAGAGATTTTCCTGAGAACAAAGATTGGATTGAAAATATGATAGATAGAATTGTTGATCTAGAAGAACCATTTAAGAAATTGTATTATTATCATCCAAAACAAAAAGGAAGGACTTCTTTGAAAGCAGTTCTTCCTGCAATTACAGGAAAAGATTATTCGGATTTAGAAATTTCTGATGGAACAGATGCCAGCATGCAATTTTTCTATAGCCACATTAAACCTGAATTGAGTAATCTAGAGAAGATAAGGGAGAATCTTTTAAATTATTGTGGTTTAGATACTGAGGGAATGATATGGATAATCGAAGAATTAAAAAATGGTTAAGTGATTTTAAATTTAAATTATTGGAATACGATAAAATTTATAAATGGATGGATGGTGAATAAAATAAAATATTTTAAATTATTTTAATAATTTCTGCCATACTATAGTCACGCTACCTTGATACAATTAGAATACTTTCAGAGAGGAATTGCCTCATTTGAGAGTATTCTAATCCGATCCCCGCATGATCATGTTTTTCTGATAGAACAATGGTGCAAAAGTGTATTAATGGAAAAACTAAGAAGTCTTGTTTTGAAACCATGAAAATAATCATTCACCGGGGAACCCATGAAATCGGCGGTTCGTGTGTGGAAATACAAAGTAAAAAAAGCAGGATATTGATTGACATCGGTATGCCTTTGGTGAAAAAGGATGGAGACAGATTTAATTTTAAGGAATATGAAAATACGCCCGGTCCTGAGCTAGTAAAGGAAAAAGTACTGCCTGATATTAGTGGAATTTATGCCTGGGATACTGATAAGAAGAGGATTGACGGAGTGCTTATTTCACATCCGCATCTAGACCATTATGGTTTTTTCGGTTATCTCAATAAGGATATCTGCTTTTATCTGAGTGAAGCTACCAAAAAAATCATAGATTTGACGGTACTGTTTACCCCGGTGAGAGGGAGCATTTCCAATTGTCATTTTATTCAGAGCGGAGAGTGTTTTCCTTGTGGCGATTTTAAAATAACGCCTTATCTGATGGACCATTCAGCTTTTGATTCCTATGCTTTTTTGGTAGAGTCGGAGGGGAAGAGTCTTATCTACTCCGGTGATTTTAGGGAACATGGCCGAAAGCAGAAAGCCTTCCAATGGTTTTTGGATCATACGCCGGAAAATATAGACATACTTCTCCTGGAAGGAACAGTTTTAAATAGAGGATTAAAAGGGAAAGGAGTAAAAGAATTTCAATCTGAAACAGAGATTGAAGATGAGACAGAGTTTTCTTTCCTTATTGGCTCTGCAGGAGAATAACACAGCAAGGTAGACAAGAATTAATGTATAGGTACAAAAGTTATAAGATTACCAGGAAGGAGATTTCTGATCGGAGCGGGGAAATAATGATTATGGTCAGACCATCGATGTTGAAAGACCTTAAATCAATTAAAAACATTGAAGGGGCTACATCCTGATAAATATGATGATTTATTTAGCCAGAAGATAGAACAGGTTTCAGATGGAGAGGTTTTTGAGGTTTAAAGTGAATTTATTTTATTGATATTAAATAAATAGGGACAGGTGTACTAGCTCAATAATCCGCTAACTTTTTCTAACTTTTCGTAAGTGATTTGATAACCTCCTGGTCCCTCATATCTTCTTAGATGAATTAAGAAGAAGTGTAGAGTTTTAGAAAAGTTAAGGGGAGAGGAAAAGAGAGAATGACCGAAAAGGGATAAGGACACAAGAACCTTTATTTACAAG
>Ga0315295_10004533_pt1 | contig 11855 bp, 9 predicted proteins | sample YL17G14_0_MG_FD_204453 | JGI IMG/M metagenome (GOLD analysis project Ga0315295, IMG submission 204453) | Sediment microbial communities from Yellowstone Lake, YNP, Wyoming, USA - YL17G14_0 | ecosystem: Environmental > Aquatic > Freshwater > Lake > Sediment | place: USA: Wyoming | collected... | reverse complement strand
GTTTTCGCCGCCCCGGTTTTCAGGGCCGTCCCGGCCAGCACCCAGAAGACAAATCCCGAGGCGGGATTATGGAGGTTAAAGGAAAAAAGAGCGACAACCAGACTGGCGGACAGACCCCCGAGTATCCCGAGCCGGGAAAGGAATTCCTCCCGGCTGGAGGATTGAGAGAGGGAGCGGAAAGTTGAATTCAAAAGCAGTCCCAGGAAAAGAAAGAAGAGAAGCGCGGCCGGGATCCCCAGCTCGACCAGCGCGCTCAGGTATTCATTGTGAACCCGGCTGATATCCACGTTTGCGCCTTGATAGAGTTTCACCATTTCCCGGGTCTGGTAAAGCGGCTCCATAACCGAAAAGTTGCCCGGTCCGATTCCCAGGAAGGGATGATCCCGGGACATCCGCAGGGCTTCCCCGGAGGCGAGGAGACGGAAGCGGATCGCGGGATCGTGGAGATTGAAGATGGAAAAAAACCGATCCGGGATTTTTCTCCCCCCCGGGGTCAGAAGAATGAGAATCACCGCCAAAACGGTCAGGAATCCGGGGAGGAGGAGATACTTGAGGCCGGGATGACCCCCGGGTAACCGGGGAAAGCGGTTTTTCTCCTGACCGATGGACGAGGCTAGAGAAAAAAGGGCCATCAGGAAGAGCCCGGCCAGGAACCCGACCCAGCCGGCCCGGTTCCCGGTCAGGAGGAGATAAACAAACCCGATTCCGAAGCCGGAGCCCAGGAAAATCCGGGCCAGGGTTTTCCCCCGGGCCAATCCGGCGGCGGCCAGGGGCAGGAGGGCGGCGGCCAGATATTCCGCGGCAAAGTTCGAGAGCCCGAGGGTGGAAGCGGGGTCTTTGGCTCCATAGCGGTCCATTCCGATCGGCAGGATCTCGAAAAATTGCAGGATTCCAATCAGGGAGATGCCCGCGACCGGGAGAGCGAGAACCAGCATGAGCTTCCCGGGGTCCTGGCTTTGAAAAGAGAAAAAGACCAGGAAGAAAAGGGCGAGGAAGGGGGCTAGATTAACCAGTTCAGTCAAGGCCGCGGTGCGGCTGACGGCCCCGAGGGAGGAAAGGCCGGCCAGCGCCAGGAACCCGACAAGAGGAAGACAGGCGGAGGAGACCTGGAACTCTCGAGCCCGGGGTTGAACCGAGAGGGTGAGCAAGAAAACTCCGATGGCAGCGAGGACGCTTAAAAGGGCGGTTTTGGTGGCGGAGAATTCGAAGCCGACAAAGAAAAAGGGACTGGCCGCCGCGGCGACGAGGACGATGATGACGGCCGCGGATTGAAAAATCTGGGGGCGGGAGGAATCCATATTGTTAATTTCTAATTACAAATTCCTAATTAAATCCCAATTACCAAGCACCCCTTCGACCCCGCTCAGGGCAGGCAATGACCAGACAATAACCAAATCCCAATGACCAAGCACCAATAATAAGGGAAAATTATATTTCTATGTGGTTTTATTTAGCATTTGGCCTTTGAGCTTTGACCTTTGACCTTATAAGGGGGCCCTTTTCTCGGCCTTTCCTGTTCATTATAATTTAAAACAAACGGATGCCAATCATGATCTGGAATTAAGCTTTAGCAAAAGCGAACCTTTTCAAAATTTGGTGGTTTATCGGATTAAAACCAAAAAACCAGAGAAGGTTATGGACCGGAAATCACGGGGGGTTACTTCGGTGCTTTCGATCAAGTTTGAGTTTGGTTACCACCCGGCTAAACTGCGGGAGTGGCAGGAGGCTCTCCGGGAATGCGGATATTATTATTCCCCGTTTCACCAGGGGTATTTCAACCCGGAGTTCGGCCTTCTCACCTATCTTCACGAGATCTGCCGGGATTTTGATAATGATCCCCAGAAGTTCCATGAGTGGTATCAAAACATCCACCGGGACCCGGAATTTAAGGAAAAGCTGAAAAAGATGGGGGAATTGGTGCTCTGGTCTCTCCGGGGCCTTCTGTAGGGCTAAGCCTTCCGTTCGATTAATATCTTTCCCGAATCCAACTCTTCAATATTTGGCCAGGTCCGGCGGTTGCGGTTGCGCTGCTCGTGTCGTCAACCGTCATTCGTTCATCGTCTTAAAACCGAAGGACGTTTACCGTAAGCCGAAACCAGCCGCCCAACCGATCAACGTAATCCGTTATTTTGAGGGTGGGGTGAGGACGAAGAGGTAAAGGCGGGGCGGGCCGGGCCACCAGAGCATGAACTGATAGCGGGAAACGGCCTCGGCTTCCACCAGGTTGAGCGGGTCGGTTTCAGACGTATAGGAGGAAATCAGCCACATCCGCTGAAAGCGCCGGGCCAGTTCGGCAAACTCCTGCCCGATCCGAAGCCTTTCCGCGGCCGCCTGTTTCTGATCCCCGCTGTAGTTTTGCATGGTGTAGACCCGGGGGCGGAGATCGGTGGGAATGCTGCGGGCGTAGTAGTCAAACAGGATGTGGGTGTAGTGCGCGTTGATGGCCACGATATCGGTCAGTTCCGATACGGAGGTAATCTTGGCGACGGTGTTTCTCCAATCGGGGTTGCCGATTAGGGCGTGAATCCGGTAAATGGCGAAGCCCGGGGCGATCAGGGAGAGGCAAAGGATGATTTCGGGAAGGATGCGGACCGGGATGCTCAGCAAACCCCGGGCGGCCAGGAGGTAAAGGACCGGGAGGGTATAAAAAAGGTATTTAGCCAGAAAAATATTCTCCGACTGGGAGAGGATAAAACTCGTGAGCACGGGGAAGATGAAGAGGAAAAGACCGAAAGACCACTCCCAGCTCCGGAACAGGCCGCCCTTGACCTTCAGTGAGATAAACCCGATCAGGAAAAGGACTGGGATAAGGAAGTAAAGGTAATTCAGAGGATTGGAATCCGGGAGCAGACCGATGGCGTATATTTTGATCAAGCCCAGGAGTTCATTGAACCCCGGGGCGCCGTGGAATTTGGTCAGCCACCAGCGTTCTTCGGCCGGGGCCCGGCTCCGGAGCAGAAAACCCTGGATCCCCAGGGCAATCTTCCAGATCCCCGCGAAAATTACCAGGTAATAAAAACCCCAGCGCAGGGCGAAACGGCCGCGTTCCTTGGTGTTGAAGATGAAATACCAGGAGACCAGCAGGGCCTGGCAGACGATAAAAATGATGGAGAGGAAATGGGTGTGAAAAATAAGAATGCTGCAAAGAACGAAACCCAGGAAATCACGCCGGCGACCCTGGACCAGGGCTTGAACCTGGAAAATCATGGCTCCGAGGGCGAGCAGGAAGAGCAGGGAGTACCCCCGGACCGATTGGCAGAGGTTGATATGGAAGGGAGAAAAAGCCAGGAGGATGGCGGCGTAGATCCCCAGTTTCTGGCCCTGGCGGCCGCTGACGAGCTGAAGGGAAAGATAATAAATCAAATAGATGGAAAGCGAGCCGAAGAGCGCCGAAAGAAAGCGCAGGGCGAATTCGCCCGAGGAGATCAGGATAACCAGGTGAAGGAGCAGGAAATAAAAAGCGCCGTTGATATTATTGGCTTTCGGCAGAAAGTTGTTGAAGACAAGATTAGAGATCGATTGCTGGGCATCGTTAAAACTTATGGCTTCGTCCAGCCACAGGCTTTCCGAGCCCAGTCCATAAAATCTTAAAAAGGCTCCCAGCGCCAGCGTGAGCCAGAAAATCAACGCCAGCCACTGGTTCTGCTGGTCAACCGAATGGGCAGGTTCTCTTAAGGTGGAGGCGGGGATCTTTTTCATGTTTGATATGATTTTTGGTAAGATTTTAAGACGCATTTTGTTAAAACACCAGAAAAATAATCAACCCTTCGGCTTCCCCGGTCTAAAGCCCGGGGTATGCTCAGGGTTGGACATTCGGCTGAGCTCAGTCGAAGCCATATTGAGCGGCGCCTCTTTTCCTTCGGGGTGAGTCCCCTCAGGATGAACCCCGCCCTAAAGGGCAGCGTTTGGACGCCGTCGAAGTATCAAGAAATATTTTGGCCGGGGTTATATGACATCACCTGGAAGCAATAGGATTACATGATGCCGGATAGAAAATTGCGGAAAATTTTATTCGTTCACCTGGGGGCGCTGGGTGATTTTTTACTGGCCCTTCCGGTGATCGCCGCTTATCGAAAACCGGGAGGGGAGACGGAAATTGATATCTGCGCCAGCGCCGGAATCCGCCAGCTGGCCCTGGGCTGGGGAATATTCACCGGGGAGATTGACCCGGAGCGGAATGATTTCCATCGTTTATTCCTGCCGGAGGTGTCGCTTCCCGGGGACCAAGCCGGGATTTTTTCGAGATACGACCTGGTTATCACCACCAGCGCCAATCCGGAGTTAACGGCCAATTTGCGAAGCCTGGTTTCGAGGGTTTTGTGCCCGGAGAAACCGGGATCCTCGCCTTCCCGCCACCTGCAGGATGTTTATCTGGACTGCCTGTTGCTCCCCGGCCTGCGGGCGGAAAGAAAAATGGTCGAACCTACGCTTCTCCCGCCCGAGACCTGGACTTCACGGGGCCGGGAAATCTTAAAACCACAAAAGCCGGGCCGCACCTTGATCATCCACCCGGGGAGCGGAGGGAAAATCAAATGCTGGCCGCTTTCCTCTTACCTGGAACTAGCCGAACGGGCTTCCCGGATCGGCCTGTTCCCGTGCTTCCTGCTGGGACCGGCGGAAAAAGAGAGGCCCGAGATCGCCGATCTCAAGAATTCCACCCGGTTCCCCGTGCTTTCCGACCTGAGTCTGGTTGACACCGCGGCGGTCCTGGCCCAGGCGGGAATTTACGTCGGCAACGATTCGGGGGCTACCCATCTAGCGGCAGTTCTCGGAATCCCGGTGGTTGCGATTTTCGGACCTTCCGACCCCGAGCGCTTCGGGCCGAGGGGAAGTTCCGTTCGCATTATGTATCTGGATTACGAGTGTTCTCCCTGCCACCCCAGGGACAGGGAAGGGTTTTTATCAGAGTGCGGAATAAATCGGGCCTGCCTCGGGGAGATCAAGCCGGAGATGGTCGCAAGGGAAATAGAAAAATTGCTGACCCGTTGAAGCGGATATTCATCTTCCTTTTCGTCATTCCCGTCCCGCATCAGAGTGCGGGATAAACTCCAGCGGGAATCCAGTTCTCTTTTGTCATCCCCGCGAAAGCGGGGATCCATAATATGTAATTGAATTTGATAAAAAATGGGTCGTGCGGGGTTCGAACCCACGACCCCCGGATTAAAAGTCCGGTGCTCTACCAACTGAGCTAACGACCCTTTTCTTAGGGTAATAATATAGCCAGCGTCGAGATGAATGTCCACCCGTTTGAGGTTGAGTATTTCGCCATCTAGTAAATTTGAATTTATTACTTCATGGTAATAAAATGCGGGTTAACCTAACTATGAAAAAACTGATCCCAGAAAAGCTGAAGAATCCAGAAGGAATTTAGGGAAGGAAAATGAGAAGGTGATTAAATAACGGAACTAATTTATCCTTCGAAGCTTTTACGAAGGAGGGCGGAACTACGTCCCGCTGTTGGGAAGTTCGGAAAAAGGTGGAGAAAATTATCGCAAACAGCAAGGTAAAGACCTGACCCTAGGTTTTCATGCTGCGGGAAGATCCCCGTCTAAATATTTTTCTTCCGGGACCTTTTTCCCCGATCATTATTCCGAGCTTGACCCGGAAACCAGGTTTGTCTTCTTCACTAAATGGTTATAAAATGCGGGTCAATCTAACCATGAAAAAACTGATCGCAAACAGCAAGGTGAGGATCTGACCCTAGGTTTTCCATATCCTCCTGATAATAAATTTAACCGCTAAGGGGCATATTTGTATCTTTTCTTTATTTTCCTGTTAATCATGTTGCCGAAGGAACGCGTGAGTCCGGGGAAATACTGATCGCTCAATCTCTGGATGCCGAAATATTGGGTGGTTAAATCAGCGATGAGCTGGCCGTAATTCTGCGGGATCGGCCTGCAGTCATTTCTCAGCGCCATCTCTATAGCGTTGCTTTTGCATTTCGGCACGCAGTTGCCGCAGCCGATGCAGCGCGTTGACTCGAATATCAGTTTTTTCCCGAAAACATGCGTGGCGCCCATGGGACAGGCCTTCGCGCAGTCGCCGCAGGTTTTGCATTTTTTAACATCGTGTTTAACAATATAACGGCTGTTCACAAATGTGGCGGGCATGTTATATCTGCTCAGGGTCGTAAATCCGCCGCAGCAGCACACGCAGCAGTTGCAGATTATAAGAGGGCGCTCAACATTGTCGGCAAAATGTATAAGCCCGGCCTCCTCTGCCCTGTCCGCGGCTTCCAGGATTTCCTCCTTCGAGACCTTTCTCCCGTAGCCGTTTTTAATATCCAGCATTGCCATCGGGCCGAGGTGTATGCATACGTCCTTCGGCTTGCCGCACCCTTCGCCGATAAGCTCCTTCTGGTTTCTGCAAGCGCACATATGCGACAGGGAAAAAACCTCGTGCTGATCTATTATCCCGCGCACGAGGTCTCCGGGCACTGCTCCGATATTATTCTTAACGGCCTTTTCAACCGGAATAATCCTGAATGTGGTATTATCTCGTCTGATAAGATTGGGCATATAGCCTGACGTGAGAAAATATTCATCAAATAACTTGGCAAAACGTTTCGTTTTCTCTGAACTCGGATTTGTCCACATAAAGGATTCAAAGAGCCCGGGCACGAACGCTAATATCATGTACTTCCGCGCGGGGCCGTCACCGTAATAATGAATCAGCCCCTTTTCCGCCATGCGGTCAAGAATCGGCCGCATCTCTGCCTCGGGCCGTTTCACTAGCTTCGCTATTTTCGCCGAGGTTTCCTGCTTCATGGGGAACCTGCTCGCGATACTGGCCTCCTCCTCGGTAAAGAGCAACTCAAGAATCTCAAGAAGGAGATCGTTGATAACGACCCTGAGCGGATATTTATTGAACCTCTTTGCCAGCTGGTGATGGGCCCTTGTTATCATATGGCCTCCATTTTTTTATGATTTCCGATTAACAGTCAAGATAGAGCTGTTTTTAACCGTGAACCATGCACTGAAAACCGTTAACTCTAATATTCGTATTTTACCGGCCTGCCCTCGCGCATGGTGCCGGCGCCGAATGCTTCATCCAGAAATGCCGGGACATCGGTGGGCGTGGTCCATCCCCATGTGCTTGTAATCCGCATGTAGGATATGAACCATTCGCCGCCTGTCTGTTTGAACTTCGCCTCATACATGCCCCCTGTTAAAAGATGCTTCACGACAGTAAAAAGATAGGCGCTCAAATCCGCGGAGGCGCAGTCCCTGTTCACGTTCACGGACACGTTTGCCGTATGATGGCGATGTATTATCCCGACCATGCTCGCAAAGAGCGGTTCAATTTCTGCGCGTCCGTGAAACTTCGTGTTCTGGCCGGCGCCCGGAGGAAAGTTCATGAGTTCAAGCTCGGCGTCCGGCGCGAATATCTTTAAAACTTCGTCCGGCCTCTCGCCGTCAACAGAATAAAGATACTCGTTAAACCTGCTGACGCAGGCCTCCTTGGCCTCAAGCCGGGCGAGACGCGCTTTTAATTCACTGATCTCATTTGACATAAATTACCTCCTTTTCGAATTATTATATATCGACCATTCCGATTTTACGGTCGAAAATAAACAAAAATTTTTATCTGGCCTTAAGCCCCAGTAAAATCAGATCGGTAAGCGAATCGAGAATATCATGGGTTTTGTAAATATCAAGCCCGAGGTAATAAAGATAGTGAAAGGACCTTATCAGGCTGTCAAGAATATAGGCAACCTTCTCGTTATCTACCTCGCGCAAAGAGCCGTCTTTCTTGCCCTTCTCCAGTATTGATTTAAGCGTTGTTTCGGAAACCTGCGATCCCTGCTCCTTACTATGAAAAAACTGATCTCAGAAAAGCTGAAGAATCCAGAAGGAATTTAGAGAAGGAAAATGAGAAGGTGATTAAATAACGGAACTAATTTATCCTTCGACTTGTCCCGTTTATCCCGAGAGATTTCGAGGGAAGATGCGTCGAGGGAAGCTTTAGCGATGCAAGGCGGAACTACGTCCCGCTGTTGGGAAGTTCCGGAAAAAGGTGGAGAAAATTATCGCAAACAGCAAGGTAAAGACCTGACCCTAGAATTTCATGCTAGAATTTCAATCCGCGGAAACCTCAAGTGATTTATCGAGGATGTTCAGATAATCCTTTTCCTTCCCATCGGTGTAATCCTTGATTAGGTATTCAATCGCATATAAATAAAAAGTTCCCTTTTCCAGGTCTTCGATCCCATCCATATAGAATTCCACGTTCGGTGATTGGCCCGGGACGAATTCCGGTGGGTCCGGCGCCAGGTCGTCATCCACGTAATATAAGCGGCTTTTGATCGGGCTATTTTGAAAAGATCCGTCCGGCATCCGGTTACTTATCATCCGGAGTAAAAATGCCCCCGGCGGCCCCGAGATCAAAAACCAGGTACAGGGTTTGCCTTCCAGGCTCTTTTCGGCCTCGTCCATCTTCCCGTCAATGTTGAACCAGCGATTTGGATCAATTTCGGTTTTTATCCGCCAGCCGTGCAGGTTCTGATAATCGGCGCCTGCCCGAGCCTTTATATAGCCGATCAGTTTCTTGACAGTCTTAACCGAAAAGGGGATTTTCATTCGGATGGGAACAAGACTGATATTCTCGTAAAAAATATTTTCCACCGCCGCCGAGGGGGTCCGGAAGATCCCGATAAATTTAAGCGCATTGCGGGTGCGGCGGATCACGCGGATGGGGCCGTCCTTATATAATGAAAGTTCCGAAATAAAGCTGTTTTCGGTCAGCGAAAATTTTATTCCAATCAGTTTTATCTCCTCACGGATCTTCATCCGATCCACGATGTTGGGGGAGCCGTGGATGCTGAGATATCCCGGAGCGATAGGCAATGCCGCGGGAAAACCCATCTCGTAATTTCGGGTTTTGATCCGCCCGCCGGGTAAGACGTACTCCACGTAGTCCCGGTCGGAAAGGGGCGGCTTTCCCGAAAAGGAACCAAGATAGACCCAGGCTTTTCCCCCATCAACCGGATCCCGGAGCATAATTTCATCCACGGCCAAAGCCGCCGGGGGGGAATATTCCCTTTTAATCCGATCACCCGCATCTCGGGCCATAAAAACCAGCTCGTCATTGTTATCCAGGTTGCCGTCGTCATCATCTCGCTCGGGTTTCAGGTTGGTATTCTTCAACTCGGGCGGAACCTGGGTCAAAACCCAGTCCCCCTCGGGGTTGATCTCGTCAATCTGGAAGGGAATGGGCGCCAGCTTTCCCTGGTGGAAAGCGAAAAGCCCGAGCTGCCCGATATCCCTGCCGAGATTCTTCTTGAGGATTTTCCCGTGCACCACGACGAAATCTTCCACGCGGGTGAGGGTCTTATTTTCCAGAACCAAGCCCTGGGAATCCGCCGGTCGGGCATCTCCCGGGTAAACACCGGAGATAAACACCAGGACACCGGTAAAGAGGATTAACTGCCGAAGCCAGGGCATTCTATCTCCGCCATCTCAGCATAATAATCAAGAAGGCCTCCGACCAATTTGATTTTGTTGACCTGGTCGCGCAATCCACATTCAACATTCGTTTATGTCCGGGGTCAGGATTTGCCTTTTGCCAGCCCGGGGTTCAATGATTCAGAAGCCGAGGATTCACAGAAATGACCTCGATAGATCGAGGGATAACCCGGACTGGTTAGGCATAATACCCGTATTTTTTTACGGATGCAAGCATCACCCGGACATTCTCCGGCTTGGCATCCGGGGCGAGTTCGCAGCCGGAACCCAGGCAGAATCCTCCCCCCCGGCCGACGATTTCAATGAGCTTCCGGCAGTATTGATCCACCTCGCCGGGATTCCCGGTGGCGAGCAACTCAGCCGGGACATCACCGTAAATACTGGAGTGGCCCTTCAGGATCTCCTTGGCCCGGAAGATGTCCGAAGTCCCGTCGAACTGGAATAGGCATTTGCGGGGAGGAAGATCGAGCATGATTTCCAGATTTTTATCCCAATTGCCGTCACAGTGCAGAATGAGATCAAATCCCTTGGCTGCCAATTTTGAGGTAATGGCCTGAAGAGAGGGGAAGGAGAGCGATTTAAACTGCTGGGGGGAGATGAACGAGTTCGAGGAGCGGTGGAGAAAGATCCAGGTCCTCTTGGTCCCGATGATTCCGGCCACCAGCTCCGATAGAAAAACAAAACTATCTACACAGGCGTTGGCCGCGGCCGCGATTTCGTCCGGCCGCTGGAAAATATCGCGGGAAAACGGTGCGATGGAGCGCAGCAGCGAGAAATTATCAAAAGGCGCCATCAGCGCGCTTCCCCATAAACGCGGAACGCCGCGTTTTTCCCACAGCTTCCTGAAGCTTCGGAACCAAAGAGTATCCAGAAAAAGCTTCCAGTATAAAGTCGGGATCATCAGGATCAGGTTTTGGGGCAAGCCGGTATAGGTCCTTCTTAATATTTTTGTTAAAAAAATCCCATAAACCTGGGTCTTGGGAATGATCCCCGGATGGATGAGCGACTGATAATCTTCAATGGTCATGACTTCTGCTTCCATCTGCTGAGCCTGCGCCGTCGGCGGCAGTTCCTTGCCCGGCCATAACGTTTTCATGGGTATGGTCCAAAGCTGAGACAGCGGCTCGCTGCTGTTATCATGATAGATCGCGTCAATCGGTCCCAATTCGTTGTAGAATTTCTCCCAGGCGAACATTCGTTTTTTTTCATCCGACCAGAGCTCCGCCGAAGTGATCCCGGAATACTTGCTTAAAAAGTATCCCAAAAGCGGCGCCACGGGCACCCGGTCCGGAACCTGGAGACGGAAAACCGCCTGCAGTCTTTCCTCCTTGCTCATCGTATCCTTCATCAGAAGTCTCTCCTTTGGGTTTTCTCCTTTTATCGGGAGGCGGATCCAGTCAATACGCTCCTCGCGATGTCCACGGCCGCGGCGGCGTTGGGGCCGTAGAAGTCCGCGCCGGCATAATTTTTAACCCCCTCGCTGGTGGGGCCTCCGCCGATCATGATTTTCACGGACGGGCGCAGGCCGGCTTGGGTGATGGCAGCGATGGTTTCCTTCATGGAGTCGAAACCCGTGGAGATCAGACTGCTTAATCCGATCAGCGGCACCTGGGAATCCTGCAGTGCTTTCACGAACGTCTCGGGGGCGACATCCACCCCCAGGTCAATCACCTCGAACCCGGCGCATTCCAGCAGCATCACCACGATGTTCTTTCCGAGGTCGTGAATGTCTCCTTTGACGGTGCCCATGATGAGCTTCCCGGTGAATTGCCGGCCGCCCGAAGCCGCGACGAGGGGTTTCAGTCTGGACATCGCGCTCTGGAAGATTTCGCCGGAAAAGAGGAGCTCGGTTAAATAATACTCGCCCTGCTTGTACCGGGAACCGACGGCATCCATGCCGGAGGAAAGTTCGTTGATTATTTCCAGGGGCGGGCGTTTTTTCTCAATTTCGCGGGCCACCAGCCGTTCGACAAGGTTCTCCTGCAGGTCGGCCAGCGCCTTTCCCAGCTCGGTCAAATCAGGTTCGCCCATAACCATCCTCCCGAGGTGCGAGCGGGTTCTTCGCCCGGGGTCGGAGGGAGCGAAGCGACCACAGCTCGTATTATTTGCCTATTAATTACCCTTTCGCAGGGTATCACTGGCTAAAGATCTTGTCCAAATAAAAAAAGCGGCCGGGCTCAAAACCTGAGCTCATTCACCGCTTTTTCGATTTGATTCCTACCGACGGCGAGATACCTGGCCGGCCGGAGATCGTGGAATTCTAGGGTCATGGAATTCTAGGGTCAGGTCTTTACTTTGGTATTTGGCAGGGGTAGGATAAAAATATGGCCAGACCATTGAGGATTAGTTATGAGGGCGCGGTGTATCATGTGACCGCTCGGGGCAACGAGC
>Ga0315295_10004532_pt1 | contig 11856 bp, 9 predicted proteins | sample YL17G14_0_MG_FD_204453 | JGI IMG/M metagenome (GOLD analysis project Ga0315295, IMG submission 204453) | Sediment microbial communities from Yellowstone Lake, YNP, Wyoming, USA - YL17G14_0 | ecosystem: Environmental > Aquatic > Freshwater > Lake > Sediment | place: USA: Wyoming | collected... | reverse complement strand
CCTTGGTGAAGCGCAAATCCTGCACGTCGTGGATGTAGGCGCCCTCGGCGTAGGTCAGCTCGCCGAACACTCCCATCCGCGCCATGTTCAGCACCTGCATGGCGTGGCGCGTGTAGCAGTAGTTCTCCAGCATCATGTAGCCGGTCCGGGTCTTGCGCTGGGTCTTTACCAGCGCCCGGCACTCCTCGAGCGTGATGCAGGCGGGCACCTCGCTGCCAACGAACTTGCCGGCCTCCATCGAGTCGATGGCCATTGGGGCGTGAAGCTCCTGCGGGGTGGCGATGATCACGGCGCTGAAATCGGCGTGCTCGATCATGCGCCGGTAATCGACGGGGCCGCGCGAAAAGCCTTCGGGGCGCCGCCCGCGGGCCTTCTCGACGATGGTGAGGGCCCGGTTCAGGGCCGCCGTGTCGATGTCGCAGATCGCCGGCACTTCCACCTCGGGGTGAACCAGGATGCCCTGGAGCAAGCCTGTGCCCCGGGCCCCGACCCCGATAAAGCCGACCCGCACTTTCGCATTCTGTGCGGCGAGCGGACGGGCGAGCATGCCGCCCGCCGCCAGTTTCAATAAATCTCGTCTGTTCATAGGTTCAACGCAGAGACGCAGAGCACGCAGAGAAAACGCAGAGAACCCCTCTGCGTGTCTCGGCGTCCTCTGCGCCGCTGCGTTGAGATTCACTATAATCGATGTTTCGTAACTCGATGGAGGGAAACGATGGAGCCATTTCGTTATCACGTTTTCATTTGCGATCAGAGGAAGGCTGAGGGTGTGCCCTGCTGCAACGCGAGCGGTTCCGAGCGCGTGATCGACGCGCTGCGCCGCGAGCTGGGCGCGCGCCGGCTGATGGATGAAGTGCAAGTCACGGTTTGCGGCTCGTTGGGGGTGTGCGAGCGCGGGCCGAACATGGTGGTCTATCCGGAGGGCATCTGGTACTCGGGCCTGACCCCGCAAGATGTTCCGGAGATTGTCGAGAAGCATTTCCAGCAGGGACAGGCGGTGGAGCGGCTGGTCAACCGCGATGCGGCGGCGCTGGCGGCTGAAATCCGCACCAACCGCGACAAGTATCTCGCCGCGTTGCGGGCCAAGGACGCGGCCGGCGCTCTGCCCGACGATTTGCAGGAGAAGATCCGCGGTTTCCAGGAAAGCCGGGTGATCCTGACGGCCATCGAGCTGGACGTTTTCAGCGCGGTCGGTTCGAGTGCGGAGTGCGGAGTGCGGAATGCGGAGTGTTCGAGCGTAGCCGGGGCAAGGGCGGCCGACGTGGCGGCGAAGATCGGCGCTGACGCCCGCGCCACCGAAATGTTGCTGAACGCGCTGGTGGCTATCGGGCTGCTCACCAAGCAGGGCGACGTTTTCTACAACACTCCGGTGACTGCCCGCTATTTCATCGAGGGCGCGCCCGACGATGCCCGCGCGGCCCTCATGCACACGGTTCACCTGTGGCAGCGCTGGTCCACGCTGAGCGATTGTGTGCGTGCCGGCACTTCCGTCACCTACCAGGAAGCCGTCGACCGCGGCGATCACTGGACTCGCGCCTTCATCGCCGCCATGCACCGCAATGCGGCCGAGCGGGCGCCGCATGTGGTGCGCGCGGTGGGGACCGAGGGCATCGAGCGCATGCTCGACGTGGGCGGCGGCTCCGGCGCCTACTCGATCGCCTTCGCCACAGCCGGCGAGAAGCTGCGCGTCGAACTCCTGGACCTGCCCGCGGTCTGCAAGCTGGCGCAGGGCTACATCGAGAAGGCGGGGCTGAGCGGGCGCATCACCACCCGCACCGGTGATTTGCGCACCGACCACTTCGGCAGCGGCTACGACCTGGTGTTCGTCTCCGCGATTTGCCACATGCTGGGCGAAGAGGGAAACACGGACCTGATCAAGCGCTGTCGCCAGGCGCTGAAGCCCGGCGGACGGCTGGTGATCCAGGACTTCATCCTGGAGCCGGACAAGACGTCGCCCAAATCCGCGGCGCTGTTTTCGCTGAACATGCTGGTGGGCACCAAGCACGGCGCCAGCTACAGCGAGCCGGAATATGCCGCCTGGCTGCGCGAGGCCGGCTTCGCGAACGTCGCCCGCATCCGTCTTCCCGGCCCCTCCGGTTTGATGATCGGCGCGAGGCAGGTTTAGGTCCAATCGCGTGGAGCCCGGACCTATTCGGTCCGCTATTGAGGCGCGCACGATGCTAGAATCGACCCAGGAGGGATGGTTCCATGGCTGCCGGCAAACATACATCCGCGGTGTTCCCTTCCAGACCGCAATCGAAAGCGGATCGTTTGCTCGATCGAATCAATGCCCGCCGGAAGGCGATCGAGAAGCAAAAGGGTGTGCTGCCAGAAAGCTACCCCCTCATCCGGGACGACAGGGAACGCTAAGCGTGGAATATGTGGTCGATGCGAGCGTTGCTGTCAAGTGGTTCATACCAGAACCGCAAAGCGACAGAGCCGCGTTTCTGCTCGCCGAGTATCGCACGCACCGTCTGGATTTCATTGCTCCCGACGTCTTGATCGCCGAGGTCGGCAACACGCTGTGGAAGCGAAGCGTACTGCGAGGCGAGATCGCATTCTCCGATGCACAGGCCATGTACCGTGACTTCATTGATCTCAGGATTCCGCTCCGCTCCTCGTCCGTCTTGGCCGAGCAAGCCCTTGCCATAGCCGTCGCGCATCATCACAGTCTGTACGATGCCCTGTACATCGCACTCGCCCTCGAGCGGAAATGCGACTTGATCTCCGCGGACCGAACCCTGGTGACCAAGCTGAGCAAGGCGTTTCCACTGCTCCGCCTGCTCTGAAGACCTTCCCGGCCCTTCCGGTTTGATGATTGCCACTCGCGTGTGAATTCACCACAAAGGCACGAAGAACACAAAGATTCACAAAGGGTCGCTGCTTCGTGAACCTTTGTGTTCTTTGTGTCTTTGTGGTTAAGCGGTCAGATCGGTTCAGTCTTGGGTTGCGCGCCGGCGAGGCCCTGGGCGGCCTTCGCCGGGTCGTAGTTGGGGTTGAGCTGGGGCATGGCGGCATCGACGGAGGCGCGCCACTTCTTCAGCAGTTCATGAAGCTCGGCAGCTTTCTTCGGCTGCTTCTTCACCAGGTTTTTGCGCTCACCGATGTCGTCGGCCAGGTTGAACAGCTCCAGCCGGCCGTCTTCGTAGAACTCGATCAACTTGTAATCGCCCAGCCGCACCGCAGCGGAAGGGACGCCGCCCTGGTTGCTGTAGTGCGGGTAGTGCCAGAACAGCGGGCGCGCTTCCAGTTTGCGGCTGCTGGTCTGTTTCACCAGCGGGACGAGACTGCGGCCATCGACGGGATGCGCGGCATCGGGGCGCGCGCCGGCCAGCTCCAGCATCGTGGGGAAGTAATCCACACTCGATACCGGCACGTGGCAGACGCTGCCCGGCTTGACCACGCCCGGCCAGCGCACGATCAGCGGCACGCGGATGCCACCTTCGTACAGGTGGCCTTTCCCGGCGCGCAGCGGGAGGTTCGACGTTACCGGCTCTTTGCGCGAGCCCTCGTAGATCAGTCCGCCATTGTCCGAAGTGAAGAAAATGACGGTGCGCTCGGCGATGCCCAGCTCGTCGAGCTTCCTCATCAGCTTCCCCACGGCTTCATCCACGCTCTGCACCATGGCGGCGTAAGTCGCGTCGTGTTGCGGATCGTCGGGCTTCGCTTTGGCCCGGTAATGCTCGATGAGCTTCTGCCTGGCCTGCAGCGGGATGTGCACGGCAAAGTGCGGCAGGTAAGCGACGAAGGGCCGGTCGTTGTTCTTCTCGACGAATTTCAGCGCCTCGGTACTGAGGCGATCGGTGAGGTAGTCGTCCGATGTGCCGCCCTTCAAGCCGGGCAGATCGAAGGGCCCCCAGTAGGATGCGGGGCTGCCGCGGAACGTGCCGCCGATATTGAAATCGAACCCCTGGGTTTCGGGCGAGAAGCCTTCGCCGCCCAGGTGCCACTTCCCGATGCTGGCCGAAGCATAGGCGGCGGGCTGCAGCGCCTCGGCGATGGTTACTTCGTCGAGCGGAAGCTGCTGGTTGAATTGCGGCGTCAGCAGCCTGGCCGCCGGCCACTGTTTGCGGCCGGGAATCCAGTCGGTCAGGTGCAGCCGCGCCGGGTACCTCCCGGTCATGATACTGGCGCGGGTGGGCGAGCAGACCGGGCAGGCCGCGTAGGCGTCGGTGAACTTCAACCCTTCGGCGGCCAGCCGGTCGATGTTGGGCGTCTCGTAGAATCTGCTGCTGAAGCAGCCCAGGTCGGTCCAGCCCATGTCGTCGATCAGGATGAAGATGAAGTTCAGCTTCTGCGCCGCCGCCGCCCGCAAAAACAAGGGTACCGCCGCCATTTGCGTCAGGAAGAGCCGTCGATCGATTGAAGACATAATGTTCACCGAAGCTGCAGATTACGCAGATTACACCGATTCCGATCTCTGCTGGAAGTGGGAACGCGCTCGCCCGTCCGCCGTGACGGGCGCCTCTGATAGAATCGAACCTCTCACCTGAAGACGATGACGCACAAACCACCCAGCACCGGAACCAGCATCAAGCTCTGTGAGTTGTTCTACCCGGGGCAACCGGAGCGGTATCGGCTGGCGCGCCAGGTGGGCGTCAGCCACGCCATTGCCAGCGTGTCGCCGGTGCTCAGCAAGGTCCGCCGCGAACAGTATCTCGGAACCCTGACCGGCATCAAATCGGAGTTCAAGGACGCCGGATTGACGATTCTGGGCGTCGAAAGCCATCCGGTGCCGGCCGAGAAGATTAAGCTGGGGCTGCCGGGCCGCGATGAGGAGATCGAGAACTACCGCGCCGCCATCGAGGCCCTGGCGCGCGCCGGCATCCCGATGATCTGCTACAACTTCATGGCCGGTCTGGGCTGGTACCGGACGAAGACGGACGCCCTCGAGCGCGGCGGCGCGCTCGCCAGCGAGTTTGACAACCGCGAGGCGCTCCGGCAGGGGTTGACCGAGTGGGGCGCAATCAGCGAGGAGAAGGTCTGGGCCAATCTGGAGTACTTTCTGAAAGCGGTGATGCCCGTGGCCGAGAAGTCCGGGGTGAGAATGGCGCTGCACCCCGACGATCCGCCCATCTCGCCGCTGCGCGGCATCGGGCGCATCCTGACCAGCGCGGCGAACCATCGCCGCGTTCTCGACCTTGTCCCCAGCCCCGTGAACGGCATCGTCTTCTGCCAGGCCAACTTCAAGGTTATGGGCGAGGACATCGAGGCGCTGGCGCGCCAGTGGTGCGGCCTGAAGAAAATCTTCCTTGTTCATTTCCGCGACATCGAGGGCACGGCGGAGCATTTCCGGGAGACATTTCACGACAATGGCCCCACCGACATGGCCCGGATGCTGAAGGTCTATTCCGATTGCGGGTTCGACGGCCCGATGCGCCCCGACCATGCCCCCACCCTGGCAGGGGAATCCAATGACCGGCCCGGCTACGCGATGATGGGCAAGGTATTCGCCTTCGGCTACATGAAAGGCATCCTGGACGCGCTGCGCATCCCATACGAATAGCGGGCCGTCCGCGCTCCCATCTTTTGCGATAAGCTACGCAACCGGAGGATGATTCGCATGCCCGGAAACTGGACTCGCCGTGATTTGCTTCGGCTGGCTGTGGCCCTGCCGGCTGGCTGTTTGTTCCCTCGCTACAGCGCACTGGCCGCGCCGTATCAGGGCAAGGTGAAGATCACCGGAGTGAAGGCCATGGCGCTGCAGAGCATTGCCGGCAACTGCCTGATCCGCATTGACACCGACGCCGGCCTGACCGGCTACGGGGAAGCGGGCGCCACCGGTCCCACGGCGCGGGCGCGCATCGAGACCATGAAGTCGCTCCTGCTGGGCAAGGACCCGCTGACCATCGAGGTCCATTTCCACCAGATGACCACGCTGATGCATACCTACATGGCGCACATCCCCACCATCAGCGGCATCGACATGGCGCTATGGGACCTGGCCGGCAAGATCCTCGGGCTGCCGGTGTGCGCGCTGCTGGGCGGCCCGTTCCGCGACGCCATCCCGATGTACTCCCACGGGATCGGCGTGAACATGCTGGACCCGGTTTCCTGCCGCGACTGGGCACAGCGGATCAAGCAGCAGCCGGAAGGCTTCACCGCGTTCAAGATCGGCATCGACAGCACGGCAGGCGTGCCCGCCGCGCGGTATGCTGCAACGCTTGACAGCGGGCAACTGCGCAAGATCGCCCGGGCCTATGCCAACGTTCGCGAGGCGGTGGGCGACGAGATCGACATCGCCGTCCATTGCCACAACGAGTTCGACACGCCCAGCGCAATTGCGGTGGCGAAAGCCGTCGAGCCGATTGCGCCGCTCTTCCTGGAAGATCCGCTGAACGTGCCCTACTCGGAAGGCTGGATGGCGCTGAAGCGCTCGACGCGCATCCCGATCCTCACCGGCGAGAAACTCGAGTTGGTGCGCGGGTTCCGTCCGTTCCTCGATAACCAGGCGGCCGATATCATCCATCCGGACCTGGCGTTCGCCGGCGGGATCACCGGCACGAAAAAGATCGCCGACTTCGCGGCCCTCACACGGACCCCGGTCGCCCTGCACAATGTCGGCTCGCTGGTGCTGTGCCATGCGAACGCGCACTTCGGCGCCTCAATTCACAACTTCTACCGCTCGGAAAGCGCGCTCGGCAGGCCCAATCGGTATGTTGAGAACATGGCGGCCGGCAACGGCCCGGAGGTTCGCAAGAGCCTGCTGAAAGTTCCCGCGGGTCCCGGCCTGGGCCTGGATCTGAACTGGGATTTCCTCCGCAAGAACCTGGCACCGGGGGAGGATTTCTGGGGATAGAGCACCCGGCGGTTAGTACCACGCAGCGCGCCGACGTGCAGTCGCGGTCCTTATAGCGTCTTAACCTAGCAGCCTTACGGTCTGCAATTGGCCTGGAGGCAGAACTGCTGGCAAGATCACTACCCGGTCAATCAAGTATACTGTGCTCTCGGTCCTGACTGAGAGCTTCTGCTTGTCCGTTTGGATAGCGCTCAGTGTTAACGGGTTGGTTATGTCCGCACAGCAGCCTCTCATCACTCCACAGCGCACGCAGGCGAATCTTTCGCAGAAACGGAAGGAGCTGGTCGAAAGGGCCCGGCAGGGTTGGATTAAGAAGCTAATCGATCTGTCCCGGCGAAACCGGTTGTTGTATTACCTGCCCTCGAAGACAGGAATACTGGATCTGTCCGCGGCTGATCCGGAAAGAATGGTAGCGCTGCTCAGCGGCGAGACGGTTCCAGTCAGGAGACTACTGCCAGGGGCCAGCGACGAAGCGCTCCGCACCGCCCTGCGCAACATCGGTCGACAGGCGCTGGTGAATGCGGAAGAAAAGGGCTTGCAGACACTATTTGTGGTTTTGGGCATGGCCAGTTGGCCGGCGCTGGACGGAGGACGACCAGCAGAATCGCCGGTCCTGCTGCTTCCCGTCTCCCTTGGCATTGGGGCCCAGGGCAGTCAATCGTTCCCCCTCGCCCGCGCGGGCAACATTCAAGTCAACCTCGTGCTTCTACACGTCCTTGAGAGACAATTCGGCATCGAGCTGACTGCCGAGGACCTGATTTCCCACCTGCTGGGTGACGACGAAGGCGAACCATTCGACCCTGGCCCTCTCTACGCGGAATTGCGGAACAGGGCGGGTGAGGTGCCGGGTTTTCAGGTGAAAGCCTGTGCCGTCCTCGGAAACTTCGCTTTCCAAAAGATGGCCATGGTAAAAGACCTCCAAGAGCGGGCTGAGGAACTGGAGGCGCACGACATTATTGCGGCTATTGCCGGCGACTCCGACGCGCGCAGCGCGGCGGGCGCGAGCGAGCAGGGCGTTGACCCGAGGGAGTTGGACGGCACCCCGCCCGAAAACGAGTTTGTCATCCTGGATGCGGACTCCAGCCAACAGTGCGCCATCCACGGTATCCTGGCGGAACAGAACGCCGTCGTGCACGGGCCGCCAGGCACAGGGAAGAGCCAGACAATTGCCAATCTGATCGCCAGTCTTGCCGCCATCGGCAAGCGGGTACTGTTCGTGGCCGAGAAGCGGGCCGCGCTCGATGTTGTGCTTTCTCGCTTGAATAACGTCGGACTGGGCCACCTGGCGATCGACCTGCACGGCGCCGACCTTTCCCCAAGAAGAGTCATACAGCAGGTCGCGCGAACCTTGGATGCCGTACGTGCATCGACGCCGGTGGACTGCGGCGGACTGCACAGCCAACTGGTCGAGCGGCGCAACCGCCTCAACAGGCACGTCGATCGATTGCATGTCCGCCGGGAACCTGCCGGCAAGAGCATTTATGAGTTACAGGGCGCGCTACTACGGCTGGGCCGCCTCGTGACTCCTTCGACTCGTTGGCGCGGGGAAGAGTTGAATCGCCTGACTTCGCCTCTCGCCGAACGCGTGCGAGATCTGTTGATCGAGGTTGGCGGGTTCCGTGCGCTGTTCCTCCGGACAAACCCTTCCCCTTGGACAGGAGCCGGCCTCCCTACGGGCGAGGCCGTCCAGCGCGCCCTGGACATTGTTGCGCGCATGTCCAACGAGACATGCCCGAATTTCTTGGCTTCGCTCCACTCCGTTCTGACCGATTGCCGCTTGATGCTGCCCACATCTGTGCGCGGAGTCGCCGAACTGACGGCACTGCTGGACGGCGTGCAGCGTACCCTGGATGAACACTCCGAAAAGCTGTACCGGTACGATCTTAGCGGCCTGCTACGGGATCTTGCGCCTGCCGGACGGGGACTGCTGCCGACTGTGTGGGCCTGGTGCACCAGTGCGGGCTTTCGCCGCGCGCGTGCCGCTATGGTGGCGCTTCGTCTCGCGGGCGGCGCGTCCCCACAACAGTTGCTTTCCGGTGCCGTTCGGGCAGCGGACGAACTGACCAAATGGCGACGCGTCGCCCAGGAAGGCTCGCTTCCCTGCGGAATTCCTGCCTACGAGCTGCACCGGAAGAACTTTCAGTCGCTATTCAACGATGTCGCGGCGCTTGGCGAGGTACTGGCTAGGCGCCGTCTGCAAGAGATGTCAATCGATGAACTGGGGGCCTTGGTCCGCTCACTTGCGAAAGATGGTCAGACCCCATACGAAATTCCCAAGCTCACCGAGATCGAGAGCGCACTGGACAAGGCCGGAGTTGCCAGACTGGTAGCGGAGATTCGCGCCAAGCAACCCGTCGAACGGACCTGGCCATTGATGTTCGATTACTCGTGGTTCGCATCAACTTTGGATGCGGCTAGCCAGCAGGATCCTGACGTTCGCGGCTTCAAGGGCGCGATCCATAACCGTCGCGTGGACGAATTCAGTCGGCTTGACGAAGAGCACATCGCCATCGCAGCCGCCCGAGTGCGCCGAGCGCACGCCGAGCGGGCGGTGGCGACGATGAACGCCCACCCAGACCAGGAGCAACTTGTCCGCGCCGAAGCCGCCAAGATCAAACGGCACTTGCCCCTCCGCCGGCTGTTTGCGCAAGCGGTCGATGTGCTCACCGCAGTCTGCCCTTGCTGGATGGCCAGCCCGCTCTCTGTGAGCCAGTTGCTCGACAGCCGGCGGCAGTATTTCGACTTCGTCATCTTCGATGAGGCCAGCCAAGTCCTTCCAGAGGACGCGATCCCTTCCATCCTACGCGGCAGAAAACTTATTGTTGCCGGCGACAACAAGCAGTTGCCCCCGACCACGTTCTTTGTTGCAGCGGACGAAGAGGAGTATGCCGCCGACGAGGAAGTGGCAGCTTCGGAAGGTTTCGAAAGCGTGCTTGACATCATGATGCCGTTTGTGCGCCAGCACTATCTGGATTGGCACTACCGAAGCCGCGATGAAGCGCTCATCAACTTTTCCAATCACCACCTGTACGGGGACCGCTTGGTCACCTTCCCCGGCCCGGGGGGGCCGCCAGCGATTAGTCACGTCCTTGTCGAGCAGACACTCGGGGCCGACGGCCAAGAGGAAAGTTCCACGGCGGAAGTGCGGAAGGTGGTTGAACTGGTCATCGACCACGCCCGAGCGGCCGCCGACGAAACGCTGGGCGTAATCACCATGGGCATCCGACATATGAACAGGGTGCAGGCCGCCCTCGACCACGAGCTGGAGAACCATCGGGAGCTGGACGAGTTCTTCGACCCGAACCGCAATGAGCGCTTTTTCATCAAGAACCTGGAAAGGGTACAGGGCGACGAACGGGATGTAATCATCATCAGCATCGGCTACGGCAAGGATCGCGCGGGTAACCTTCCGCTGCACTTCGGACCACTGCTCTCGGAGGGTGGCCGCCGGCGACTCAACGTGGCAGTGACACGCGCCCGCAGCAGGGTGGCGGTCGTATCTTCCTTCAGCCACCATGATATCGATCTGGCGCGTGTGCATCCGGGCAGCGGCGTCGAACTGCTGCGCGACTACCTGCAGTATGCGTCCACGAGCGGCAAACGGCTTGGCGACGCGGCTTTGACCGGTGTGCCGCTCAACGACTTCGAGGCGGACGTGTTCGACGTCCTCAGCAGCCAGGATCTGAGGCTCGTCCCTCAGTTGGGCGTCGCTCGTTTTCGCATCGATATGGCTGCGGAACACCCCGCTAAGCCCGGGCGCTTTGTCCTGGCCATCGAGTGCGACGGGGCCAGCTACCACTCCAGCTACACGGCACGCGACCGAGACCGGCTCCGCCAGCAGCAGCTCGAGCAGTTAGGCTGGCGCTTTCATCGCATCTGGTCTACCGACTGGTTCATGCGGAAGGATGAAGAAGTCGGGCGGGCGCTGAAGGCGTTCGAGGAGGCTGTGCAGTTTGCTGACAAGCTCGATTCCGGCATGGCTGCCAGTGGGAAGAATGGAGGCGGCGAGAACAGCCGCTGCGCGGGGAACGCAACTACCGGACTACATGCACGCGGCTCGCGTCCCGCGATCCCCTATCGCACCGCCATTGCGCAGTACAGCATGGATGAACTGGTGCGCTTGATCGGATGGATCAACTCGGATGGGCAACTTCGGACCGACGACCAGATTGTATCGGAGATGGTAGACGCGCTCGGATTCAGTCGGCGCGGCGTGCGCATCGAGGCGGCCATCCGTCGAGCGATCACCGCGTATCGCGCAAAGAGCAAAAAGTGATTCGACCGCCCGAGGCGAACCGCCCGTGATTGCATTGTTTCGAAGCGTTCGCCGGTCGAACGGTTACATGAAGGGCATCCTGGACGCGCTCGCCATCCGGTACGAATAGGCGGATCAGGCGGCGCGGCGGGGCTTGACCCGGGCTTCGATCTGGTTTCCCGCTGCGTCCTCCGCCACCTCGAGATCGTAGTTGGCCTGCAGGTTCATCCAGAATTGCGGGCTCGTCCCAAAATATCGGCCCAGGCGGAGCGCGGTATCGGCAGTGACCGCCCGCCGCCCGAGGACGATATCGTTGACCCGGCTGACAGAAACGTGCAGTTCCAGGGCCAGGCGGTTGACGCTCAGACCGAGAGGCTTCAGGAAATCCTCGCGCAGGGTCTCGCCGGGATGAACTGGAGGAAGCTTCGAGCGCTTTTTCGGCATGGGTGCTCCTTGTGGTTGGCCCTCAGTGGTAGTCCGCTATCTCCACCCAGTAGGCATCTCCGTCCTTCCAGGTGAAACAGATCCGCCACTGGTCGTTGATCCGAATGCTGTGCTGGCCGGCGCGCTCGCCGGCCAGCGCCTCCAGGCGGTTGCCGGGAACCGCCGCCAGATCGGCGAGCGACGTGGCGGCGTGGAGATGGTCGAGCTTCCGTTTCGCGCCGCGGGCAACCGCTTGAAATCGGCGGCTGAACTCCCGCCGGAACACGCCCTCGGTCGCCCTCGAACCGAAAGACCGGATCACGGAGGCAAGATATACCGCGCCGCACTAAACGTCAAGCGGTAAAGCGCGCGACAGACT
>Ga0315295_10004531_pt1 | contig 11857 bp, 18 predicted proteins | sample YL17G14_0_MG_FD_204453 | JGI IMG/M metagenome (GOLD analysis project Ga0315295, IMG submission 204453) | Sediment microbial communities from Yellowstone Lake, YNP, Wyoming, USA - YL17G14_0 | ecosystem: Environmental > Aquatic > Freshwater > Lake > Sediment | place: USA: Wyoming | collected... | reverse complement strand
TCCGTCTCGCTACCCGCAACTCCAAGATGCTGGTGACATTCACTCCGATTGACGGGTGGACTGAGGTTATTAAGGAATACTTAGATGGTGCTACAAGCGTCCAGAGCGTCGAGGCTGAGCTGCTCAACGGAGAGCTTGTCCCCTATGTCCAGCGGAGTAAGAAGCGCAATGCCAGCGTCCACTACTTCCATAGCAAAGACAACCCTTTCGGTGGCTACGAGCGAATCAAGGAGACCCTAGTTGGAAGGCCTCGGGAGGAGATTCTAATTCGCGCGTACGGGGTTCCAGTTAAGTCCCACGCCACCAAGTTTCCCAAGTTCAATAAAGAAGTCAATGTTGTCCAGCCATCAGAGATCCCAACTACGAATGTTACTCGCTATCAGATTATTGACCCAGCGGGGGCGAAGAATTGGTTTATGGCTTGGATTGCTGTGGATGCGTCTGGTACATTTTGGGTATATCGTGAGTGGCCGGGTGTCGATGTAGGCGACTGGGCGGAGTGGAAGGGTGGCAAGTGGATGCCAGGACAAGGGGCTAAGGGACAGGGCTTTGGTATCCGTGACTACATGGACTTGATTGCCGAGCTTGAGGGTGACGAGAAGATCTTTGAGAGACTGATCGACCCTCGGCTTGGAGCGGCAAAATACCAGTCTGCGGATGGAGCATCGAGCATCATCGAGGATTTGAATGATGCCGGCATGGTTTGCATCCCAGCTCCAGGGTTAGACATCGACGATGGTCTACAGGCACTTATTGGTAAGATGTCATGGGATACCACTAGACCTGCAGATTCGGTCAACCGACCGCATTTCTATGTCTCTTCAGAGTGTGAAAACATTATCCAAGCCCTGAGTGAATACACGGGTGACGGAGGTTTGAAGGAAGCATGGAAAGATCCAGTCGATGTTCTGCGCTACGCCGCTATTGCTGGAATAGATCATGTTGACGAAACCCGAAATCTTGCTACAAGACAGGGAGCAGGAGGCTACTAACAAGCTATGAAGACTCAAAACAAACCGATAGTTGCCGAGGAGCTTATCATCGATTGCCTAAAGGAAGCGTATCTCAAGAGGGTAAAAATAGAAGAATATGGGAAAACCCCTAGACTCACGGAGGAGATTGAGACTCTTGAACATGCGATTCGATACATGAAATCTAAACTAAACCATGAAAACAGCACCAACTAAGAAAGCAGCAAAGCGGGGCAGACCGCCAAAGGTTAAGCCAGAAACCCTTGATTCGCCCGTGGAATCTGAAGATAACACTACCTATGAGGGTGATTATCTAGTGATCCGCAAATGCCCAAACCCTAGCTGGGTGATGGTCCGAATGGACGGTGAAGCAGTCCCAGTTAAGGCTCCACCTAGGGTATCGCACAAACTAGTTGGCAAACCTATAAAAGTTGTTATGATACGCCCCGAAGTAGGCGAAGAGTTTTACGAATACATGCCATCATGAGCGCACCAACAGAAGAGCAAGAAGAGTCGATGATTTACGCCGAGGACGGCCCTAATGTCATGGCGTTGGCTGATGCCTACGACAAGTGCCTTATTGACCTGGATGAGTACTTTGAGGCTTGCTTGCGCTCGTATGATGACCGCCGCAACCTTTGGGCCGGCAAGTCTGACGACCTCCGCAAACAGGGCGCAAATGCCTTCCCTTGGCAGGGGGCGAGTGATATTGAGGTTAATGTCGTCGGAGAGCGTATAGACGCATTTGTGGCCATTCTAGACCAAGCTCTGCAGCGCTCCCACATCAAGGCGTTCCCAACCTCAATGGCATCCATGCCCCGAGCCTCAATGGTGTCTGGGTTCCTTAAATGGATGCGCTCGTCTTATATCCCGAACTTCCGTCAACAGATGGAATTGGGTGCTAATTATCTGCTAGAGAAGGGGTTGATGGTGTCATATGTCGGATGGAAGCGTGAAAAAAGGACATATTTGCAACAGGTATCCATCGAGGAAATCGCACAAGTCTCCCCTGATCTAGCGGAACTTATTGTTAGTGGTGCTGATGACGAGATGGTATTCGGTATGCTTCAGACAGCATTCCCCGACCTGTCGTCAAAGCGTGCAAAAAAAGCCATTATGGATCTCCGCAAAAAGGGTCTGGCTGAAGTCTCTGTCCCTCGTACATCGGTAGATTGCCCAGTAGTTTACTCATGCGCCCCCGATGGCGAGGTTCTTTTCCCATCGTATGTGACTGATCCTCAACGCGCTCCGTATGTATTCTGGCGCACATTCCTAACATCTCAGGAGCTTGAGAAAAAGGTAACCTCTGAGGGCTGGGATGCTGACTGGGTTGAGAATGCTATCGACCGACTCCGTGGTAAGGACTCCATGTACCTTGACGGAGAAAAGCTCAAGACAATCGACCGCTTGCCTATCACGGACGACAACGACCTTGTTATGGTGGTGTATGGCTACCAGCGTTTGATTGACGAAGAGGATGGTTCTGAGGGCATCTATTGCACGGTCTTTCACCCAACCACAGAAGGCTTTGCCAAACACGAACTCCTTAACGGTTATGACGACTACCCCTTTGTGGTTACGCGCCTATCGAACGACCAGAAGCGCATGTACGAAACCCAGACCTTTTCGGACATCCTCCGTGGAGCGCAAATGCAAATCAAGACCGAGCGTGATTCTCGTATTGATCGTGCTTCTCTGGCTACTCTCCCTCCATTGTTGCACCCGGCTGGTCGTCCTCCCTCTGATTGGGGGCCAGGAGTAAGGGTTCCGTATCGTCGACTTGGTGAGATCCAATGGGGACCACCGCCTCCAGCCGACAATGGTTCTATTGAGGTTGAGGTGTCCATGACGGCACAAGCAGATCGCTCGGTTGGTCTTGATATGTCCAACCCAATCTCTGCCTCCCGCCAGCAATTCGTGGTGTCCAAGTTCTTGGATCATGTCCGCGATGTGCTAAACATGGCGTGGAAGTTGTATCAGCGCATGGGGCCAGATGAGGTATTCTTCCAAGTGACGGGCAATCCCAACCCGCAGACGATGACCAAAGGTTCTCCCGACGAGAATTTCAGCATCGTGGTGAACTTCGACTCCCAGAGCAACGACCCAGAGACTGCCGAGACTCAGCTCAAAAACATGGTGTCATTGGTGCAACTGGATCGCAACGGAATCATGGATGTGAATAAGCTACTTGAGTTCACGGCATCCAGCATTAACCCAATCTTTGCTGACTATGTTCTACAACCCGCTGAGGAGGCGCAGCAGAAGGTGCAGAAGAATGTCACAGATGACCTTGCTAAGATCTTCGCTGGTATCGAGGTTCCTGCCCAGCCTAATGGCGCACAGATGGCGATGCAGATGATCCAGGCCTATGTCCAGCAACCAGACATCATGCAACGCGCACAGCAAGACGAGGCGTTTGGCGCAAGGCTTCAGAAATATATGGAGCAATACCAGTTCCAACTCCAGCAGGCCCAGAACGCAGAGATCGGTCGTATCGGCACGGCTCCTGCGGAGATGGGTGGTATGCAAACCCAAGGCATGCAGCAGTAACCATTACACCACAACTAAACATATGCCCAACTACCAACCTAAAACCGAGTATCTTAAACAGCAGATTGCCAGAAAAGAAAATAAAGTTCGGAACTACAACATTGCCGAGGCAAACATGCAGGAAAAGCAAATGAAGCACATGCAAAGCAATCCTAGATTTCCAACCGCTTCCACCAAAAAGCTGCAGGAAGAAATCCGTGCTGATATCACAGCTTATGTTCGCGACAAGAACAAGGCTCGCGGAACTGAAAGCTCAGCACAGCGCAAGATCGTAAAGTAACATCGTGGAAAAGCGTTTCACAAAGGTAGTCACCAACCCCGATACTGGTCGCAAGAAGACCGTACGCTTCGGGCAGGCAGGTAAGTCTGCTGACGGCAAGGATCGCATCCGACCCGGCACGAAGAAGGGTGACGCCTACTGCGCTCGTTCAGCCAAGATCAAGGGTGACTGGAAGTCAGACCCCAACTCGCCAAACGCATTGTCCCGTAAGAAGTGGCGTTGCAAGGGCAGCAAAAGCATGAAATGATACTAATATGAAATCCAAGATGATCAAACGAGCAGATGGCTCCATGTCCAAACGTGGGCTATACGACAATATCCGTGCCGCTGCTGGTTCTGGTAAGAAGCCTACCAAGGACATGCTCAAGCAAGAACGCAAGATCAAACGCGCAGAGAAGCGCAAGTAAACCATGACACCGATACCGAAACCAACCATCCAAGTAGCCGTAGAAGCCCTCCGTGACCGCGAGGAATATGCCGCTATCCTACAATTCATCCACGATGAACGCGAGAAGTTCTTTGGTGACTTCCGCCAAGCAGAATCATCGAATGATGTGATGAAGCTCGCAGGAAGCATCTCCACGCTGGATGAGCTACTCTCAGTCTTAGCTTGACAAACCCACTAGAATAGTCTAAGCATTCCCCGAACCTGCTTCGGTAGGTGTTTTGTTTCGTTTCATCGTTCATAGTTTGGGAGAAGGTCACAGGTTAAAATCTGTGGCCTTTTCTTTTGGCATCACCAACGGTTAAGTTGACTTGCGCTTGACTCCCGGCATTAGAGGAAGGCTCTAGGGCATAGTTCGCCTTAAGCGGCTAAACTATGTTGATACTCCCGTATATTCTTCGGAAAGGACATTCACACACCAGCAGGGCTGGAACTAGAGATAGCCGAAGGTTGTGAGTTGGCGGCATCAAACTCTCTAGTCGTCACACTTTATTAAGCTGCTTCGTCGATCATCAGGCAGCACCTTTGTGAGATTTTTACCTAGCTTCCGTGCGGTCGTTTGAGCGTTCCTCGGTTGCTTGTCTATGTCGCTGGATCTTTGGGTAAAAGGCAAAGGGCCAGCACGAGGAGGTAGGAGTACTCGTGTGGCCCTTGCGGCTAGACCTTTACGGGCTAGATGGGTGAGATTAGCGATGAGTCCTACCTCTCGCAACCCCAAAATACATTATTTCCCAGCCCCGTCAATAGGAAATCTTTAAGGTCGCAATTTGCGTCCGAGGGTTAGGCTAACCCCAAAGACGCATGCTTAGCCAGAAAGATGTATGCTAGACGGGAAAAGACGCGTGTTTTTGCGTCAAGTTTTGTGACAAAAAGTACCCAGTATTTGTCACGGTTTTGTCAGAAAAACCACCCATTATTTCTGACATTATGCGTCAAGTCTAATACCTTACCAAACTACTTGACTTAGTAAGGATTAAATGCTTGACTTCGCTCATCGCCACCGCAGGGCGTTAACCAGCGTACAAAATGACTAATACCAATCAAGCTAACGCCGAGGCTGAAGAATCGGTGGACAATATCTCATTCGAGGAGCTTATCGCTCGGAGAATTGGGGAAGCAACTGCACCAGAGGAAACCGAAGAGGAACCCCAGGATGCCGAGGAGACCGAAGAAACCGAACCTGCCAGTCAAGATGACGAGGAAGAGGTGGAGGAAACCGAGGAAGAATCCGAGGAGGAGTCAGAAGAAACCGAGGAGCAGTCAGACATAGACCTGTTGAATCTCTCACCGGAGCAGATCCAAGAGCTTGCCAAAAAAGGTAAGAGTCGCCTCCTTCAACGGATTGGCGAACTCACCGCCCAAAAGCGAACCTTAGAGGAAAAGCTCGCGGCTCAACCGCAGATGACTCGTCAAGTCGAGGAGAACGAGATCCCAGAGGCTATCCGTAAATTGGAGAGCTTCGAGAACCTCAAGGGCTTCTACGACGAAATGACGAAGACTCTAGAGTCGACGGACGAGATCTTGGATGAACACGAAGACTACGGCCCCGATGACATCATCACCGTTGGCGATAAAGAGTTCACTAAGCGTCAAATCCGCAAGGCCAACAGGAACGCCAAGGAAGCACTAACCAAGTACATCCCAGCCCAACAGCAGCAATTGATCAAAGTTGCCCAGTTCGGGGAGATGTCCAAGCAGTATTCTGAGGCAGCACGGAAAGAAGTTCCAGAGATCCAAGACGAAGAGTCCGAGATCGGAAAGAACTACAAGGTGCTAGTCGAAGATCCCCTAGTTTCCAGAGTGAAACGCGAAATCCCCGAGATTGGGATGCAAATTGAATACATTCTTGCTCATGCGGCAAGGTCTATCTTTGGAAAGAAAGCTAAGGCTATCCAAGCTGGAGCTGGGAATAAGTTGAAGGTGTCACCACCCGCTTCCCCAGTTGGGTCTGGTTCGGTTAAGTCTGGTTCCAATTCAAAGGCAAAGGTCAAAGACGCATACGGCAGGTTTGAATCGACTGGTTCGGTCGATGATTGGGTTGCCTCACGAATCGCTAAGTTAAAATAACCTTTATTAAATCACTATTATGAGTATCTCGAATACCTATCAACCAAATGCGCCCCAAGCCAGACTCGGCACGGGTTCCGCTATCTCCAACCGCGAGGATCTCTCTAACGAGCTGACCCTCCTTGCTCCAGAAGAAACCCCGCTCCTCAGCCTTTGCTCCAAGGGTAAGGCAAATGGCACTTTCAGCGAATGGACTGCCGATGTGCTTTCCGCTCCTTCGACTGCTGGTATCTCTGAAGGTACGGATGTGACCGCCTTTGATGACAAGTTCGCTAGTCGCGCTCGTCTTGGCAACTACACCCAGATCTTCCGCCGCGACTATATCGTGTCGAACCTGCAACAAGCCGTTAGCTCCGTTGGCCCCGCCAATGTTGCTCAAGCTGAAGCAAAGTCGATGCGTGAACTCAAGCGCGATGTCGAAGCCGCTATCTGCTCGGACAATGATCGCTCCGTTGAGAACGGTGCTGGCACTCCATACGCCCTCCGTGGCCTTGGTGACTGGCTCGACTCGGCTGGTCCTTCGGATGTTCCTGCCGCTTATCGTACGCCTTCGGCCTCGATCCAGCTCAGCGCACCTAACGAGACGACCTTCAACGACATCATCGCGTCGATCTACACCGTCAATGGCGAGGCCAATAACCTCACCCTTATCGCTGGTGTTGCTCTCCGCAAGGTGATCAGCAACTTCACCCGTTCGTCTGGTGCTGCTGCTTCAGAAGCCGTCTATCGTGTCAACCAAGATGCTACCGCTAAGAAGGTGACTCACGCTGTGACTGTTTATGAGTCCGACTTCGGTATCGTAAATGTCATCAATGGCAACCCTTCCTGTATGCCTGCCGCTACCCGTGGCTATGTGGTGAACCCGAAGTATCTCGGCTTCAACTCGCTTATCCCAATGGGTTCGACTCGCCTTGAGAACCAAGGTGGTGGCGAGCGTGGTTTCGTGGACATGGTTGGTACGCTTGTTTGTAAGCACCCCGGCGCACACGGCAAGATCGCTTACTAATCGCAACTAAACACTAAAGAAAGAAAATATTATGCCACAACTTGTAAATAACGAATCGCGTGGTTTCACGCATTTCTTCCGCATCACTGGTACGGAACTTGGCACCACTGGTTATCTCACCTCGTCGGAGAGGCTGATCGCTTCGCTCCCCGCAGGTGGTATGATCACTAACGCAGCCGTTGTTGTTAAGACCGCACTTGCTGGTGCGTCTGACATCACGATCTCCGTTGGAACGGTGACTGGTATTGCTAACAACCTGATCGCCAACACCGACCTCGACGCACTTACCAAGGTTACCTACAACACTGGTTCGGCGATCGACACGGAACCCGGCCTCATCAACAACACCACTGCAGCGACCCCTGTGTTCGCTCGTTTTGGTGGAACCGTTGCCAACCTTACTGGCGGCGACTTCACGGTTGCACTTACGATCCTTGATCCGGCTGCTATCGCCTAATCCCTGATGGCGGGGGGTGGGTTCTATCCCCATCCTCCGCTCTCTTCTAAACCAAACGATGATCTCTGAGGAGGCAATGACCGATGCGTTGGTGAAAGAGCTTTGCTCTGGTCGCCAGCTCATGGAAACAAAACAAAAATTCCGCGAGATTTCCGCAGCACAAGAGGCTGACACTCTCCGTGGAGTCAAAACTGGCGCGTTGGGCCAAGCCGTTGCGGTTGTCCCTGCGCATGAGTACTTCCTAATCCGCAACAAATACGGTGAAGACGCATGGCATGACCGCGAGTTTATCCGCGACTTCCAGAAGTTTCACCCAGAACTTTCCCCTAACGCCGTCTAATGCAGACCAGAACCTACGCCGACCTGTTCTCGCTGATCCAAGCCCTGTGTGGTGTGGTGTTCGCCAGCATCGAAACTGGACGCATTAAGGCACTAATCAACCGCAGAGCGCAGAGGGCGTACCGCTCCAGCAACTACTGGACACGCTTCCTCAAGATTGGCGAGGAGCGTTACCTTTCCAGCGGCCCTATTGCCGCAACTGCTATCGTTTCTGGTAGCGGGTACTTTATCGCAACCGTTGGCAATACCAACTTTACCCTCATTGGTTCTAGCGCAAACACGGTAGGCGAGTACTTCGTTGCCACTGGTGCTGGAACTGGCACTGGCACGGCTCGCCCAGCCCTTGGCTATGTCCCGTACACGGAGACTGGCAAGAGCAGCGTGGATACCTTCCTGCGCTTCTTTAAGCAAGCCCCGTACATTGCCTCCTCCGTGCAGGAGTTTGACTTTACCGTGACTGCTGAAGGAGCGACTCTGGTTGCTGGCGATCTTAACCCGTCTACCGCATTCCTCACCTACAAGGCGCAGTTTGCAGACACCTATGGGCCGGGTCTTCCAGATGGACTTTCTACGGATGTAACCAGCGTCCCCGCAGAGTGGTTCCAGTACCTAGCTCACGGCACATACGCCGACTACCTCCGTGCTGAAGGACAGCAGGAGAAGGCAGCACTTGCCGACCAAGAGGCTGAAGCACTACTCACGGAGGAACTAATCCGCCTAGACGAGAACCACACAAGCGGCTTTGTGAGCAATCGCATCCGCACAAACGCTAACATGCAACTTCGCTGGTAATATGTACGCATTCATCTTAGGAATATCTTTGGGCATGGGTGTCGGGGAAAGAATCCCCACCATCTTGACGCTTAACGGGGACGCTCTCACCCTTGACGGAGACGCATTAGTACTTAATCTATAACAACCATGTCATTTACTGAATTTCCAATCCCAAGTGTCGAGCTTGTTTCTGTTGCTGCCAATGCGAGAAGCGCAATCAATGCGATGGCAAACACCAACACCGCACTAAACACCGCAATTGAGGTTGACCTTCCAGCCACATTAGTTTCGCTGCAAGCGAGTGATGGGGAGAATGGCGCGTCTGACGCAGGGAAGCTCGCCAAGTTCGATTCCAGTGGTGTGCTTGCAGTTGGGCAATCCATCAACCTATCATCCGCTGCGGCATCCGTAGTTGACGCTGACGCAATTGCCGTCTCGAAACCAGCTGCGCCAAACACTACTAAAAAAGCAACACTGGCGACCCTGTGGTCTTGGGTGGTGTCAAAGATCGGAGCAATCACCAGCATTAGCGCGGGCGGCGCATGGACTTTTGGTGGTCAAATGGAGTTAAGTGCATCCCAAGCTGCATCTACTGCAAATAGCGCAGTTAGCCGCGCCATTGGCGATGCTCGTTATGGGACCGTATACGTTGGGATCAAAGAAGAGAACGTGCCGTCTGTCGACAACACCCCAATCAAACTGACATCTGTTACGCTTCCTATCGGCACCTATCAAATTGATTCCAACATTGCCGCAACCGCAGCAGCATCTAACGGTGGATATCTTTTTGGATTGAGGGCGAGTGCTAACATCAGAATTTCTCTGTTTGAGCTATATGGTGCCGATGGTTCGGTAACCACAGCAAACTCCGTGGCCGCCAGCGATAGCACCACACTTACACAGCGACCAATCGCAGCAGGAAGCACACTGACCAACAAAAGGCAAATGGTGGGTCTACTTGAGGTTCTCACGAATAACACAGAGGTTTCCATTGAATTTAGTCAGACCACCACAACCCCAGAGGTTGCCAGCACCACAAGAAAAAGGGCATACATTATCGCACGGAAAATCTAATAACAATTAAATTTACACATATGAAAACTACCGCACTCGGAATCTTAACTATCGTCGCAACGCTCGCCAATGTGGGCGTTCAAGTCCTCAAGGGAGGCGCACCAGACTTCATGGGCGCGTTCGCCGCTGTAACCGCAGGCATTGGCCTCATCAAAGCACGGGACAACAAATGATCACTGAACCCGTACGGGACGCACTACACGGCATCGTGGGTAGCGTAGCCCCAGTCCTTGGATTGATCACCTCCATGCAGGATCAAGTCGAGTGGGGGCTTCGTATAACTTCCCTCGTTATAGGCATCGTTGTGGGCTTGCTTTCTCTGCGGAAATTGCTTAAAAAGCGGTGAGTTGGTCAAGGTGAGCTTGACCTATGGTGTAACATCCAAACAGTCATGAATCACCACCAGATCATCGAGCTTCAGAAGCGCATAGGGGCCACTCCAGACGGGTTCTGGGGGCCGAAGTCCATAAGGGCGTGTAAAGACCACCTGCGCGGCCTCATGCCCGTAGACCACCCTTGGCCGACACAAGACCAAGGCGCACTCACTAGGTTCTACGGAAGGGCTGGCGAGGAGTCCATGCTGGTCAACCTAGCGGTGGGCGATCTCGACATCCGTTATGACGGAAAGAATGTGAAGTCCATTAGGTGCCACCACAAGGTCGCCCCCAGCCTCCGCAGGGTACTGGAGAACATCAGCAAGACCCCACACGCATGGGTGCTGAAGGAGTACGCTGGATGCTACAATAACCGCCCCATGAGAGGTGGTTCCCTGCCCTCCCTACACGCTAGGGGAGCCGCCATTGACCTTGCGCCAAGCACCAACCAGCTCCGTGAGCATTGGCCTAGCAGTGCCAACATGCCGATAGAGGTGATGGAGGAGTTCGCGAAGGAGGCTTGGAATGGCCTTGGTTGGTCGATTGGGAGGGATGCGATGCATTTCCAAGCCACTAGATAATACCCACTTGACATGCGGCAGGTTTGGTTTATAGTGCTTTTGATGAAAGCAAACAAGCTGCCAGATGTGCATTACTTAAATGAATGTTTCACCATATCAGATGAGTCCCCATCAGGGATCGTCTGGAATAAAAGGCCAAGGTGCCATTTCAAAACAAACAGGGGATGGCGAATGACTCAGACGAGAGATTTCGGGAAGGCGGCTGGACACTTGGCCTACAGTGGGGATGGTGCGCAATTTTACACAGTAAAGATTAACCAAGTGGTCTACCCAGCGCATAGAGTTATATTTGCTATGGCAAATGGATTTGATCCAACGGATAAAGAGGTTGACCACATTGATGGTGATGGAACAAATAACCACCCATCCAATTTAAGGATAGCAAGCAGAAGGCAGAACGCCTGCAACAAAAGCCTCCAATCCAACAACAAATCTGGACATACAGGGATAACATGGTGTAAAAGAACACAGCTATGGATGGCTCAAATTGGACACAAGGGTGTCACGCTGTTCCTTGGCCGATACAAAAACATTGAGGACGCCGTGAAAATACGCAGACAAAAAGCAATCGAATTGCATGGCGAATACGCTGGAATCCTCAACCGATGCCAAGCTACGCGATGAAAATCCCCCCATCCATAAGCATTGGTGGGCAAGATGTCGAAATCGTCATCGAGAAAGATTTAGCAGAATATGGTCTTTTTTGTCTTGACGACATGCGTATTACTCTGCGTAGTGCCGATGCTGACATTATGGAATCGACCTTACGCCATGAAATGATGCACGCCGCCTTCGCCATTGGAGGCATCGCTCATTGCAAACCTTTCGAGGACATGGAGGAAGGCGCAGTCCGTTGTCTTGAGAACATCTTCTTTCCTGCATGGGAAAGGGTGGTTGCTAAACCAAAACGAAAAACAAAATGTACAAAAAATTCCTCGT
>Ga0315295_10004528_pt1 | contig 11859 bp, 17 predicted proteins | sample YL17G14_0_MG_FD_204453 | JGI IMG/M metagenome (GOLD analysis project Ga0315295, IMG submission 204453) | Sediment microbial communities from Yellowstone Lake, YNP, Wyoming, USA - YL17G14_0 | ecosystem: Environmental > Aquatic > Freshwater > Lake > Sediment | place: USA: Wyoming | collected... | reverse complement strand
AAAGATAAATATGATGAAATGATAAACAGTATAAATAAAAGAAATAAAGAAAACTTACAATTTATTCAGGATAATAAAATATGATAGGCAAATGTGCAAAACAAGAAGTGGTTGCAGTTATTAAAACCAAAAATAATAAAATTTATACTGGGAGTAATTCTTGTGAAAATGCACAAGAGGTCTGTCCTCGTATAGATTCAAAGACAGGAGAAGATTATAAACTATGTAAATCTGTTTGTAAACAAAAGTATCATGCAGAAGTATCAGCTATTAAACAATGTAAGACTAGAAAAGAATTAAGAGGTGGTACTATATATTTAATAGGACACACTTATGTATGTGATAAATGTAAAAAAGAGTTAGATAAAGTTGGAATTACAAATGTGATGGTACTATGAAAGATAATGTAATGCCAGAAGATAAATGGAAATTTGATCAAGATGTTACTGATGTTTTTGATAATATGTTAGAAAGATCAATAGTTCAATACGATGTTATGAGAGATTTATGTTTTAATTTAGGAAAAAACTTTGTAAAAAAAGATTCTGATATTGTGGATTTAGGTGCATCAACAGGTGAAGCTATAAACCCTTTTATTGAGAAATTTGGTGCATATAATAGATTTCATTGTATTGAAGTTTCAGAATCAATGATTGAAAAACTCAAAAATAGGTTTGATGGATATACAAACACAGGAATTGTAAGTATTAAGAATCTTGATCTTAGAAACGATTTTCCATGTGTTCAGGCTTCTTTGATTTTATCAATACTTACAATTCAATTTATTCCGATTGAATATCGACAAAATATAATTCAGAAAGTATATGACAATTTACTTCCTAATGGAGCTTTTATTTTTGTCGAAAAGATTTTAGGTAATAGTGCTGAAATAGATTCTATTTTTATAGAAAAATATTATGATATAAAAAAGAAGAATGGATATTCACAAGAACAGATTGAAAGAAAGAGATTAAGTCTTGAGGGTGTTTTAGTTCCTATTACTTCTAAATGGAATGAAGACCTTTTAAAAACAGTAGGATTTAAAAAAGTAGATTGTTTTTGGAGATTCTTAAATTTTTCGGGATGGATTGCAATTAAATAATTTGATTACTAGGATAATTATACTATGTTTTTTGATACAAATAAAATATTAAAAGTTTTTACTACATTTTCTGGAATAGGAAGTGCAGAAATGGCTTTAAAAAATATAGGAATATCTCATGAGATTGTAGGTATTTCAGAAGTAGATAAGTATGCTATACTTGCGTATGATGCTATTCATAACAAACAAAATAATATAACTACACCAAACAAAGAAACAATGTTATCAGAATTAAAAGAAGTTAATATAGGATATAATTTTACTACTGGTAAATCAGAAATGCCTACAAATATATCTGAATTAGAAAAATTGTATGTTGCACATAAAAGAAGTAATAACTTTGGAGATATTACTTTAATTGATGAAAAAAGTTTGCCCGATTTTGATATGTTTACTTATAGTTTTCCTTGTCGTGATATATCTGTTGCTGGAAAAATGATGGGTTTTGATAGAAATTCAAATACTAAATCTTCTTTATTATGGGAATGTGAAAGAATAATAAAAGAAAAAAAACCGAAATATTTGATTATGGAAAATGTAAAAAATATTATCGGAAAAACAAATATAAATAATTTTTTTAAATGGATTTCAATTTTAAATTCTTTAGGATATAATTCTTATTGGAAAGTTTTAAATAGCTCTAATTTCGGAGTACCACAAAACAGAGAAAGAGTTATCATGATTTCTATATTAAAGTCTGCAAATCAGACTTATAGTTTTCCTTTAAATAAAAAACTAAACACTTATATGTGTGACCTCTTAGAAAATGAAGTAGGAGATAAATATTTTATTAAAGAATCAAAATATAAACATTTAAAAAATAATTTACCACATCAAAAAATAAGTTATTGTATAGACGCTTCATATTATAAAGGGACTAGTTTAAATGGTTTTTTGAATAAAAAAAGAAGACAACTAGTACAAATAGGAAAGTTAATTCAAAAAGGGTTTGAATCAAATAAAAGAATTTATTCTTCTGATGGTTTGTGTCCTACTTTAATTACGGGAAATTCTGGAAATAGTTTACCAAAAATAAAGGTTGAAGAAGATAATGATTTTAGAATAAGACGTTTAACCCCCAAAGAATGTTGGAGACTAATGGGCTACAAAGATGAAGACTTTCAAAAAGCAAAAGATGTTGGATTATCAGATACTAAATTATATGAGAGAGCAGGAAGAGGTATAGTAGTTCCTATGTTGGAAGAGGTTTTTAAAAGTCTTTTTTATAAAGAAGAAAATCCAGCACATAACGAATACATAGATTTTTTTGAACAAAAGGATAATTAGAATATTATGAAAAAAAGTAAAGTTACTAAAAAAAGTAAAAAAGAAACTACTACTGAAATAGAAGAACCAGTAAAAAATAAAAAATCTTTATCTTCAAGATTCAGATGTTCTTGTGGTGTAGAAGTAGTAATAGAAAGTGATGATGCTAAACATCATTTACAAAATAAGTGTTCAAATTGTTCTAAATAAGAAATTATATAATTTATATAGTTTAATTTCAAAATAAAAAGGAGTTTTACTTTTATGAGTAAACCAACGAAAGTTACATTGAAGAAAGACGAACAGAAAAGAATTCTTTCAGAATTCAAATCAGGTAAGAGTGCTAGAGTAATTGCTACGGAACTTAAACTTCCTAGATATGAAGTCATGTATCTACTGGAGTCTAAAGGACTAAAGACTTTTTCTGACGGTTCGTATCTCTAATTTTTTGTGTTAATTTCCTGATATTACTATTAAAATGTAGTATCAGGAAATTTATTTTTTGACAAGGAGAATTAAATGATCGTAACACCGAAGATGAAGGGAAGACCTCCTACTTGTAAAATATGTAAGAATACGTTTGAAATACGTGATAAAGAAAAATGGAGACTTAATAAACTCATTTGCCCTTTATGTGGTGAACTTTACTGTACTCTTCCTGTTACAGAAAGACAGTTAAGAAAACTACAGGATTTGTATTTTGAAAAAAATAGAGACCCTAAAATATTCAATGAAATGATTAAGATTATGAAAATATATACAGCATCAATGATTAAAAAGTTTTTCTCAAAAAGACTTACATTTGATGACGCACTTGATTATTATTCTCATAATGCAGTATCTTATTTAGTAGAAGAATATTTAGAAGACCCCGAATTTAAAATAGATATTTCTTTTGGTGGATTTATAATAGACAAAATTAAACAGGTTATTTTTGGAAAAAAAGAACATGCTTGTGGAAGTGAGTCTTTAAATTATGAATTTGAAGATGGAAATGAAATACAGTACGAAGATACTAAACATAATTATATTGAAAAAATAGAACAAGAAGAGTCAAGAAAAGAAATGTCACAGAGACTATATGACTTTGTGATTGAAGCTAATAAATTTTATTCTCCGAGAGAAAACTATATCAGACTTCTTATGATAAATAATTATCTATCTAAAGGAGAAATAATAGTTGATAAGTTCTTTACAGCTTATGGTGATAGAACAGGAAAATTAGCGTATATGAAAACACTTGAAATATTAAAATCTGAAATTGTCAATTTGATAAGGGAGTCACAGTGATAGAAAAGGTAACACCAAAGTTTGATCTAAGTGAAAAAGTTATTATTGGTGGTACACAAGGTATTGGAAAGATTTCAGGTATACATTACACTAAAAAGCAGAAACACATTTTTTATGATGTGAGCATAGAAAATGAAAATGGAGTTGTTTCTACCTTTACAAAATATGAAAATGAGTTAGAAAAAATAAAATAATACACTTTTCTATAATCTGACTAATAAAAGTTCAAAATTATTAGAGAGGATTATTATGAATGGAAAATATTATTTTAAATAAACTAAATGGTTACATGAAGACGGAGCGTGACAATTCAAGTAAGATATTTAATGAATTAGCGTTATGGATTTATCAACAGGAAAGCGGACAACATGATCTATATATTTTAGCGAAAATATTAGAAGAAAAAGAATTATTCAAACTTATATCTTATTTTGATGGTGATACTATTAAACTGCCGACTAAAGAAGAGCATAGAGCTTTAATGCTGACAGCAGTATGTTATTATCTAAAAGAAGTAAAAAGATATGGATGGAATGAAATAAAAGAATTTCTTGATTTGCCGGAAAACAATGCAAAATTATTATCAAGTATCAGTATAGGTAAGAAGATGTGTAAACTAAGTGAGAAAATGAGCAGAGAACTCGCTGAAATTCTTAAAGGAACTAATTTTCAAAACTTTGAATCTTTTGTAAAAGAATTCAAAGAAGAGAGGCTGTAATATGAGTAAAGAACTTATAGCCAAAATTGAAAAAGTAGAAGAATTAACACCAAGTCAGAAAGATAAATTACACATACAGCAAGCACCGCATGAACAGTTGTGTAACTTTTTACAGTCTACTATAGTAAGAATGACAAGTCAGAATGATTTAGTTTCAGCATTAGAAGACAAATTTAAAAAAGCAATTACAGATACAAATCCTGATACTGAAATGGATTTGATTGTAGCTGTTAAAATTTATGAGATACTGAAAAAAAGTCAATCAGATGCAGATACAACTATTATTTCTATGTTTCAAAAGAATCCAAATGTATTTGTTAACGTGACACAAGACGCAGTTGATAAAGCATCGAATGATCCCAAATATTCTAATGATGATATTCAATTAGGTAAACGACTTTTAAAAGTCTTGGATAGACTAGAAAAGTCTGAAGTTCCTGAAATACAAGACGATTCAGAAGAAGATTAAAAAATCTTGACAGACTATGTGACTTTATTTTATGGTATTATAATAAGTGAGGTTTTGATTGAAATTGTTAAACTTACGAATTCCGTATCAAGGTTCTAAAAATAAAATTGCAGAAACTTTAATTTTAGAAATGCAAAAATATAAACCAAATGCAAAATATTTTTATGATATGTTTGGTGGTGGTGGAAGTATGTCTTTTACTGCAATTCAAATGGGATATAAAGTCATTTATAACGAGTATGATTCAGATTTAACTTTGTTTATGCAATATATAGTTGATAGAATTAAATCTGGAGAAAAAAGTAAATACGGTTTTTTTCCAGAGGAGTATTATAGTTTTGTAACCAGAGAAATGTTTATGGAACAAAAAAAATTGCACACTGTTTATTCTGAATTTTGTAGAATTGTTTACTCTTTTGGAAATAATAGACATGATTACATGTTTAGTCGTGATTTGGAAAAAAGTAAACATTTAGCACATAATTTTGTTGTTTTTAAGTGTGAGAAAAGTTTGAAAGAATTTAATGAATTTCAAAAAACTAATTTGACAATTAGTAATGCTGAAGCAATAAATGATAGACGATTACATTATACAAAAGAAATTAAAAAAGAAAAAAGAATAGACTTAGAACGATTAGAACAATTAGAACAATTACAACAATTAGAACGATTACAACAATTAGAACGATTACAACAATTAGATAATTTTATTGTTTTAAATAAATCTTATGATGAAATTGAAATTCCATATAAAGACGATGATGTTATAATTTATTGTGATCCCCCGTATGAAAAAACCAAATGTTATCGAAATAAAAAATTTGATCATAATAAATTTAATGATTGGGTTAAAAATAAGGATAAGACAGTCTTTTTAAGCGAGTACAATTCTGAATTTTTTGAAATATTTAATATAAAAAAAAGATGTACTATGAATAAAAAATTGAACAATTTAGTTTTAGAAAAATTATATTGTAATAAAAATTTAGAGATAGTAAAAAATAATGAAGGACTATTTTAATGTACAAATATCTAGCTTGTGATATGAACAATATTTATTGGAGATCAGTTTGTTCTTGCATAAAAGAAGTTGTCATAGTTGATCAGGGGGATTTGAAAGTTGATATCTATTCTATAGTTATAGAAGATGTTTTAAAACGTCTCAGAGATATTAAAAGAACATATCTTATGAATGATGGTAAGATGTATTTACTTTTTGATAACCCTACTTCTACTTTGAATATCCGTAAGATTATAGATGAAGAATATAAGTCACCCCGAATGAGTAAACTACTACCTAAAGCATTTTGGGACACTTTAAAAATTCTTAAAACTATGTTATTGTATTATGATAATGATTTTATACTTATGTATGCAGATCATTGTGAAGCTGATGACTTGCTAAAACCTTTATTAGAAAATTTAGAACAATATGATAAAGGAGATGTTTTACTTGTAAGTGCAGATATGGACTGGGCGCGGGGTATAAGAAAAGATGTAAATGGCGTGATGGATGTGCATTGGTTCAATTTCCATAAACTTTATACGTCTGAAGCATTTGCTGAAAAATATAAATTTATTCCTACAAAAGACAGTGTAGTCCTTTATAAAACTTTCAGAGGTGATCCATCTGATAATATCGAAATAGGTCTTCCTAATATAAGTGAAAAACTATTATTAGAAATAATAGAAAAATCAAATATATCGGAGTTTAAAGAGTTCAGAAATTATCTTAAAAAATTACAGTCTGTTGATTATATTCCTCCTCAGTGGAAAGTAAAGATTAAAGAAAATGAAGAACGTCTAATTAAAAATTATCAGCTTGTAGACTTTGTTAATATCACTGATCCATATGAAGACTTAATACACCCTTGTAAAGAATCTCTTGCTTGTCTAAAAAGTTTCTTTAAAATACTAAATCTTCCTTTAGAACCACGAATGCAAACTAAAGAAGATATATCAGACTTTTTAGGTCAACAGAAATATAAAAGAATTAGACGACCTTAGTAACTTTTTTATTTTCATTTTAAATTTTAAGGAGTTCTGAATGGGTGAAGGGTTATTTTCTGGTTATATTTCCAATTTAAAAGAAGAACAAGAAAAGATAATAGCGTATCTATATAAAAATCCAAAAGACTCAGTAGAATATCCAAAAGAATATTTTACTGATTTCTTATGTAATACAATATTTACGACAATACAATCTTGTATCACTGAAAGTCTTCCTGTAAATTTAGAAATGATTTCAGATAGAATTATAGAACCTTCAATCACTAAAGGAATTATTCAAGAAGTTATAGAGACAGAATATGTAGAAGAAAATATTGTTTATATAAAAGAAAAATTACGTCTTGGTCATGTAAAGCAAAATATATGTACTGATTTAGATGGTGTTGCAAAATACACACTAGACACTGAAGATTTTAATATAGGACAAGTAAGAGAATTCGCTAGAAAAATACTTGAAGGTACTTATGATTTAGAAAGAAATGATTCTTCTTATACTGCTGAACAACTTATGGAACACTATGAAAGTATTTTAGATAAGAGAGCAAAAGGAGAACGAAGAAGATCAATGGGTTTCGATAACTTAGATAGACTTCTAAAAAGACCTGGACAAGGTGGAGAGATGTTTGTCATTGTAGGGGCAAAAGGAAGCGGCAAATCAGTTCTACTTAAAGGAATGGAAAATTCTTTATTGAATTCTAAAACTTGTGTTGTATCTTTTAATATAGAAATGATGGCTGAATCTAATGGTGATAGACTTATTTCAATGAGAACCGGATTATCTCTTGATGATTTACTTGAACAAGACAAACCAGAAGAGACTCAAAGAAAAATAAAAAGAGCAGTAGCACATTTTAAAACTTATAAAAATTATTGGTATTATAAAGAACCTTCTCTAACGTTAGATGAATTTGAATCTCAGATACACAAAGCTAAAAAACATTTTAAAAATTTGGGTGTACTACCAGAAGACGAATATATGGTTGTAACTTTTGATACACTTGATATGTTAGAAGAATTATCTTCAGCTAAAAACGCATATGAAATAAAAAAAGTAGTTAATAGAATTCATGCTATATATAGACGACACAATTTTTGTTTTATACCTTTATTACAATCTAATGAAAATGTAATCCGTGGTGGCAAAAGATTTAAAAAACCAGAAGATTGTGAAGATTTTACTTTACAGCCAGAAGATGTAGAGGGTGGTGCTTCGTACTCTGCAAGAGCAAGAGGTGTATTTGCTATAAATCGTCCTATGATACTAAAGAAAAGATTCTTTCCTGATAGAAAAGAAGAGTTTGATTTAGAGACTGATGTTATGTATGTAAATCTAGTAAAGCATAATGATGGTGATTTAGGAAGATGTGCATTTGTATTTAATGAAAATAGTTTTAGATTAGAACCTTTCCTTATCAACGGAAAGAAACCAATAGAAAAAGAGGAGAAAAAGTAATGGCAATAATAGCATCAGATTTTTTATGTGAAGATTGTAAATCAGTTTGGGAAGTATACAAACACTCTATGATAGAAGATTTTCCTACAAATGTTAAATGTCCTAGTTGTGGAAAATTTAACACTCATAGAATATATTCTGTTCCTTTAATGGACGTTTGTTCTGGAAATGTCGGAAACGCAAAAACGGGATATGGTAAACAAATGTCATATCACAAAAGTAAGTACACTGAAGGAAAAGGAACAAAAGTAAAATGAACCCAAAAAATCTGGGCAATAAATTTGAGAGAGAATGCAGTAGAATACTTTCTCTTTGGATAACAAATAATGAACGTGATGATGTTATTTATAGAAATATAAATTCAGGTGCACAAGCTACATTTAGAAAACGTTATCAAGGAAAAGAAACTATTCAAGATGGTGATTTTATAACCACTGTTTTAGAATATGAATGGTTATTGAATTGTTTTTTTATAGATAGTAAAAACTATAAAGAATTTAATCCATTCATAATAAATGAAAAAAATATTAAATCTAATTTGATATTTCAGCAGTATATAAAAGTAGTGAATGATTGTCCTGTTCATAAAGTTCCTATTGTAATTTGTAATATTAGAGATAGGAAAACACCACAATTTGTTTTAGTCCCTTCTTACTTTAAGTTTGGATTTCATGAGCATTCTTTTATTACTTATTCTTTTGGAGAAAATAGTCTCGGAAAGAATTATGATTGTGTTTGTGTATTGCTTGATAGTTTTGTTAAAAATGAAAATGCAAAAGAATTAGTTGAATTTAATAAAAAGGAGAAAAAAGTTTAATGATTTTAGAAAAACTAAAAAATAGTGTCATATGTGATGACTCTTTACATATTTTAAAACAACTATCAGACAAATCAATTGATTTGGTCTTAACTGACCCACCTTATGGTATAGGGGAGGCAAAAGGTAAAAATAAATCCAGAGGTCTTTTAGCTAAAAGTAAAGACTATGGTAATTTAGATTGGGATGATAAAATACCAAATAAAGAGTATTTTGATGAAATTCTAAGAGTAAGTAAAAACAGTATTATCTGGGGAGGAAATTATTTTATAGAATATTTAAATAATTCACCTTGTTGGTTAGTGTGGGATAAAGATAATGGAAAAACAGATTTTGCTGATTGTGAATTAGCTTGGACAAATTTTAATACAGCAGTAAGAAAATACAAATTCAAATGGCAAGGAATGTTACAAGAAAATATGGGACGTAATAAAGAAGTTAGGTATCATCCAACTCAAAAACCAGTATCATTATTTACTTGGTGCTTAAATAATTATGTTAAACAAGGTAGCATAATTTTAGACCCCTTTGGAGGGGGGGGGACTACTGCAATGTCTTGTTTAGAAACTAATAATACTTATATAGTTATTGATCAATGTCAAAGTTATGTTGACATTTCAAATGAAAGAATTAAAAATTTTAAAAGTCTTTGGTAAAAGGAGAAAATAAAATAATGGCAGAAAATTTATATTCAAAGTATCGTCCTTTAGTTTTTTCAGAAGTCTTTGGTCAGGAAAAAATAGTTAAAGAACTTGAACAGAGATGTAAAGAAAATACAATTCCTTTTGCTTCTTTGATGGACGGTTTTACTGGATCGGGAAAAACTACTTTGGCTAAGATAGTAGCAAAGAATTTACTTTGTCAACACAAAGATAAATTAGGTAACAGTTGTAATAAGTGTGAACATTGCGTTGGTGTTATTTCAGAACAACCAACAAATTATTATTATGAATACAATGCGTCTAACATCGGAATAGAGGAAATGAGAGATATAGATAATCTTGCAGGTATGTATGGACTATCTACTGCAAAAGCGAAAGTAATTGTAATTGATGAACTACAAGAGCTTAGTAACAATCAAAAAGCTATGAAAAACATTTTGAAAGTTCTTGAACGTCCAATGGAAGATGTATATTTTATTTTGCTTACTATGGATAGTTCAAAAGTTCCTACTGCTATTAAAAATAGAACAGTCCAATATAAATTAAAACCACATAATTTTGAAGACATATCAAAATATCTTTATAGTATATGTCAGAAAGAAAATATAGAAATTGATACTTCAGAAAAAGCAGACACTCTTATTGCTATAGCACAGAATAGTTATGGGAGTATGCGAACTGCTGTAAGTTATTTAGAAAGATGTATCTATTCAGAAATATGGAATAAAGATACACTGATTGAGGAGCTAAATCTAATATCAAATGAAAATCTTATTGATGTTATTAACAAGATTTTAACTGGTGATATTACTGCGGTAAATACAAAAATAGATAAAGAACTTCTTGACAGAATTAAGTACATACTTAATATTGTTTACAAGCATAAAAGTGGTTTAAATTTAAACACTTATGAAATTGGTTATGCTAAAGGAATTAAATCATGCAGTATTGAAGTGATTGAAAATACAATAGCAACTTATCAAGACTTGATTAAGTTTCCATATGTGAATAATGAAATTATAGAATTTACAACTATAAGTCTTATTAACAGAAATAAAAAAAGTAATAAGTTGAATGAAACTATAGAACCTGTAACTGAAGAACCAAGACGAAGGAGACTACCTTAATGCTTAGAGACGTTTATTATAATTTATTATCAAGCAATCAAATCAGAGATTTTTTTAGTAATTTTAATGAACTTTCATACAGTAAGAAAATTCTAATATTAGAAAATCTATTAAAAGAATTTTCTTCTGATGTAATAAATAGAGCATTAAATAGTTATGAATGTAATTATTTTAGAGTACATAGAGTCGATTTAAGAATAATAGACAAAGTTCTAAAAGGTCTTTGTCGGATTGAAAAGGAGAAGATAACATGCTAGTTGTAGGCGATTTACACGTAAAAAGTTCAGAACCACATTTAAAAGCCATTAGAGAACTTTTTAATTTCATTGAAAAGAAGTATAATAATGAAATTATAGTTCAGCTTGGAGACTTCTTTGATACAAGTGCTATACATCATGGTATAGTAGAAGAATTTATTGACAGAACAAAGAAAGTAGGAAAGCATTGGTATATACTTACAGGGAATCACGATAAGAGTTACATAAAAGGAAATATTTTATTACCTTTAAAACACTATGATCATTTAACAGTGATAGAAGAAAAAACTGAATTACTTATAGAAAATTCCTCTTGTTTATTTCTTCCTTATGTACATAACGCAAAAGAAGTTTACAAAGACATTAAGTGGTCAGGTGATTTTTGTTTTGCTCATATAACTAATGAGGAAGATGCTTTTGGAGAAGAAGGAGTAAATACAGACAAGATAGATGCTTTTCAGATTTTTGGTCATACACATACTTACAAGAAATACAAAGATGAAAAGATAGTTTTGGGAGTTTCACTTCCAACTCGAAACGGAGAAATAGCAAACAGGTTACTACATATTAAATCTAAAATAGATGTTCAGATGATAGATCATAATATAAATTTTACTTACGAAGATATAAATTATGGTAAATTTCCAGAAAATAAAAACAATATTCTAAATGTAAAAAATGCTCCATC
>Ga0315295_10004526_pt1 | contig 11867 bp, 8 predicted proteins | sample YL17G14_0_MG_FD_204453 | JGI IMG/M metagenome (GOLD analysis project Ga0315295, IMG submission 204453) | Sediment microbial communities from Yellowstone Lake, YNP, Wyoming, USA - YL17G14_0 | ecosystem: Environmental > Aquatic > Freshwater > Lake > Sediment | place: USA: Wyoming | collected... | reverse complement strand
TCGCCGGATTCTTGGGACGGTCGACGAGAACTCTCAGGATCTCGAAAAGCGCGGGCTGGCGCTGGACTTCGTCGACGATCACCAAGTTCGAGAGCCCCTCGAGGGCTCGCAGGGGAAGGCGAGCCGGCGGATATCGGCCGGGCTCTCAAGGTCGAAATACGTGGACGGTTTTCCTTTGGCCAGCATCCGGGAAAGGGTGGTTTTCCCGCAGTGGAGTATTCATATGTTGTTTCCCGCATTGCCTTGCTCACGGGTCGCTATGCCGTGCGTACGGGTGAGGGGTACAAGGCGGGAATGACCTTGTGGGAGGTGACAATCGCCGAGGCCCTCCATTCCCTCGGCTACGCAACGGCCCTGTTTGGAAAGTATGATGTAGGCGGATTCGGCTGGGAAGGCCGGAGGGAACCGACGCAACAGGGATTCGATGAGTGGTGGGGCATTCCCGGCACGAGTGACACGGCGCAATACACCTCCTTACAGTGGGATCCGGACTTTTGCGGCAAATACCGCACGATCGTCCGGACTCAGTTTTGCATTGGCCACAGCTTTACGATAAACGTTCATAGCGTCTTCGGTTTTCCCCTGCCTCTCGAATATCTCTCCCAGCAAAAAATAGGAATTAGCGTTCGCCGTTTGTCGATCGACCATTCGCTCGAGGATGGTGGCGGCTCCGTTATGGTCACCCGTTTGATTCAGGTAAAACGCGAGGGTATAAGCGTATTTGGGTTCATCCGGACTCAGTTGATATGCCCTTCGGCACAAGACGAGAGTCTCATCCATTCGGTCTTGAGCCAGGATTATGCCCAGGTTATACGCGGCGGCGGCCAGATTGGGATCGGAATTCAGCGCTGCGCGCAGAACCCGCTCGGCCTCCTGCTTTCGACCCTGTTCGCCTAACAAAAGCCCAAGATTGAGATTGGCAACCGGGTCTTTTGGCTCGAGCTGGAGCGCCTTGCGTAACGATGCTTCGGCTTGATCGATTCTCCCTCCCTTGGCATAGGCGATGGAGGCATTGACAAGAGGAAGGACGCTTTTCGGCTGCAGCCTTATGGCGTTTTCAAAGGAAGCTATCGCGCGCGCTATGTCATGACGATCCATGTAAAAATTTCCCAGGTTATGGTGGGATGTATAATCATCGGGTCTAATCCGCAGGGATTCTTCAAATTCAGCAGTGGCGCGATCCAACTGGTGTCTGGCTTGAGTTTCCAGCCGCTCCCGAGGATAGCCGGCCAGCGACGCGGCTGCACGGATCCGCACCAGCCGATATTCGTCCCGAGTCGCTTTCAACAACGCGTCAACCGTCCGGGGCGTCCGATGGTCGATCAGCGATTCGGCGGCGCTGGCCCTGACCAGCGGCGAGGGATCGTTCAACGTCGCGGTTATGACAGGCCATTTTCTCTCATCATCACAAAAGCGAAGGAGTCGGATCAAAGAGGTCGAAAACACGTCATCCCGATCTTTACCGGACAAGCAGGCCAGCATTCCGTCAAGGCGGGTCCAGTCTTTCCTCCGGGCGGCGTCGATGAGCCCGGCGCGATGGAGAACGGGAGCCTGGAAATCACGCGAGCGCCATTCACGAACATACTTATCGGACCAGGCGGCGTCCCGGTCGGCGTGGCAGATATTGCAGGCATTGGGAGATTCATAGGCCATGGTGACGGCGGGTGTCGGGGGCTGCATGGAGTGATCGCTGCGCCACATGCGGGCAAATTTGGTTTTGGGCATATGGCAGGAAATACACCAGCTGGATTCATCATCGGCCGGGTGGTGAGAGTGGGCAGGCGCGTTCGCCACATGTTCCGCATGACAGGGCAGACAGGCGCCGTTCGGCTGCTTTTCTTTAAAGAGGTAGCCTCCACCGGATGTATGGCAATGCAGACAGTCGAGCCGGCCGGATTTGGCACAGGGGCTTGTCAGCCACAGGGTGAAGGTGTAATTCTCTCCGAGGTCGCGTCCATCCGGATGGAAATCCGGATTATCAAAGGCGGCAAGGGTGAAATGATCGAAGTACCGGTCTCCGGGCCGGAAGGTTGCGGTTAAAGAGGTCATTTTGGCATGACAGCGCGCACACATATCGTTTTTCTGCTCGGTAGTGAATGCGCTCCAGCCGATGATTTTCGTATCTTCAGGGATATGGCCCTCCGGGGCCTCCCGGAACACTCGAACATGATCGCCGCCGCCGCCATGGCAGGTTTCGCAATTGATTCCCGGTTCCGCCCAGGTCGTCTGATAAGAGTCGGATTCCAGGTCGTAATTCGTTGAGAGCTGACTGACGTGGCAACCGTAGCATGACGTGTTGAACGTCAGGCGTCGGTCCTTCCAGCTCAGGGCTTCATCTTCCATGTTGGCCGCATGGCGAACCATGCTGGCGGTTGTGTCGTACCAGGTTTTTTCATGGGCATCAAAGGCGACCGGCAGTACCTGCAAACGCCCCCTTTCCATCGGAGTGAGGAAAAAATAGGTATTTTTCCCACCGAGAGCGTATTCTATGCGGTATTCATTTTCTCCTTCCGGGCCATGTTCCCGAACTACTCCTCGGCCGGTTTCAAACTCCGCGCGATACCGGTAATCTCCGACTTTGATATCCGATTCCTGAGCCGAGAGTTGTTTCCGGGCCAATTCCGCCGAGAAGGGCTGCAGGGCCAATCCATGGCGGGACGGCGCCCAAAGCTGATAGAAATTCTCATGGCATTCTCTGCAACTTGAGGTGCCAATATACTGTTCGGATTGATGGGCGATATCGGATTCTTTTATCCGAGATGAATGCTGCATCGTTCGGACGATAAGCCAAACAGCCAGCGCGGCAACAATTACAATCAGGATAAATGCTGAAACGATTCTGGATTTTTTCAATTTGGCTTCAATCCTCAGGGATGTAGTATCTTACTTCAGCAAAAAACGTCGAGTCAACTGGGTGAATTCCAGGACCGGCTCGCCGCGCTCGACCCGAAAGGCCAACGACGATGCGAAGTCAGAGGATCGTTTTATATCCTTGCCAGAAAACCCCAGGCTTTTAAGCCTGGGGATGAATGGCACCCGAAACGTAGCCAGCGGAGCTGGCGAAGTGGAGGGAAATCCGGCATAATTTGGCTATGGCCAGATACGGCAAGGGTGCTCATACCAAGCATCGGCTTCAATACCACCTGGTGTGGATTCCTAAATATCGGAAACGAGTTCTTCGAGGCAAAATAGTCATCCGCCTTAAAAAACTCCTGTACGAAGCGTGCCGGATGAATAAGTGGTGGATCAGTGAGATAGCGATTCAAGAAGACCACCTCCATATTGTGGTCCAGGTGCCACCGCAGTCCAGCGTGGCGGAGGTGGTCCAGATATTCAAAGGGGGGACGAGCCGGATCATCAGGAAGGAATATCCGGAACTGGAGGAATTTTTGTGGGGGGAGAGTTTTTGGGCGGATGGGTATTTTGCCGAGACAGTTGGGCAGGTTAATGAAGAAGTCGTTAAGAAGTACATTCGTGATCAGCGTAAGAACCCATAGCCAAATTATGCCACAGGATTGAAACCCCGGGCTTTAGCCCGGGGAGTTTTCATTTTTAAATCGAAGTAAAAAGCGCCGCTCAGTATTAACCCTGCGCATACCCCGGGCTTCAGCCCGGGGAGTCGAATGGGTTGATTTTTGCCGTGCGGAGTATTATGATTAAACAAATAGTTTCGGGGAACATGAAGAGGAGCTTGAACATGAAACGCATCGCCTTTTCAAGGTTGTCCATATGGCTGCTTCTTGCCGCAGCTCTTCCGGTTCCGGCTCAATTCACTCCCGGGGAAGTCGCCGACCGGGCCAAATGGGAGGAATTTCTCAGGAAGGCTGAAATCATCCATGAAGGGAAAACGGCCGACGGAGTCACCAAGCCTTTCAGACTCACCCTTAAAAATGGCGGCGTTGAACACGATGCCTGCTGGAAAAACCCGTCCGGCATCCAAGGTGGATTTCTCGAAGGCTGGCAATATGAAATCGCCGCTTATGAGATGGACAAGCTCCTCGGCCTCAATATGATCCCGCCCACCGTGGAGCGGGAATACAAGGGAAAACGCGGCGCCCTCTCCTTTTGGGCCGAATCAAAAACCAGGCTCCTGGAAATGTTGACGAATAGAGTCCAGCCTCCGGATTCAGCCTTGGACAAGCTGGAGAAGTCGAAATATATCGTCCGGGCCTTCGATGCCCTGATCGCCAACGAAGACCGAAATCAGCAGAACATCCTCTACACCGAGGACTGGCGGGCTATTATCATCGACCACTCGCGGGCGTTCCGCTGCTCGAAAGAATTTATTGAAAAGCTCATGACGGGCAAGGATGCCAAGGGTGGTACCCCCCTGCTGTTCCGAAAGCTCCCCCGGGATTTTATCGAGAAGATCAAGGGCCTGACCTTCGAGAACATTAAACAGGCGGTGGGACATTACCTGACCGACGCGGAGATCGAGGCCATCCTTGCCCGCCGCCCGCTCATCCTCAAAGAAGTCGAGGAGATGATCAAGGAATTTGGCGAAGCCTACGTTTTGTATGAATCCATGGCGGCCGGGCCGGCTCTCTTGACATCCTTGTCCAAAGGGCCGGCCTGACCCCATAAATATTGGAGGAGGGAAAAATGAGAAAAAAAACAGCTCTCTCTTGCCTGGCCATTTTCTTTTTGGGAACCGTAGGCCGGGCGCCGGCCCAAATTACGCTCGAGGAGGTGGCCGCGCGGCCCACGTGGGAGCAGTTTATCAAGACGGCCAAGATCATCGGCCAGGAACAGATGGGCGGCAGCGCCGCGGTCACCAATCCCTGGAGGCTCAAACTGGAAAAAGAGGGTGTCTCTCACGACGCGCTTTGGAAAAATGTCGAGGGTCGGCCCAAGGGGTTCGTCGACAGCTGGAAATATGAAATCGCTGCATATGAGATGGACAAGCTCCTGGGATTGAACATGATTCCGCCCACGGTTGAGATCAGGTTTCAGGAGAACCGGGGGTCCTGCCAGCTTTGGGAGGACACGGAGATGAGCCTGCTCCAGAAAAACGAGAAAAAGATCCCCACTCCCGGAGGGCTTAAAACCGTGAACTGGAATAAGGCCACCTACCTTCAGCGCGCCTTTGACAACCTGATCGCCAATGAGGACCGCCATGCCAACAACATCCTTATCACCAAAGACTGGCGCATGCTCCTCATCGACCACTCACGCTCCTTCCGGTCGTCGGGGAAGTTCACCAAAGACCTGATTTATACAGAGAAACACCGCGAAGGGCCAAAGCTGATGAGTCTGCTGCCGCGGGCTTTTGTGGAAAAAATCAAGGGTCTGACTTTTGAGCAGATCAAGGGCGTGGTCGGCGAATATCTGACCGATGCGGAAATAAGCGCCGTCCTGACACGCAAGGAGCTTGTCCTCAAGGAGATCGACCGGCTGATCAAGCTCAATGGGGAAAACAACGTATTGTACTGACTTTGATCATTCCAAAGCTGTGCAATTTGCCGGGAACGGACGGGAGGGAAGAAGCGGTCGTGGCGGGGCATCGGGATCAAGTCCAGGCCAGCCATGCCCCTGAAGCTTCCCCTGATTCCGTTCAATCAACCGAGAGTCAGTTAGCTGGGGCGGCTGAATATCAACCGATTCATCATGATGGTGATATCATCCTGGGCGGCCGAAGGGAGCATGGCGATCTCTCCTGATCCGGGAGGCCGTCCCTTGGGAATCAGATTCTCTTCGACAGTCTGAGGACGTTTTCGCCGTCCTCTCGCCGGTAGTCGAATTCGTCCATGAGCTGGCGTGACAAGAAGATCCCGTAGCCGCCTCTGTCTCCCCTCCGGATTTTTGCTTCGAGGTCCGGTTCTCCGGCGTGGCTGGGATCGAAGGGGATACCACTGTCGCGGATCTCAATCTTAACCACGCCTTCCTCCGCTGTAATCTTGAGATAAATTTCGCCGTTCCGGCCGGGAAAGCCATAGCGAATGATATTGATACAGACCTCGTGCAAAGCCAGTTCGATCTGGTTGTATTCCACATCGGGGAGCCTCAATCCTCCCAGGCTTTGGCTCAGGAACGCCCGAATCCGATCCATCTGGGAGAGCTCGGCCTTGATTTTCAGCTCCGGAGCGGCGCGCTCCCCGGGTCCCCCGGCCCCTTTCTCCATTTTCTTTCCGTACCTTTTTTGTCTTTCAGCCCAGACGCTTGACGATGACCAAGGTCATGTCATCCTGCGGGTCGCCGCAGGATGAAAAAGCGTGGACGCTTTCGAAGATCTCGTCCATGATCTTGCCGGCCGCCGATGTCCTTCGGCTGCGCAGGAGGCTGATGAGCCGCTCCTCTCCGAACTGTTTCTTTTCCGTGTTCTGGAATTCGGTGATCCCGTCCGTGTAGAGGCAGAGGACGTCGCCCGGCGCGAGCTCCAGCCTATGCATTTCGTATTGCGAACCCGCGAACATGCCCAAGCACAATCCGGTGCTTTCCAGTCGCAGCAGCTTGCCTCCCCGGTCAAGCCTCAGCGGCAGGTTGTGCCCGGCGTTGACATAGAGGACCTCTCCCGTTTCAATGTTGAGATCGCAGAAGACGAAGGAGATGAAGTCGTTGCTGTCGGAACTGTTGAACACGAATTCGTTAAGCTTGGCGGTAATGGCCGGCAGGTCATAGCCCGGAAGGACTTCGGCATGCAGCGACGCCCGCAGTGAGGCCATCAGGAGCGACGCGCTCACGCCCTTGCCCGAGACATCGCCGATGATGACCCCGATGCGGGAGGCGTTGATGGGGATAAAATCGTAATAATCGCCGCCGACCTGATAACAGCTCCGGTTGGCGCCGCAGATCTCATAATCACGAAAGGCCGGGTTTTCCTTGGGCAGGAAATTCCGCTGGATCTGGGCGGCCAGGTCCATTTCCCTTTGCATCCGGCTCTTCTCCAAAGCCTGCTCGAAAAGCCGGGCGTTCTCGATTTTGACTGCTGCCAGGTTGCCCAGCAGAGTCAGGAGCTTGAGATCGTCCTCGGTGAAGCGCTCCAGGCGCTGCGTCCGGTCGGAGTAGATGACGCCGATGATCTCCTGGTTGTTCCACAGGGGGACGCAGATGGCCGAATAGATTTTAGCGCGGATGACGCTCTCCTGGACCCTGAACTGCGCGTCGGATTGGATGTCGGAAAGCAGAATGGCTTGGTTCTTGCTCAGGGCTGTATTGAGGATGCTCTGGCTGACCTGGATGTTCTGTTTTTTGAGTCCAGAATGCAGGACGCGCAGGACCTTGGGCACAAGCGGCCCGTCCTTTCCTTCCTTGAGCATCAGCACGCCTCTGTCCATGGGAATGTGCTTGGTGATGAGGTCCATGATGTAGTCCAGAAGCTGGTCAAGCGGAAAATGGTAGATCAAAGCCTGGCTCACTTCGTTGAGTACCGCCAGGACCTCCTGTTGGCGCAAGACCTTCTCCATCTCGATGGGCGTCATTTTGGCTTTGGTCGTCTTCTCCAGGACCGGCCTCTTCAGAATATCCCTGACCTGGAGAATGGAATCAAGGTTCTGGGTGAGGGAGGTTCCGTTCATCATCTCGATCTGGGTGGAAACGTCCCGGCCGAACACGACCTTGGTGGATCCGATCAGGATCTCGTCACCCAGACGCAGCGGCGTCTCGGTTTGGATGCGCTTGCCGTTGACGAACGTCCCGTTCTTGCTTCCTTGATCCCGCACGGTGTATCCTCGGTCCGTGGCGGCGATCAAGGCATGCCGGCTCGAACAGCAGTGGTCGACAAGCGCTAAATCGTTTTCCGGAGAGCGGCCGATCGACACGGCCGGCCCTTTTATCGCGTAGACATACGGCTCGCCTTCTCTGGGATGAATGAACAATTCTGACATTTTCTTATGCCCCTTCTATTTAAAACGAGAGTCGAGGATCGCTTCAAGAACGACGCCGGGCCTCAGGCTCATGGAGCGAGCTTCTCCAGGCCCTTGGCTAGCCTCCGGCAGCGCCGGATCCGCTCTTCGACGGGCAAGTCCTCGATGAGCGGGAATAAGTATTGTTTCAGGTCCTTGTTCAGGATGTTGTCCATAAGCTCCAGCGAATAATCGATCGCTTTTTTCGTCCCCACGCAAAGGTTCTGATAAGCCTTGACCATGTCCTCCAGCGGATAAATGAGACTCAAGAGTTCGAAAATTTTCTGGATGCGGAGGACCAGCCGGTTGTTGACCTCGGCGGTCATGACGATTTGGTCCGCGGCCGGCGGCGGCGTATTCTGTTCGAGCACGCCCTGATATCCCTTTTTGATTTGCAGGAGCGCCGCTTCCAGGATTTTTTCTCCCTTGAATTGGACGGTCGTCTCTTTCGATTTGAGCTTAAAGAGAGCCTCGATCACTTCGCTCTCGGTCCGCTCATCTCCGCGGCCGAGCTCGGTGGAGAGAACATCGGCCGCTTTCTGTGTCCCAATCCGGAACAGGACCTCCGGGACGGCCCGGCGGACCTCGAGATTTTCGTCGCGTTTCTGGAGGATTTCTCTGAGCGCGCCGATGACCTTTACGCCATAAGAAGCCAGGGTGTCTCCGGCAAGTTGCTGCATTTGCGGGTTCCCGAGGTGGCGGATGATCAAGGGAACAAGCTCTTTCTTCCTAAGCCGTCCGGCGCTCTCCAGGGCATAGGTAAGGACTTCCGCAGACTCATCCTGGAGCAGCCGCCGCAAATTCCGGACGGCCGAAGGCGTGGGCCCCATCATACCAATGACCTTGGCTGCTTCCATCCGGGTCACGGTGCTCTCCCCCTGGCCGTCTTGGACGGTCTTCTCCAGGTGATCTTCCATGACTTTTTTATAGGAATCAAGGGTCAGAATTTCCTCGATTTCCGCCTTGACGTCTGCTTCCGCCAAAGCATCCTCCATTTCCGGGTAAAATGTCTCGCCTCCCACATCCAGCAGGCAGCCCATGGACTTGGCCCGGAGTTCGTCTTCCTTGCAGGCGATGATTTCCTTCAGCTCGGGCGTGAGCTTCTCCTTGCGAAGGAGGTCGAAAAGGTTCATGGCATAGAGCACCGAGCTCTTCTCCCGGCTCTGGATGGTGTCGAACACGAGCCGGGTCATGTCCACGTCGACATGCTCGTCGACGATCGTGTCACCGTTCTCCCACTTCCGCTCCAGGTCGCTTTTGACGATGTTGATGTATTCGCCATAAATGAGGCGGATGAGACCGATCCAGATGATGGCGAAAACAACGGCCATGAAGCTGAGTTGTTGGTACCCCACCTGGAGGACGTTGAGAATGAAAAGGATCAGCAGCGCGCCGAGGCCGCTGGCGAATTTATTGACGAACATGTCGATGAAAGTCTTGGCCTTGTATTTAATGTTGGCGGGGACGGGGATATAGAGAAGCTCCCTTACGGACTGGCTGAGGGTGTTCTCGAAGCTCTTTTCCCCCCCTTTGACCATGACGGCCCAACCGAGCATGAGCGCTGCCGGGACGAGGAACACGGCCGCCGACCCGAGAAGTAAAAAAACGGGCGCGATAAGAAGGGCCGTTTTGATTCCGGATTTCTTGAGGATACGGGTTGTGATCAAGAGATTGAGCAGGTAGGAAAAAACAAGGAGGCCGACAAGAAAAGCCCCATTGAAGGAGGTTCGCTCGTCCTTATCCGGAAAAAAGGCGCGGGTTATGGTCAGGAACTGCTGCTGGATAACGCCGCTGACGATGGTGGCGGAGGCCAGGCTGCAGGCCAGGAGGACCAGATAGCGGCTTCTTCTCACCACGCGGAAGCTTTCCAGATAGCCGCTTTTGGACCGCCCCCGTTCGCGGGGACGCGCCGGGCCATCCCTCTCCTCCGGATGTTCCCGGTAGAGAAGATTCACGACGGCGAGTGTCAGGATCAGCAGCGCGGGGCATATCAAAAGGAGATTTTCCGTATGGATGAGTTTTGGGAGGATCAACGCCAGGAGGGCGCCGCAGATTCCCCCCAGAATCCCGCCGCTGACGAAAAATCCCACCAACCGCTTGGCCTGATGCGGGTTATATATATCGTTGACCGCAATCCAGAACTGAGTTACGGATGTGGCGATGAAAACATCGGACCAGAACCAGTAAATCAGCCGCAGGCCCTCCCAATTGAAAGTGAGCAGGAGCCGGAAGAGAAAGAGGCTGATGATGAAAAAAACCAGGGTCGAAGAGATGTAGAGGCGCCGCGGCAGCCTGTTGAGGAGTTTTGCGTTCCAGGAGACGACGAACCCGATGAGCACGGCCGTTAGGAGAGAAGCCAGAGGATACCACTGGGGAGAAAAAGAGGCCTGGAGAAGGGACTCTTTGACGGGCTTGATTATGTAGGCCGGGAAGGTGATCAGGAATAAATAGAGGAAAAGGAGAAGTGAGACCCGCGCTTCCGGGGGCCGGATGTCCACGAAGCGCGAGAGGAACTCATACAGCCGGTTCTCAGTCAACGAACGCACCGCCCGCGGAACTTAATAATGGTCAGCTCTTGAAGAAGCTCTTGAAAGCCAAGTCTTCGTTCTCATGGATTTCCAGGACTTTGGTCAGCATCGTCACCTGGAAGATGAGGAAGAGTTTCTTGGAAATCTTGGCGAGTTTGAATTTGCCACCCAGGTTCTGGGTGGAGATGTAGCTGGCCAGGATTTCGCCGACGCCGAAGCTGTCGATGAATTCGACCTTCTCGAAATTGAGCAGGATGTTCCTCTTGCCGGCGTCCAGACGGTTCTTGACGAGTTGGTGGAGAGTGGCGTCGGAGATGTCCGAGCGTCGGATCTCGCCCTGGATATCGAAAATGACGACTTCGCCGCGTTCACGCGTCCTGATGTCCATCTTTCCCTGCTTTCCCAAATGCTTTTTATCAGAAGCTCATGGGAAAGTCAATAAATGAGCACCTGTCGGTCAAGGCAAAGTGAAAATGCCCGGTTTTATCATGTTGCCGGATCTTTTCGAGATTGCTGTTATGAGGGAGGGTGGGAGTATGCCTTCGGCACGGGCGATTGGCCGGGGGAACGCATTGATCCCTCTTCTTCTTCATGACAGCCGGTACCCTGATCTCGTTCTTCCCAGGTTTGAGGGGGTCCCTAAGCCGCACCGGCTCGGGGCGATGGGGATCCGCGAAGATCTTCAAAAAATATTTATTAAAAAATCAGATATCTCCCGTCGGCCAGGACCAATTCTCTTTTCTCCCCGGCGTATTCCAGGTTCACCGAGCGGGCTCGGACCCGGGGTTGAGTGGCGGGGATATAAATACGGTCGATATGGACGACTTCCCGGAGCGATGAGAAGGCAGCCGGCCCGACCAGCCCGCCGAAATGATCGCTACGTCCGAAGGCGACGTGGAGGCCGAGCTTCTCGTCCAGGAGGATCTCACCGCTGGGCTTGAGCCCGAAGTCCTCCAGCACGCCGAAGCCGAGTTCGGCCATATTCCCGTAAGCGGGCTCGCGCTTGAGGTGCTCCCGCTCGGCGTCCGCTTCCGGGCCTTCTCCCTGGGCCTCGACCGCGCGGTTGTCTTTCACTTTGAAAAGGACGATCTCCGGGCCAATCTGGACGGGGAGCGTCCCTTCGGTCCGGCTCAGCTCGCCTTTGCGGCCTTCATAGGGGACGATGTAGGTTTCCCCGCTGGGAAGGTTTCCGGCCGTGCCCCGCTCAGGGAAGCGGCCGCTGCTCGTATGGGCCGTCGTCCGGCGCAGGTCGAAACGCATCCGGAAATTCCCCAGACCTTCAGCTGTGAAGAAGATTTCTGCGGCCTCGGCCCGGTCGAGCCTCTCCTTCAGGATATTGACCCGGCGGCTGACCTCGTTATAGTCGATTCTTAGGGCCGGGATCATCACGGCGGAGAAGCCGGGCATGGTGGCGGCCCTGAAACCGAAGATTTTAGCCGCGTTTTTAAGAGGTGCCGTTGCTGAGTATTCGGTCGGCGCGAGGAAAAGCTGGGTATCG
>Ga0315295_10004525_pt1 | contig 11867 bp, 9 predicted proteins | sample YL17G14_0_MG_FD_204453 | JGI IMG/M metagenome (GOLD analysis project Ga0315295, IMG submission 204453) | Sediment microbial communities from Yellowstone Lake, YNP, Wyoming, USA - YL17G14_0 | ecosystem: Environmental > Aquatic > Freshwater > Lake > Sediment | place: USA: Wyoming | collected... | reverse complement strand
CAGTCTTACTTTCGGGACGCCTCCAGGAAGCTGTCGGCGTAGATGAACTTGTTCATCAGCATCTCCGCGGTGATCACCGCCTTCATCAGCTCCTCGTCCAGCGGATCGACGATCGCCGAATCCAGCCCATGGGCCATGCACATGATGAGGAAGGTCCGGTTGAGCAGCCGATGCTCCTTGAGCCGCTGGGAGATGTTCGACAGGCCGATGGTCGTGTGGGGAGGAGGATCGGAGAGCATCCGGAACTGCGTGATCGCGGCAAAGACGCGCTCCGGCTGGTCCTGTGCGCAGTTCACCGGCAGGGTGATGGGGTCGATGTACAGCTCATCCACGGCGATCCCCTGGTCCATGGCTGCCGCAAGGATCTTGGCCGCGATCTCCACCCTCTTGTCCACCGTGGAGGGCACCCCGTCCTCGTCGATGGTGAGCGCAATGACGGAGGCGTCGTATTTTTTGGCCATGGGGAGGAGCTTCGCCAGGTCGGTCTCCTTCCCGGTCGTCGAGTTGAGCACCCTCTTGCCCTTGACCGCCGCCAGCCCGGCCTCCAGGGGCTCGTGGCGGGCGCTGTCGATAGAAAGCGGAACGCCGACCTCCGCCTGGACGGCGTTCACCAGCCATACCATGTCCGACTCGGGGTCGGTGCTCGCTGTGCCCACGTTGATGTCGAGGATCGAGGCCCCTGCCTTGACCTGACTCGCGGCGAGGTCCCTGATGAAGGCGGCGTCCTTGTTCTGGATTGCCTCCCGCACCTTCTTGAACATTCCATTGATCCGCTCTCCGATGACGATCATCTTTCTTACCTCCCTCGCTTTCAGCTCTTCGCCGGCATGAGCCCCTGCAGGGCCTTCCGCACGGCTCCCACCGATCGGGGGTGACGCAGGAGCAGGATGTCCGCGCCGGCCTGCAGGAGGGCGACGGCGGTGACGACCTCCCACATGACCCCGCGCTCCGCGGCCGGCCCCCACTGCGGCGCCTCAACCTCCGGTGCCTTCGCCTCCTTCGCCTTCCAGCTCTCCGGCCCCACCACGCAAAAGACGGGCATCGACATCATCTTGTCACCGGCCAGCGCCGCGAGGCGCCCGCGCTCCATGATGGAGTACGTGTACTCCAGGCCGTAGCCGAGGGCGCCCGTGGTGGGGTACATCACGATCCGGTCAGCGGGCAGCCCCATGTCGGAGACAAGGATGTTCACCTGTTTGGCGATGTTGATATCCAGGGGGGAAAGCCCCAGCAGATTGTGCCCGTCCGCCAGACACGCCGCCGCGAGGGTCTTGTAGTTCTCCTGGCTCGCCATGCCGAGGAGGCATTTCTCCCCCGCCAGGGCCTGGCTCACCATGGGCATCACCTCGTTGTCCCGCGGGTCGTCATCGCAGCCCCAGACAATCAGGGGGACCTTCACTGCATCTCGGATCGCGAGCACCGTGTCGCGCGCCTTCGCGGCGGGAGCGTTCCCCCTGTCCGGGTGGATGGAGAGGAGCCGGATGCAGATGAGGTCCGCACCATGCTCCTTCTCGCACGCGCGCGCCCACGCCACCGGGTCCTTCAGGACGTCCCTGTAGGGCTCGATGAGCGCGTCGGGCCACTCTCCGGGGTCAGGGGGGATGTCCTGGACCTCCAGAGCGATCACCGGGGGGATCGTTTCGCCCTCGAAGCGAAGGAAGGGGATGGTGGAGTGTCCACCCACTTTCAACGCCTTCCCCCTCGTCCCCCCCTCCGCCGGGGTGGCTCCGATGGTGACGGTGTTGATCCGACCGCCGTAGCTCTCGCGAACGTCTGGAACGCCCATTGAACTCCTCCTCGGTGTCCGTTCTATTCCCGCACGGGCTCTGGCACGCCCGTGAAGATGCGCTCGAGAATCCCTCCCACCGCCCGATACGCGGCGTTGTCTTCCCCGATTCCAAGGAGCGGCATGCCGCCGCGCGACCTCGTCAGAATCTCGGTATCCTCGGGGATGGACCCGAATATGGCGAGACCGCGCTCCGCCGCCCTCTCCACGAGGGCCGGCGGGACTTTGGAGGCCCGGTTGAGGAGCAGGCCGGCCCTGCGGATCTTGAGGTCCAGGCTTCGGGCGAGCTCCCCGATCCGGAAGGCCGCCGCCAGCGAGACGGGGGTGAGGTCGCTCACAACGAGCAGCGCGTCCACATCCCGCGTGGTGCGGCGGGAGAGGTGCTCCATGCCCGCCTCGTTGTCGACGACGGTGTACCGGTAGTTGTCGCCGCGGGTGTCGAGGAACTCGCGCAGGAGCGAGTTCACGTAGCAGTAGCAGCCCGGGCCCTCGGGGCGGCCCATGTTGAGCAGGTCGAACCCCTTCGATTCGACGATGATCTCCTGGATTCGGTACCCGATGAAGTCGGCCTTGCTCATGCCGGCGGGGAGGGAGTCCTTGACCTTCAGCAGCTCCTCGCGCAGATCGCCGACGGTGCCGTACTCCGCGACGCCGAGCTGGTCGGCGAAGTTCGAGTTGGGGTCCGCGTCCACGGCGAACACGGGGCCTTCCCGGCGGGAGAGCAGGCTCCTCACGACGAGGGAGGCGATGGAGGTTTTCCCCACCCCCCCTTTTCCTGAAAGCGCGATGGTGAAGCTCACGGGCGGTTCTCCCCCGCGGCCGACTGCCGGGAGCGGGCGGTCTTCAGCACCCTCATGACGGAGGGGAACTTCTCGACCGCCGTGTGGGGCAGGAACAGGGAGGAGGTGAAATCGTTCATGAACTTCGCGTCCGTCGAGAGGTCGATATAGGTCATGCGCTGCGCCACTCCCTCCGCGTCCGCGAGCGCCTCGCGGGACACCAGGCACATGCGCGCGCCGATGAGCGAGCCGTTCCCGATGAACTCGAACCGGTCGGTCGGCAGGTCCGGGAACAGGCCGATGAGGATGGCGTTTCCCACGTCCACGTAATTGCCGAAGCCGCCCGCGATGAAGATGTGCTGGATGCCGGTGAAGTCGAGCCCCGCCCGCGCGAGGAGCGCCTCGGCGGCGGTGTAGATCGCCCCCTTGGAGCGGATGAAGATCGCCAGGTCGTCCTCGTTGATGGTGATGTCGCGCCCGCTCGCCGTCTCCGTGCCGGGCGCGAGCACCATCTCCAGTCCGTTCTCCCCCTCCCGCAGCCCGGGGACATGCGCGTCCCTCTGGAAATGGCCCGACTTTTCGATGAAACCGGCCTTGAACAGCTCCGCCACCAGATCGATGAGACCCGAGCCGCAGATCCCCTTCGGCCGTGTCCTGCCGATCACCTTGAAGCTGAATGCGCCGAGGGCGTTGATCGCCACCCGCTCGATCGCCCCCTCCGTGGCCCGGATCCCGCACCGCAGTCCCCCGCCCTCAAAGGCGGGTCCGGCCGAGGCGGAGCAGCACATCATCCACTCGCGGCTGCCCAGGACGACCTCGCCGTTGGTCCCCAGGTCGATGAGGAGCGAGAGCTCGGCGAGCTCGTGCATGCCGCAGGAGATCACGTCCGCCGTGATGTCGCTGCCGACGAAAGGCCCGGGGCCCGGCAGGCAGCACAGCAGGCCGCGGCCGTTGATGCTCACTCCCGCCTCGGCGGCGCGGATCACGGGGATGGTGTTGGCGGTGGGAATGTAGGGCTCCCGCCGGATGTTTGCCACCTCCAGCCCGAGCAGGAGGTGCGTCATGGTCGTGTTCCCGGCGGCGACGAGATAGGTGACGTCGATGAGGCTGATCCCGCTCTCCTCCACCATCGCGTTGATGAGGTTGTTGATGTCGGTGACCACGCAGTCGTGCAGCTTCTCCAGCCCCCCGGGCTGCTCCACGGTGTGCAGGATCCGGGTGATCACGTCCTCCCCGAAGCGGATCTGGGAATTGTAGGTGGCCTTCCGGCTGACGGTCTCCCCGCTGCCGAGGTCGACCAGGTTGGCCACCACCGTGGTGGTGCCCACGTCCACCGCGACGCCGAAGTTCCTCCGCGTGGTATCCTCCGCTTCGAACTGGACCGCCTCGGCGGTCTTTCCCCTCTGGCCCACGGTGGCGGTGATGCGATACCGGCTGTCCCGCAGGAGGGAAGCGAGCTTGCGGAGGTTGAAAAGGCCCGTCTGGATGATGGGGAAAGTGCCGGCTGCATCGATCTCCCGGTAGACCCGCTCAAGGTCTCCGAGGTTGTCGTCCAGGTTCGGCGCCGACATGGCCAGGAAGAGCTTGCGCGAGAGCGGCTCGAAGGCGTACGCCTTCACCCTCCCATGCTGGGAAGAGCCCTTCCCGAACCGCAGGGCCTCCTCCCCGGCGAAGGAGGGCTTGCCCGTGAGCCGCGTCTCCTCGGGCACCTCGATCCGCAGATTCCCGAGCACCTGCGTCTCGCACGCCAGGATGTAGCCGACGCGGATCTCGTCGCGGTCCAGGAGCGCGGTGCGTTTGGACTTGACCTCCCCTTCGCGCACGATCATGCGGCACTTCCCGCAGAGCCCGTCTCCCCCGCAGATCGAGTTTGCGTACACACCGGCGGCCTCCGCGGCCGCGAGCACGGTCGCGCCGCTGGCGACGGTGACGCTCTTTCCGTCGGGCTCGAAGTGGACCGTGCAGCTCAAAGCCATTCCCGCTCGCGTCAGGCGACCGGCAGGGATTTCAGGTACTTCGGGATCCCCGAGGACTCGCGGGGCCCGACGAGCACCTCCCAGCCCGACTTGTCCTTCAGCTTGGCGGCCATGGCGGCCACGAGTCCCGGGATGATCACCCGCTTGTGGGACACCTTGTCCTTGATGCCCTTGTCTTCCGCGAGCATCGCCGCCACCTTGTCCGCATTGAACTTGTCAGACGCGAAGGAGGTGAGGACGGACGTGCCTTCGGTGTCCACCACAAGGACGTAGCAGGGGATCCGGCTCGCCTCCACGTCTCCCGCCACGTTGTAGTACGTGAGGGAGAAGTTCGTTGTGACGAGGACAGGGGAGGTTGCCTTCGCCTCGCCGATGGCGTAGCACCCCGGCTTGACCTGGATGGGCTTCTGCGGGTCGGTGTAGATGTTCTGCCGGGTCGTGAGCAGGGAGAGGATCTCCCCGAGGCCCCTCCCCTTGAGCACCACGATCCCCGCGTACTTCGCGATGAGGGTGGCGGCGGCAGCCGCCTCCCCGTACGGGTCGGGGTCGCTCGCGATCGCCATCAGGGGGAAGCCGAGGGGCCGGTAGTTCTTCTTCAGGGCCGCGCGCCGGAGGATCGTGAGGTCCTGGACCTTGCCCCCGAGGCTCGCCGAATCGGGGCAGAGCACCAGCTCCGCCGCGCCGAGGGCCGACACCTTCTGGGTCAGGTCGGCGAGCTCCTCGATGCCCGGCGCCGTCACCGCGAGCGGCGCCGAATGCGCCTTCGCGAGCCCGGCCAGGGCCGCGTGGTTCTCCTTGTCCGCGGCAAACAGGAGGGGTTTCTCTCCCGGCAGCAGCTTCAGAGCCGCTTCCAGGACCTCCGGCTTCCTGCTCATGAGCACGAGGGGCAGCCCGGAGACCTCCTTGGCGGTCTTCACCGCCGCTGCGAATCGTTCGGGGCTCCCGCTGTCCCCGCGGACGGCGACCATGCTGACGGCGAGGGTCATCCCGACCCGTTCAAAGGACAGCCCCTTGATTTCCCCGCAGGCCTTCGCGAGATCCGCAGCCTCCATGGAGTCGGAGACCTCGATCGCGATGCCGGTCGGGTGAACGAAGGTCTGCTCGTGCCGGAAGAGCACCGTCTCGTTCCCGATCTCGACCTTCTTCTCCCCCGCCCCGACGGTGACGAGGCGGATGGGGGGCATCGCGGCCCCCTCAAGGGCGGCCTTGGCCTCCTCGCTCACGTAGGGGCAGTCCGCCAGGTTCGCCTTTTTTTGGGCAAGGGCCATGGCAAAGGCCAGGCAGGTAGGAAACTTGCACTCCTTGCAGTTCGTCTTGGGCAGGTGCTTGTAGATGTCCAGCGCCGTGAGTGCCATCCGGATTCTCCTTCCTTTACATCAGGGCCGGCAGCGAAAGGGCGGGGTGGCCCACCTTCTGGAGGAACGGCAGGATCTCCTCCGTCGTGCTCCCGACCGACTCGTCCGCGATCTTGTCCAGGAGATCGGGGATCCCCTCCTCCTGGGCCCTCTTCTCGAAGCGCGCGCGGACGTCCTCCTTCAGCATCTTGGGCATCCACACGATCCTCTTCATCCCGCCCTCCGCGGAGATGAACTTCCGGGAGGTGATGTACAGCCGCCCGATCCCGAGGAAACCGGGGGTCTGCTGGCCGCCGCCCACCGCGCCGGCCAGCGTGGTGAACTTCATGCCCACGGGGGTCATGTCGGGGTACTCGCGATTGACCACCATGACCCCGTTCGCCTCGGGGATGATCGCCATGATCGCTTCGAAGCATCCGCAGCTCGTCATCGGGGTGTCCATCAGGGAGTAGATCGTGAACTGCTCGAGGTGGCCGTGGGAATGGAGCTTCACCGCCTCGTTCACGCCTGTAAAGATGCCCTTGGCCGCGTCCATGGTCTCCCCCTTGGGCACGGGCTGGTTGTGGCCCCGCGGATTGATTTCGAAGGAAGCCTTGCCGTCGAGCCAGTTGTACGCCCCGCAGAGGCCGAGCCGCTCGGGGCTGATGATGCAGAGGTGATTGGGGGCGAAGGACTGGCACAGGGTGCAGGTGTAGAAGTTGCCCACGCTCTCGTCCGTCATCCCCTCCACGCGCGCGTCCCTCTCGCGGAAGGCCACCGCGGCATCGCCCAGGACCCGGTCCACGTCCTCCAGCTTCGTGAAGACCTTGACGGCGACCTTGTCCACGATCTTGCCGCACTCCTCGTGGAGCTTGTAGTGGAGGATCCTGCCGAAGTCCTTCAGGCGGAAGCCCTTCTCGAAGGTCTCCGTGCCCACGCGGTACCAGCAGATGTTCCGCTGCCCGATGTGCTGAACGCCCATGGCCATGTTGATGTAGGAGTGGAACCGGCGCTCGAGGATCGGCTCGAAGTCCTTCTGCATCTTGCGCCCCGCGACGTCCACGAGGATCGCCAGCGGCATGGCTCCTCCGGCTTCCGCCGCGTCGATGTCCGGACCGACGACATCGACCTGGCCGTCCACGACATCGTCCAGATCCCGCATGCGCAGGTATTCGACCGCCTTCGAGTATTTCTGGCCCATCTGCACGCGCATCGACTCCTTGCGCACCACCTCCCCCTCGAAAGCCGCCGAGTAGGGCACGGGGATGTCGATTTCCTGGACCTTCACCTTCACCCCGCGAATCTGGATGCAGGTGGGGACGATCTTGTCGTAGTCCAGCTCCTTCACCAGGTGTTCGTAGGTCGTGATGCCGGTGGGCCTGATTTCCGGGATCTCCGTGTCCGCGATGATGGGGAAGCCCATGTTGATCGCCCCCGCGCCCGTGGCGTATTTTAAATCGTCCAACTCCCCGAGGGCCAGGCCGAAGGCAAACACACGGTCCTTGCAGTACATGAGACACTCCCGGGCCTGCCCCTTTCTCAAGCCTCCGAAGGTCAGAGCCGAGCGCACCGCCCAGTCAAGAGGGTAGATCGCGCTCACCGTGTCCCGGCCGTAGGGCACGACGTACGGCTCCCACCCCATCTGGACGTTCTCCGCAATGAGCTGGTCGATGATGCTGGTGCCGTTCGTGCTCGAGCCGGCGAAGATGAGGATGCTCCTCTTCTGCAGCTCCCGGACGATCTTGACCGCCGTCTTGGAGTCCGGAGCCGCACCGAGGATGGCGGCGAAGCCCGGCATGCGGCCATCCACGAGCTGGATCCCCAGGGTCCGCATAATGGTGTCCGTGAAGAACCCGTTGCAGTCCTTCTGGGGCTCGGTCCCGTAGAGATAGCGCAGGGCCATGATCATTTCCTCGGCGAACAGCGTCGCGATCCCCGCGTCCAGGGTGTGGCCCAGGTACGGGAGCCAGACCGCGTCGCTGGGCACCTCGTGGAGGAGGCCCTTCGTGTACTGGAGGATGGGTCCCATGTCCCCGACCTGCTTCACCTCCTCCCCCAGGAGCGCATAGATCATGGGAAGGAAGTACGCGGTCTCGGGGAACTCGACCTTCGCCTCCTTTCCCTTCTCCCGGATGGCGCGGTCGAGGAACGACTCGCACTCTCCGACGATCTTGTGTGCGCCGCGGATGGCGGCTGTTGCGACGATCTTGGACATGCTCTCCTCCTATCAGCCCATCAGTTCTTTCACGCGTCGAATGACCAGGTCACCGAGGACCGCGATATCTTCCGTGGACAGGTAGCCCTCTGCGGTGTCGTCGAAAAGGACTTTCGCGTTCGGGGGGAGCTCTTCATCGCCCGTCCACACGATGAGGGTCATGGGGACCTTGGGGAACGGCCAGATGATGGCCGACGCGTCACCGTGGTCCGCCCGGGCGCCGCCGAGGGACGCTGCCACTTCCGCCAGACGCGCGGGGACGGGCGCGAAGATCCGGGCAAGCGGGGCCTCCGTCCTCTTGCGGAAGGCGCTGCCGTAGAACCTCCCGCCCGCCAGCTGGTCGAATCCCACCAGGCGTCCCGAGAGCGGGGCGCCGGACGCCCTCTCGAGGTAGTGCAGAATGAGGATCCGCTCAGCGAGGAGGTCCCCCTCGGCCCCGCCGGCAGCCGCGGCCACCGGCCTGCCCTCGAGCTCCAGCTCGAAGCGCGGGATCGAGAAAGTGAATCGCATGCCGAGGAACGTGGTCTGTATGCATTCAGGGTTCCACGTGTAGCCGGCCGCGGCAGCGCGTTCCCGAAGATCCAGAGCGCGCAGCGCGTCGAGGGCTCCCCGGTACACCCGCCAGTACTTGTGGGGCGTTTCCACGTTCGCAGAGCTCACGTGCCCACCCCCACCTTTCCGTCGGGCTCCACGTAGGCCACGCGCTTCCAGGGGCCGAGGGCCCGTCCAATCTCCTGCTTGAGGATGTTGCCCGACACGTGCATCAGGGTGTCGTTGAAATCGGGGTCGATCCCCATGCTGGCCATGCACGGGTAGTGATGATGGGCCAGGCCGGCGGCCTGCTCCGCGTCGTCTGCGGGCGCTCCGACCAGCTTCTCCGCCACGTGACGGGCGCACCCGCAGACCGCGTCGCGCACCACGCGCACCGAGGCGATCTTCCGCGTCTGCGGATCGCAGGAGATCTCGAAGGAGGGCCTGCCGAACACGCGGGCGAACTCGGCGATCTCGGCGGACGGCTGTCTTGCGCCGTCCCGCGGCGCGGCCGCGGATTCGGTGAGGGAGCACAACGGCTTTGGGAACGCTGCCGCGACCCCCGCCTGGGACAGCCACTTGGCCAGCTGCTGCACGAGGCCGCGGGGCATCCACTCCTCGCGATCCACGGGGGCGATGACAGCCTTCGCCCTGCACAGCTTCGCGATGTCCGCAATGAGCTGGGCGGCGCGGGCATCCTCCTGAAACGCGAGGACCAGATCGGATTCGGGCAGGGAGGAGGGGAGGAACTCCTCGGGTTCGTCGATGACCATCGGCAGGATCTTCGGCGGGGCCCATGTTGCCAGCGCCCAGTCCGCAGGCCCGTGCGCGCGGATGTTCGCCACGTGCCTGTCTCCGTATTCTCCCGAGACGATCGCCAGGATCTTCATCGCGCCGTCGCCTTCCATCGCGCCGTCTGCACGCCGAACTCTCTCCTGCGGCAGTCGGCACAGACCACGAGGTGCTCACCCACGGAAGGGACCTTCCCGTGCACGCCGCCCAGCTGCGCCTCGGGTGCGAAAAACCTTCCGCAGCCGCCGCAACGGCGCAGGGGGACCTCCGTGTTGAGGAACGGCAGGCGCCGGATCCCCTCGGGCGCATCCTCCATGCGGATGACGCCCGTGGGACACACCGCGACGCAGGCGCCGCACCCGATGCAGGCCGCCGAGTTGACGTCGAACGGGGAGGCCACCCGCCGGTTGGGACCACGGTCCGCGAAGCTGATGGCGCTCGCGCCGATCGCCTCCTCGCAGGCTCGCACGCACAGACCGCAGAGGATGCAGTTCACGAGGGCCTCGTCATCCGCGGCCAGGCGGGCGGGGGCGAGAGACGGGAAACGGGTCTTGGAGACCCCGACCTTCCGCGCCATCTCCCGGACCGGCTCGGAGCCCGGGCAGCGGGCGAGGAGGAGCTCCATGACGACCTTTCGGGTGCGGAGCACGCTCTCTGAGCAGGTCGACACGGTTTCCCCCTCGCGGAGCACGGGGTAGTTGCAGGAGGTGGTCACCCGGCTGCGGGTGCCGCGGCTGACCTCAACCAGACAGAGCCTGCAGGAGCCGTAGGGTTCGAGGGCTTCATGATAGCAGAGGGCGGGGATGTCGATTCCGGCGCGGCGGCACGCCTTCAGGAGGACCGTTCCCTTCTCTACCTGGAGCTCTTTCCCGTCGACGATGACCGCCAGCTTCACCTGTTCCCCCTATCCGACCGCCACCGCATCGAACCTGCAGACCTCGAAGCAGACGCCGCACTTGATGCACGTCGCCGGGTCGATGACGTGCGCCTCCTTGCGCACCCCCGTGATCGCGGCGGCGGGGCAGCGCTTGCCGCACAGAGTGCAGCCCGTGCACTTCTCGGCGTCGATGGTGTAGTGGATGAGCGCCTTGCAGACCCCCGCGGGGCAGCGCTTCTCCACGATGTGCGCCTCGTACTCGGAGCGGAAGTAGCGCAGGGTGCTCAACACGGGATTCGGAGCCGTGGCGCCGAGCTGGCAGAGGGAGGCGTCGCGCACCACCTCGGCCAGCTCCTGAAGCTCTTCCAATACTCCCTCGGTGCCGCGCCCCTCCGTGATGTCGGCGAGGAACCGGCGCATCTGCTGCAGCCCCTCGCGGCACGCGGTGCACTTCCCGCAGGATTCGTCGATGAGAAAGTCCACGAAGTAGCGGGCCACGTCCACCATGCACGTGCGGTCGTCCATGACGATCATCCCGCCGGACCCCATCATGGAACCGACCTCGGCGAGTTTCTCGTAGTCCACGGGCAGGTCGATGTGCGCCGTGGGAATGCAGCCCCCCGACGGGCCGCCCGTCTGGACCGCCTTGAGGTCTCTCCCCCCGGCGATTCCGCCGCCGATGTCGAAGATGATCTCCCGGAGGCTGATCCCCATCGGGACCTCCACGAGCCCCGTATTCTTCACCTTGCCCACGAGGGAGAAGACCTTCGTTCCCTTGCTCTTCTCCGTGCCGATGGCGGAGTACCAGTCGGCGCCGCGGCTGATGACCACGGGCACGGTGCCCCAGGTTTCCACGTTGTTGAGGGTCGTCGGCATGTCCCAGAGCCCGCTCTCCGTGGCGTGGATGTGCTTCGCCCGCGGCTCGCCGATCCTGCCCTCGATGGATGCAATGAGGGCCGTTGATTCACCGCACACGAACGCGCCCCCGCCCTTGCTGACGTGAATGCGCAACCCGAACCCCGTGCCCAGGACGTCCGCTCCCAGGAAGCCCCACTCCTCGGCCTGCGCGATGGCGCGGGTGAAGCGCGCAACCGCCATCGGGTATTCCGCGCGCACGTAGATGAAGCCCTCGCGGGCTCCTACCGCGTAGGCTCCGATAATCATCCCTTCGATGACGCTGTGGGGGTCGCTCTCCAGGATGCTCCTGTCCATGTACGCACCGGGGTCCCCCTCGTCGCCGTTGGCGATCACGTACTTTGCCGCGCCCTCCGCCTCGCGGCAGGTTTTCCACTTCAGGCCGGTGGGGAAGCCCGCGCCCCCCCTGCCCCGAAGCCCCGAGCGCTCGATCTCGCCGATGACCTCTTCCGGGCTCATCTCCGTGAGGGCCTTGGCCAGCGCGAAGTACCCCCCGTGGGCGATGTACTCCTCGATGCTGTCGGGATCGATGAATCCGCAGTGGCGCAGGGCGATCCTCATCTGCTTGCGGTAGAAGTCGATCTCCCCGTACACGGGAATCCGAGCGAAGGAGCGGGGCGGCGCCCCATCGAAGTACCTGTGCACGCTGCCGTCCATGAGAA
>Ga0315295_10004524_pt1 | contig 11870 bp, 9 predicted proteins | sample YL17G14_0_MG_FD_204453 | JGI IMG/M metagenome (GOLD analysis project Ga0315295, IMG submission 204453) | Sediment microbial communities from Yellowstone Lake, YNP, Wyoming, USA - YL17G14_0 | ecosystem: Environmental > Aquatic > Freshwater > Lake > Sediment | place: USA: Wyoming | collected... | reverse complement strand
CGGCACCGGAACGATCTCCATCGGGGATCGAGTCGTCAATGACCTTCCCCCGAAAGACCGGGACATTGCCATGGTCTTCCAGGAGTATGCCCTTTACCCCCACATGTCAGTTTACAAGAATATGGCCTTTGGCCTCAAGCTGAGAAAGTTTCCAAAGAGTGAGATCGATCAGAGGGTGAGGGAGGCGGCAGAGATTCTGAGTATCCAGGATTTTCTCGACCGAAAACCGAAACAACTTTCCGGAGGACAACGTCAGCGGGTAGCTGTGGGAAGGGCCATTGTTCGGAAACCGGCTGTCTTTCTCTTCGATGAGCCACTCTCCAACCTGGATGCCAAGCTAAGGGTCCAGATGCGGGCCGAACTCTCGAAACTTCACGACCGCCTTCAGACGACAATGATCTACGTTACTCACGATCAGATCGAGGCGATGACGATGGGGACGAAGATCGTGGTGATGAAGGACGGATGGATTCAGCAGATCGGTCCTCCGCTGGAGGTCTATAATTATCCGGTCAACCTCTTTGTGGCCGGATTTATCGGCAGTCCGGTGATGAATTTTATTCCCTGTCGAATCCTTTCGAAGGATGGTCGTCTTCTGATCGATGCGGAAAGTTTCCAACTTCCCGTGCCGGAGAAGAGGGTTTCCTATTATCAGTCTTTGATCGGATCGGAGGCCATCTTTGGAATCCGGCCCAACGATATCTATGACCGGGCTTTCGCTCCTGAACATTTAAAGGGAAATTCGATCCGTTCGGTACTCGATGTGATTGAGCCGCTGGGTTCAGAGATCCATCTCCATGTGACCGCAGGGAAGTATAGTCTTGTGGCGGCGGTAGATGTCCAGACTTTATACCGGGTCCATCAGGAGATCGAACTCGCTTTCGACCTCGATAGGATGCACCTCTTCGAGAAGAGCCCGCCCAACGTTAGGATCAAAACAAAATCCTAAAGCGGTTAAAAAAATTCGTGAATCTTTCATGTTAAAATAGTGGAGTGTCTTTTTATGAAAGAGAGGGGATTTTCGATAACCTTAGATAAAACATGAACCCAACGGAGCGTCTTTTACGGGTGTTAGCCCACCATAAGGTCGATCGCCCTCCAGTGACTGGTTTAATGACCGCCGTAACTACCGAGATGATGGATAGGATCGGGGTAAAGTGGCCTGAGGCGCATCATGATCCAGAAATGATGTCAAGGCTCGCTGCCTCGGCCTATGAAACCTGCGGCCTTGAGTCGATGAAGCTCCCTTTTGACATGACGGTGGAAGCTGGAGCCCTAGGCGCAAAAATCAATTACGGCACAAAAGATACACTCCCACAGATTAAAGAACCCGTTTATGGTGATCCCAAAGAACTCACCCCGGGAGATGATTTCTTGAAACAGGGAAGAATCCCGATCGTCCTTGAAGCGATTAGGCTGGCCAGGAGGGATTATGGAAATAATATCCCCGTTATATCTTCTATTGTTGGCCCTTTCACCCTTTCAGCGATGCTCTTCGGATTTGACAATTTTTTTTACTGGATGCTGGTCGAACAAGAAAAATATGCTGCCGTCTTGAAGAAAGTCACAGACCTTTGTATCGCCTATTCAAGGGAGCAGTTTAAAGCAGGAAGCCACATCATTCAGGTAGGAGAAGCCTCTTCTTCTGGAGATTTGATTTCCTCTGAACAGTATGGCAGGTTTGTTACTCCTTATCAAAAGGAACTCTGCATAGCCTTTGACGGCCCGATGGTTTTCCATATTTGCGGCAATATAACCGGCCATTATCAATACATTTCCAGTACTGGTATGCACGGCATAAGCTTTGATCAGAAAACAGATGTGGCAGAGGCTATAAGGCAGTTAAAGGGACGCGTAGCCCTTATAGGATATGTTCCCACCTCCCTTCTCCTTGATGGGACTCCCAAAGAAGTCTATGAATCTTCAAAGGAATGCATCCGGATGGGTGTAGATATCCTAAATGCCAGTTGTGCTTGGCCAGCTCAAATTTCAAATGAGAACGTTAGGGCAATGGTCCGGGCGGCCAAAGAAACCTAAAAAGGAGCGGCCATGAAGAAGAGCGACATCCTGATTAGAGAGGTAAGAATTTTTAAAGTCAATACGGTATGCCGAACACCGCTAAAATTTGGAGCCGTGGTAGTCGATGAAGTCCCGATCGGCTATGCAAGGGTAATTGTTGAAAATAGAGCAGGAAAAGTAGCAACTGGATGGGGAGCCATGTTCCTCATGGACCTCTGGGCCTGGCCGGTTTCAAAGGCTCCACATGAAGCCAAAAACAAGGTCATGTGTGAGCTTCTCGATGCCTATGGGAAACTATTAAGTAATTTCAACGAATACTCGCACCCTATTGCAATCTTCATGGAGACCGAGCACGATCTCCAAAGGCTCAATCGGGAGATATCAGGATACGTCACTCCAGGCGAGAAAATGCCTTTCCTCGGGGCCCTGGTTTCAGCAAGCCCTTTGGATCATGCCATTCATGATGCCTTTGGTAATGTCAACGGGATTGATTCTTATCGCGGCTATGGACCAGAACATATGTCTTTCGACCTGTCCCGTTATCTTGGCCCCGGGTTTAAAGGAGTATATCCTTCACAATTTTTACGACAGGATTATCTCCCTGAAATCCCTCTCTTTCACCTTGTTGGAGGACTCGACCTCCTTCACAGGGAAGAAGTCAATGATAGTTTTCCTCGGGATGGCATCCCCAATTCCCTCGATGAATGGATTGAAAGGGACGGAGTTTTTTGTTTAAAAGTGAAGCTTCGTGGAAAAGACATTGTTTGGGATATTGAGAGGACCATTGAAGTCTCTCATATTTATCATCATGTCAGAGACCGTATCAGGAAGGATCTTCTAAGCCGGCCTTATCTCACCGCGGATACCAATGAACAATGTGAATCCCCGGAGTACATTGTTGAATACCTCCTGAAGCTCAAGGAAAGGGAACCACAGGTGTTTGATGAAATTCTTTACATCGAACAGCCGACTGAGCGAGATTTAAAGGCTAACCGCTGGGATATGCGAGGCATCTCAAGTTTGAAACCTGTGTTGATTGACGAAAGTTTGACTTCGATAGAAGATTTTAGGCTGGCGATGGAGCTGGGTTGGTCTGGAGTCGCCCTCAAGAGCTGTAAATGCCTTTCATCAGATCTTCTTTTTGTCTCCTTGGCAGAGCTTGAAGGGATTCCCTATGCCGTGCAGGATTTGACAAATCCCTCTCTTGCCATGATAGAGTCTGTGGGGTTAGCTGCGCGAACACATACGATCAAGGGAGTGGAAGCAAATTCGAGACAGTTCTTCCCAAAGGCAAATGAGGCCGCCGCAAAGGTTCATCCCGATCTGTTCAATATAAGCGAAGGGGTAGCAAAAACAGCCTCCATCCGAGGAACAGGGTTGGGCTTGCGGGTTGATGAGATGGAGTTAAGAATTGAGAGTTTAGAAGGATGAATGCTTAAAGGAGGAAATGATATCTTGCTTTTTAGATGGGACTCAATTATTTTGAATTCTCAACATAAGGAGGTGATACAGCGGGTTTGATCTCACTTTAAAAAACTACAGGAGGTGTATTATGAAAAAAGGGGTTAGTTGGCTGTTAGGGTATGGGATGATCGCTGCTGTGATGATCCTGGTGATGGCTATCCCGTCAATCGAGGCTCAGCAGCAAAAGGCCAAACTGGTTTATTGGACCATGTGGGAGCCTAATCCCATCTATACCGCTTATCTTGAAGAGGCAGGAAAGGAATTTGCCCAAAAGAATCCTCTTTGTGAGGGAGTTGAAATTGTCAAAATTCCTTTTTCAGGCTATGAGGCCAAATACCTGGCCGGCTTTATGGCTAAAAAAGGGGCGCCTGACATGTTCATAGGAAATGCTTTTGAATGGGCGGGAACCTATGCTTTTGCCGATAAGATGCCTGAAGACCTTACTAAAAATGTGGATGCCGCCGTCTTTGATTTCCAAAAAACGATAGGGGTGTTTAAAGGGGTTCGCTATGGACTTCCCACAGATGGTGGGTCCTTTCAACTGCTGTATATCAATACAGACATGATGCAGGAGGCGGGCTTAGATCCGAATAAACCTCCAAAAGATCTTCAAGAACTTTTGGAGTATGCTAAAAAAATGACTAAATATGATGCCAGCGGGAAGGTGATCCGAAGTGGATATGGCGTCCGCTACAAGGGGCACCCAATGGGAATCACGGATAAATTCCTTCCTTTTCTTCATCCTTGGGACGCTGTTTTCGTAGACCTGAATTACAAAAAGGCCCAGGGAATCGTCAATAGTAAAAACGCCATTGATGCCTTGACCTTTTATGGGGATATGGTCCACAAACATAAGGTTGTCAGCCTTGAAGTAGGGAATCCTGAAGATGCCTTTTCCCAAAAATTAGCCGCCATGATGACCCGCGAATCGTGGGGAGTGCCCTATGTGCAGAAGCATGGTCCAGATGTAAAATTTAAAGTTTTTCCTTTAGTGCCCATGAAAGTGACTCCGGGGCCGTGGACACTGTTCCCCTTTGCGGAAATGGTCTATAAACACAGTCCCAACAAAAAGCTGGCCTGGGATTTTTATCGGTTTATTTGGACGAAGGAGCGGGAATTGGAAAGACATAAAAGACAGAACATGGCTCCAGTGATAACAGCGAATTTCGATGCCCCATTTATGAAGGCCCGGCCAGATTACGATGCCTTGAAAGAGATGCTCAAGCGGAAACCCGGCCCTCATTATGACCATCCAAAGTGCAATGAAATTGCAACGGCCTACGGGGATTCCATTTTAGATGTCCTCTTCGGTCGTAAGAATGCTGAGACGGCTTTGATGGAAGCATCCATGAGGATCGAGCGGATGCTCAAGTAAGTTGCCATGGTGAATTTCCTCTCACCCTTTCCTCCGGGAGGGAAAGGGTGAGAGTCTTGAGAGTGACCCAATGGGAAAGAGTGATCGAGTCAGAGGGTTGAGAAAAATAATTTTTGGAGCAACTCCAACGGCCTGGCAGAAGCGAGCCGGGTTTGCCTTTGTCCTCCCCACGATCCTCTATTTTGGGGGGGTTTATTTTTATCCTCTCTTTCAATCCATCAGACTTTCCTTTTTTGAAGGAGGAATGGGACGTCCTGAAAGGTTCGTCGGACTGAAGCCCTATGAAATGGTCTTCACAGATCTATTCTTCTGGCAAACGGTTAGAAACACCCTCTATTTCGTCATCCTCTCCGTTCCGATGACAGTTGTCCTTGCCTTGGGAGTAGCCTTGCTTCTGAACCGGATCATAAACCACCGGTTCCGAGATATCCTGAGTGCCACCTACTTTATGCCTTTGGTGATCTCCCTGGTCGCAGCTGCCCTGATCTGGGGTTGGATTTACCAGCCCATCTATGGGCTTGCCAACTATATCATCAGCTTCTTTGGAATCAGGCCCCAGAGATGGCTGAGCAGCATCCCTCAGGTGATGCCTTCCTTAGCGACGATCAATATCTGGCTCCGTATTGGCTTCGATACGGTCATCTTTCTCGCAGCCCTTCAGGGCATTCCAGAAAATTTGCAGGAGGCTGCCAAGATCGATGGGGCAAAGGATTCCCAGGTTTTCCGATATGTTACTTTGCCCTTGCTCAACAACCAGATCATCATGGTTCTGATTATTGAACTGATCTTTGCCTTTAAGGTCTTTGACCAGGTCTTCGTGACTACCGAAGGAGGTCCGGCCAATGCGAGCCGGGTCATCATGATGTATCTTTATGATTCCGCGTTTAAGTGGTTTAAGTTTGGTGAGGCCTCTGTGGTTGCGGTTTTCATATTTATCTCTCTTTTGGCTGTCAGCATAATCCAGTGGGTCTCCTTAAGAAAAACCACTTATTAACATGAAAATGCTCATGAGGGCTTCATCCAGGTAAAAAATGGACAGAAGGCATGACCCCTACCTGAGAATAAAAAGAAAGACCATCTCATGGATCCTGACGGCTCTGGTGGTTTCTGGGGCAGTCCTGATGCTCATACCTTTTTTATGGATGTTTTTGACCTCCTTAAAACGGCCTGAAGAAATCCTGAGGGTTCCTTTGACCTTCTTGCCCGACCATTTCTTTAACCTTCAAAATTATATTGAAATTTTCAAACGACAGCCCTTTCATCTATATCTATGGAACACTTTTTTCGTTTCAGGTGTCAGTACCATCACCAGCCTCATCTTTTCTTCCATGGCAGGATATGGATTTGCCAAGTTTAACTTTCCTGGAAAGGAGTTCTGGTTTTTCAGCATCATCTGTATCCTGATGGTCCCCTTCCAGGCCATTGTCATTCCGCTCTATCAATGGGTTGTTCAGTTCGGGTTGATTAATACCTATATTGGCCTGATGATCCCCCACTTTATCAGCGCTTTCGGCGTCTTTCTGATGCGCGAAGCCATTACGAATATCCCCAATGACTATATTGATGCAGCACGGATTGACGGTTCCTCGGAAATCGGTATATTCTTCCGTATTATTCTGCCAATGGTAAAGCCCTCTCTGGCTGCCCTGGCTATCATCAAATTTCTCTGGACATGGAATGAGTTCTTCTGGCCTCTTGTCATTACGAACAGCGAGGAGATGAAGGTGATCACCTTGGGGTTGGCCTCGTTCAATACAATGTACTACATTGAACACAATCTTGCGACGGCTGGAGCAATGGTCAGCATTATACCAATCTTAATATTATATCTCGCTTTCCAGAGATGGATGGTCAAGGCTGTCGTTATGAGCGGAGTAAAAGGTTAAAAGTGGCTGAAGGGATCGATTAGGTAAACCCCGTTAGAAGGTCTTCGACCTTCTAACGGGAGGGCTCATATACTCTCACTTTCAATTTCTCCGCTTCGAAAGAGGATATCTCCTGACCCATCTCCTGTTCTCCGAAATCGTTCGTCCTATCGCCTCATCCGAATGAGTTTCACCTTTTAAAAAAGGGGCGAAGGGCCTATTGTAAGATGTTCTGTGTAAAAAGAAAGAGGGGTGTTATCCTCATGTTAAAGATTTTGGCGAATACGATCCCAACCCGAGAGGAGGACACCCCCAAGTATGTCTTGAAAAAATTGCGATGATATTATACAATACAAAACATTAGTTTCAAACTTTTTAAAAGGAGGATTTTATGAAATTCAAAATAAGAGCTGGGAGATGTGGCAACAGAAAGAGCCTTTTGCTGATTTGCTCGTTGATGATCCTTTCTCTGCTGATGACAGGTGAAAATGTTGTCGCTCAGGGAACATGGAAACCCACGCGACCCATCACGATTATCGTGCCCTGGCCTGCAGGCGGGGCCTCCGACACCACCGGCCGCATGATCGCCGGACATATGGAACCGATCCTCGGCCAGCGTATGGTCATCGTCAATACCCCCGGTGGAGCAGGAGCCATCGGCACCAAGGAAGTGTGGGAGCGTCCTCACGACGGGTATACATTGACCGCCAACGCAACAGCAGGCTTTGTGAGCTATGCAATGCTCGGCCGCATGGAACAAACCCATCGTGACTGGCTCTATTTTCTCCCCATGCTTACGCCCAATGTGATTGCTGTGAAGAGCGATTCGCCATATAAAACCGTTGAGGATCTCATTGCAGCCATGAAGGCAAAGCCCGGCGCGGTAACGGTTGCCACGGCTGGCGTGGGAAGCTCCGGATACTTTTTCATAGAGCAATTCAAAAAAGCAGCCGAAATCACATATCGTCATGTCCCTTATGCAGGAGGCGCTCCGGCGGTCGTTGCAGTGGCATCCGGCGAGGCAGAGATGGTCCCCCAGCTTTCCATAGAGGCCGCCGAGTTGCTCAGGAGCGGGAAGCTTCGAGCCCTGGCTGTATCCACAAAAGATCCGCTTGAGATCGATGGGTACGGGGTCATTCCTTCCATCACAAAGGCCCTGCCGAAATTTGAAGAATATGCCGCTTACTTTGGCTTGATGGCCCCACGCGACTTGCCAAAGGACGTAGTTGCAACTCTTGATGAGGCCTTCCACAAGGCAGCGGCGATAAAAGCTGTAAAGGACTATGCCAAGATGAAGGGTGGCGTCGCTATCGCCATCTCCGGTCAAAAGGCCGCTGAAATGGCAGAAAAACTCGCTCGCAAGGAGGCCTGGATTTTGTTCGATGCAGGAGTGGCCACCAAATCTCCTGCAGATTTTAATATCCCGAAACCCTAAACATGGACTCAGTTGAATACAGACCTTTGGAGGAGGGAAAACCTCCTCCAAAGGATTCGGGCGCCGATTTAAAAGATTTCCTCGGGGCCCTTCTCCTTATAACCGTCAGCGTTGTGTTCGCTGTCGCTGCCCTTCGAATCCCCTTCCAAACTTCCTATTGGGTGTGGTACACCTCGCCCTCCATTTTCACCCTCGCAATGGTGGTCTGCTTAGGAGGATGCAGTCTATTCGTCGCATGGCGGGCATTAAGAGGCTGGCTTAGAAAACGACATGAAGCTCAGCCCATCTGCTGGAGAGAAAGGTTCCGTCTCTGGGGAATGGGACGCTTCCTTGCTTCCATGGCGATTCTCCTGGTCTACATTCTTCTCCTCGGAAAGGTCCCTTTCCTGGCCGCCTCCGTCGGCCTGATCCTGACCTTAGGAACGATTTTTCGCGAAGGACGGTTTTGGGACGCCTTACGTTCGGCAATGATCGCCTCGGCTGTCATCGTCGTTCTTGCGTATGCCATTAAAAATATTTTTGGAACCTTGTTTCCCTGATCGATGAGAATGAAATGGACGTTTCCAGCATTTTAGGAGGGATGTGGCGGCTCCTCCTCGATCCCGTAACCGTGCTCTATGTCATCATTGGAAGTCAGGCAGGGCTCCTTTTCGGCATGATGCCTGGTCTTACCACCACCACCGCGCTCAGCCTTCTGACCGGCCTCACCTTTTCACTGGCGCCTGAAAAGGCGATTGCGGTCGTCCTCGGAGCCTATGTCGGATCGGTCACGGGGGGAAGCCGGTCCGCTATTCTGATCAACATCCCGGGAACGCCCGCCCAGGCTGCCGTATGCCTTGACGGTTACCCGCTTGCTCTTCAGGGAAGGGCCGCTCAAGCCATCGGTTTGTCTGTCACCGCTTCAACCCTCGGAACCCTCATCGGATTCATTAGCCTTGCCCTATTCACCCCCCTTCTGGGCGCAATCGCTCTTCGGTTCGGCACATGGGAATTCTTCTGGCTCGCCGTGTTCGGCGTGGTCGTCGCCGGAACCCTTTGCGCTCCCAATGATCCGATCAAGGGCTGGATTGCCGGTTTCTTGGGATTGCTCATCAATGTTGTGGGTGATGACGGCATCCATGCCGTTCCTCGATTTACCTTCAACCTTGTCCAGCTCTCAGGAGGCTTCTCGCTTATCCCGGTGCTCATCGGCGCCTACGGCGTGCCGGAAGTCCTGAACGCCATCCGGAAACGGGAGAAGATAGTCATCCAGACCCGGGTGGACCGCGTCGTCCCGAGGTTCCGAGAGGTTCTCAAGCATCGCTGGATTATTTTACGCTCATCGATCATCGGCATCATCATCGGCATCATCCCCGGCGTCGGCAGTGATACCGCGTCATGGCTCTCCTATTTTACGGCGAAACGCGGAAGCAAGAATCCTGAGTTGTTTGGAAAAGGATCGATCGAGGGCCTGATCGCAGCAGAGACAGGCGACAATGCCTGCATCGGCGGGGACATTATTCCGACCATCACCCTCGCTGTTCCGGGCAGCGCTCCGGCCGCGGTTCTATTGGCTGCGCTGACCATCCACAACCTTCGACCGGGTCCCATGTTGGTGTCCGAACAGCCTCATGTCGTGGGTTGGATCATTGCGATTTCGATGCTCTCCACCATTGCGGTCTTCTTCCTCAGCCTGCTCTGGGTCCGTCAGATGGTGCGCTTGCTCCTGATTCCCCGGAATGTGCTGATGCCTGCGGTCTTCATCATCTGTGTTACAGGGGCCTATGCCCTTTCAGGCCGGCTCTTCGACATCTACGTGATGCTTGGTTTCGGATTGGTAGGGGTGCTTCTCCAGGAATTGGAGTACCCGATTGCTCCGTTTGTGCTCGGATTCATTCTCGGGCCCATGGCTGAAGACAATGTCCGCCGGGCGCTCATAATCACCGAAGGAGATCCCGGTCCCTTCTTCACCCGGCCCATCTCCCTCATCTTATTCGGACTCCTCGTCCTCTCGGTCATCGGACCGACCTCTATAGGAAGAGGCATCAAATCGGGTGTGATGGCTTTTCTCCGGCGATCGATTCGTTTTCTGACACGATAACAGAATAGTGGAAGCTTCTTTGATAAAGAGAGCCGATGTGTGATAAGATGAAGGTGAGACCGGGATGATGGAGTTTATAACTTCTGGGAAGAATGGAGGGTGTTTTGAATTTTCTTACAAGTTCCGACATTGAAAAGATACATCAAGCAAGCCTTGAGGTCCTCTCCGGGACCGGTGTTAAGATCACCCATCCTGAAATCCGTCGTCTCCTCCTTGAAGCCGGGGCCAAAGAGGGAAACAATTCCATCCTTCTTTTTCCTCCTGATCTGATAGAAACATCGCTTAAAAAGGCCCCCGATTCAATTCTATTCGAAGATCTCTCGGGAACAACGGTTGAGGTAAAACCCGGCGCCACTCCCCTCTTCTGGACAGGAAACGCCATGTACTATCTTCGTGGAACGGAGAGGAGAGAACTCACGCGGGAGCTCTATGTAGAGTTCTGCCAGGTGGCAAACCATCTTCCCCACCTCCATGCAATCGTCGGAACCAGTATCTCCGACTATCCTCCTTCGGCCAGAGACTTTGTCGGTTTCCGGGCAATGGCGGAATATACCCAGAAACATCTTCGCCCTGTCATCTTCACACCCAAAGGGATAGAGGTCATCCTTGAAATGGCGGACGTCCTTCTCGAAGGAAGATCGTTGAAGGATCATCCCATTCTCAGCCTCGGATTTACATGCGTCAGCCCTCTCCGCTGGTCGGATTCGGCTCTGGAGGTGTTTCATGTCTCTTCGGGATATGGTATTCCCCTCATGATCAATTCGGAGGTTATTTCAGGAGCAACCGGTCCGGTGACACTGGCTGGGTCACTTGTCCTTGCCAATGCGGAGGCATTGAGCGGGGTGGCGATTGCCCAGCTCCTCGAACCCGGCAGGCCTGTTGTCTTCAATCTCGGTTTTTCTCACACCTTCGATATGAAAGTGGCGGAAACCCTGACCGGTGCGCCGGAGGGTGGGTTGCTAGGTGCCGCCGGAAGCGCCATCGCCCATTTTCATCATCTTCCTTCAGCTTCCTGGATGAGCACCGAATCCAAGATTCCGGACACCCAGGCAGCCTATGAAAAAACGCTCCTGGGTCTCCTCCATGGCCTCGGAGGAGTCAATCTCATATGGGGAATCGGAAATCTCGAATCCACCCTCTCCCTCTGCCCGGAGCAGGCAATCATGGATAATGAAATTGCGGCAGGAATTCTCCGGGCCTTTAAAGGAATCGAAATGGATGAGGAACGGATGGCTCTTCCTCTGATCAAAGAGATGGGACAGAAGGGAGACTATCTCCAGAGCGAACATACCTTCCGGCATTTCAAGGGCGAGTTGAGACTCACCGATCTCTTGAGTCGTGAGCGATGGGCTGTCTGGGAAACGGCAGGCAAAAAGAATTTGGTTGAAGTAGCGGAAGATCGTGTTAAAATGTTTTTAAACGCTTCCCCCTCCGAGCATCTGAGCGGATCGCAGAAGGAGAAGCTTGAGCGGATTGAAAAAAAAGCTTTGGAGAAAATCACATGAAGATCTCCATCTGCAATGAACTCTTTCAGGGATGGCCTATTGAAAAGGTCTTTGAGTATGTGGCGAAATTAGGTTATGACGGAGTGGAAATCTCACCCTTTACCCTGGCCGATTCTGTAACCGAGAT
>Ga0315295_10004523_pt1 | contig 11871 bp, 12 predicted proteins | sample YL17G14_0_MG_FD_204453 | JGI IMG/M metagenome (GOLD analysis project Ga0315295, IMG submission 204453) | Sediment microbial communities from Yellowstone Lake, YNP, Wyoming, USA - YL17G14_0 | ecosystem: Environmental > Aquatic > Freshwater > Lake > Sediment | place: USA: Wyoming | collected... | reverse complement strand
CCCGAAACGCTCCAGGGGAAGAAGGAAAACGAGGTGGTGGAGGTAACGCACCTTGTGAAGGTGGTGGTCACCCCCTCGACGCTCAAGCAGCTCTCCGACTGGATGAGCAAAAACGTCCAGTCCTTCGAGAAGCAGTTCGGCGAAGTGGAAACGCCGAAGGAAGGGAACGTTATGATTGGCGCGAGGCCTCCGGAAACCATGTACGGTTAGACAAAACGCGGGGAGGGTAAAAACCCCCCCCCATTTTTTCCTTGATTTTCTGACCCCCTCCCCACTTCACTTTACAACTCCTTGCCCGTACTCCTTACGCTTTCCGAGGCAGATGTCCGCCTTTTTAAACGTTTTCTCCACTATATTTACCCACTAATCGGTGAAATGTATGGACACAATCACATTGGCTTTTGCCTCAGGGATACTGGCGCTGCTTTACGCACTCTGGCTGGCGTTTTCCGTAAGCAGGGCGCCGGCGGGCGAAAAGAAGATGCAGGAGATTTCTGCGGCGGTACGGGAGGGCGCGAACGCCTTCCTCAAGAGGCAGTACATGACGCTTGCGCCCATCGTGATAGTGCTTGCGGCGGCCATGTATTTCCTTATAGGGCAGCCCACCGCAATCGCGTTCTTCGCGGGGGTAATCTGCTCCGCGCTCGCGGGCTACATAGGCATGCAGGTCTCGGTGCGCGCGAACGTGCGCGTCGCAGAGGCGGCAAAGAAGGGCCTCAACCCGGCGCTCAGCCTCGCCTTCCAGGGAGGCGCGGTAACAGGAATGGCGCTCGTCGGCCTCGGCCTGCTCGGCCTTGCTGGGCTTTACACGTTTTTCGGGGGCAACCTCGCCCCTCTCATCGGCTACGGCTTCGGAGCCTCGCTCATCTCGCTCTTCGCGAGGGTGGGTGGAGGCATCTACACCAAGGCGGCGGATGTGGGAGCGGACCTAGTTGGAAAAATAGAGAAGGGAATTCCGGAGGACGACCCCCGCAACCCGGCGGTCATCGCAGATAATGTCGGTGACAATGTGGGCGACTGCGCGGGAATGGCTGCGGACGTCTTCGAATCCTTCGTAGTCACAATAATAGCGGCGATGCTCATAGGGATGACGCTCGCGCCGGAATTTGTGCTCCTTCCGCTTGCGGTCGCGTCCGTGGGCGTTGTGGCGAGCATAATCGGCTCCTTATTCGTCTGGGTGGGCAAGGACGCGAAGATAATGAACGCCTTCTACAGGGCAATACTTGTGACAGGAATCGCGGCGGTGCTCGGCTTCTACGCGTTCGCGTACCCCATCAACCCGCAAATGTTTTACGTGGGCGTGGTCGGCGTCATAGTGACCGCCCTGCTGTTCGCGATAACGGACTATTACACTGCGAAGGGCCACCGCCCGGTGAAGAGCATCGCGGAGGCGGCGAAGACCGGCGCAGGCACGAACCTCATCCAGGGATTGGCGATTGGAATGGAATCCACCGCAATTCCCGTGCTCGTGGTGGTCGCGGCGATAGTCGCCTCATATTCGTTCGGAGGATTGTACGGAATCGCGCTCGCCGCAGCGGCGATGCTTTCCCTGAGCGGAATCATAATCGCGGTTGACAGCTACGGCCCGATTACGGACAATGCGGGAGGGATAGCGGAGATGTCCGGCCTTCCTTCCAAAGTGAGGGAGATCACGGACGAGCTGGATTCCGTGGGGAACACCACAAAGGCGACCACAAAGGGATTCGCAATAGGAGGAGCGGCGCTCGGCGCGCTCGCCCTCTTCGTGGCATTCGCGGAGGAGGCGCACATAACCTCGGTGAGCCTTCTTGACCCGATGGTCACCGTGGGGCTTTTCCTCGGTGCTATGCTGCCGTTCATCTTCTCCAGCTTCCTCATGACCGCGGTCGGAAGGGCCGCGTTCGAGATAGTGGAGGAGGTGAGGAGGCAGTTCAGGGAGATAAAGGGCCTCATGAGCGGAAAGGCGAAGCCCGATTATGCGAAGTGCGTTGACATAAGCACGAAGACCGCACTGGCGGAACTGGCCGTTCCGGGCATAATGGCGGTCCTGGCCCCCATCGTGGTCGGAATAGTTTTCGGGGTGAATGCGCTTGCAGGCTTCCTTGCGGGAACAATCGCAAGCGGCCTGATGATGGCATTGTTCATGTGCACCGCAGGTGCGGCATGGGACAACGGCAAGAAGCTCATAGAGGACGGCGTTTACGGCGGAAAGGGAAGCGACGCCCACAAGGCGGCGGTGGTCGGCGACACGGTCGGAGACCCCCTGAAGGACACCGCGGGCCCGGCCCTCAACGCATTAATCAAGGTGGTGAACACCGTTTCGCTGGTTTTCGCCTCCGCTATAATCGCGTACGGGCTCCACCTGTTCGCATAAATCCTTTCTTTTTCTTCCTATTTTTCTTATTCCTCAGGATTAGGGTTTGCAGGGGGCAGGATTTGAACCTGCGGAGACCCTAAGGTCACAGGATCTTAAGTCCTGCGCAGTTGGCCGGGCTTTGCTACCCCTGCTGCTTATGCAAATAAGAAAAGCAACGGAAGAGGATTAAAACCCCTATCTATCCGTACATGGAGCCAAGTTTCCTCTTCAGCAATTTGGAGCTTATCACGGATTCGCTCGCAGCCTGCGCGAGGAGCTCCGCCTCCTTCTCCAGCTCATCGGTGTTTATTTCCACCTCTATTATCTTGGAAAGCACGTGCAGCACGTCCACCGCCGCCCCCGGGTCCGGCCTTTCGGTCTCCGCCTCACCAAGGAGCGCGAGCACCGGCCGCTTCACAATGTCTGGGAACAGGAGAAGCCCCACGACGCCCGTGGTCGCCCCCTCCCTCACCTTCTTTACGAGTTTTCTTTTCACGAGGTCCTCCGCCAGCCTGTTGTCAGTTGAAATCGCATAGACGGAATGCTCCTCCTCGTTCTGCGAAATCCCGCCGAGCGTGATGACCATCGGAGAATTGACCTTTTCCGCCATCTCCGCGATGTGCTTCGCCATCTCCATTGAGATGGAAATCGGGACGACTATTTCGGAAAGTATCACCACAAGGTGCTTCTCCTCCGATGCATAGACCCTTATGGGCGGAAGCGGCTTGTAATCGTGTATCGCGGTGACAGGGGGGATTTTATCGCTCGTATAATATCCCACGAAATCCATGTCCAGTTTGCTGGTGAGGTAGGAAGCGGCTATGCTTCCCACGAGGCCGGAGGTGGGGAAGCCGACGATGACGGTCGCATTTTTTGCCTTCATCGGCATGAGTTTTTTGAACTCTATCTTCTTCATGCCGCCCATTTCTCCCCCTCTTGTTTAAAAGCTTCCTATTTTTTTCCCTCCTTTTCCATCCTAATCTTCTTCACTATGCTCTCCAGGGGCATTTCCTTCCATTCCTTTTGCGAAGCGGCCCTTTCCGCCGCATCGATGAACCTGGCCTTGTGCGGCGCCCATCCCTTCTTCCCCGCCTCGCCCTCCTCCAGCGTCCTTACAAGTTCCTCCTCGCTGAAGAAGGTGTGACTGGCTTCGGAGAGCTTCCGGTTGAAGTTTATCTCCTTCTCAAATTTCCGCGGAGCCTCTATGAGGAGTTCGACGCCGTCGAACATGCCGAACCATCCTATGGGAACGAGAAGGATTTCAATGAAATGGGCGACGCCCTTCAGCGCCTCCACCCCGGGCACAAAGGCGACGGTAAGCAGCACGACGAAACCGGCGGTGAAATACATCGCGCCCCTCGCCCTGCTCCGCCCTATTTCGTCCTCGGAGTCCTTCACCTTCATCTGGAAATACTGCTTCAGCCTCCTTTTTATGAGGGCCTCGGTCTTCTGGGAGCGGAGCTTCCCGGGCAGGGAGAACCTCAGCTCAAGCCCGCCCTTTTTCGTCTCCGCGTACCTCCTCTTTGCCTCCAGTATGAAGTCCTCGGAGAGGAGCCTTTCCGAGTAGGGGGAGGGGTCGAAATCAGAAAATATGTCGTCGTAGGAATCCAGCCCCATATGAATGAGGCCGAGGATGGAAGACGGCTTCTTCTCCTCGACTGCCCTTTCCAGCTCCATGGGGGGATGGCGCTCTTAACCCTTTTTAACCTTTCCCACCCTAAATTATCCCATGAGCCTTAAACGGACAAACCTATCCATGCCCATGACCTCGGCCGGAATAGTCGGCCTGAGCTCGGACATGGAGCTGAGCGGCATAAAGATGGATCCGCGCAACTTCATAATCACGGTTGCCATCCTCGTGGCCGTGATAAAAATAGCCGGCTACCTCGTGCAGTAGCCCTACTTGGAGAAATACTTTTCCGCCTTCTTCCCCACATCCTCCCGGTACTTTTCCGGGCAGGCGATTATGGCATTCCTTCTCCTCTCCTCCGCGGCGAGAAGCGCGGAAACGAGCTCCGAGGCCTCGAATATGCTCACCGCCCCCTCCCTGTCCCTCACCATGAACCCCGAGGGCTGGGCCGGTATGTTCGGCATCCCTATCATTATGTCGCAGCCGCACTTTTCCGAAAGCTCCTCCTCGGCACGCGCGGGGTTTTCCAGAAGCGGATGGAGGTCGCTCACGACCGCGGCCTGCTTGTAGAACCTCCTGTTGATTATCGCGTCCGCATATCCGGCGCTTTCCTTCATCCCCCGCATGGAAAGGAGCACCTCCTCGTCCCCGGAATCCAGGAAATCCTCTGGATTCAGCGCCCCCGAGTCCACCGCCCTCCTTATCGCACGGTTGAGCATCGCCGAGGCGATCCTAACGGTCTTGTGCAGGTAGACGGTGGAAAACATGAGGAACCTCCCAATCAAGAGCGATTCCGCCGCCTCCAGCCCGCCGCGCCCTATGCATATCCTTCCGTTCCCGTCCGCCATCGTGTGTATCACCCGGTCCGTATCGATTATCCCGTACGCGACCCCGATGTGGTGCGCATCCCTCTTCAGGTAATCCATCCTGTCCGCGCCTATGTCGCAGGAGATTATCTCCTCCCCGATTCCGCCTTTCTTCGAGAATATCTCCTTGGCGGGATAGCTTTCCCCGATTATCCTCCCTATCTCCCCGCCGAGGATTTTCCTCTCCCCCACCTTCTCGTGGTTTCCGAGCGCCCCGCTCAGCGCATACTCGCTTTCATGTGAAAAGGCGACGTGCCCCACATCGTGCAGCAGCGCCCGCAGCCTTATCCTCTCCTTCGCATCCCCTTCTATGCCCAGCACGTCGCAGATGGAGGAAGAGAGATGCATAGTTCCCAACGAATGCTCGAAACGGGTGTGCACCGCCCCGGGATAAACGAGATAGGTGAGCGCGAGCTGCTTTACCCTGCGGAGCCTCTGGAACTCCGCGCTGTCTATTATCCTCTCCTCCAGCCCGCTGAGGGTGATGTTCCCGTGAATCGCATCCCTTATCGCAGCCACTCATTCCACCTTTATGAAAACCTCCCCCTTCTCGGTGTATTCGCCGCCTTCCGCAAGGATTTTCAGCACCGCCTTCACGGCGTCCGGGTGGATGCCGAATTTGGCGGCCATAGCCTTCGGGTCCACGTAGTCCCCGCGCCAGCGCGCGAGCACCTTCCTCACCCTCTCCATGTGCGCCCGCGTGACCACGTAATACTTGCCGTCGAATCCCTTCACGCCCGTAATCGCATTCTTTTGTTTCTGCAGCACTTCGGACAGCCTCTGCGCGGCGTTGGAATCCTGCAATATTATGTAGCCGTCCCGGAAAAGCTGCCTCTCCAACTCAGAAGCGCTCTTCTCAGGGCCCGCGTCCTTTTTCGGCGCGGGATAAAAGTCATTCTGTATGTTGTAGACGCCGTCCGGGTATTTCTTGCTCTTTATGAAAGTGACCGCGCCCTTCTTCTCCAGGGAGAGCAGCGCCTCCCTATCCTGCCTGCTGAAATCCTCCCTTATAGATGTGCCCGTCCTCTTTTCGAAACGTATGGAGGCAAGCTTGTCCAGCACCCTGTTCTCCGACTGTGTGAGGCCCTTCGCGTCCTCCTCCGCAACCGCAGGTTCCGGGGCCCTTCCCTTCGGTTCCGGCTCCGCGGCTCCCTTCGCCTCTACCCTTGTTTTCACGGCTGCTCCGAGCGGCAAAGAAAGCAGGTAATAGCCGTCCCTGAGCATGAAGAGCTCAAGCTCCTCGGCCTTCCTGAAATCGTCCGGCAGGCGGACGTAGGTCCCGCTTTCCTTCTGTATCGTTTTGATTCTCATGAGAATTACCTAATGGATTATCTCGGCCTGGAACGCCTTTATAACAACGGGCCTTTCCATCCACGCCTTCTGGGGGAGCCCCGCTTTCATGCAGAGGTAATTGAGGTACTCCTCCACACCCCACTTCTCCTCCACGGGCACCTGGGGCAAAAGGAGCCCGGAGTATCCCATATAATCTATTATCAACCCATCTCTCCCGATTTTCACCTTCTTCAAATACTCCTCGGGCTTCGAAACCTTCACAAGCTCCGGAACGGTGAGCACGCTCACCTCCAGTTCCAGTTTTTTTACCTCCTCCTTCCGAACCGAAGAAAACCTCGGGTCCTCGAAAGCCGCGGCAATCGCCGCCTTCACCACTGCCTTTCCCAGGGGCATTATGGGCAATGGAAAGCCTATGCACCCGCGCAGTTCGCCCGCCTCTTTCAGCGTTACAAAAACGCCCCGTGGCATATCGAACTCGTCAATATCCACTTCCTTCAGCGCCCCGGGCTCCTCGCCTTTTTCCGCATAATACTCTATTGCCTTCCGCGCAATGAGAAGGAGTTTTTTCCGCTGTTCCAGAGAAAACGCGGAGGGGTCTCCGCCCCCTCCCCATTTTCTTCTATCTTTCAGCCCCTCCCCCGATGGAATGCCCATACGCCTGTTTTCCGTCTAAACCTTTATAATTGCTAGCCGAGTAATCTTCCGGTGAGCATTTTTACGGATATACTCCAGATAAAAAAGCCGGATAAGGACCTCCTCGAGTCCCTCCTCGCTTCCTACGAATCATTAGCGAAAGCCCGGGGATTTGAGGTAAAAAGGGAGGGCAAAACCCTTTTCTTCAAAGGGGAGCGCATCTCCGCAATTTTGAGAATAGAGTTCGGCGGAAGGAAGGACTTTTTTGACACCATCACCTACATGAACGCAAATCCCGCGGAATACAAGGTTCTGGTCGTAAGCTCGAACGCCCGCGCCCTTCCCATGGAGGCGGCCTACACCGTGCTTAAGAAAAAACTGCTCGTGAAGGAAAGATGGATGATAATAGATATAGAGGGGAACAAGCAGCCCATGTACATCAACTGGGGCTTATCAGTTCCCGGTTCCCAGCCTCCAGTTCCCAGTACTTCTTATCCGGAAACCGAAAACAGGAAACTGGAAACCGAAAGGCCCTCCGTTGAAACCCCTAAAGAAATGGACCCTTACCGTGAGTATGCCGAACGCGCACAGCGCCGCGAATCCCGCCGAGGCAAGCAGGTTAAGCGCGAGAGAAGGAAGATGATTTACGGCGCCCCTGATGAAAGAAAGGAACAAGACTAATCCTGCTGATTTTTAATTTTGTTCTATCCATCTTAAACTATGGCAATCTCACCCTTGGACTCCAGATACAAAACGGAAATGAGCGCTATTTTTGAGGAGGAGAACAAGCTCCGCAAGTGGATGGACGTAGAAATCGCGCTGGCGAAGGCGCACGCCGAGCTGGGAAGGATTCCAAAGGATGCGCCGAAAAAAATAGAGGACGGGAGCAAGAAAGTGAAGCTCGCCCGCGTATTGGAAATAGAAGAGGAAATCCACCACGACCTTATGGCGATGGTGCGCGCACTCTCGGAGCAGAGCGGCGAAGCCGGCGCATACGTGCACATAGGCGCAACCAGCTATGATATTGAGGATACTGCAACCGCGCTCATCTTCCGGGACGCACTTTCACTGGAGAAGACGCGCCTTCTCTCGCTCGCGGAAATACTCAAATCCCTCGCTTTGAAGCACAGGAAGACCGTATGCATGGGAAGGACGCACGGCCAGCACGCCGTCCCCACCACTTATGGTATGAAGTTCGCCCTTTACTATACAGAAGTGAAGAGGCATATCCAACGGCTCGAAGAAGCCGAAAAGCGCATCCTTGTGGGAAAGATGAGCGGCGCCACGGGCACACGCGCGGGCTTCGGAAAAGACGGCGAAAAATTGGAAAAAAGGGTGATGGAAATCCTCGGCATATCCCCGGCCCCTGTCTCCAACCAGGTAATCCAGCGCGACAGGCACGCGGAGATAATGTCCCTCCTTGCCCTTATCTCCGGAACATGCGAAAAAATCGCAAAGGAGATAAGGAACCTGAGCCGCCCGGAAATCGCGGAGGTTGCAGAGCCCTTCGGAAAAAAACAGGTCGGCTCTTCCACCATGCCGCACAAGAGGAACCCGCACAAGTCCGAGCGCATCTGCTCGCTCGCCCGCCTTGTAAGGGCAAACGTACAAACAGCATTGGAAAACATCCCGCTCGAGCACGAGCGCGACCTCACCAATTCCGCCAACGAGCGCTTCATCTTCCCAGAATCATTCATAGTAACGGACTACATGCTGGTGCAGCTCTCCTCCATCCTTCCGGGCCTCCAGTTCTTCCCGGAAAACATAAAGAAGAATCTGGAGCTCACGAAAGGCCTCATAATGGCGGAGAGGGTGATGATTGCCCTCACCGAAAAAGGCGTAGGCAGGCAGGAGGCGCACGAGGGAGTCCGGGAGCTTTCCCAAAAGGCTTTCGCGGAGAACAAATCCCTGCGCGAGATGCTCGAGGCCAGCCCGCTTGGGAAGAAATTCTCCAAAAAGGAGCTGGACGGCCTTTTCGACCCATCAACTTACATAGGGGACGCGGAACGCATCGTGGACGCCGCCCTCCGTCAATAGTTTTATAAAGGCTAAACCACTAATCCCACCGTTGGTGTTACCGATGGTCACAGAAAGACAGCTCGCCTACGGTGCGGCGGGGATAGGCCTGTTCGGGGCGCTCATGTGCCTCGCTTCGGGCGGCGGGGTTTTGGGCATTCTTTCCGCGTTTATCGCTTTTTTTGGATCCGTATTTGCGGTGCTTTTCCTCAAATATGGCTATATCGTTGTCCCCCTCATAACCCAGAGGGCCAACATAATCCTCATGACCGACACGGGATATGAGATACCTCCCTCCCAGGACGTCATCATAAAGAAGGCGGGCGGCCTCTATTATGCGAGTGCCTTCCTCGGGATACGCATATATGAATCCGCCACCGAAAAGACGATGGAGCAGACCGCGGCCTACAACGAGGATTTCGAGCGTGCCATCTCCAACATAAAATACGTCGCCAAGATCGCATACATGCTCTATGCCGAAGACATTGGAGAGGAGAGGAAGAAAATTGAGACCAAGAAAGCGGAGGGGCAGCTCCGCCTCTCCCGCGAACGGGAAAAAACAGAGCCGGATGTGCTCAAGATAGACAAGTACGAGAGGGAGGTCAGCATGTGGGAGGAGCAGCTCAACAAGCTCACAAGGGGCCTCAGGCCCATGGGCGTCCTTGCGTACGCGATGACGACCGCGAGCGGGGTCTCCAAGGAGGCCGCGGTAGCCGCGGTCCGCGGCCAGGCCAGGGAGCTCAAGGTAACGCTCTCCAACTCGCTCAACGTGCAGGTGGAACAGCTCGCCGCGGACCAGATGCTGAGGTGCTTCGAGTGGGAGAAGGCGATGCCGCCCACTCCGAGGGAGCTTGAATCGGCTCTTGTGTGATCCAATGGCTTTGCAGATCTCAAAGGTCTCCAACCGTGAACTTGCCAAGCGCAACATCCTAGTGCATCCGCCGGAGCCTCCCCTGGAGGCGCTGTTCTCCGACCCGACCAATTCCATTTACATAGGCAGGACCAAGATACTCAACATACCATTTTACTGGTCCTTTGCGGAAATCGCGAACCCCCACATAGCCGCGGTGGGGATCAGCGGCTCCGGTAAATCCTACTTCATCAAAACCTTCCTCACCCGCGCCTCTTTTGTGTGGGGCTCCAACGCCCTCATAATAGACTGGGCCGGGGAATACAAGGACTGGGTGAGGCAGACCGGCGGCAGGGTAATCGCACTCGGAAAGGGCTCCTACCTCAACATCCTGGATCTGGGGGGCATGAAGCCATACGACCGCATAAAGCAGATCATGCGCACGCTCGCAATCCTCACCGACATAGAGCAATACCCCGAGCAGAAGCGCCTCACAGAGCAGGCGATAGAGCAGGCGTATGTGAACAACAAGTACCGCATGGACACCACCGAGCAGAGGGATGAGCTGGGACGGGCACTCGCGCCGCCCACGCTCAAGGACGTGATGAAGCTGCTCGAAGAGAAATCCTCCCTCGGCACATACGAGTTCCCGGCCGAACTGGAGAACGCAATCTACCGCCTCAAGGAATTCACGAAGCCCGGCGAGGACTTCTTCGCACAGCGCAGCACGGTGAGCCTTGACGAGCTCACCAGCTCCGGCCTCGTGGCCCTGGACCTCTCCGGCCTTCCGGACGAGCGCTTCCGCGCACTGGGCGCACTCGCGGTCCTCCAATTCATAAAGGAAAAGATGCGCGCAATGGGGTGGGCCAAGGAGAAGGGCCTCCGCCTGATAGTGGTTCTGGACGAGGCGTGGAAAATAGCCAAGGACGACAACAGCGACGCGGTCATGATAGTGAGGGAGGGAAGGAAGTACAACTTCGGCATAATCGTCGCCTCGCAGAACCCCACGGACATAAGCGAGGCAATCTTCAGCAACGTGGGCACCACATTCATACTCAAGGTGAAGTTCGAGAAGTTCCTGGACTATCTCCAGGGCACGCTCAACTTCAGCAACTACATGCGCGAGGAAATCTCACGTTTCGGGGTCGGGCAGTGCGCGGTGAACATGGCTTTCTCCACGGCCGCGCCCTATCCATCCACTTTCCTCGTGGACAAAATAGAGGGAGAAGAGCCCGTTAAGGAGCTGTTCCTCGAACTGGAGGACGTTCTCACGCGGGAGCAGAAGGAGGCGATTGATGTGGCAAGATCTGTTTCATTCCATAAGGACGATTTGAAGAGGAGGCTTCTCGAGTTCGGGCTCGGGGAGGACCGGATCGAGGAGATTGTCAGGCTGTTCGACCAGCACAGCAGGCACCTCGACATAGTGTCCTTCATCATCATGCTCGAGCGCTTCGGCGTCGCCCGCCCGAACATAACGAGCTTCCTGAAGGAGATAGGGGTGGAGGACACCACCGTCATCAACATATTCACAAAGGCGGACAAGCGGAAGTCCGGCGTCAGCGACGCCGAGATAACGCAGGTCTCGTTGGAGGGATGATTATGGCTAGGGTCTGCTGGCTTTGCGAAAAGGAGGTGGCCGATGGCACGCCGCTGAAGAACGACGTCGTCATAAGGTTCATCAGGGAGATGAAGAGGAAGGTGGGCATACTCAAGGGCAACGAGCTCGTCGTGTGTTCCGAGCACCTTGCGAAATACGCGGAGAAGAGGAAGAAGTTCGAGCGCAACCTCGTGCTCTACGCAACGGTCGGCGTCCTGATCGCCATAGGGCTCCCGGTGCTGCCCCTTGTGGCCGGCGCGCCATTCGAGCCGATGACGATCTGCTTCTCGGTCCTGCTCGGCGGGATGGTGCTGGCATTGTCCATACTCAACTATGTCCCGGCGCTTGAGACCGGAGAGGAAAAGGGTGCCTGAAATGCCCGAGGCGCTCGCACCCCCGAAGATCGACGGCTTCAAGCTTGAAGGCAGGATGACCGGAAAGGCGGAAGACATGGCGAACGCGCTCCGCGGGGTCTCATTCCTAAAAGTGGCGAAGGAAAAGACGGCGGTCAGCGCCGCGAACATCGAGAGCAGGGACATCAGCAAGAATCCCTACACCTTCTCCATAATCCGCTTCGACAAGGATTCCATAGACGTCATGTACACCGTTCCCCCGTCCGTCTCGCCAACGCGCAGGAGGATAGACATAATC
>Ga0315295_10004521_pt1 | contig 11872 bp, 9 predicted proteins | sample YL17G14_0_MG_FD_204453 | JGI IMG/M metagenome (GOLD analysis project Ga0315295, IMG submission 204453) | Sediment microbial communities from Yellowstone Lake, YNP, Wyoming, USA - YL17G14_0 | ecosystem: Environmental > Aquatic > Freshwater > Lake > Sediment | place: USA: Wyoming | collected... | reverse complement strand
CGGGAAGGTCGTAGCGGTGGGCCAGTTCTGTCGAGGCCACGTGGAAGAGAAGGTCCTCGAGGCCACCCGAGCTCACCTCGCCGGTGCCGGGATCCACCAGCCCACCGCTGGTGCCGCAGAAGGTGGTCGCGTCGGGAACGAGCAGTTCGAGTGCCGTGACGCCGGCTAGCAGCTCGGCAAGGGAGACGACGAGTCGTCCGGCCCGAGTGGCGGGGGCGCTGGTGCCGGCGACCGATGTCGCCACGAACCCACACGGCACGCCGGCCTCGGCGAATGTGACGGCTGCCTCGAGCGCGGCAGCTTCGTAGGCGAGTGGCGACCGGCTGCGCTGGAACGCCGACAGCACCGGCCGCTCCCGGAGTTGCCGTTCGCCGCCAGCGACGATGCGCGCGACCTCCACAGCGCCCTCGGCCTGGCGGGCATCGGTGGCGGTGGTCAGTTGGATGTGCTTGGAGGTGTTGGCGTGCTGGGCGTGGAGTTCGTGAAGGGGTCGAGTGGTGGCCGGAACGTCGAGGGCGACCACCGACTGCCACAGGAATCCGATCTGTGGGACGGCGTCGGCCACGCGGGAGACATCGGCCAAGTCCTTCTCCGTCGGAGAGCGACGGTCGCCGCTTTCGAGATCGACGATGGCGTCGGCACCACCGCCGGCGGAAAGCCACCCGGCGCTGCCGTCGAGGCGCAGGTCGCAGGCGGGATCGCGGGCCGCGAGCACCAGGTCGCGAGCGGGTCGACGCAGGGCCTCCTCGACGAGCGACCGGGGGAAGCGCACTCGACCGGCCTCGGCGTCTCCCTGGGCCCCGGCGGCTTCAAGCCGCTCCAACATCGCGCCGGGGCCGATCTCGATACCCGTTTCCTCCAGGACGCGGAGGGTGGCTTCGTGGATCTGCGCGAGGCTCTCTTCCGGGAGCACGGTGACCCCGGGTCCGCGCCGGAGCGGAAGCACTCGCGCACCGGGCTCTGGGGCCGGTGCGGAGTCCCTCGAGGCATTGACGGCGCTCACGATCTCTCCCACGGACTGAGGTAGGTCGGCGGGAATCCTACGGGATTCCGTGAGACGCTGGGGGTCGCCCATCCATACTCAGTGGGCCGAGAATCTCGGACGGAACGGTGCGCGGTTCGGGTGTTCGGGTACCGTGCGCCCGTCTCGCGGAATGGACGGCTCCAGCGGCGTGTTCCGCCAGATTGGGAGGTGAAGGCGTGGCCGACGTCCTAGTGGGCGTAGGAGGCGTGCTGCTCATCGGCGCGCTGGCGTGGTTCTTCTTCGGACCGCGGAAGGCCACCCGCAGCGAGATGCGGGACGGTTTCCAGGAGGTCGAGATCCTCGTCAAGGGCGGCTACTCGCCGAGCGTCGTCCGCGTCAGCGAGGGCGTGCCACTTCGTCTCGTGTTCGACCGGCAGGAGACGGGGGAGTGCTCCTCGCGGGTGGTCTTCCCCGACTTCGACGTGAACAGAGCGCTGCCGCCGTACCAGCGCACCGCCGTCGAGATCATGCCCGGTCGATGCGGACAGTTCGGGTTCGCGTGCGGGATGAACATGCTCCACGGGACGCTGCTTGTCGAGGAGCGCTCGGGTGAGGCGAGCCCATCGACGTCGGTGACACCCGAGAGTGCTGCAGGAGCGGCCGAGCCGACCGGGGCGGCACCGGCTGCGGAGGAAGTGACATCAGAAGACGACGCCCGTCGCGCGGAGATCCGTGACCTGTGGCATCGCTTCCTCGTCGGGGCAGTTCTGACCGTCCCCGTCCTGTCCGCCGTGATGGCGGGCGACCTCTTCCACGCGAGCTGGGTTCCGAGTCTCCTCCTGAACCGGTGGGTGCAGATGACGCTCATCACGCCGGTGATGTTCTACACGGGCTGGCACATCCACCGAACCGGTTGGGGAGCGCTTCGCCACCGCAGCGCCGAGATGAACTCGCTCGTCACGGTCGGCACCACCGCCGCGTATGCGTTCAGCGTTGTCGTGACTGTGGCGCCCGGTCTGCTTCCGGAAAGCTTGCGCGAGATCTACTTCGAGGCAGTGGGCGTGATCCTCACCCTGGTCACTCTGGGCAACCTGCTGGAAGCCCGCGCGCGCGTGCGGACCGGTGAGGCCGTCCGTGCGCTGATCGGTCTCCGAGCGCGGATCGCGCATGTCGTGCGGGACAGAGCGGAGATTGAGGTGCCGGTCGACGAAGTGTTGGTTGGGGACGTCGTAGTCGTCCGGCCGGGCGAGAAGATACCGGTCGACGGTCTGGTCGTGGACGGCCGCTCCAGCGTGGACGAGTCGATGATGACCGGCGAGTCGATGCCGGTCGCCAAGGACGCAGGCGATGAAGTCATCGGAGCCACCATCAACGGGACGGGGTCGTTCCGGTTCCGCGCCACGCGCGTCGGGAGCGAGACGATGCTCGCGCGGATCGTGCAACTCGTGGAGCAGGCGCAGGCGTCGAAGGCACCCATCCAGCGATTGGCGGATCTGGTCGCCTCGTACGCGGTGCCAGGCGTCATCTTCGTGGCCATCGTGACCTTCGTGGTCTGGTACCTCATGGGACCGCAGCCGGCGTTCATCCATGCGTTGGTCTCCGCGGTGGCGGTGCTGATCATCGCGTGTCCGTGCGCACTCGGCATCGCAACCCCCATCTCGATCACGGCGGGCACCGGCAAAGGGGCGCAGCAGGGCGTGCTAGTCAGGACGGCGCGCGCGCTGGAAACCGCCGGGCGCCTCGACACGATCGCATTCGACAAGACCGGAACGCTCACGGAGGGAAAGCCGTCCCTGACGGACGTGGTTCCGGCCGGGGGATTCGCCGAGAGGGAGATCCTGTCGATGGTCGCCTCGGTCGAATCGCGCTCCGAGCATCCGCTGGCCGGGGCCGTTCTCGCGGGCGCGGCGGCCCGCGGTGTGGAGATCGCGGAGCCGCGGGGGTTCTACTCGCTCACCGGTCTGGGGGTTGGTGCCACCGTGGACGGGCGCGAGGTGCTCGCAGGTAGCCGCAAACTGCTTGTGGACAAGGGCGTGGACACAGGGCCGCTCGACGACGCGGCAGCGGGGCTCGCCACCGGCGGCAAGACCGCGTTATTCGCGGCCGTGGACGGCGAGCCGGCGGGTGTGCTGGCCGTCGCAGATGCCCTCAAGGAGGATGCGTCGCGAACGGCCGCGACCCTCAAGGCGATGGGCTTGGATGTCGTGATGATCACGGGAGACGGGCGGAGGACCGCGGAGGCCGTTGCCCGCCGGGCCGGCATCGACGGGGTGCTCGCCGAGGCGACGCCGAAAGGCAAGTCTCTCGAGGTGCGCCGGCTACAGTCCGAGGGGCGCGTGGTGGGGGTAGTCGGGGACGGCATCAACGACGCGCCCGCACTCGCCCGGGCCGATGTCGGGATCGCGATCGGGACGGGCGCGGACGTCGCCGTCGAGGCCGCGGATATCACACTCGTCTCGGGTGACCCGGCGGGCGTCGTCACCGCGGTGGCGCTCAGCCGTGCCACGATGCGCAACATCCGGCAGAACCTCGGATGGGCCTTCGGGTACAACCTGGTGGGCATCGCGGTGGCGGCCGGAGTTCTGTACCCGTTCTTCGGGTGGGTGCTGAACCCGATGATCGCGGCGGTGGCGATGGCCTTCAGTTCGGTGTCAGTAGTCACGAATGCGAATCGGCTGCGCAGGTTCACGGCACCGAGCCTGGTGCCGGCCTCCGAGCCCCCCGCGGCCGCAGAGGTTAGGGTGGAGGCAGCGGAGCGCAGGGAGGGCGAGATGGACACGGTGAAGGACGTGGTCTGCGGGATGCACATCGACCCCGTGGAGGCCGCTGCCACCTATGAGTGGGACGGCGTGACCTACTACTTCTGCTCGGCCGAGTGCCTCGAGAGGTTCAAGGAGGAGCCGAACGCCTACGCCCAGAGGTAATCAGGCGCCGGCTGCTGGCCGGACCTCCCTCTGCATCTGGACGGTTCGGCGGATCACGCGCATCCCTGCCTTCTCGTAGAGACCCGTCGCCCCGGTGAGGCTTTCGGAGTCGACGTCGAGCGCGGCCCTGCGAAGACCACGCTGGCGGAACCCGCCGAAGGCTTCGAGTAGGAGCGCGAACGCGAGCCCGCGCCTGCGCCACGGCCTGAGCACCGAAATCGAATCCACCCAAGCGCTCGACTCGTCCTCGGGGAAGCCCACGAAGCCGAGGCACGACCCCACGATCTGTTCGCCGTCCACGGCCGCCCACCAGAGCTCCGGATCGAACCGCTCGTTGTCGTCAATCATCCAGTGGCGCCATTCCTTGAAGTCGAACGCGAAGGCGCCGAAGTGGTCCCGGAATGCCTCTGTCTCGGCCTCGTACAGCGCCCTGCAATCGACCCCATCGGCCGCCTTGCGCACGGCGATGCCCTCGGGCCAGATGGGTGCAGCCGTTGGCTCGTCGAGATCCACCACCATACGATCGAACCACCTGACGGGCTCGAAGCGGTTGCGCTGCAAGAAGTCGATGGCCACACTTGCGGACACCGGCAGTGGGTGGACTGCCACGACCTCTTCGCCTGGCGCCGCGAGGTCGGCGAGTTCGTCCGCCCGTTCGATGCCGAGGCGGAGCAGCGTGGTGCCGATGCCGCGCCCGCAGTGGTCCGGATGGACGTAGCCCTCCATGAACACGCGGGTGAACGGCTGCGCCGAGTGAAGGTTGACGTTCCCAACGAGGATGTCCCCGTCACAGACGAGCCATTCGTCGTGTTCGAGGTCGTGCCCCGGAAGGGTGAACTCGCGATGGACCTCGCCGGCATCGGTGTGTCCGGTGCCCATCTCGGAGATGCTCACGGCGTTGCGAAGCGCGGCGACGGCCTCGGCATCTCCCGCCGTGGGACGGCGCAGGGTGAGGCTCATGCGCGTCGCAGTTGCTTCTCGAGGACCACGGCCTTGTGCTCCATGCGCATCCCTGCCTTCTCGTACAGGTCCATCGCCCCCGTGGGGTTCTCGGTGTCCACTCCGAGGCCAGCGCGCTCGTAGCCGCGGCGCCGGAACTCGCCGAACGCCTGTTGCAGCAGCGCGAGGGCGATGCCCCGCCGCCGCCATGGACGGCGGACCCCCAGGGACTTCACCCACCCTTTCTTGGGGTCGTGGGGGAGGTTGACGCGGCACAGAGTCGCCCCCGCCACTTGCTCGCCGTCCATCGCGAGGAAGTTGAGGGTTGGATCGAAGTCCTCGTCCCCGTGGAAGTGCCGGTGGGCGAACTCCTCGAATGGGGTGAGTTCGAAGCCCCAGTGATCGCGGAAGGATTCCTCGATGGCCTCCCACACGGCGCGGTCGTCGTCGCCGGGCAACATGGTCCGCACGACGATGCCGTCCGGCCATGCCGGCTCGGGCGGTGCGGGGTCCAAGTCCACGATCAGCTCGTGGAAGTGGCGGACGAGTCGGTAACCGTGCGCTTCCAGTAGGCGCCGCGCCATGCTGTCGCCCGCCCAGGCGAAGTGGCGCAGAACGGCAGCTGCGCCGCCGGAGGCCCAAGTCGCGAGTTCGGTAGCACGGGTCTCCGCGTACCGGAGAAGGCACGAGCCGATGCCGTGGCCGAGGAACTCGGGATGCGTGAAGCCGTCGAGCCAGATCTTTGTGAACGGTTCGCGTTCCTCGAGGCTCAGGTACCCGACGATCCGCCCGGTGTCATCAACGACAACGCGGAAGGCGGACTCGAAGTCGATCCCCGGCGTCGTCCACGCGCAACGGACCTCCGACTCGGAGTTGTCCGGCGGCCCTCCCGCGGCGGCCATCGCCGCGTTGATAAGCGCCGCAACCTCCCCGGCTGCCTCCATCCGGGGCGCCCGCAGCGTGAAGCCTTCCGGCGCTTCGATCTCGGTCACCCCCATATACTGACCGACAGTGCGCCCCGTTGACCTGCGTTCCGACACCGTCACGAAGCCGACCGACGCCATGCGAGCAGCGATTGCCGTCGCCGAGGTCGGGGACGACTGGTACGGCGACGACCCCACGGTCAACCGGCTCCAGGAGCGTGCTGCTGAGCTCACCAGCCACGCCGCCGCCCTCTACTGCGCGAGCGGCACGATGGCCACGCAGATCGCGCTTCATGCCCTGGTTCGCCCGGGCCATCTGGTCGTGTGCGAGGCAGATGCCCACGTCTGCAAGACGGAGCCCGCCGCCTCCGCCGTGCTCTCAGGTATCACCTATAGGCGTATGCCGGCCCCGCGCGGCTTGCTTACCGCCGCGCTCGTCCGTGAAGCGCTGCAGCCGGATCCGCTCGGCGTGGAGGTCGTGGACCTCGTCTGCGCGGAGAACACGCACCTGATAGGCGGTGGAACGGTGATGCCGGTCGCAGAGATGCGTTCGATCCACGAGGCGGCGCGGGATGCAGGTCTGCCGCTCTATCTCGACGGCGCGCGGGTGTTCAACGCTGCGGTGGCGGCGGGAGTCGAGGTTGCCGACTACGGGCGCGAGGCCGATGCGATGATGTTCTGTCTCTCGAAGGGCCTAGGCGCACCGATCGGCTCCGTCCTCTGCGGTTCGGAGGACTTCATCCGTGAGGCCCGACGCATCCGGATCACCTTCGGCGGGGCCTGGCGCCAGGCGGGAATAGTGGCGGCCGCGGGCCTGGTCGCTCTGGAGGAGGGTCCGAAGCGCCTGCACGAGGACCACGAGCGCGCGCGTCGACTCGCCCAAGCGGTCGCCGAGATACTGCCGGGGTCGCTCGATCCTTCGGGTGTGGAGACCAACATCGTCTTCGTGGACGTGGAGAGTGCGGGGATGCGGCTGTTTCCGACGATTGCCCTCCTAGGTGAGAAGGGTGTCGGCGTCCTCACGGTGGCTGGAAGGGTGCGGATGGTGACGCATGCCGATGTGGACGACGAAGACGTGGAAGCGGCGATCACGGCCTGGCGCGAGGTCGTGGCGGAGGCGTCATGAGTCTCCTGCGGAAGGACCTCCCTCCGGAGGTGGCAGCGCGGATCCCCCCGGGGAACCGCCTCGCCAAGGGCTGGCCGGTGCTCAACTACAGCCCGACGCCGGAGTTCCGCGAGAGATCGTGGGACCTCAGGGTGTTCGGGGAGGTCGCGAACCCGTTCACGCTCACGTATGGCGAATTCAAGGCGCTGCCGCAGGTGGAGGTCGGAGCGGACTTCCACTGCGTGACCGGCTGGAGTGCACTCGGCTTCACGTGGACCGGCGTTTCGTTCTGGACGCTCGCAGAGATGGCGAAGCCGCTGCCCGCCGCGCAGTGGGTCATCACCCACTGCGAATACGACTACACGTCGAACCTGTCGCTGGAAGCGATGATGGACGCCGACGTGCTCGTGGCTTGGGGGAAGGACCACGAACCTCTTGAGCCCGAGCACGGGTACCCACTGAGGCTCGTCGTCCCGAAGCGCTACGCATGGAAGAGCGCGAAGTGGGTACGCGGCTTCGAGTTCACGAAGGAGAACGTCCGCGGGTTCTGGGAGGAGCGTGGCTACCACGTCCACGCCGACCCCTGGACCGAGGAGCGGTATTCCGACCAGGAGGGCCCCGGCGCCGAGCGCGAGCCGTAGCCCCGGCGAGGGATCCGGCCTAGCCGCCGATGAAGATCGTCACCGTCTGACCCGCCTTGACGGTGTTTCCCTCGGCCGGTTGCTGGCCCACCACCTGGCTCCCTGTGGACCCCGGCACCCTCGAGACGCCGACCTTCAGTCCGAGGCCCTTGAGTTTCTTCGCTGCCGCCGATTCGCTCATGCCCTTCACATCCGGCATGGGGAAGCTCCGGGGGCCGAGCGAGACGACGAGCGTGATGGTCGTTCCTTTGCCGACCGGTTCCCCGGCTTTGACGCCTTGCGAGATGACCTTCCCCCGCGCAACGTCGGTCGAGTACTTGCCGGTCGTCTCGACCTTGAGGCCGTCTGCCTCGAGGAGCGTAACGGCTTGTTTCTCGGCGAGGGTCTCGACTGAGGGCATAGCCACCGGCGGCGGCCCCTGGGAGATCGTTATGGCGACCGGACTCCCGGAGCGGGCCTTGCCGCTCTCCGGATCCTGCAGCATCACATGACCCTTCTTGAACTGGGTGCTGTAGTCATTCGAAACGCCTCCGACCGAGAGACCCTGGCCTTCGATGACAGCTGTAGCCTCCTCGTAGGTCATGTCCACGACGCTCGGCACCGTCACCGTCCGCGGACCCAAGGACAGCTGCAGGGTCACGCCCGTCCACTTGAGGGCGCGAGAGCCCGCCCCCGGGTCCTCCGCGGCGATTTGGTCCCTGGCGAACTCGCTCGAGTAGACGCCGAGGCCGAACTCCACGTTGAGGCCGGCATCCTTGAGACGAGCGGTGGCGGTGTCTTTCGAGAGGCCCAGCACCGAGGGGACCTGCGCCGACAGGAGGTAGTACCAGGCAGCCCATCCTCCGCCCCCCAGCGCGGCGAGGACGACGAGCCAGACGAACAGGCGGCGAACCCTGCCCGGCCTCCGTCCGTGGCTGCGTTTCCCCTTCTTGGTCGGGGCGGCCTGGGGGATGGTGACCGTGGGCGCGTGGTCCAGAGGTACTTCTGTGTCTGCGATCACCTTGACCAGGTCGGCCAACGGCTCGGCCTTCGGCAGTTCCTTCTCCAGGCGAGCGACCTCGCGGGACATGGCCGCGGCCGAAGTCGGCCTCCTGTCGCGATCTCTCTGGGTCGCCCACAGGATGAGCCGGTCCATGGCCTTGGGCACGGAACGCTCGGACTTGCCCGGCGCGGGCACGCGCTCACGCACGTGCTTGTACGCAACCGCGACGGAGGTTTCGCCCACAAAGGGCACGTGTCCGGTCAGCAACTCGAACCCGACGATCCCAAGCGAGTAGATGTCGGTGCGCGGATCTGCGGCCTCGCCCTGGATCTGCTCGGGTGCGAGGTACTGGACGGTTCCGGTAACCGTCCCCGGTGCCTGGGTCACGCGCGATTCCGCGTACGCGCGAGCCAGGCCGAAGTCGGCGACCTTCGCTACACCCTCGTCGGTCACGAGGATGTTCTCGGGCTTGATGTCGCGATGCACGATGCCCTCACGGTGAGCATGAGAGAGGGCGTCGAGCGTCTGGTGCAGGACGTCGGCTACCTGAGCGGGCTCAAGCCTGCCTTGGGCGGCGAGCAGATCGCGCAGGCTGTGACCGGAGACGAGTTCCATGACCATGAAGTAGGTACCGTCGGTATTGCCCCAGTCGTACACGGCCACGATGTTCGGGTGGTTGAGAGATGCCGCGGCGCGGGCCTCCCGGCGGAAGCGATCGATGAACCCGGCGTCGCCGGCGAGCGACACATGCAGGATCTTGACCGCCACGTCGCGCCCGAGAACGGCGTCGTGGCCTCGGAAGACCTCCCCCATGCCGCCTGCAGCGATGCGCTCGGCTATCCGGTACCGGCCGTCGATGGGGGGTAGAGTGCTCATCGAAACTCGATTCTAGGTTTCGGAGGGCTCGATTTGGCCGAAAGCGAGAACCTTTCCGTTGCGGAGGTCCAGGCCGAGCTCTCGCGGATTGAGGCGGAGGTCGACTCGGGGAACCGTGACCTGCGGGCCCTCGGATTCTGGAGGCTACTCGCCCAGGTCAAGCGCCGTCCCGAACTGGTCGAGGCCGCCGCCGACGCGGCCGGCCGGATAGACGCGGAGGCCTTCGACGCCGGGGTGCGTCTGAAGTTTCCGGTGTGGTTCGGCAACCTCATCCTGCTCATCGGAGTGTCCGTTGGAGCGTTCCTCGTGGTCATTGCGCGGTACGCGCCGACGCCGTTCGTTGCGGGAGTGGCACTGGTGCTCGCTGCGGTGGTCTGGTCCGTGTGCGTGCACTGCCCCGCGCACTGGCTGGTGGGCAGGGTGTTCGGCATCAGGTTCCGGTGCTACTTCCTGGGCGGTCCGTTCCCGCCGAGGCCGGGTCTGAAGACCGACTACTCGACCTACCTGCGCGCCAAAGCCGAGATGCGGGCGGTGATGCATGCGGCGGGGGCGCTCGCGACCAAGGCCGCGCCGTTCGTGGCGCTCGCCTTCTATCCGGGGTCGAGCGCCCCGGCGTGGGCGGCGTGGGTGGTGCTCGTCATCGGCATCGTCCAGATCATCACCGACATCTTCCTGTCGACGAGGTCGAGCGACTGGAAGAAAGTCAAGCGCGAGATGGCGGTCGCTCGGTTGGCAGTTACGCCTGGATCATGAAGCGCCTGGCGCTTGCGGCCATGGGCCTCGCGGTTGTGACTCAAACGATGGCACCTTCCACCAACGTCCGGGCCGCTGGCCAGGACAAGCCCGCAGCGTTCCGGGGGACGATTTCGCGCATAGACGCGACCGCGCGGAGGCTGATGGCCGGTCGTTCGTGGCGCCAGGGCTGTCCCGTTCCGATGAGGGACCTGCGCCTACTCGACCTCACCTACTGGGGATTCGACCGAGAAGCGCACCGGGGCCATCTCGCGGTTCACAAGCGCTGGGCGAAGGAGACGCTCGCGGTCTTCGAGAGCCTGTACGACGTGAGGTACCCCATACGCAGAATGCGGCTGGTTGATCGCTACGGTGCGAACGATGCGCTGTCGATGGCGGCCGACAATACGTCGGCCTTCAACTGTCGGTGGCGCGCCGGGTCTCCGGGGGTGTGGTCCCAGCATGCCTATGGTCGCGCGATCGACATCAACCCCGTGGAGAACCCCATGTTCGTACCGCCCAACGACGTGTCGCCGGCCGCCGGGTGGAGCTACCTCGATCGGCACGGCCACAGGCGAGGCATGATCGAGGCGCACGATGTCATCGTCCGGGCATTCGCGGCGGTTGGCTGGGAATGGGGCGGGACCTGGCACGGCACGAAGGACTGGCAGCACTTCTCGGCCAACGGTCGGTAGGCAGCGACCGCGGAAACAGGTCCCACTCCTATACTGGGATTGATCCGGGGAGCTCGGGCAACCGGGCTGAGAGGCCGGCTCCGACGCGCCGGCGACCCGCGGACCTGATCCGGGTAATGCCGGCGGAGGGAGTACGTGGAAGATCCTCTGAAGATCGCCGACCGGGAGTTCGCGTCCCGTCTGCTCGTGGGCACGGGGAAGTTCGGTTCGCATGAGGTGATGCGTGATGCGCTGAAGGCTTCCGGCACCGAGATCGTGACGGTGGCGCTGCGCCGCGTGGATCTGGATGCGACCGGAGGACCGGACATCCTAGAGTTCATCGACCGGGAGCGATACCTGCTGCTGCCGAATACGAGCGGGGCCATGGATGCGGATGAAGCCGTACGTATCGCACGCCTCGCGCGTGCGGCAGGGATGCCGAACTGGGTGAAGCTCGAAGTGACTCCCGAGCCGCGCTACCTGCTCCCCGACCCCGTGGAAACCCTCCGCGCCGCGGAGATGTTGGTGGCCGACGGGTTCACGGTGCTTCCGTACATCAACGCGGATCCGGTGCTGGCCAAGCGTCTCGAGGAGGCGGGTTGCGCGACCGTCATGCCGCTCGGCTCTTGGATCGGCTCCAACAAAGGAGTGCGCACGCGCGACGCCGTTCGCATCATCATCGAACAGGCGACCGTTCCGGTGGTGGTGGACGCGGGCCTGGGCGCGCCGTCGGATGCCGCGGAGGCGATGGAGTTGGGCGCGGACGCCGTGCTGGTGAACACCGCGATCGCGGTGGTGGGGGATCCCGTGGCCATGGCCCACGCTTTCTGCCTAGGAGTGGAGGCGGGCCGGGCTGCGTTCCGCGCAGGCCGCGCGCCCGAACGCGAGATTGCTGAAGCTTCGAGTCCGCTCACGGGGTTCCTGGACGAGCGATGAGTAGGGAGAAGGGCTTCGTCGAACCTGGGCCGCGGGAGACCTTCGCGGAGGAGATGGGCCGCATTCCGTTCGAGCGGCTGCTCGGAGTTGCACGCGATGCCCGTCCCACGCGCGTCGAGAGGGCTCTGGTCGCGGATCCGATGGAGCGAACGCTGGAGGACTTCGCGGCGCTCCTG
>Ga0315295_10004520_pt1 | contig 11874 bp, 9 predicted proteins | sample YL17G14_0_MG_FD_204453 | JGI IMG/M metagenome (GOLD analysis project Ga0315295, IMG submission 204453) | Sediment microbial communities from Yellowstone Lake, YNP, Wyoming, USA - YL17G14_0 | ecosystem: Environmental > Aquatic > Freshwater > Lake > Sediment | place: USA: Wyoming | collected... | reverse complement strand
GCCGGATGGGGAGACCATTTTTAACGAGGAGCTTTTGAGAAGGTTAAGGTTGAGGGAAGAAGTCATTAAGCAAAAAGTGGAGGAAACCAAAAAGGTCGTGGAGGCCAGAAACCGGCTGTTCCGGAACGGGAGGCCATTCCCGCCGGTAAAAGGGAAAAGTGTCATTCTGGTGGATGACGGCCTGGCCTCGGGTTTGACGATGATGGAAGCGGCAAGATTTATGAAAAGGAAAGGGGTTGCCAAGATCACCGTTGGCGTTCCTACTGCTTCGGAGGATTCCATAGATCGCCTCTTGCCTGTCGTCGATGAGATCTACTGTCTGAACCTAAGAACCTTCTTCCCCTTTGCCGTGGCTGAGGCATATGAAGATTGGTATGACCTGACAGATTCTGAAGTCATATCTTTGCTGCAAGAAACCTGTAAGGATTAGTCAGAGGATGACTGCAAATGGAAAAAGGTAAGTGGAGTGTTTTTCTATACATTCTTTGTCCAATCCTCACATTCAACAATACCCTAATAATGCTCCTTGTTATGGGTAAGAACAATATTCCCCTTTTATCTGGGCCAGAAGTTCGGAGGCGGGTTCGTAGGGGCGGCCTTCGTGGCGGGCAAGTTCGGCTTCGGTTGGAACCAGTTAACATAAGAAGGCTTTGGCTGCAAACTCAAAGGCATCAAAATTTTTCTTTCTTTTCATCTTGAATTAAAGCTCTACATGAAATCTTTATCCTCGACTGCCCCATCCCTAGGTGGGGAGTGTAACCTGCCACCACGCTTGTTGATTGTTGAGACCCTTTCCCTTTATAAGACGACAAGGCCAATTAGCATTAAATGTGGATTAGTTCTGTTGAATCAGTGTATGGAATAATTGCCCCGGTAGGCTGTCGTCTCCAGATGGTTTCTTTATGTGTAGCATTATAGATCATCTGCTCTTTGGGAAATTTTAGGGCAATCCGGTTAATAATTCTTTTTTCTTCCGGGCTGAGTGGCTCGGCTTTTTCTACTTTGGCATTCATTATTTCCATAACCAAATCTTTGTAATTATTAAGCTGTGGCCCAAAAGGAAGGGCGGCATAGCTTGAGCCGGTCATGCTCTGTCCAATCTCCCGATGGGCAACCATATCAGCATACCAGAGGTACTTAGCCGCATAGAGCATCTTGTCATTTTTTTTGAGAATCTTTTTCCCAAGAGCCAATTCAAATTCTTGCAATACCAATTTTACTCTCTGGGTGGAAAATCCCCGGTTCCCCGTGCAGCTATCTCCAATGCTCTCGCCACGCAGGGCAACGCGGAGCGCGTGATCCATGGATTTGCTCTGGATGACCCCCCTTTCCCATCTCTTGATGCTAGCAATTCCCACGTGCATGCGTTGGGCAAGATCCGCCTGTGTCAGATTTAATTTTTTCCTCCCTTCCACTATTTCTTTACTGGTTAAAAGGTGGGCTGGTTTCCGGTAAGCATCAGCAATCCTTTTCTGTGTGGCTGCGGTTTGGTCAACCGTGCCCGCCTCAGTCCCGCAGTCAGGACACACGAAATGTTCAGCATGAAATTTTATGTCGGCACCACGAAAGTGAATCTTTTTTTCAACTTTTTTCAACTTCATTTTTCCGTGTCCATGGGGACAAATCATTTCTTTCTCGCACATTTTAGTCTTCCTTTGTCTCTTTTCGGGATTGATGTAAAGAGATAAGCCACATCCACTTATCTTTAAAGACGAATTTCAAATAGATCCTACCCCCAAGCCTTTTACTGACCCACTGAAAGGCAAAGAGTTCTTCTTGGAATATTTCTTCCTCATAGGAACGCTTCGGAGGATATTGGCCGACGTAATCCTTCGGGGTGATTTCCTCCAATAAATCAAGCAGGATACCGGCGATTTCTTCGAACTCATAACTTAGGTCTAAGGCATCGGCTGCAATAACACTGGGTTTTAAAATCGAAATATTGTCTTTTAATACCGCTTCCTTAGCCTGCCTAATCTTCCGGCTAATTTCTTTATAGGAGGGACGATTCATAAATATTATGGTATCAATTGATACTTTTTGTCAACATGGTTTTTGGGCGGTTTTTCGAATTGCCGGAATGTCCAGATTGCCCTTTTATTTCCCGCTCCGCTCTAATACGGGCCATAAGTTGGGAGGCGGGTTCGTATGAGCGGCCTTCGCGGCGGGCCAGTTCAGCCTCCGTGGGAACCAATTCACCGCGGAAGGCTTTAACCAGGATTGTCTGGGTCAATTTCGCGACCCGCGAAGTCGTAGCCGCTACTCGCCTCTCAATCATGTCGGCCAGCTTGAATAAGGCCTCGACACGGCGGACGATCTCATATTGTTCAGCAAGTGGTGGTAAAGGGACAGGAATCCGATTCATAGCCTCCTGTGTTAGCTTCGGTTGGGCGCTTCCCGTCACAAAATATTGTAGATCAATTCCATTCAGGTAGTTCTCTAAATACCGAAGGGGAATCCCCCATAAGTTTGAACAATGTGCGCGTGGTTGTTGACCCAGAATTTGCCGCTGGCATGAAATGCTATCGGTGTGCTCCTGGACAACAAATTTGCACCATCTTCGGCGATCAGCAGAAAATCGCCATCAAACAAGTAACCATCAAGAGAATCGATGATTCCGGATGCCCCATAATAAGGATACGGTCCTTTGCGCTTTGCTCGGTCATCGGCCTTGACAGGAATACGTTGGCCATCAAAATTTCTGCCGAGTTGTCTGATAGCTGACCATGTCCAAGAATCGGGCAAAGCGGAAAGTCTTTCGTTCACGGAGGATATATTCTCTTTATATTTTGAACGGTCTTCAGAGACATCCCATCTTTTCTCATTTAGAATGCTTTTAAGAAGGGGGGATCTCTCTCAACTCCCCTGGGCCTTGCTATTTTTTGCTGAAAGGAGGTGGAGGAAGGATTAGGGGACAGGAAAGGAAAATTGCTTTTCATGAATTTATTCTTTTAGGGGGGTTTATAAAATGGGAAAACCCATGCGCAAAGTGGCCATCATCGGCGGGGCCACGACCAGGATGAAAGCCCGCCACATCGACCAGACGTATTTTGAACTGGCCTTTGAAGCTGTGAAAGAGGCTCTGGTCCATGCCCGGATCGGTAAAGAGGACATTGAATCCTGCGTTTACGGGATCTACAACGACCTCTTCGAGCGCCAGTTCATGCCCGACTTCTTCGTCCATGATTACCTGGGAATGGGCCTCAAGCCCGGCGTGCGGGTGACCACCGGCGGGGCCACGGGCGGGTCGGCGATCCGGGAAGGGTTCTGCCAGGTGGCCTCCGGCCTACATGACGTGGTACTGGTTGCGGGATGTGAGAAATGCAGCGACTGCTTCAACTACGAGGTGGGCAAGGAAAGCCCTGAGCTTCTCCAGGTATTGCGTTATGCCGCGGATATGACCTGGGAAAGTCCCACAGGGCGAACGGCAGCCACGGTCTTCGCCCTCCCCATTATCGCCCACCAGGCGCTTTACAAGGGTCAACCCACAGAGGAGCAGATGGCTAAGGTGTCGGTCAAGAACCACGGGAATGCCAAGAGAAATCCCAAAGCCCACAGTCCCATGGACCTGACCGTCGAGCGGGTCTTGAAATCCCCGATGATCTGTTACCCCTTCAAACTCTACGACAACTGCCTATATTCCGAAGGGGCGGCAGCGCTCATTCTGGCCAGTGAAGAGAAGGCCAGGGAGATTACAGATAAGCCGGTTTGGATCTCCGGGATCGGGGCTTCCTTGGATTATGCTTCCATGGGAAACCGGTACATGGACGATCCCCGGGCCGTGGCCGAGTTCCGGTCGAGCATTGTGGCCGCCGACGTAGCCTATAAAATGGCTGGGGTTAAAAACCCGCGGCAGGAAATCCATTTTGCCGAACTCCACGACGCCTTTACCGGCACGGAGATCATGGCTTACGAGGATTGCGGCTTTTGTCCCAAGGGAGAGGGGGGACGTTTGGTGGATGAAGGGGTAGTCTGGGTCGATGGCGAATTGCCCGTGAACCCAAGCGGAGGCCTCCTGGGGATGGGCCATCCTGTAGGAGCGACGGGGATCATGCAAACCGTGGAGGCCATGTTGCAACTGCGTGAGGAAGCGGGAGAGAGGCAAGTGAGGAATGCCCGGCGGGGATTGGTCCAGTCCATTGGAGCGGTTGCCTGCGCATGGACCGTGGCCATTGTGTTGGAGAGGGAGGGGTGAATATGGAACGATCTAAAGCTCAAAAGTGGTACGAACGCAATGGAGCGCGGATCGGTGTTGCTCCAGACAAGATGCGTAATTATTACGGGCGAGAACTGGAAGACTGGAAGGCCATTGGAGACCCTTTAGAATTCCCGGATAAGATCGAAATCTTCTATAAATATTCTTATGGGGGCCAATCGCGTTTCTTCCGCGAGCTCCGGGAAAACCAGGCCCTCTACGGCAGCAAATGCCCAAAGTGCGGGGGAGTCTTTTGCCCGCCGCGGCAGGATTGCAATCGCTGTTACGAGAAGACCGAATGGGTGCGTCTCTCCGGAGAAGGAACGGTAGTCACCTGCTGTTCCGTACATTTCAGCAATTCTTCTTTCATCAAGAAGGTCCCCTTCCTCTGCGCCCTGATCCAGCTCGACGGGACCAATTTCCTGATGATCAGCAACATAGAGATGGACGACATTTCTCGGGCGAAGCCGGGGATGCGGGTGCGGGCCGTGTTCCGCGATGCACGCGACGGGGCGATCACAGATTTTTATTTCGAACCCTGTCCATAAATGCCTTGACAAAATTTAAGGCAATGGAATATTGATGAATTTGTAAAAAGTCGAAATATCATAGGATGTGTCATTCCGGCGAAAGCCGGAATCCAGTTATTTCAAGTTGTTCTGGACCCCGGCTTTCGCCGGGGGGACGACCCAAGAGACTTTTTACGAGAGCATCAATATTGAAGGGAACCTTCAGACGAGTAAACTTTCTATCCTGGAAAGGAGGTCATAAGATGAACGGCCAAGAACGTAGCGTAGGGGCGCGGATTGTCCGCGGGATTATCGTCGTTATCATTGGGCTCATTATCTGGTACTCACCCGTACCAGCCGGGGTCAAGAAGGAAGCCTGGCAGCTTCTGGCCATTTTTGTGGCCACCATATTCGGGCTGATCCTGACCCCTCTTCCCATGGGGGCCGTGGTCATCATCGGGGTGATGATGACCGCGTTAACGAAGACGGTTACGATAGGCGCTGCCCTATCGGGGTTTGCGAATACGGTAGTATGGCTGATCGTGGCCGCCTTTTTGGTGGCCCGGGGATTCCTCCGTACGGGCCTCGGAAGGAGAGTCGCCTATACTTTCATCCGGGCCTTCGGCCGAAAAACCTTGGGGCTGGCTTATGCGATCGTGGCCAGTGAGCTGGTGCTCTCTCCGGCCACCCCCTCGAACACCGCCCGGGCTGGGGGCATCATCTATCCCATTGTCCGGTCGCTTTCCAGCACCTTCGGCTCAGAACCAGGGGAAACCGCCAGGAAGATCGGCGCTTTCCTGATGAAGATGGAGTTTCAGGCCACGGTCATCACCTCGGCCATGTTCATGACCTCTATGGCGCCGAACCCGTTGATTGCCGAGCTGGCCAAGAAAACCGCGAATATCTCCATCTCCTGGGGAATGTGGGCCTTAGCAGCCATTGTTCCCGGCATTCTTTCGCTGATCATCGTTCCTTACCTTCTCTACAAGATTTATCCGCCTGAGATCAAAGAAACGCCCCAGGCGGCAGAAATGGCCCACAATGAGCTGGAGAAGATGGGGCCCATGGGGCGGGCGGAAAAGATCATGCTCTTTGTCTTTCTACTCATCCTGGCACTCTGGGTAACCGGGGAATGGAATAAGATTGATGCGACGGTCGTGGCCCTGGTGGGCGTTTCCGTCATGCTGCTCACAGGAGTCATCCGCTGGGACGATGTGCTGGCCGAGAAGGGAGCCTGGGATGCCCTCATCTGGTTCGGAGGGTTGGTCATGATGGCCAGCCAACTGAACGCCCTCGGGTTCATGAAATGGTTTGCCACCACGGTAGGAAACAGCCTGGCCGGATGGGCCTGGTTCTCGGCGCTGATCGTTCTCATGCTGGTTTATTTCTACAGCCATTACGGCTTTGCCAGCACCACGGCCCATGTAACCGCCATGTTCCCGGCCTTTCTGGCCGTGGCCGTGGCCGTCAAAGTCCCACCTTACCTGGCTGCCCTCACTCTCGGGTTCTTCTCTGCCTTGAATGCCGGGATCACCCATTACGGCACCGGGCCCGCGCCCATTTACTTTAACGCTGGTTACATGGACCAAAAAACATGGTGGAAATTCGGGTTGATCATCTCCTTCGTCAACATCGCCATCTGGATGGGGGTGGGGTTCCCCTGGTGGAAGGTCCTTGGATTATGGTAGAAAAACTTCCGGCGACTACCCCGGGAGGCGTCTCCTGAAGCTTGAAGGGTTCTCAAGCGCCTAAAGTCGGGAAAAGGATTCTCCGATACCATACAAGTAAGCAGGATGCTAAGCTGAGGAGGACGAATGGAAGCTGCCAAAGGCTTTTCAGACCGAGTGGAGAGGTGGTTGGCTCGGATTCCTGGGATCCGCACCTACCGGGACCGTGAGCACCGCAGGGAAACAGACAAGCACCTTCGGGAACACTTGGCTTCCCGCCTTCAAGAGGCCCGATCTCAACTTTCACGCACGACCTTAGAGGTAAGCAAAAAGGGGCCATTCGATTCCCTGGAGGAGTTGGATCGACTCTCCTCTCGCCTGCAGCAAATGGCCGACACCATCCGGTATGCCGGCTATGGGTACGCAGGGATTTTTGACCTGGAGAAGATTCGCGAAGAAGAGCTGGATCGGATTTATGCCTTTGACCTTTCCCTGATGGACGATCTGGAAGGAATTCAGACCCAGGTGACGGAAATAGGAGATCAGGCTTCTCCAGAAAAAGGAAAAATGATGATCGCAGAGGCTTTTCGTCTTCTGGACGGCCTGGAAAAGAAATTCCATCAACGGAACGAGTTTATGGCTCGTCCTGTTCAACCCAGTAAATAAAGCCAGATCCATACGAGGAGAAACGAATGAGTCAGTTTCTGGAAGTGATTGAGTGGTTCGACGAAACCGGCCTGGAGATGGTCCATCGTATTCCTGAGTCCGGATCAGCCGAAATTAAGTTAGGAGCCCAGCTTGTCGTCCGCGAGAGTCAGGCTGCGGTCTTCTTTCGGGACGGCAAGGGTTACGATATCCTCGGACCCGGCCGGCACACTCTTTCCACCATGAACCTTCCCCTTCTGACCAAGGTCCTGAGCCTGCCTTTTGGGTTCAAAAGCCCCTTTCGGGTCGAGATCCTCTTCACCAACCTGAAGGTCTTCACGCATTTGAAATGGGGGACTCAGGAGCCGGTGGCCTTCAAAGACCAGGAACTGGGAGTGGTGAGGCTCAGGGGGTTCGGCAACTACACCATGCGCGTCGTCCAGCCCCTGCTCTTCATCAATACCCTGATCGGCACCCAGGGGATCTTCACCACAGAGGAGATTTCCAAATACCTGCGGGATGTAATCGTATCCCGGCTGAACGATCTCCTGGGAGAGACCCTCCAGTCCATTTTTGAGCTTCCCAGGCATTACAATGAATTTGGTGTGGCCCTGAAGGCCAGGGTGGGCCAGGATTTCCAGAAGTATGGCCTGGAGCTGGTGGACCTCTTCATTAACAACATCACCCCTCCGGATGACGTGCAGAAGATGATCGATGAGCGGAGCGGGATGCAGGCCGTGGGGAATCTGGATTCCTTCCTGAAATTTAAAGCCGCCAAAGCTCTGGGGGATGCAGCCAAGGCGGAAGGGGGAGGAGCCGGGGCTGCCGCAGCCTCCGGCATGGGCTTGGGGGTTGGCGCGGGCATGGGCATGATGCTCCCCGGCATCCTGTTGAAGAGCATGGAAGAAGGAAGCAAAACGACTCCCAGCCGGAAAAAACTCGAGTGCCCCAAGTGTTTTGCCAAGATTCCTTTCGAAGCCCGGTTCTGCCCCGCCTGCGGCCACCAGATCCTAAAGGTCAACAAATGTCTCCAGTGCGGGAAAGACCTCCCCCTGGAAGCCAACTTCTGCATGGTCTGCGGGGCCAAGGTCGAAAAAGCGGAGGCCACTTGCTCCAAATGCGGGACCAAAGCCATGCCGGGAGCTACTTTCTGCAACCAGTGCGGGGAGAAGCTATAAATTGATTCAGGACGCAGATTTTCGCAGATATCCGCAGAAAAAAATTGGAATTCATGACCCAGAAGACAAAATTAAAAACACCCCCGCCTTTGATGGAGCTCTGACTCCTGGAATCTGAATGAAGAAAAAGATATCTTTCCATCATGAAAATCTGCGCTTATCTGCGTCCCCATAAGAATTAACCGATGGATGGACCCACCGCATCAAAAGTCAGGATCATGGTCCATTGTCCCCAATGCGGCGGGGATATCGATTTTTTGGAAGAAGCCCAGGTCATCCGCTGTTCCTTCTGTAATTCCTCGCTTCTGGTAGCCGGTAGGGAAGGCGTTCTGCGATACGTTCTCCCGGCTCAGGTCCATGACCCTCAGGCGGCCGCGGCCAAAGCCCTGGAATCTTTGAAGAGCACAGGAAAGCTTTCCCCCCGCATCGTCCAAACCTTCCTTTTCTACGCTCCTTTCTGGCGCCTGCGGGGAACCGTGTACCGCTGGATCTTTGGCCTGAAGCCCATGAACGTGAAGTTTGAGGTCGAGGCCGGGGTCCCCCCCCCAATGGAGCGGATGAAGGTTTTACTGACCCGGGTTCTGGACCATACCATCGCTGGATACGCGGGCTTAGAGTTGGGCCTTTCCACCCTGGGAGTTCGGGCCCAGGCACTTCGCCTCCAGCCCTTTGGCCGGGAGCACCTGGAAAAGAGGGATTCTTTCCTGCCCCTGGAAATTCCTCTGGAGCAAGTCCAGGCCGAGGCCGATCGTTCCTCAAATGTTTTTTTCGGAGCCGCAGAATTGGTCCCGGAGGTGACCCTCCACCGCCTTGTAGGGAAAGGTTTCTCTGTAATCTATTTCCCCATTTGGTACGTGGAGTGCCAACATGTGGGGGGTCGGGAAGTCCTGCTCCTCGACGCCGCCGGAGGGAGCATAATTTCCTCCTTGCCGAATGGCTCCGCGATACAGCAAAAACTCAAAGGGGAAGTGAGTCGCAAGTCCTTTGAATTCAGTGAAATTCGGTTCCTCCCCTTCCGCTGCCCCAACTGCGGCTGGGAATTCCCCTTCCGGCCCTTGAGCACGCTTCACTTCTGCCCTTCCTGCCGCCGCCTTTATCGGGAGAGAGACGGGGAGTGGGTAGAGACGGGATACTTCGTCGTTCCTCCTCCTGGAGGTCAATCCTGGGAGAAGCTGCTCTGGGTTCCCTTCTGGCGTTGTAAAACAGTGCTGGAATCGGGCGGAAAGCGGTTGGAGAACATGGCTGGCTTTTACCAGCTGGCCCCTCCGCCGCGGGTCGTGAACCCGGGAAAAGAGGCCCGGAAGCCTATCTATTTCTACATCCCAGCCGTAAAGCTCCGCAACCCTCAACTAATCCATAACCTGGCCAGCCGGCTCACTTTTATCCAGCCGGAGGTAAAGACGGGGGCTTTCCCCGACGGCTCCCATCCCGACACCGCAGGGGCTGGCTTGCCCGGCGCGGATGCCAGTGAAATGGGACCCGTCATTCTGGGGGCGATGATACCGCAAAACAACCGGCGAGCCCGGGCCTGGATCAAAGATTGCCGCGTAGAACTCCAGGAGCCGCAGATCCTCTATTTCCCCTTCGCCCAGGCAGACCTTTTCTGGAAGGACCCATCGACCGGCCTGTCTTTCCAGCGGAATGCCCTTTCCGAAAACCCCTCCGCTCCACAAAATTCTTGACAAATCTTCAGTTTAGTTATTAAATATCTTCGGTTTTCCCTTACCCCACTTGAAAAGAGCATAGATTTTATCCTGAAGTTCTTGCGCTCTTTCTGACCCAAATTTAGCCACCTTTTCAGGGAGAAAGCTGTGGGGCTGGATGACATCCTAACCCAGAAGCCTGGAAAGAGAATTCCGGGATGAGGCTGGAACAAACCTCATCCCGAATATATGGCCGCTGTCTTTGGTCTCGACGGGTGTTTGCAGATTTTCTCAAAAGACTTTTGCTCTCCCTCTGGTCTGCGGCTTTTCATCCAAGGTCGGCCAAAAAATGAACGTTCACCGGAATAAAAGTCCAGGGATAGGACACGGAGAAATATTCAATCGGAAGAAAGGAGGTGGAGAACTCCAAAAATATTTTGTATTTCCAAGAAAAAATTCATAGAAAGGGGGGAAAAAAATGAAGACTCGTAAATCCATGTGGGCCGCTGCAATAGGAACCGTTCTTTTCCTGCTGACATTCGCAGGAGCTTCCTTTGCCCAGGATACCCTGAAAGTGGGGGCTATGTTCAGCCTGACAGGCGCAGGTTCAGCAGTAGGAAAAATCCAGGTGGAAGTGGTCAAATTGGCTGTGAAAGAGGTGAATGACAAGGGGGGCGTAACCGTAGGCGGCAAGAAAATGAATATCGAGGCGGTCATTCGCGATGACGAAACCAAGCCGGATGTGGCCGTGCGCAGATTGCGGGAATACCAGAATGATGGCATCAATCTCCTCGTCGCCGGAACTTTCGCCCATGTCAGCACCGCCCTGAACGAGCAGGTCAAAGGCGGGCAGACCTTCATCATGGTTCCCAACGGAATCGAGGAGAAGGTCTTCGAAAAGAAAGAGAAAGCCCCCTATTTCTCATCCACCTTGGGCGGCGTGGATGCCATCGGGAGAATCATCGGGGATTATGTGAGCAAGACCTACAAGCCCAAACACGTCATGCTCTTTCTTCCTGATTACGCCTATGGCCATGGGGCGGCAAGAGGGGCGAAAAGGTTTTTCAAGGAGAAACAGCCGAACATCAAACTCAGCGAACTCTGGTCTCCGGTTGGCACGCCGGATTTCACCTCCTATATCATCAAGATCAAAGAAGCCAAACCCGACGTGGTCATGATGGGTCATTGGGGCAACGATGCCATCAACGCCCTGAAGCAGGTGTATGAATTGGGGTTGAGAAAGGAATCGAAGATTGTCTTTAATTCGATCGGGTACACCTTGGCATCCGGAGTGCCGGCCGACGCCTTGGACGGTGTTACCATGGGGTGGTGGTGGTACCATGATCTGAGCGGGCTGAAAGATCCGGCAACCGAGAACGCAACCAGTGAATTTGTCCAAAAATACCTCAAGGAATTCGGGGATGTGCCGGATAGTTTTGCGACTTTCACTTACATCGCCATGATGGAAACCCTGCGCGGGGTCCAGACGTCCAACTCCACAGACCCGGACAAAGTCTACAAGGCGATCATGGACAAACCGGAATTCATGGGTCCGAAAGGCCCGGCGAAGTGGCGCATCGACGGCCGGCCGGAGTACAAATATGTTTATTACATCATGGACGGAAAAGGATCCAAAGCCCGGAAGGACAAACAGGATATCGCCAAAATTGTCGAGGTCTACACCGGTCCCGAGCTTTGTCTCCCTCTGAAAGAAATGGGTTATTAATTTCATCTATTGCACAGACGGGGGTAAGGGATGACTTACCCCCGTTGTGTTAACTCAGTAGTTGCAGAAAAGATTCTCCGAAATTTCGTTTCCGCCCCTGCATGTAAAGGGCAATAACGGTTTTTTCGATGGTCACAGGACTTCACCGCTGGTGTCCTTTGCCCCCCCACCCTAACCCTCCCCCTCGGAGGGGGGAAGCTGTGAAAAAATTGATTTGAATCTTTTTCACGTCATTCCGGCGAAAGCCGGAATCCAGCTTTTTCAGGGCCTTACGAATTGACTGGACCCCGGTTTTCACCGGGGTGACGGCT
>Ga0315295_10004518_pt1 | contig 11876 bp, 11 predicted proteins | sample YL17G14_0_MG_FD_204453 | JGI IMG/M metagenome (GOLD analysis project Ga0315295, IMG submission 204453) | Sediment microbial communities from Yellowstone Lake, YNP, Wyoming, USA - YL17G14_0 | ecosystem: Environmental > Aquatic > Freshwater > Lake > Sediment | place: USA: Wyoming | collected... | reverse complement strand
CCTGGCTACTCTAGACCAAAATTCTTTCGGATCGCTTGCATCATAAATTCAGACCAGGGCCGGTAAGTAAGCACTTTACTCTTCGAGAGACCTATTTTGCTTCGGAGATCCACAAGTAGCTCTGCTACCTTTATGGTAACCGAGACGGGGTCAATAACTGGACACCCTGTATCAACTACAGTTGTGTAATCGGCCATCGCGAGCGCTGGCCCTACTGCGCCACATCCCGCAATTACCACCTCGGCTCCATCATCCACACAGCTCTGCCACGCTTTCAAAGTGGGGGATCAGTTCACTATGAGGATCCTCGAAATATCGTAGATATTGTTCAAACCTGTTTGTCGTTGATGGTAGGCCGAGTGCCCGCACTGGCTTCTGCCTTATAGCCCTACTCTCAAAACCATAGATTTGCAAATTCTGCTCATATACAGGAATGTATTCTTTGACAGGAGCTATGATGGCGAACTTCCTGCCAAGCATAGAGGCAATAGCCATTGAGGATTCAGCCAAACCTACTACTGGAATCTCCAGCACTTCGCGAAGCGGCTGGAGTCCGCAATCGGTGTAGCAGCAGATAATCACAGCGTCGTACCCCTCCTTCTCCCCTCGTATGGCCCTCTCAATAACCCCTGAGTTGTTTAAGAATTCGCCATAAGAAGAATGCAGGAGATACGAACTTCTTTCGGGGTACGAAATAGTTATCTTCGTATCCTTATGGGCTACGCGTGATATCTTGTTGAGGCACTTTTCGTAAGCTGCTCCGGCAACATCTGTACCAGGAATTCCAGGTATTTCTTTGTTGACCACAGCTTGCATCAAGATATTCATGGCTGCTCCTTTTCTGGCCGCAGAATATCTCCCCACATAGCTTGTTCTGTTATAGGATGTAGTGCTTTAGCGGTTTTCGAGACAATCCAGATAGGAGATACTCTGGGTTTGGCGATCGTCCTCTCATCAGCAGTCGTTACAAAGCACGTATCTTTTCGTATCGTCTATTGAAATGTCGCGTTTTCTACTTATGCGAGATAATGCGGAAAATTGCCGCGATGAGATTATACATTTGTGAATCGCGGATTGTCAATAAAGTGCGACCACTTATAGATTTAAAGCCCCGACTAGTTAATTCTCAATCAGGGCGGTCATAGTTCAAGAAAGCGCGCCAAAGAGCTATAACAAGTCCAGTGTCAATTGACCTTTGTCTTAAACCTGTCTCATTAACGCTGACCATTTACAACCAACCATTGACATTGGCATGAGGTTTATTGTATAAGTTTAGGCGAGCGAGACCAGTGCACCGGCGATAATCTTTTGCTAAACACCAAGGTGGAATAATCTACAGGTCAGATGGTGGCATTGAAGTATGATGCGGACACATCGACCTCCACTACGGATCTCTCTTTCACTCCATTCAGTTGGCTTGTCAGTGGAACATGTGATGGCCTAGAGGCGGTAGCGTTGTTCCGGTGATCGGTGGAAAGTTTAGCTAGAGATAGGAGGCATGAGAGATGATATGACATAGCAGATATGTACGGTCTATGCTCAGCGAGTCTGGGCGATTGAAGAAAAGTCTGCGGAGGTGAGTACAGTTGAAGAAGAAAGTGAAATTGCTGATAATAGGCATGTCTTTGCTGCTGATGCTGAGCTTGGCGCTTGTCGGCTGTTCTACGGGTATATCCCAAGATGAGTACGATGCTGTGGTAGCCGAGCGGGATGCAGCTAACGCTGACCTTCAGGCTGCGCAAGCCCAGATTGTGAGCCTACAAGGTAATATAACAGGCCTACAAGGTAATATAACAGCCCTACAAGCTGAAATTGCAGCGCTAAAGTTGCCTGATGTCCTGGCCATATTAAGCGCAGTGGACGAGGTCCAAACATGGGCTGGAAATGCCACTAACACTACTTTGCTCGCTGCAGTGACCAAGGCAGTCAATGACTCAGGGGACCAAGGACTGAAACAGAAGTGGGATGCATTTCTGGCAGCCGCAGCTCAAGGCAACGTGAGATTCGAACTATTCCAGTTCTATGGCTATATGTTAGGCAGGGCCTCTGAGGTCGCCACTGCTTTTCCGGCTACCGTGAGGCCTTTGATGGAAGTAGGAGATGAGATGGAGGCACTCGTGGCGAGCCTAGACGTAGCATTGCTTGGCCAGACAACCGTTGCCATAAATGCCTCAGGCAATCAAGATTTGATAAATCGTTGGAAACAAATTATGGGCACCTTTGGCACTAGCCTCCCGCAGGCAATGAAGATGATGGCTGAAATGCAGGTTTGGATGCTGGGCCAAATTGCCGCGGCGGCGCCCACAAGTTAGAGATATTAGAGATACAGCGGAAGAGAAATCACGAGAAGATGGGCCAATAATCAGTGCAAACACAAGCAAGAGGCTGATTATTGGCCCATTGTTGGTGTTAAGAAAAGGTTAATGCAATCCTTCTATTTGTGCAGGTTGGAGCGTGGTCTATAGCTGATAGTCAACGACCTGAAGCGCTTTCCCCGTATCGAGTTCTGGATTTGACTGATGAGAAGGATTTTCTGTGTGGCAGGTCACAACCATTCTTTTCATCGCTCTCGCTTTTTTTGAAAGTCTCTATATAATGAATTCGGAAAGCTTTGACTCCCAGTCTAACAAAAAACCGGTTCCAAACCGGCCATTTTTTATCATCCACATCAAATAGCTTACTGAACAGATGACAGGTCATGCTCCCAAGTAAGCCCTCTTTACATATTCACTGTTAACTAGGTCTTTTGTATCACCCTCCAGCACGATTTTGCCTGTTTCTAATACATAGCCCTTCTGAGCGACCGCAAATGCCAGACGAACATTCTGTTCCACCAAAAGGACAGTGGTTCCGTTCTGGTTGATACGTGCAACAATTTTGGCAATTTCGCTGCACATTAGTGGCGACAATCCCAGAGACGGCTCGTCCATCAGAAGAAGCCTTGGTTTGGTCATCAAGGCCCGCCCGATAGCCAACATCTGCTGCTCGCCGCCACTCAGACTACCAGCCATTTGCATTCTTCTTTCCTTCAATCTAGAGAAGGACTCGAAAATATCCTCCAGGTCCTGTCTCAGCTTTTTCCTATCTTTTCGCAGATAAGCTCCCATTTGAAGGTTCTCCAGAACCGTCATCTGCGGGAAAATTCTTCTCCCCTCAGGGACTAAAGCGATGCCCCTTTCAATAATTTTTCGGGTCGGCATTCCGTCTATTCTCTTACCTTCAAACCATATCTCTCCCGATATCGGCGGTTTTAAGCTGCATATTGCCCTTAAGGTTGTACTCTTGCCAGCGCCATTGGCGCCTACAAGGCTCGCTATCTTCCCTTCGTCTACCGCAAGAGAGATGCCCTTCAATGCCTCCACAGGCCCGTAATACACACTGATCTCTTTTAGCTCAAGCAACATTGGCCTCGACACCTAAATAGGCTTCAATAACGTCCTTATTTTTCCTTATTTCATCAGGGCTACCATCAGCGATCTTCTTGCCGAAATTCAGCACTACTATCCTGTCGCAGTTGCCCATAACCGCCCTCATATTATGCTCCACCAATAGGATGGTGATCCCTTTGTCCCTGAGCGCCTTAAGCTGAACCATGAAGGCCAAAGTTTCCTCTGGGGTTAAGCCTGTCGCCGGTTCATCTAGCAATAATAGCTTCGGATTCGCAGCTAAAGCCAGGCAGACCCCTAACATCCTTTGATACCCATGAGGCAACATCGCAGCGTATTGATTTTTCACTGCTGAAAGCCCCATTGACTCTATTATCTCCTGCGCTTTTTGCCGAATCTCCACTTCTTCCTTACGCGCAAAGGGAGTGTTAACCAAAACCCTCAAGAATCCAGACCTGAACTGTAGATGGCATCCGATTAACACGTTTTCCCAAACAGTTCGCGTTTTGAAGAGTGTAGATGCCTGAAAAGTTCTCACTATCCCCCGTTCCGCTATATGGTTTGGCTTGAGCCCGGCTATGTCCTCACCCCCGAATATTATCTTTCCCCGGGTGGGACGAAAAAATCCGGTAATAAGGTTAAACAGAGTCGTTTTCCCGGCACCATTCGGTCCAACCAATCCTAATATCTCCCCATTATTAACCTCCATGTTAACCTCGTTAACCGCAGCCAAGCCACCAAAATATTTGGTCAGGTTTTTCGTTTCAAGCAGTACCATGGCTTGTGCCCTTTGTTCTAAACTTGGAGAGCCTTGTCATCCCCTCTAAAACCTTTTGCGGTAGTGTTATAAGACCGCCGCGCAAATAGAAAATCACCAGGATCAAGATAGAAGCATAGACAAGCGTCTGAGCTTTAATAGGGATATCTAGGAACTCGACCAATAGTGTAAGGAAAAAGGCGCCAACTATTGGCCCTCCGATAGCAAACCCCATCCCACCCACGATGGCATAAATCTGGATATTCAATGATTGCAATGTGCTGTACATTTCGGCACCGGAGAAATTAAGATAGTGAACCACAAAGCTGCCAGTTAAACCAGCGAAGAAACAGCCGATAGCGAATGCCAGCAACTTATATTTTAGTACGTTTATGCCTACGCTTTGGGCAAGGTCTTCATCTTCGCCAATGGATGTAAATATCCTGCCAATTCTAGATGAATAGACCCTATACAAAACGATAACAGTCACGACCGCCAAGAATAATATCAAATAGTAATAATGGGCCTTGGAGGAAAAATCTATGCCTCCAAGGTGGTTCGGTCGAGGTACATCGATGAGCCCAACATAACCGCCTAGGAACTTCCAATTCCTTATTATGATGCCTACGAGTTCATTAAAGGCAAAGGTGACTATGAGAAAATAGATTCCCTTCACCCGCAAGATGGGAAAGCCCAGCACTACAGCAATGGTAGCCGCTATTAAGCCAGACAATGGCAAGGCAAGCCAAAAGGACAACCCTGCTTCCTTTACCAGCAACGCAGAAGAAACACCGCCAATACCCATAAAAGCAGCATGGGCAAGGCTTAAATGACCTATCTTTAGAATCAGCAACCAGCTCATGGCAAGCATGCTGCTGAAAATACATACGATGATAACATGCAGCCAATAGGGCTCATTTCTCAGAATAGCCCCTAATGCTAGCAAAACCAAAAAAAATAAACCGAAGACAACTTTCTTTACCATAAAAATGAACCCGCTAAATAGGAGTCATGCCTCCCTTTTCAATGCCGCATAGTGTATTCCATACCCAGTATTCCTCTAGGTCTAATTAACAGTATAACAATCACAATAGCAAACAAGACCGCTGAAACCCATGCTCCGATGTACCAGAAACCAAAGCTCTCCAAAAAACCTATGAGTAGGGCAGCGATAAAGGCTCCTGGTACACTTCCAAAGCCCCCCAAGGTTATCACCAAGATAGCCTTGAACATTATAGATTGGCCCATATATGGGCCAACAACTCCAAATACAGGAGCTAATAGCCCTCCTGCCAAGCCTGCTAAGCCACAACCGATTCCCATGGCTAAAGCACTGGTGTAATTGAAGTTTATCCCCTGTAGGGCTGCTGCCTCAGCGTCTTGAGCGACAGCACGCATTGCCGCACCCTGCTTGGTACGATTAATAAAATAGAACAGCCCTACCATGACAAGCGCGCCGGTGATGATTACAATGATCCTTTCAGTTGAAAGCGTAGCACCGAATATGCTAACAGTCCCGGTGACAAAAGCTGACATACCCCTCTCCTTTTCTGTAAAGATTATGGCGGCACCGCCTTCGACTAAGAACACCAAGCCCAAGCAAACGATGATAGCAGCGAAAAATTGACCGGCGAGAGGACGGAACAATACTCTATTGAGGAATACTCCAAATAGACCAACGCCTAATATAGCTAATACCAGGGCTACCGGGAATGGGAGACCCACCCGTTGAAAAACGTAGTAGGTGACATAAGCGCCTAGCATGTAGAGGGAACCGTGAGCAAAGTTTACTATCCTGGCGATACCCAGTACTAAAGTGAGCCCTGAAGATACCAGGGAATACAACATTGTCAGCAGCAAGGCATTAAGAAATATTTGAGCGACTGGCATTGCCTAAATTGTGCTCCAATCAAAATGACTTAATGTGCCCTATAGATTATTTTTTGACTCTTCGCATAAAAGCCCCAGGCCTTTCAAGTTGAAGACTTCTCCTTTCTCCCCAAGGCTTGGGGCATACTCTTTCCTCGGGCTAATGCACTCCGCCTGCTACTTGATAACAGCTCCAGCCTTGATGAAGACAGCAAATCCACTGCCTAATCAAGCGGCACTAACTCCGCATCGGAAGGGGGTGGCAAAACCTCAAGCAGACGCGATTCACCATTGTGTATGTCCATCATGTGAATCGGCGTCACCAGTTGATGTTTCAAGCCACCATATCTCTGCGCTCCAGCCCAATATGCATCACCTATGGGCAAATGTATCGGCTCGTTCTCTGCGCCCATTTGATCAAGCGCTAACATCACATCCGTAGGATCTACACTATTCGCCTTTTTGATACCTTGAATGATTGCCTCTATCAGTCCTACATAAGTCAAGGATTCTTCATCGTACCCCCCATACTTCGCTACATACTTGTCGTGAAACGACGTTGCCTCAGGGGTAACTTTCCAATCAAGGTTTTGAGTTATTAAATATCCCTCAGCCTCCGCTACACCTGCTGTATTCACAACAGCGGCAACGTTAGTCGTTGTCATCATGCCAGTCGCGATTCCTGTATAGCCAAGTTGGCGAGCTTGCTTCAGCGCATCAGGCCCCACGAAGAGCAAATCGGGGTTTTTAGACAGAAGTTTGGTTAACATGGGATAGAAGTCCATGGTGGTAATAGGATAGTAAATGACGTCAGTTCCCACCCCGAGCTCGCTACAAACCTTCCTGTTAAATTCTGTAAGGTCTATCGCGCTTGTGACCTCTAGTTGGAGGATAGCAAACCTCTTTACCCCATACTCTCTAATTATCCAATTCATAATGCTGTAGGCACCTACAGTTGCCCCAGTCATGGGTCTAAAGACGTATGGCTTCTTCGGGCTTATGACCTCCGTACCGCCAGTGGAAGTGGTCGTCACCAGCACCTTATTGTCCATAGCTATTTGTGATGACGCAGCCAAGGTCGTGCCGAACAGCCCCACTAGGTACTTTACCTTATCCTGATTTACCAGCTTCTCAACATTGGTTCGTCCTTTTACAGGGTCATAGGCATCATCGTACCAAGTCATGTCTATAAGATATTTCACACCACCAATCTCAACGCCACCAGCATCGTTGAACTCCTCAATCACGAGATCCACCGTTTTCTGAACAGGGGCTCCCAGATAGGCACCAACCCCGGTAAGGGGAATCGAACTACCCATCTTAATGTATTCTACTTTCGTGGTCGGAGTCGGAGTAGGCGTCGCTTCTCCCCCTCCGCCACAGCCGATCGCACCGAGGACAAGACCAAGCACAAGCAATCCAGCTAATAGCTTTCCTGCCAACTTCTTCATTTTTAGCTCCCCCTTCTTGATTATTAGACTAAATAGCGACTAAAAAACTTGATATAGTCATACCACTTTGCCATTTCAATAGTTTATCTGGGATGCATGGCTGACGAGGATTGGTTGCCCTCTTGATAAGTGACATCGTAATTTCAGCTCCACTATTATCTCAGGGGAGACATCTCATTTTGGCTCCTTGCTCTGGTCAAGCCTAAATCCTGGTTTAAATGGGAGAGCAGCGAACACCCGCTCAAGGATATACTTATTAGGCCATTGGGAACGTATACTTCCCCCTTGGAGAAAATGCCGTAGAGAAGCCTGACACGGGCGTATTCTACCTTTGTCCGTTAATCATTGTCAACTCCATATATGTGATCAGAAAGTGCTAATATAGGCATGGTCAGATGCCGGGCCAAATCAGTTAGAAAGGAGGCATTGAATGCCGAAACGAAGGGTATCTGCTTTGCCGAATTCCCATCCCTCCCCTCAGCTTCGAGGTGCCCCCGGCTCGAAGCTGGCTCGCCCCGCAAATAGAAGTCTGCTTCCAAGCAGGTTGTCGCGGGTTCGAGTCCCGTCTCCCGCTCCAGCTTCGAATTGAGGGGATTCCGGAGCAGGACCCCTTTGATTTTTGACGAGTTAAGTTGTCACCACTCAGGCTTTCGACCAAGCACATCATAACCAACAGGGGCTTTTTCTGCAATTTCTGTGATGTGGGTGTGATGAGGACATGATGAGGTTGCGACAAAGAGATGCTCGCCACTCTCACCCCCTATGGCCGAGTATGCCGTCCCCTACGCTTGTTGCCTTGACTTGACAAGCCCTGCATGGCGGGGTTTCAAAGTCCTAAGCCATCCCGCCCAAACCAGAATAACTACAATCATGTTGAAAGAATACAACAAATTGTGGACAGAGAAACCGGTCAGCCACTCCAGATAGACGCTTAGTGTTATCCTGAAGAAGTTGAATAGTATAAGGATGCTAAGCCCTATTAGCATGCCCCACAAACGCTGTCTATTACTTACGGATGTCACTGCTAATACCAGGGCTATATAGGTCCAGAAGAGCAACCCGCCCAGGCATGAGGCAGTGACATCGAAGCTGAGGGAGGGATTTTGCAGGCTGAGCGTCGAACCTGAGACAGAGTGGCTCACCCCGGCAAGACTAGGTATACCCCCAACCAGTGTTGCTGTAAAACTCTGAATTGTGGCGTGGACGGACGGCAAGAAGCCGAGAATGGCCCACTCGAAGAAGAAAAGCAGGGAAAAACCAATTCCAAACCGGAATAAGAAGATCACGAAGGGCTGCTTGATCCTACGAGTGGCTATGATGTAGCCAATCGCACCGAATGCTGCGGCAAACACGATTACTGTGATAATCGCCAACAGCCAGGAGTACGGTGACCCGCCTTGACGTTCAAAGCAACCCAGACGGGGTCGAACTCGCGATCCTGCGCATATTTGGTACACAAGCGCGACACCTTGATTAAGAGGCAAGCAGTCGGCCTTGTGAACCTGTGGCGACTGCTTAACTTGGATTTCGACACCTTAACTTGGTTTTCCGCTATTTGTGGTGGCGCTACACCTCCCCCCCGGACTCTGGAGATGAACTCTTCAGTGACCTGCTCGGTGAGTGTTTTACTGTGTACTCGGCTGACGTATGTGGCTATGACCCGTGCCCGCGATTTTCTGCATCTGTTATAGCCTTTGTGCTACTACTCGAGGTCCAAAAGCCCGATAACGGGTAACCACGGCTATGCCCGGTTCCGCCGTTTCTTTACCGATGAGGTGGTTAAGACAATGGATCGCGTAGGCTCTGTGGGTTGCGGGGAAGACGCCGACATCCCGGTGGTTTTGCCAGCCGGTGCGGACGTCTTCTCCCGCGCCTGGGGTATTTGGGGGTAAGCCTGATGGTCGTGTCCGTATATATATAGGCCTAATGGTGATAGCATGTATTGGTTCATCTTCATGCATTTTTGAGGGGTTTCTGAAGCAAAAATGTCATACTATGATATTTTAAGGGGGGGCCCAGATGTACCTAGCTTCGACCATGCGTCTAATTTGCTCCAATGGGGACGCAATTGCGCGCTATATTTAACCGCGTGTTGCAGGCCTCTAGGGGCCGATTATGTGGCGATTCTTGTGCCCAGGCTGGTCACCGGTCGAGGATATCCCTTGGGGGTGACTCGGGGTCCTTGGTAAACTGCGAGGTCGGGTCGATCTGGTAGTATTCATAAGTGAAAAATCTGAGAAGATGAGGCAAGTGACGGTGTTCAGCAGACGTTTCGCGACTGTTATGGTAGGGCTCGCAACTGCTAGTTGCGGGACTTCAATTTTCGGCGACAGAAATTCCAGATGAAGGTTACTTCCGCGCGTTCGGTTGGAGCGTGGTAATGTCCGGGACCACATTTTTAATGGGTCGACTTGGTGTGTGGCTGTTCTGGGGACGTGAAGACAGCGAAAGCCGTAGAGGGGGCAGTTCGACTGAACAATGATTCTCCAAAAGGGGAGTGAACACAGTGGATCTCCAAAGTGATAGGGTAGTGCTCCGTAAGGACTTGTTTCTGGACTAACACTGTGCGTCTCTATGTGTCAGGCCAAATGTTCAGGCAAGGCGTCTTTTGGGCAAAGACCTCATGGTCCCAAAGCAGGGTCTAGAAAAGGCGGAGGCCGCTTGCCTCCTTTCCAGCAATGATTATACTACACTTCTGCAAGATAGACTTCAAAAAATTCCTACCTTCGCTTTAGCTTAGTTTTTGCGCTCATAAGCTTCTCCTACGCTTCATCATATGCTTCACAAAGGCGGGGCCGTTTAACATCTGGGACTATTTATCGCCGAGATTCTCACTGCCAGCTTTGCGTTATTTGCCGCCAGTGCTATAATTGCAGCGATTATCGGCTCTCATCCTGTTTAAAGGAGGGAACCTTGCACGCAATAAACCCGGCATTTATGGTAGTGGGTGCTGTTGTTATTGTCGCTCTCTTGCTTTTCCTAATTTCCAGAGTGGTCCGAGCGCAGCGCCAACAGCCATCTACCCCCCGCGAAGAGGTACCCATTACTCTCTTGCCAAAAACCTCTTTAGGCAGATGGTCACTCGGTTTGGCTATAGCTTATATAGTGGTATTTGTTGTGGCCGCGGGCCCGCTTCGTGAGCAATGGGGCCTTAATGAAAGTGAAGAGCTTGTCAATCCGGTCCTGACTATTGTTTTGGCAATCATCATCGTCGGGACATCAGGAGCCGCTCTGGTCACTGGCCTCGTCGGTGCGATAAAGCGTAAGGAGCGGTCTGTTCTTGTCTTTTTGGGTATGCTAATCACCTTCTGGTGGGGGCTGGTAGGGATGGTTGGAGCATTCCTTATCTAACGGGCAGACAAATACAGTTCACTTAAACGAATAGACTCGGGTCACATAACTTAATCCCAAAGCAGGGTCTAGAAAAGGCGGAGGCCGTTCGCCTCCTTTCGGTCAATCAATACACTTTTTTCCCTCCATAGAATGCAATTGTCAGTACCACCTCAAGGATCCGTATCTTATTGTAACTATGTTCCTCAATAATCATCGTTGCCTGGGAAAATGTTAGGGTTAACTGTTCAGAGATTTTGTCAGTAGAGTTGCCATTGTATATAGCTCTGCAGGGACTCCTTTGCACTGCCCAAGCAAGGTATTCTGTTGAACTAGCTTACTGACACCCTGATCCTCCTCGAGACATTGTCCTGTATGTTGGTGGGCATTAACTGAGCAGCTTAACAGTAACTGTCTTGAGATAATAACACTGCCATAATATTACCATTATAGTACACCACACGGGACTGTTCCCGAACATTTGTTTGAGAAGAAGCAACTGGTTCCGGCGCTGCAAGAGCTGCTAACCTCTTACTTAAAGACAGATTAATACTGTTGGGGCTATGGGTACTCGTCGAGCAACTGCAGCGAAGTTGTGTGTAGCATCTCAATGCAAAAGTTAGATAAGGATATGGAAAGGGTCAGTTTCCAGAGACGGTTATCTCTGGTCGGTAAGATATTTCCCCTCGGACAGCATGAAGCACTACAGGGCGTGGTAGTTAAGGTAGCGATTTTCGTATTTGTGCCCGACAAATAGTTATTGATACATTTCCCGCCGAGCTGGCCTAGTCTTTATAGCCCAGCGCAAAGCGCCATCCGGTGAGCGGCGATGTCTCATACACCACGTTCTTCGCAAGAATAGGGCTTGTCTCAAAGATCAATTGCATGTCTGAATGGAGTACCACCTCACCAGCTTCGGTAGTGGCGTAGAACACCATATCATCTGGCAGCGCTAGTTCTTCACCAATGGTGTTGCTCAAATCATCCAGGAAAATCGAGGCCCCGAGTCCTGCGATGACCTCCCCCTCCCTTATTACAGGCGACGCCGCGATAAGCGACTTCTTGCCGGTAGATTTGCTGACC
>Ga0315295_10004515_pt1 | contig 11879 bp, 11 predicted proteins | sample YL17G14_0_MG_FD_204453 | JGI IMG/M metagenome (GOLD analysis project Ga0315295, IMG submission 204453) | Sediment microbial communities from Yellowstone Lake, YNP, Wyoming, USA - YL17G14_0 | ecosystem: Environmental > Aquatic > Freshwater > Lake > Sediment | place: USA: Wyoming | collected... | reverse complement strand
GAGGCTGTCTTGAAAATCAGCCTCTTGGTAAAATTATTTGAAATTACAGCAATATTTTACAAGATTTTTGTGTTATTGTTTAATATAATTTTTACTATCAAGATTAAGCATGAGGTGATTTTGAGAATCCCAATGTATAAGAGTTATTTCTTACACAAAATTTACTTTCCTTAATTGATCTGCCCATTTTAATATTTTAATGCTCATGCCGATGGTGAATATCAGGTAAATGTTCATGGGTGTGTTCTAGTTTCTCATGTTTATGTAAGTGAGAGTGTTTTTGATCTCTAATTAATTCGTTATTTTTGTGGTTGTGTTGATGGTGTTCGTCATGATGCTCATGAATATGTTCGTGGGCTAATTTTTCGTGGCTGTGCATATGAAGATGTTTTTCTTTGAAAAGCAAATATGCGCCAGTAATCATCAAGGGTAATGAAAGATAAAACAGAATATTATATATATCCTTAAAGATAATAAATGAAATTAATGTCCCCAAGAATGGCGCAAATCCAAAAAAGGCACTGGCTCTGACCGAGCCCAGATTTCTGAGTGCTAAGATGAACAAGAGTAGGCTGAAGCCATACGAAAAAAAACCTAAAATTAAGCCAAAGATGATTTTGTTTAATTCGGGTAGTGAATAACCCAAAATAGCTGATAACAACAATGAAAAGCAGCCGGCACAGAGTCCTTTGACAATCACAATGATAAAGGGATCCTTTAATGAGATATTACGTGTAAAATTATTATCGATTCCCCATAAGATACAGGCTAGAATTATTCCTAAAGCCCCAATTGATAAGCCCCATTTTCCAGATAAGTCTAACGATAAAATAATACTTGCCATGGTGATTAAAGTTATGGAGAACCAGATTTTTTTCCCAATATGTTCTTTGAAAAAGATTAAAGCAATAATAGTAGTGGCAACTGCCTCGAAATTTAATAAAAGCGAGGCGGTTGAAGCCTGGGTCTGATTAAGTCCGATCATTAAAATTATTGGGGCGAAGATTCCACCAAAGACTACTGCTCCAATTAGCCAGAGGAGCTCTTTTTGATTAATTTTGGCTTCCTCATTTTTTACTTTTAATATTTTTATTTGAATTAATTTTACGATTAGCAAGCCAAAGCCACTTCCTAAATAGAGGATGCCTGCCAACTGAAGTGGCTTAAATTCATTGAGAAGTAATTTGGAAAATGGTGCACTGGCACCGAATAATAAAGCTGCTAATAAAGCGGATATTTTTGCATTTAACAAATTATTTGTTTTGATCATGTGTTTTTTCTTGAAAAGGTAATCTTATAATTATTCATTACTTAAAACCTCTCCTTCGACCTCATAGCCTAATTCATCAATGATCTCCTTGAGCATCGAGAGTGGGATTTTTTCTGGGTCATATTCCACTGTAACTTGTTTTGCTTGCAGATCTACACTCGTATTAATTACGCCTTCTAATGCACCAAGAGCTTTTTTGATACTGTTTTCACAGTGACTGCAGGACATTCCTGCGACTTTTAAAACAGAAATTTCTTTTTTCATGATAAATTTCCTCCATTTTTATTTATTTAGATTTCTTGGTGGTTTTTGTGGATTGAATCTTTTTAAACTTAAGGAATTAGTAATTACCGAAACGGAGCTGAAAGCCATTGCACCACCAGCGATAATTGGGCTGAGTAGTCCAAAGGCAGCGAAGGGAATGCCGATAATATTATAGATAAATGCCCAAAAGAGATTCTGTTTGATCTTCTTCATGGTTTGTTTTGAGAGTTTGATCGCAGTAGGGATTAATCTTAAATCTCCACTCATTAAGGTCAGATCAGCTGCCTCCATTGCCACATCAGTGCCAGTCCCCAAAGCCATTCCAATATCTGCTGTCGCAAGTGCTGGTGCATCATTGATTCCATCACCAACCATGCCAACGATCTGCTGTTGTTGCTTTAGTTTTTCTACTGCGGCGGCTTTGTTTTCTGGCAAGACTTCGGCTAAAACATTTGTGATTCCGACTTCTTTGGCAATCGCTTGTGCAGTGCGTTGGTTATCACCAGTGAGCATATATATTTCCAGCCCCATCTTTTTTAATTCATCAATGGCTTCTTTTGAATGTTCTTTGACAGTATCAGCTACAGCAATAATTCCAGCTAGTTGTTGTTCGATTCTGACTAACATCACGGTTTTTCCTTCTTCTTCAAGTTTGATGATCTTTGTTTCAAATTCTGTAAAATTAAGTTTTTCTTCGCTCATTAATTTGCGAGTCCCAATGAAGATGGTTTTGCCATTAATCTCTGCGGTAATCCCACGCCCCGGGAGTGTGGTGAATTTTTCTGGATCAGGAAGATTACCATATTGTTCTTTACCTTTGTCATAAATCGCTGCTCCTAGTGGATGTTCGGATTTTTTCTCGGCAATCGCTGCGAAACGAAGAATTGATTCATGATTGCTTCCATTTAAGGAAATAATTTCAGTCACTTCGGGCTGTCCCTTGGTAATTGTGCCAGTCTTGTCAAGGACGATGGTTTTGAGATAAGCTGTTCTTTCTAGATGCTCGCCACCTTTGATCAAGATTCCGTTTTCTGCTCCTTTGCCAGTGCCAACCATGATTGCGGTTGGAGTGGCAAGCCCCAAAGCACAAGGACAGGCGATGACCAACACTGAAATGGCATTTAAGAGTGCAGCAGTAAAATTGCCCAAGATAAGATACCAGACGAGAAAAGTAAGTAGCGCAATCCCAATCACGACTGGGACAAAAATCCCCGCAACCTGATCGGCAATTTTTTGAATCGGTGCTTTTGAACCTTGCGCATTTTCAACCATTTTAATAATTTGGGCGAGGGTGGTCTCTTTACCAATTTTAGTCGCTTGAAATTTGAAAGTTCCAAATTTATTAATAGTCGCTCCAATCACCAGATCACCAACTTGTTTTTCAACAGGCAAACTCTCTCCAGTAAGCATTGCTTCATCAATGGCAGAGTTGCCTTCGAGAATTACTCCATCAACGGGAATTTTCCCCCCAGGTCTGACAATGATTATCTCACCAATGACGACTTCTTCAATAGGGATATCTATTTCTTGTTCGTGGCGCAGCACTCGGGCGGTTTTTGCTTGGAGCTGCATCAATTTTTTAATTGCTACTGAGGTTTTGCCTTTCGCAACTACTTCGAGATATTTACCTAGTAGAATCAGGGTGATAATTACTGTCGATGCTTCAAAATAAAGTTCTTTCATCATTTGACCAGTTTTAAGTGGTTGAAAAAGACTGTAGAGACTGAAAAAATAAGCCGCCGAAGTGCCAAGAACAATCAAGACATCCATGTTGGCACTCTTGGCTTTTAGGGCATAAAAAGCATTTTTATAAAAACGAAAACCAATTACGAACTGTACTGGAGTAGCGATCACCAATTGAAAGTATTCATTATGTAAAAAGGCAACCTCCAATTTGAACATTACGAGAAGCATGGCAACCAATAAGGGTGAGGTGAGTAGGATAGAAATGATAAGAGTTTGGTGCAGCTTTTTTACCTCCGTTTCTTGGGCAGCTTCTACTTGAGCTTGGGTTAACTTTTCAGTTTGATTTGCTTCATATCCTAAGGAAACGATGGTGTTGATTAGCTCAACTACTTTTATTTGTTGCGGATCAAATTCGATAGTAGCTTTGGCAGTAGCAAAATTAACATTGACATTCTTTACTCCTGTGAGTTTATTGAGTTTTTTTTCGATTTTTGCGGCACATGCGGCACAGCTCATCCCAGATATTTCGAGGGATTCTTTACGTAACATTTAGAAATACCTCCTTTGTTTGATAATGATCTTCTCGATAATTCCTTGAGAACCTGTATGAGTTATCTTTAAATTTTATCAAGATAATTATTGATTATGCAAAATAATTTATTTACAAAAAAAATATGTAATTCAGAAAATATGGCAGTTGAAATTTGGTTTTTACCAAAAATATTTTGTGCTCCACAAATAGGAAAAATGAGATTCTTATGGAATAATTGTTAAGAAAGACTAAAGGAGTTAGGAGTGAGTAAATGTTTTGGCTTAATTTTTTGGGCAAAATTTTTAAATTATTGCATTCAGACAAAACTCCGCGTCATTTGGCAGCAGGTTTTGCTCTGGGTTCAATTATTGGTTTGACTCCGTTTTTATCATTACACAATTTAGTGATTTTTTGTCTGATTTTTTTGTTAAATGTTAGTATTCCAGCCGCGACCTTTGCGATGTTCGTCTGCGAATTATTTGCTTATCTGTTTGATCCATTTTTTCATGAGGTAGGCTACAATCTTTTAGTGAAAGTGGAATTTTTAAAACCTTTCTGGACGCAATTATACAGTATGCCGATTGCACCATTGACTAAATTTTACAATACTGTAGTTTTGGGAAGCTTTGTCACTTCATTAATTACCTTTATTCCTGTTTACTTTGCTTTTAAATATTTCGTGATCTACTATCGGTTGCACTTGGCAGAGAAAGTAGAAAATTTAAAAATTGTGAAGATTATTTCAGGAAGTAATCTCTTCCAACTAGTAAAAAAAGTACAAATTAAAATGTAAATTAGGAGTTTGAGAAGATGCGATGGAAAGCTATTTTAGTCGTAATTCCTTTATTAATTGGCTTACTCATTGGCTTGTTTTTCTTTAAAGATTTGATGATTGAGTGGTCGATTGTTAATTCACTTCAAACAGCAATTGGGGCGAAAGTCGAGGCGCATCCAGTACACTTTGATCCATTTAGTTTAACAATTACTATTGGTAATTTGCAGATTACCAATCCCAATAATACCTGGCGAAATCTGATCGAAGCTGATAATTTAAAATTGGGCGTAGTTGGCAAGCCACTACTGTGGGGTAAAACGGTGATCGAAGAGATCAATGTTGAGGATCTAATCTTGAATGCGCCACGTAAGACTAATGGGAAGATCAAAATCTATCGTCTTCCAGGACCACTAGGAGCTGCACAAGAAAAAATAAATAAAGATATTGCCGAGATTCCTGCTTTGAATCCTGAAGTACTAAAAGGGAATCTAAATCTCGAACCACTTTTAGCGCGGTATCAATTTAAAACACATTTGGACGCAAAAGTGATTAATGGCAAGCTTGAAGTCAGTAAGCAAAAATGGGATGAAAATTTGGCAAAATTACAGGAAACTAAGGCGAAGATTGCCGAATTACATCAAAAATTAATTGCTTTTCAGAATCAGCCCATTCAAACAGCAGCAGACATTAAACCAAAGTATGATCTCTTGAATAGTCTCAAAGATCAAACCATTGCCGTCCAAAATCAGATTAATACTACGGTGACTGGCTATCAAACGGAGTTTAATCAGTTAAAGACAGATATTGATTATCTAAAAAATAGTGCTTTGGCAGATTATCATGCTTTGATGAAGCTTGCAAAGTTACCGAGTTTGGAGAGTTTTAATTTTGCTCAAGCTTTATTTGGGAGAGCTATTTTAAATGAGACCGCACTTTTTACTGGTTTAGCAGATCGGCTACAAACAATGGTACCCATTTCCTTGGAGAGTCCGCCAAAAGAGAAACATCCACGTGGCGGGCAGGAGATTAGTTTTCCTGGACAGAAAGTCTATCCACGTTTGTTAATTAAGCATATCAGCATCTCTGGACGCAGTACGCCTGACTCGAAATATAAAGGTTATTATGCCAAAGGAGTCGTGAATGGAATCACCAGTGAGCCAGTGCTTTATGGTGAACCAATGCTGATTAAGGTGTTTGGACAAGCACCAAATAAGGCATATCTGGACATTAAGGCAACTTTGGATAATACTAAACCGCAATATCGAAATCAGATCTATCTAAATGTTGGGAATCTGCCTGTACCAGAGTATAAACTGCCAGAGAATAAGTTTTTCCCGGATCAAATTGGCTCCGGAATGGCGAAGGTGAACACTGATTTTCGCTTGACTCCTGGATATTATCTTATTAAAATGAAGATTAGTTTAGAGGATCTGGTTTGCAAATATAATAGCAAAATTAGTGTGGATGATCTGATAGCTGAGATTATTCGTGAGACACTCTCGGGGATCAATCGTACCACTCTTGATTTCCAATTAGAAAGCATCAACAAGAAGATGAAGATGAAATTAGAGTCAGACCTTAATGATTTAATTGCGGCACGCTTTAATCAAGTATTAGGAGAGAAGTTGAATAAATTTAAAGCCGAAATCATGAATCGGGTCAATGCTGAGCTTGAGAAGAAGAAACAGGAGCTTGAAGGAGAAAGACAGAGGATTTTGGCAGAGGGACAGAAGAAGATCGACGAAATACAAGGATTATTAGATCAAGAAAAAAAGAAGCTTGAAGAGTTGAAAGCACAGTTGGAGAATAAAAAGAAAGAATTTGAAGGCAAAGTAAATGATCTAAAAAATCAGAAACAACAAGAGTTAGAAGCAGAGAAGAATAAAGCAGTTGAGGAGAAGAAGAAGGAATTAAAGGATAAACTCAATATTCCAGGATTTTTTAATAAATCAACCGCTAGCCCTGGTAATTAAAACTAACTGCCCTTTGAACGGGCAGTTTTTTCACATATAAACGTGAATTAGTTCGTGATTAGTTGTTTAACTTTGCAAAAATAGTATAGATGTGTTAAAATATACCTTGGTAAAAAGCAACAGCAATGAAGTTTGGAATTTTAGAATTAGATGAAAGTTTGGTATATAATTTTGAAGTAGTTAATGATTAATGATTACAAGAATATACCAAATATAACTGGAAATACTTATAATTGAGAAGCAGAGGAAGGTAGGATGAGCATGAGTTTATTAGTAGGAAAACAGATTTTAATTATGGGAGTGCGAAACAAGTGGAGTATTAGCTGGGGGATTGCTAAAGCTGCGGCAGAACAAGGAGCAAATTTAATCTTTACATGTTTGAGCGAGCGCGAGATCAATGAGACTAAAGAGTTGCTCTCCGAATTGGGAGATTATCCAGTTTATCAGTGTGACATTGCTTCAGATCAGTCGATTAACGAATTATTTATCACTTTAAAGAGTAAATATGGGGTGTTGCATGGCGTAGTACACGCAATTGCTCATGCTAATAGTGAGGATCTGCAGAATCGTTTTGTCAATACTTCACGGTCAGGATTTGCTCATGCTTTGGATGTGAGTGCTTATTCGCTGGTGGCGGTGAGTCGTGGAGCACGTGAATTGATGACTGAGGGTGGGAGTATTTTGACCCTGAGTTATTTAGGCGGCGAACGAGTACTGAATGGCTATAATGTAATGGGTGTGGCAAAAGCCGCCTTGGAAGCAAGTGTGCGTTATTTAGCCGCTGATTTGGGTGTGGAAAATATTCGCGTGAATGCGATCTCGGCAGGACCAATCAAGACTCTCTCTGGTAAGGGAGTAAAGAATTTTAGTAGCATCTTGAAGGTAGTCGAAGAGAAAGCACCATTGCGTCGAGGAATAACTCAAGGAGATTTAGGTAATAGTGCGGTCTATTTTTTGAGTGATCTCGCAAGTGGAGTGACGGGTGAGATTCATTATGTTGACTGTGGTTTTAGTATTATGGGAATGTAAAAGTAGGCTGCCAAAGTTGTGTTTGGCAGCTTTTTTATATTTTTTTTTGTGTTTGAATTTGTTTTACTAAAGTAGATTCAGCAAGACGTGGTGAAGCCGCAGCTTGATAGCCAAGCTCAAAATATTCTTTAATTTTTTCTGGTTTAAAATCTAAAATATTTCCCGTGAGATTTTTTTTGGGAGTGATTAGATAGATTGGAACTGAGCGTGAATCTGGGAAAAATTGTTTTAATTGATTGATAATCAAAGCTAACTGCAGGTCGGTATTGATAATCTCATTACTGATAATTTCAATTAATTGAATGAAATTTTGAATTAATCCTGCATATTTATAAACTTGAAGTGTTGGTTGTAACTTTTCATTGATTGGATTAGTCAAGATGATAAAGATCTCATCTGGTTTTTCATCAAATACTCCACCGAGTGGGGTGATATCACGTAGCCCACCATCATACCAATGTTTATTGTTAATGAATACTGGTGGGAAGATCCAAGGAATACTGGTACTAGCTAAGATGTATTGTAGTAGGGTTGCTTGCAGGCAGGTGTGATTATCCACATAAAAAAGTTCACCTGTTTCTAACGCTACTGTGGGAAATTTCAAGGTTTTTTTGGAATTTGTGAGACGTTTTGGATCAATGTATTTTTGGATGATTTTTTTTAATCCATCTGGAAAATAAAAAGCTTGATGAATGAAAAATCCTAATAACAAGAGCGAATTATGTCGATAGATACTTTGATTACCTTTGATTTCTAGCCAGAGTTTTTTTAAGAGGGCTGTCTCGATGCATAATTCTTGATAGTTATTTGACTGACTGAGTATTGCGGCGTTTAGAGTTCCAACACTTGAACCGAAGAAGATCTGAAAATCAAGTTTTAATTTATGAATCAGATAATCAATTGCTCCAACTTCAAAAGCTCCATAAACCCCTCCACCAGACAAAACCAAAGCACGTTTCATCTTGAATTCCTCTTTTCAAATAAAGATATAATACTAATATATTCTTGTTTTTATTGAAGGTGTCTCTTGAGTGATTAATGAAAAATAAGTTCTACGAAAGTTATCTAAAAACTTTTTTAATCTTTGATTTTTTAAATAAAAAATATAATTTGGTTTTATTAAAACACAAAGTGGTTCTGATAAAATGAACTAGCTCATTCGGAAATGATATAGTTGCTTGTAAAAATATTTTATTATCATTAAAAAGGAATTGGAAACTAATGGAGAATATATATTCTTGATTATGATGTAGAAGATTAGTTGAAAATATTGTTCAAACATTTGTCTGATTTATGAATTTTTTAAAATTATAAAAATATTTTTTTGGGAGGGATTAGGATGGCTGATTTTATTGAGAAAGTAAAACATGGAATTGATAAAGGTGTAAATGTTGCTAGTGTAAAGACTAGGGAAATTCGAGATATGTCAAGGTTGAAAAATCAATTAGGAATATTATGTGAACAGTTGAAAACTGCTTATAGTAATTTAGGTGAGTTTACCTATGATTTATATCGAGTTAAAAATTTAGATCAAAAGAAGTTGGCTGAAAAGTGTCAAGAAGTAGAAAAATTATTGGAACAGGTGAGACAGAAGGAAGTAGAGATCAAGGAAATTAGGATTAAGTCATTAGAGGCAATGGGAAAACAACTTTGTTCTGGCTGTGAAGCGATTTTGCCTAATGGAGCTAAATTTTGTATGGGTTGTGGTCAAAAAATGCCAGGACAGTCTGAAAAGATAACTGAAGAAGATGATGATGTAATCTTGATTCCTTTCGAAGAAGAAGATTCAAAGCTGAAAAAATAAGTGGATGATTAATAAGCACAGTTCAAATCGTTTTTCGAGGTTAGGATAGGGATAATTTACAAGGAATAATCTTTCATAGAAAGTTAACAATAATTAACATCTGCAATAAAATTGAATTTACCTATTGAAGCATTATTAAAAATTATATAAAATATTAAAGTAGCTAATACAAATTAAAGTAATGGGAGGAAAGAACAATGGGAGTGAAAGTAGGAATTAATGGGTTTGGACGAATTGGGCGCTTGGTTTTTCGTGCAGCAATCGAAAATCCTGCAATTGAGGTCGTGGGGATTAATGATCCATTTATCGATCTAGAGTACATGACTTATATGTTGAAATATGACTCCGTACATGGTCAATTTCAAGGAACGATTGCAGTTGAAGGTGACAAATTAGTAGTTAATGGCAAGAAGATCAGTGTTTTTACTTGTAAAGATCCTGGTGAGATTCAATGGAGTTCTTGTGGAGCTGATTACGTGGTTGAATCTTCTGGTGTTTTCACTACAATTGATAAAGCTTCCGCACATTTCAAAGGTGGTGCGAAGAAAGTAATAATTAGCGCTCCATCAAATGATGCTCCAATGTTTGTGATGGGTGTGAATAACAATAAATACACCAAAGATATGAAGGTTGTTTCTAATGCTTCTTGTACTACCAATTGTTTAGCACCGCTTGCAAAAGTAATTCATGATAAATTTGGAATTGTTGAAGCTTTGATGACCACTGTTCACGCAACAACTGCTACTCAAAAGACAGTAGATGGTCCATCCAATAAAGATTGGAGAGGTGGACGGGCTGCGGCGGCTAATATTATTCCTTCCTCCACTGGAGCTGCTAAAGCCGTTGGCAAGGTAATTCCTGAATTAAATGGCAAATTGACTGGGATGGCTTTTCGAGTACCAACGATGGATGTTTCTGTAGTAGATCTGACGTGTCGTTTAGAGAAAGCTGCTACTTATGATGAGATCAAAGCTGCGGTGAAAAAAGCTTCTGAAGGTGAATTAAAAGGAATTCTTGGTTATACTGAAGATGATGTGGTTTCGGCAGATTTCATTCATGATGCTCGTACTTCAATCTTTGATGCTAAAGCAGGTATCGCTTTAAATGATAAATTTGTGAAATTAGTTGCTTGGTATGATAATGAATGGGGCTATTCTAACAAAGTTGTAGATCTGATTTTACATATGGCAAAGGTTGACGCTTAATAATAGATAAAGATTTTTCAAACAAAAGAGCTCAGTAAAATTCTGAGTTCTTTTGTTTATTTTCTGAATTTTACAACAATATACAATATTCGCAGATAGAGTTTAATTAAATTTATTGATTTTAAATAATCTTGAAATTTAATTTCTAAAAGCGTTATAAAAAGAAAAATGTATATGTAAAAATATGTAATATATTATAATTAATGGATACTTTTTTCGATGATTTTATTTTTTATAATTAAACTGGTCTTTAAAGATAAATGAAGACATAAATATTTTTGGAAAAAAATTATTTTGTAGGCAGGAATTGCAAAGTTTATTGAGAATTATTATAATGTGAAAGTAAGTAACAATTATTTAGGTCCTGACAAAATTTTTAAGAAGGATGAGATGCCGTATGAGTAAAGAAATGAACAACGTCATCAATTTTTGTCTCGAGACCCAAGCGGTAGCAGAATTGCCTGCCAAAGAAATCAGGATGATTTTACGCGCAGCAGATGATGTGGTCTTATTAGGTGATCGGCGTGTGCTTGCCAAAGTGCTGAAAGGGTCCAAAGACCGGAAAATTATGGAGATGCAGCTAGATAAGAGCCCGGCTTATGGTTACTATAATGAGTTGACATTGGAAGAGATTGTTGCCAAGATTAACTGGTTAATTAAGAATTTTTATCTCGAAATCCAATATGAGTATGGGATGCCGTTGCTCGCTTATACAGACCAAGGATGGGAAATTGAGATGGATACCTTTTCAACTGAGTTATTAGAAAAACTCTCAATTTCTATGAAACAGTGCAATTATAACTGTGTTAGTGATTTGAAAAACCGTGATCGGACTTTGCTTTTGTTATTATTGGACAAGATTAAGGATTCTGGTGAAAAACGCTTCATACCTTTGTTAGAAACATGGGAGAAGAATGATTCGCAAATGACCTCAGAGATTCGCAAAGTAATGCTCGAATTACAAGGTAATGCGACCAATATTGTTTCTTTTGCTGATTTTAGACGAAAAAAAGAGCAGAGATAGAACTTATATCATGCTATTTAGCTGTTGCTTGGTCGGGGATATCCTTTGTAGTTAGAGGAATCGTACGGTAAAAACTATCATAATGACATTTATTAAAATGATAATCTGTTCATGACGATGGATATTCTGTTTGGTTTCGCCTTTATAAAATTGCAGTTGTTCATCGACCACTAGAACCATATTTTCCTTGTTAATACTAGGAAGAACGGCATGAATGATGATTTATGTTTCCGTCTCGTGAAGATCAACCGCAGGACCTGAATTTTTGGAAAAATCCATTGGAACTGTTGCTAAAGCATTTATGGGCTAGTTTAGTT
>Ga0315295_10004514_pt1 | contig 11881 bp, 13 predicted proteins | sample YL17G14_0_MG_FD_204453 | JGI IMG/M metagenome (GOLD analysis project Ga0315295, IMG submission 204453) | Sediment microbial communities from Yellowstone Lake, YNP, Wyoming, USA - YL17G14_0 | ecosystem: Environmental > Aquatic > Freshwater > Lake > Sediment | place: USA: Wyoming | collected... | reverse complement strand
TGACTTGGGTTACAATAGCGATGGTAGGCGTGTTTTTGACGCTTGCTGTGGTAATGGCCAAATTCTACAAACCAAGTATTGGCGATTTCGGTGCCGGCCAGCCTCAGCCGACCCAGCAGCTTCCGGCTCAACAGCCCCCGGTTCAACAGCGGCTGCCGCAAAGTTCAGAGCCACCATTAGCCCCCGCTGAGACCGGCGGCGAAAGTACCGATGCAAATTCGCTCGGCAAATAACCTTACTTCGCCCGCCGTAGCGGGCTACGCGAAGGCGGGCCTCGTCGTGCGTTATGCGTGATGCGTCGTGCGGAAAGAAATACGCAATACGATATACGATATACGCGATACGCAATACGAATTGAAAGTGTAGTGCCATGATAAATAGTATGACCGGATTTGGTGAAGCACATGGCGAGATTGACAGCGTAACTTACATCGTGGAAATTAGAACGGTCAATAATCGTTATTTAAAAACCTGTGTAAGACTGCCGGAGACGACTGCGTTTCTTGAAGAAGATATTGACAAGCTTCTGCGAAAAAACCTCTCACGCGGGATGGTAAGTTATGTGCTCCGGCTCAAAAATGCACCGGCAAATGTGCTCTTTGATATCGACGAGACGGCCTTACGGGCTTATATGGAGAAATTGAGCCGGATTGCCTCTTCGGTCAATATTAAATGCCCCATCGATATGGGGGGGTTGCTGACACTGCCTGGGATTGTTCGGCCGGCATTGCCGGATGAAGAAAAGGCCAAGCAAATAAAAAAGAGGGTTTTAAGCATTACGCAAAAGGCAATAGACCAGCTCAAGCAGATGCGTGCCGCAGAGGGTGCTGCCCTTGCGGCCGATTTGGATAATCACTGTAAAGCTATAAAACAGGACCTCGAGCAAATACGTGCTCACAGTGGGGTCGTTTTGCAGGAATATCAGAAGAAACTGAGAAAAAGGGTCGATGAGCTCCTCGCGGACGCAAAACTTAAATTGGATGAAGAGGCCCTTGCCAGAGAGGTGGCGATTTTTGCCGACAGGTCAGATATATCTGAGGAGATTGCTCGACTGGATTCGCACCTGCAGCAGTTCGCTGAGAGCTGCGAGGCGAATGCCCAGGCGGGGCGCAGGTTGGATTTTATCAGCCAGGAGATGCTCAGGGAAGCCAACACCATCGCCAGCAAGGCCTATGATACCGAGGTTATCCGCTGCGTGGTCGATATAAAGTGCTGGATAGACCGAATTAAAGAACAGGTTCAGAATATAGAGTGAGGAAGGGACCCCGTTTTGAGAGATATTACAGAGACTCCAAACGCACTTTTTTCTGCGTCTGGGAACCCATAAAAGGAAGCCTCGACCTTAATGGCGTAAGCCATCGTGACGATTGAATGGTAACTAAAAGCTCAAAACTAAAAACTAAAAACGGCAGTGGCAAAGTGGTGGTAGTGAGCGGCCCCTCTGGTGTGGGCAAAAGCACGATTTGCAAAGAGGTAGTTAAACGGTTAAAAAACACCCATCTTAGTGTCTCAGTTACCACCAGGCCTAAAGGTGAAAATGAAGTTGACGGCCGAGACTATTGGTTTATATCAGAGCAGCAGTTCCAGCGGCGGGTTAACGAGGGTTCGCTGCTGGAATATGCAGAGGTATTCGGCCATCTCTATGGAACACCGAAGGACAAGGTGGAAGAGGCGCTGCGGGCCGGTGAAACCATTATTTTGGAAATCGATGTTCAGGGCGCCAGGCAGATAAAAGTAATATACCCGGCTGCGGTGATGATTTTTATCTTACCGCCGACCCAGAAGGAATTGGCCGAACGCATGAACCTGCGGGGCAGAGAAGATGTTCAAGCGGCTGAAAAAAGATTGAACGGGGCAGGCATTGAAATCGCCGCTGCGTGGCAATACTATGAACATATGGTTATAAATGACGATTTGGAACAGGCGGTAAAAGAAATAGTGCAAATTATTAAACAGAGCATTGGAGAAAAAGAATGATAGAGGAGCTAAAGAGCACAGACATAATCAACAAAGTCGGCGGTAAATACAGACTAACGGCACTGATTCAAAAACGGCTGGGTGAGTTGATGGAGGGGGCTCGGCCACTGATTGAGGATGCCAAAGGCAAAACACAACTGGAAATCGTTGTTCAGGAAATCCTGCAGGACAAGATTACTATCGACTACGAGGCCGGTAATATTGACAAACCGAAAGAATAATTGAACCGGTAATGCCTGAAAAAAAATCAAATCGAAGTTATCTGAAAGGCTCCCATTTTGCGACGTGGGGCAAAAAGGTGCCCAATATCTTACTGGGTGTCAGCGGTGGAGTCGCTGCATATAAGGCAGTTGATTTGGCCAGCAAGCTGACCGCCGCCGGCGCCAAGGTGAATACGGTAATGACGGAAAACGCCTGCTGGCTCATCTGCCCCAAAAGCTTCGAGGCGGTTACTAACTCGGTGGTTTTTACCGGCTTGTGGGACACAAGCACTGAATTCAAAACCAGCCATATAAATCTGGTTAACTGGGCTGATATTGTTGTCGTTGCGCCGGCAACGGCGAATATTATAGGCAAAATTGCAAATGGCATCTGCGATGATTTACTTAGTACAACCCTTTGCGTCTGCTGGCCCCTGATTAAATCGGGGGCGGCGATTTTGGCTCCCGCGATGAACGATAATATGTGGAACAACCCTGCTGTGCAACGCAATATCAGAACGGTAAAAGAGATGGGTTTTCAGCTAATAGGCCCTGTTGAGGGCCGGCTTGCCTGCGGCACGGAAGGCATCGGAAGGATGTCGGAGCCGCAGGATATTCTGAAGGCAATCGAAAAAATCGCCTCGAAAATTAAAAACAGGAAAAGGTAAACCATCCGGCAAAATGCATTTTCTAATAACAGCAGGCGGAACTCGCGAATATATCGACCCCATTCGCTTTATTTCCAATGCAAGCAGCGGCAAAATGGGCTATGCCCTTGCGCTGGCGGCAATCAAAGCAGGTCATAAAGTTACCCTTATCAGCGCTTCGGATTTGCAGCCGTCGGTGGGAGTAGATTTTGTCGGTGTTGACAGCGCCGCCGAAATGTTTGCAGCCGTAAAAAAGTCCTTCGCAAAATGCGATTGTCTGATAATGGCAGCCGCGGTTACAGATTATACGCCCGTTAAAAAATCAAAAATAAAAATTAAAAAATCAAACAAGAATTTAATAATAAAGTTAAAACCAACGGCTGACATTTTGAAATGGGCGGGAAAAAACAAAAAGAAAAACCAGATTGTTGTCGGCTTTGCCTTGGAAGACAAAAACTTAAGAAAAAATGCCGAGAAGAAACTCATCGATAAAAATCTTGATATGATAATTGCAAATACGCCCGCTGCGATCGGGGCGGAAGATACGGCAGTCCAAATAAAACAAAAAAACAGTAACTGGATTCAACTGCCTAAGGCAGATAAATCTGTAACAGCCAAAAAGGTTATCAGGCTGATTGAGGATTTTTAACTTCTTTAGTCCTTTATTCTGGGGTCTTCTTTGGTGCAGGCCATACAAAAAGTTTGCCATTTTCAACAACTAATTTGTCGAGGCTGTCTATGTAATCCTTATATTGAAAAACTACCTGCGGGGAATAGCGATTAAGCATTTCCTGATAAATCAACTGACCTTGCGGAGAATAAACCAGCAGCATACAATGGTGTGAAGTTGCGCGAAGGTCGGCCAAGGCCGCGAGACAATTTTGCTCGGCTGGAAGCAGTTTTGTTTCAGTTACTTGTATTTCACGGATATAGTCGTATCTCTTGAGGGACGTTTCAATTGTAATGTTTTTATTAATGCCGGTTATCGTGATGCGGTGTTCAGAAAAGGATAACATAACGTCTTGTCCGTTCCAGTTGAAACTTTGAGGCTTCTGGCGATGGTCAAAGTCAATAAGTAATGGTGCTATATTTAGTGCTGGTTTATAATTTATATTCGTTCTCACAATAGAGCCATTACTTGTTTTTACTCCCACGTCATTTACTGCCACATAGCTCCTGACGACAAAATATCCACCCAATCCTCCGACAAGAACTGTCAGAACGGGTATTATTATCATCCATATTATCGAAATTTCCCTTACTCCGAATACTCGTACTATGGCGGCTACTAGCAATCCGACTACGGCACCAATGAAGGCTGCCCCAAAAGCATAACAAGGGATAAACACAAATATTAAACAAGAAGTGGAGCTGAGAGAACCAATCCATAACTCCGAATAGTAACCAGACAGAAAGAAACTGATGGCTCCAAGGGCAAACGAAACAGCAGACAAGACTGGGGCAGCGATGATTACGTTGTATTGTTTATTTTGCATATTACCTTACTTTAATACCAATCAGAAACCTGTTAGTCCTTTATACCCAAATCTTCTTTGGTGAGGATGCTCTCGAATTTGTAGCCGGCGTTTGTTATGTTTTCGCTTGCGCCCTGTTTGCGGTCGATTACACAGACGATTTTTTTGACCGTTGCACCGGCTTCGGTGATAATCTTGGCCGCTTCGAGGACCTGCCCGCCGGTTGTGGCAACGTCCTCAACAAGCAGAACTACATCACCTTCTTTTAAGAGGCCCTCGATTAGTTTGCCGGTGCCATAGCCCTTTTTGCTGTTGCGGACTATTATCCAGTTTTTATTCGTTTGCATAGCCGTAGCAGCAGCCAAAGCAACGCCGCCCAATTCGGCGCCGGCTATCAAAGTAACATCGCTGGTAACATATTTTGCAAATTCTTTGCCGAGAGTTTTTAGAATGTCCGGGCAGGTCTCGAAAAGGTATTTATCGAGATAGTATTTGCTTTTCTTTCCGCTGCGAAGGGTAAAATCACCTTCCAGATACGATGTTTCTTTAATGCGATTTATTAGTTCTTCTCTGGTCATTTCATTTCTTTCTCAATTAGGGTTCGGCCAAACTAATGAGCAGCTGGAGCAATTTGCTAAAGGCTAATAATTGGATAATTATCAAAACTCCGGTAAAGATAATGAGAACACCAAGAAGTCTTAGCGATATTACAGACTGTTTATTTATCCAGTTTTTTATGTAGTTTGGTTTGAAAAGGCAAAGCATTCCAACTAAAACATATAAAAGGCCAGATATTATTATAAGCCAACCTCTAAGCCAACCTTCCATCTATTTCCTGCCGTTTCTATACGTTAAGTTCAACTCTTCTGCCAAGCTCCCTGCGGTATTTTCTTCTTATTGGTGCTACGGTTTCATTTATGAATTTATCGACCTGCTGCGGTGCTCTGCCGATGTAATCGTTTGGGTTTAAGACTTTTTTGAAATCCACCTTTGCAAAAGCAGAATCGTTTTTAAGTCGTTCTATTAAATCGTTTGGTTTGCCGAAGTTTTTGACCTGCTCGGCGGCAGCGTGAGAATAAACTCTTATCCTTTCGTGAAGTTTCTGCCTGTTACCGCCTGCTTTGACCGTAGCCATTAAGATATTTTCAGTAGCCATAAAAGGCAGTTCTGCCGCGATATGCGAAGAGATAACCTTGGGGTAAACAACAAGGCCATCGAGGATATTCGTCAAAATTTCGAGAATGCCGTCGACGGCCAAAAAGACCTCCGGGATGACGATTCGGCGATTTGCGGAGTCGTCTAAAGTGCGTTCGAGCCATTGCTGCGAGGCGGTCATAGCGGGGCTTGTGGCAAGTGACAGGATAAATCTCGCCAGAGCCGTAACTCTTTCGCATCGCATCGGGTTTCTTTTATATGCCATCGCGCTTGAACCTACCTGTGATTTTTCAAATGGCTCTTCGATTTCCTTCAGGTTTGAAAGCAACCGAATGTCATTGCAGAATTTGTGGGCCGACTGTGCGATTGAGGCGAGGCAATTTACCACAAGGGCATCGATTTTTCGCGGGTATGTTTGGCCTGTGACGGCGCAGACGTCTTTGAAGCCAAAGGCAGCTGCGACCATTTTGTCTAATCGCTCTACTTTGTTGTGATTGCCGTCGAACAGCGCCAGGAAAGACGCCTGTGTGCCGGTGGTACCTTTGATACCTCTAAATGGCAGCGTATCAAGTCGGTGCTCGACCTCATTTAGGTCGAGTGCGAATTCATAGCACCACAGAGTCGCCCTTTTCCCCACGGTGGTTAGTTGCGCGGGCTGATAGTGCGTGAAGCCAAGTGTCGGCAGTGAGCGGTATTTTTTGGCAAAGCGCGCAAGCAGGTTGACCACGGCCGCGAGTTTGCCTGCGGTGATTTGCAGGGCGTCGCGAATGACAATCAAATCGGCGTTGTCGGTGATATCGCAGCTTGTTGCGCCTAAATGAATGATGGGCGCTGCCTTCGGCGCCGCATCAGCAAAGGTGTGGATATGTGCGAAACAATCGTGCCGGAACTTCTTTTCGTAAGCGGCGGCTTTCTTAAAATCAATATCATCAAGGTGCCCGGCCATTTCATTTATCTGGCTTTGTTTTATATCCAGCCCGAGTTTCTTCTGTGCCTTCGCAAGTTCCAGCCAAAGCCGGCGCCACGTGCTGAACTTTTTTTGCGCCCCAAAAAGCTTAGCCATTTCCTTTGAAGCATTTCTTTCGACGAGAGGACTTACATATAGAGTTTTATTGTCTGCCATTTTTTGTTCTCTTTAATTCATTTGGTATTATCTATTGATTTTCTTCTGACGTTCGGCTAATAGCTGCTCAATTTCTTCGATATCTTCTTGTGCAAGTGTCCAGTCTGATGCAGCGGCGGTTTCTGCAATCTGCTCAGGTCTTCGTGCCCCGACGATGGCGGCGGTAACTTCGCTTCGGCGAAGGACCCAGCTAATCGCCAATTGAGCTAATGTTCTGCCGTTGCGCTCAGCGATAGGCATAAGTTTGTCAACAAGCTGCAATGCGGCGGAGAACCGCGGCTCCTGAAAATCAGGACTTATTCTTCGATGGTCATCCAAAGGCAAACCTGCAAGACGCTCCTGACTAAATTTACCTGTGAGCAGACCTCTTTGCATAGGGCTGTATGCAACAACACCGATATTATTTTCTGCACAATAACCCAGCAGCTCATCTTCGACTTCGCGACGGAGCATGTTGTAAGGCGGCTGAAACGAGGCCACAGGAGCAATCTTGCGGATACGGTCAAGTTGTGTAACTGAAAAATTTGACACGCCGATGTGTTTGACTTTGCCCTGTTCCTGGAGCCGGGCCATTTCTTCCCACGCCTGCTCGATGTCACTATCCGGCTCAGGCCGGTGTATTTGGTACAGGTCTATTCCCTCAACGCCGATTCTCCTCAGGCTTGCGTGGCATTCTTCTCGAATGCTTTGACTTTTCAGGCAGTTTACTTTTTCTCTTTTTTCATCCCAGAGCAGTCCACATTTTGTTGCAATGATTGGCCTGATTCTGGTTTGCTTAAGCGCTTTGCCTACCAATTCTTCCGAATGGCCGCAGCCGTAAATGGCGGCGGTGTCAATCCAATTGACACCGAGGTCGAGGGCATTGAGGATTGCGGCGATTGCTTCACCATCATCCTGTGGTCCCCAGCCGAATTGCCAGGGCCCGCCCATCGCCCAGGTGCCTAACCCGATGGTAGTTAGTTTCAAATTGGTATAGCCTAATTTTCGCCTCTGCATAACCAGACTTCCAAAAAGCCTCGGCTTTTAGCTCAACAGCATATTACCGTCTTTTTGCAAAATTTAAACCCTGCGATTACCATCCGCCCGGTTGAAGTATGTCACTGACGGTTTCGTTCCACCACTTCGGGTCTCTGAAATATTGTTTTAGCATCATTGCTGCCACGACTCCGTCGCCGACTGCTGTGGCTAACTGCATAGCCGCTCCGATTCTACAGTCACCGGCTGCAAATACACCAGGCACTTTTGTGCGAAGATACGCGCACTCGCACTTGATAAACCCGTTCTCGGTCAGGTCCACAAAGCCCTTAAGAAAGTTTGTGTTCGGCACCATACCTACAAATATGAATACACCGTCACAGGGATAATTTTCTGTTTTGCCGGTCCTTACATTTTTGAGCTTGATTGACTGGACTTTTCCTTTGCCCTCTATAGCAGTTGCAACGGTGCTGTATTTTATAATCAAATTGGAGTTTGGTTCGCTCGCTTTGGCCAGGAGCTCCTCTTGTAAAACCCTGGTTGCTCTAAACTTGTCTCTGCGGTGTATCAGCGTTACCTTCTCAGCGAATTTGGTCAGGTGCAGCGTTTCCTCCAGTGCGGTATTGCCCCCGCCGACGGCAACGACGTGCTTTCCCTTAAAGAACGGAGCATCACAGGTTCCGCAATAGCTGACGCCTGCACCGGCGCTGCGGAATTCCTCTTCGCCGGGGACGCCGAGTTTGCGATAATCACTGCCTGGCGCCAGAATGACAGTCCTCGTGATATACTTGTCCTTATCGCAGCGAACCTCGATATTGCCATCCCGCAATTTTTTCAGAGCGGTAACTTCGCTGCTGGTTTTGATTTCCGCCCCGAAGGTCACGGCCTGTTTCTGCATTCGTTCAATCAAGCCGGGGCCGTCTATCCGTTCAATGCCGGGGTAGTTCTCTATCCTGTCTGTGGTGCTGATTTGTCCGCCGGGGGTGAGTTTCTCGAGCACCAGAGTTTTTAATCTGTCACGGGAAGCATAAAGTGCCGCTCCCAGGCCGGCCGGGCCGGCGCCGATTATAATGCAATCATAATACTCAGACATAACAAATACCTTTTAGCATTTAGTCGTTAGTATCTCACAGGACAAGATGCAATTCACGAACAACGAATTACTATTCACTATTTTCCTGCGGTTGGCCCTGTTCCAGAATTTTATCCTTCTTTTGCAAAATATAGCTGCCCTGTTCGGGGAATTCTCTTAGTATGTTTTCAGCACTGGTGCGTTCAAGGGTATATGTGCTTTCCTGCTGCAATAGCCTTCTCGAAATCCGCCTCTGGTCGTCAAGATACACTTGTTCGGAAAAGCCTCGGCCGTCCAAAAGTTCCATCCTGAATAAATAGGTAGCTTCTTCTTGGGCAACGTCAGCTCCGCTGCTTCGATTTTGCGAAGCAAAGGAAGGGCTCACCTCGATTCTGGAGATAAGTGCTGGTGTAATTTTACCATCAGCCTCAATTATATCCACAAAGATTTCTTTCTGGTCGCTATCGAGCATTTGGCTGAAGATATACTTGCCCAGGACATCCGGTATCGCCGCAGGGCTGATTTGGTAATCTTTTTCTTTGGCCTGCAGGTCAAATTCCTTAACGGTCATAATCCCATTTTTATCTAAGACTATCTCAACACCACTTCTACCGCTCGGACCGCTGGTCTCGCTTTTCCAGACAAACTCATTAAAGCTGTTATCGCTTTGAAAAAATGTTACCTGCTCCTGGTCGTGCCGCCCACGAATATAGTAAAAACTCCATGCCAGTATATTTAATTGAGCTTCTGGCACCGGCTCGAGAGCAGCACCGTTTTGCGGTCTTTCTACAAAATGGGAACCCAGCACCTCCATTGTAAATCCGATGGTGCGTTCTCTCGCATCCTTAATCAGAAAAAAGCTTTCCCGGTCTTCGTTGTCTAAATGGCCGCCGCTTTGCGAGTTTTTTGCGGAATGGGGCCCCTTTGCAAAACGGGGGCCCAAAAAGCTGTCGAGCCCCTTACCTTTAATTTCTGCAACAATTTTACTGCCGGCCTCGAGCAGTTGGTTATCTGTGAATTTTAAGCTCTCAGTGACGGATTTGAAAATCCCCTCGGCCAAGTCCGTGTCACCCGCAGCTTGATACACTTCGATATCAAGCCGACGGTTGTTCGGTAACTGCGCGACGCCGAAAAACGTATCGAACAGCGTTTTTGACCCTTTTATATGTGCCCAATCAATAGTGGGAATGCTCTTATTTTGCGGGCCTTTTGCAAAAGAGGAACCCGGCCTGCCTATCTCGATTTGGCCTGTTTTTGCGATTTTTGACCCGCCAACCGCAGAAGCCTTTTCCTTAAACAGCACCTCCGGAGTAGTCTTTGTGGCCGCCAAGAGGTATCGGCAGGAGACTATGGTGGTTACGCTGCCGGGGACGGGGTTGAAAAAACTATCCGCCGTAAGGCGTCCCCAAGCGGACAAAGTGAAGGCATTTTGCTGATATTTCCATTGTTTTTCGCTTCGCCAGCCGTTTCCTGTCGGGATACAGACCGATAAACCGGCACAATTTAATTCTATCGGTTCCGAGAGCACAATGGCAGACCTCCAGATGACTAAAAGGGAGGCTATCAGCAGAACCGCAATAAAAAGGCCCAAAAACGCTATTTTATCCACCCAACGACTTCTTGTTTCATAAGTTCCGTTCATAGATAGAGCAAGCATATCCGCCTCAGACGCATTTTGCAACTATGTACTGCCTATTGACGGACAACTCCCAAAATATGGCTAGGCCATGCCCTATGCAGGCAAATCTTCCCCGCCGGTGGCAAGTTGCAAAATTTTGCCTAAAACTAAATTTGCTTATTGCCGATTTATATATATATACTTTATGGCTAGGCCATCCCCTATGGAGAAAGGGAGCCGACGTCCAATATGGTCCTTGGAATTCTAAAAAAGCCCCTGTTTAATGACAAAACCAGATTCTTAAAACGCCTCAATAGGGGGGGCTGATATGAACGAAGCAGTAATGCTAAGCAGAGCGTCCCCGCTGGAAATTCTGCGAACTGTAATCGAGAAAAAAACCCCTGCCGTTTTGTCTTTCCTGTCCAGGGGTAAATGGCATGTTGCGAAGGTGTTACTGACCAACCTTGGAGCTAACGGGCTGGATATCCGGCTCTTGCCAAGGAAGACGGACTACCACCCTTTTTGCTTTCACAAGAAAGCGGAGGGGCAAAAAGCTGATGAAATGACAACCCCAAAGCTGCCTCCGATAAACATCCAGGTTAATCAGCCGGTCGGTATATCGCTAAAGTATGGATACGGCAAGTTCATTTTCGAGACAACTGTGGTGGCTCTCCAGCCCTCAACAGAACCAACAAGCGGTGGAACGATAGCACTTATGGTGCCGGAGCGAATTGAGCTGGTTCAGAGAAGAAGCTATTTCCGTGTTGACGTGCCCAGTTCTTTGAAAGTAAATGTGATGCTGTGGCATCGCCGCTATACAGATGAGATGCCCGAAACGCAGCAAATAGAAACCCAAACCTCAGACTCTCGCCGGTTGCCGCAGGAATGCTATTGGCAGGGCAAGCTTACCGACATCTCTGCTGGTGGCGTGCAGATTGTAGTTGACACCGGTCAAAAACCGGACTTCAAAAGAGGGCAGTTTATCGGGCTGCGATTTACACCTATGCCCTATGAAATGCCGTTGATGTTCGATGCCCAGATTAGGAACATCCTGCCGACAGCAGACCGGAGGGGTATATGTCTTGGCCTGCGGATTATCGGTTTGGAAGCAAGCCCTGAAGGCCGGCAGGTTTTGCAGCGGCTCTGCAATGTTGTGGAGCACTATTATCAGATAAACCAATGCACCCCTAAGGGGCGAGACTTCCAGACGACAGGTTCGCCTCATTAGAGATTTGCACCCCCCTGCTTTCTTGCGAAAGCAAGAAGGGGGGTAGTCCGCCCTCACCCAGCCTACCTCTCGGGCTACGGCAGGGCGCTCCGCCCTGACGAGTGATTGAGCTCGTAGCTAACGCCGGCTAATCACTGTCGTCCCCCTTAGGGGTTGGGTCTCGGTCGGCGGTCATCATAGCCGGCGGTTCGGCTGACAAGGCAAAATCGCTTTTCCTGTGGATTACTTTACAATAAAACCATTTCAGAAAGCCGCTTGCTGCAAAACCGCAGAAAATCAATACCAAAGCCACCTGCCTGCTCCAGATAATCAAACCGAGGAACAACAGTGCTCTGATAAAATGTGCGAAAGGTTTTTTGCCCTTTATATATTGATTCAGGATATGCGGATATCGAATCCTGCTGACCATCA
>Ga0315295_10004513_pt1 | contig 11882 bp, 10 predicted proteins | sample YL17G14_0_MG_FD_204453 | JGI IMG/M metagenome (GOLD analysis project Ga0315295, IMG submission 204453) | Sediment microbial communities from Yellowstone Lake, YNP, Wyoming, USA - YL17G14_0 | ecosystem: Environmental > Aquatic > Freshwater > Lake > Sediment | place: USA: Wyoming | collected... | reverse complement strand
CCCCGTTCAAGTACATCACGGAGCCCGACTCCTACTGGACGGACGGCTACGCCCAGCATGTGCAGTTCCCGCGCGAGACCATGGCCTACCAATCGGGCAACTGCGTCGACCTCTCGGTCCTGTTCGCCTCCCTGCTCGAGGCGGTCGGCGTCAAGACCTACCTGACGCTCTCCACCGGCCACTGCCAGTTCAGCATCGAGCTGCCCGAGGAGGGCTCCATCATCCCGGTGGAGGCGACTATGGTCGACAAGTCGCAGGCGACACTCCAGGACGCCTTCGATGTCGGCTACTCGTGGTACGAGGAGCAGTCCGCGCAGGGCACTTACATCTACGTCGATGTCGAAGAAGCCTGGGCGGAAGGGATGGTGCCGACATGGTGAGCGGCGCGGGGCGCGCCAGCGTGCGGCCGGCGGTCTGCCGCCTCCCGGGCGTGGCGGTGGCCGCGCTCGCCTTCCTGGCTTGCGCGCTGCTGACCGCCGGCGTTCTGCTCGCTTCGCCGACGGGCCAAGCTGCCGCCGCCGACGCCGCCGGTGTGGTGGAGACCTACCGCGTCGACGTGGATGCGGTCGGCAACGTGAGTAGCGTCGACACCCTGGTGTACGACCGCGCGTTCTTCGACGCGCAGGGCGCCACCTTCGAGGAGTATCCCTTCCTCCTCTCGCGCCGCTACCGGGCGATGGAGCAGGTCGCGGAGATCCAGGACTTCCACGCCGACCTAGACAAGGCCAACGCCAAGGTCACGCTCACCTTCCGCGAGGCCGGCAGGGCCTACAACATGGGTGACCACTGGATCATGTACGGGTTCGGCAGCCGGCCGTCGAAGATCGCCGGCCGTGAGGTCGTGATCGAAGAAGAGACCACCGAGAACAGCGACTTCACGCTCTGGCAGGATCTCGCTTTCAAGACCACGACCTACGTCACTTTCCCGGAGGGCTCGGCCAACGTGCGCTGGGACGAGGAGGAGTCGGCCCTGGTCTGGGCGATCCCTTCACAGGAGGCCGCGTACGCCGCCGATCAGCGCAACCTTCTGCAGAGCAACCAAGCCGTCTTCATCCCGGTCTTTGCCGTACTGATGGCGGGCTCGCTGGGTCTCGCGGTGGTCACGCTGACCCGCGGGAGGCGCGGGTCAGCGGTCGCCGCGGCCGCCACGGTGCCGGCCACTACGAACTCAGGAGCGCCGGCGGAGCCGGCCGACTCGTCCGCCGCCAACCAGACGCCGCCAAGCCCCCGTTGATCGACGCGCTGCGTCGCGGCGGCGGGCCTTCATCTGTCGTGCGCTCCCTGGCCCCGTTTCAAGCCAGGTAGAATTGTGCTCGTCGAAGCCCTCGCCGGGAGGCACCGTGGTTAAGAAGGTTCTCTTTCTCTCCAGCGCCAACAGCGCGCGCAGCCAGATGGCGGAGGGCTTTCTGCGTGCCTTGGCCGGGGACGCGTTCGAGGCCTACGGCGCGGGGTCTGTACCTCGCGCTGTCGACCCCATGGCGGTCGCCGTGATGGCGGAACGCGGGATCGACATCGGCGACCAGCGGCCGAAGGGACTGCGGGAGTTCATGGGCACGGCGCAGTTCGACTACCTGATCACCGTCTGTGACCGGGCCGAGAAGGACTGTCCCATGTTTCCCGGCAAAGGGACGCGCGAGTACTGGCCCCTCGATGACCCGGCGCGGGGCGGGGCCAGCGACGAAGCGCGCCTGGCCGCCTTTTGCGTCGCCCGCGATCACATAGAAGCGCGCGTCCGCCGCTGGTTGGTCGAGCGCCGTTACAAGCCGGCGCTCCGGCCAGAGCCGCCGCTCGGCCCGGGACGTCTCGCCTCCAAGGAGGGCGCGTGAAGTTACAGGATCTGCTCGGAAAGCACGTCAAGTACAAGGGCGAGGAGGGCCACGTCGTCGAAGGCCATTCCGGCGAGCAGGCGTCGGTGGTCGTGAGCGTCAGCGGGAGCACCGGCGTCCCGCGCCGGAACGTGACCGTGCCGGAGTCCGAATGGGAGGAGCTGGAGCTCCTCGGCTAGGCGCCCAGCCGGTCGCCGCGCAGACGCGTCATCACGCGGTCATCCCTTGCGCCGGGACGCGCGCAGCTCCTCGAGTGTGGGAAAGGTCAACGCAGCCGCTTCACACAGGGCCGCGCAGTGCGAGCAGCCGGGCATGCAGGCGTCGCGCCGGGCGACCCGGACATGGCCGTCGACCCACTCGTACACGCCTTGCTGGCAGAAGTCGATGCAGGTGCCGCAGTCGGTACATGCTGCGGCGGCGATGGTTGGGCCCCACACGAACTCCCCGATGCCGTTGTCGCCAGAGCTCACGACCGGTCTCCTTTCCTCACGCCGTGCGGCGTAGCCGGCTCAGCCTCAGACGCGCAGCAGGTCGCGGAAGGCGTCGAGCGCGCTCGCCACGGCTTCACCGTCGATTGCGTAGAAGCTCCACTTGCCGCGAGACTCCTCACGCACCAGGCCGGCCTCTCGGAGCACGCGCAGGTGATAGGAGGCTTTGGACTGCGCGAGGCCGAAATGGTCCTGGAAGTCGCAGACGCAGATACCGGCCGGGTTCTCGGCGCCGGGCACGCCTCTGCGTGAAGGCTCCGGCAACCCGCAGCAGGCGCGTCCTTGCGCCATCACGTCCAGCATGCGGAGCCGGATCGGATCGCTGAGAGCCTTGGCGAGCCGCGCCAAGCGTCCGACCTCGCTTGCGTCGGGGGCAGGGCAGCAGCGCTCGGCTGCCGGCGCCGCGCACGCGCACGTGGCGGACATCGTTCTCGCCACCGGGCTGTCCTTGGCCGCTCCGTCCATACCCAGACCTTAGCACAACTCCTCTTGATGTGGGGTTGACACACCCCGGCGCGCGGCTATGCTTAGAACAAGGTTTTTTGTTGTGATGTCGCGAGAGGAAGCCATGAGTGAAACCGCAAGTGCCGCCGACCTGAAGACGCGCATCCGCGAGCACTACGCCGCGCGCGCGGTGGCCGCCAGCCAGTCGCAGCCGTGCAGCTGCGGCTGCAGCTGCGGTCCACCCGTGCCCATCGAGTCGATGGATATTGAAGCGCGCGGCCTGTACGCCGTCAGTGAGACGAGCGAGCTGCCCGCCGCGGCGGTGCTCGCCAGCCTCGGTTGCGGCAACCCGACGGCGCTCGCCGACCTGCAGCCGGGTGAGACAGTGCTCGACCTCGGCAGCGGCGGCGGGATCGATGTGCTGCTCTCCGCCCGCCGCGTCGGCCCGACGGGCAAGGCCTACGGCATCGACATGACCGACGAGATGCTTGCGCTGGCACGTGAGAACCAGGCGCGGGCCGGCGTCGAGAACGTCGCGTTCCTCAAGGGGGAGCTCGAGGCCCTGCCGCTGGCCGACGCTTCGGTGGACGTGATCGTCAGCAACTGCGTCGTCAACCTCTCCACCGACAAGGACCGCGCCTTGGCCGAGGCGTACCGCGTGTTGAGGCCCGGCGGCCGGCTTGCGGTCAGCGACGTGCTCTTCCAGGGCGACATGAGCCGCGTGCCGCGTACTCTTCTCGACGACGAGGACGCGTGGTCGGCGTGCATCTCCGGGGCGCTCGAAGAGCGCGACTTCGTCGCGCGCCTCAAGCGCGCCGGCTTCGCCGATCCGTGCGTGGAAGTGACCAACGTCTACGACGGCTCCGCGGGCAACAGCATGTGCGGCGCGCCGCCGCTGCCGGACGGCGTGCGGCTCGTCAGCGGTTTCGTGCGCGCGACCAAGCCGAGGGGCTGCTGCGCCGGCTCGAGCTGCTGCTGAGCTGCCGGTCGCCGCTGACGTCTGGCTCGCCTCAGAGCGGCGAGCCGGCCGCTGCCGTTCACTCCTCCGGCCGCGCATCACCTTCATTGCTTATGGCTCGCCTCGCCGGTACAGTCCTGGATGTACGAGGCCGACGCCCGACTGTGGACGGGCGTGCTTTCGGGATCCGCCCACGGGGGCGCTCCGTGGGCCAAGGGGGAAGCCATGGAGTTCTCGCACCGGTTCGTTCGTCTCGGCGTGCTCTCCGTAATCCTGCTTGCCTGCGTGCTGGCCCCTTGCCTGGCGCCTACTGGGGCCGTCGCTGAGACAGCGGCAAACGCCTCCGGCCGCTACGACACACTCGTGCTGCGAGACCTCGGCGGCAAGCAGGCCGCCGTCATCCAGATGATCGCCGACGGCGGCGCTTTCTCGCCGGTCGAGCTGTGGCGGAGCAAGAAAGGCGCCTTCGACGTTCGCAAGGCAACCTTCGTCGCCGGCGACGTCAATGGCGACGGCATCGGCGACGGGATCGCCCTCGTGGATCTCGGCCGCGGCAGGTCGCGCCTCGACGTCTTCGTCAGCGACGGAGTCCGGGCCGTGCAAGACACCGCCTGGACCTCCAGAACCGGGGTCTTCGCGAGAGCGAAAGCGAAGCTCGCCGTCGGCGACCTGAACCGGGACGGGCGGGACGACGTGCTCGCGCTCTACGCTCGCGGCCGCTCGGGCGCCGTGCTGTACCGCTTCATCTCGAACGGCAAGACGTTCAAGCAGAGCGTCGGCTGGTCGGCGTCGAGCGGGCTCACCTGGTCGCGGGCGCAGCTCGCCGCCGGTGATGCTACGGGGGACGGTCGCGACGATGCGATCGTGCTCTACGGGGCCACAGCGGCCTCGTCGCGGCTGTACGTCTTCGCTACCGCAGACCGCGCGTCCACGAGGCAGACGTTCTGGAGCGGCGCGTACGCGGCCGGCCGCGCGACGCTCGTTGCCGGCGACGCCGACAGCGACGGCACGGCCGACGCGATCTGCCTTTTCCGCAAGCCAGACAGCAGCGGCAGGTTCGACGTGTTCCATTCGACGAAGCGGGCATTCGCCGCGCCGGCGGTCTGGTACGAGCAGAGCGGAGGACCCGCGGTGCCGACCACGTGTCGCCTGGCGGCCGGCGACCTGACCGGCGACGGGCGCGCCGACGTTGTCTCTGCCGCGTCGTCCGGCGGTTCTGCCGCCCGCATGACGACGTGGGTGTCGAACGGCTCCGCCTTCACGCCGCGGCTCTGGTACCAGAGCGCCTGGTCGTACGCGACGCTGAGCCTGGCCGTCGCGCCGTCGGTGGGCCTCGTCGTCTCCGACGAGGCCGAGGTCCTCAACGCGAGCTCGATGCGCTACCTGCGGCGCGTGGAGGCCGACGGCACCCTCACCTTCGCCGGCGAGACGGGACAGCTCAGCCGGCTCGAGAAGGGCGACGTCGTCCTCAGCGGCGCCAGCCCCGAGTTCCCCAACGGCATCTGCCGCAAGGTGACGGAGGTCGGCGGGCAGGGCGGGCGCGTCGTCGTCGAGACGGCGCCGGCAACGCTCAGTGAGGTCATCGACCAGGGCGAGATCGCCTTCGGTATGCACGTCACCGCCGCCGACCTGCCCGACGACGGCATCCGGGCGCCGGGTGTGCGCATCGTCCGCGATGAGCCCGCGCTCGGCGCGCTCCCCCACGCCCGGCGCAGCGACGACTCCGACGGCATCACCTTCACTCTGACCGCGCCGATCGACGACATCGCTGAGGCGGAGGGCAAGTTCACCCTCGACCCCGACGCGTACTGCGACTGGGACATCGGCTGGGGAGGCCTCGAGAGCGCCTCCTACCGGCAGGTGCTGAACACCACAACCGACATCACGGTGAGCGCCAAGAAGAGCGGGACTCAGAAGGCGGAGAAGACCCTCTACAAGCGCACCCTGACGCCCATCACCATCATGGTCGCCGCCGTGCCGGTGGTCGTCGTCCCGGAGTTCGAGGTCAAGATCGGCGTCGAGGGGACGCTCGAGGCCGGAATGACCGCCGGAATGACCATGACGACCGAGACGTACGCCGAGGTCTCGTGGGACGGCGACTGGCATGCCGACTGCGGCTCGAGCTACGACATCACCCCGCATCCGCCTCGGCTCTCCGCCCAGCTTACGGCGGAGGCCTTCGCCGGCGCTGGCCTCAGCTTCGAGGTCTACGGGGTCGCCGGCCCAACCGCGGAGCTCAAGCCCTACGTCAAGCTGGTGGCGGACACCGCCGCCGCCGCCGACCCGTGGTGGACACTGAGCGCCGGCCTCGACGGGGAGATTGGCCTGAAGGTCGAGGTGTTCGACCACGGGGTCCTCAGTAAGTCGTACTCGTTGGAGATCTTCGGGCCGTTCGTCATCGACCAAGCCGGTTCGGAGACCTCAGGCGGCGGACCCAGTAAGTACCGGGCGCCGAGTCTGCGCGGCAAGATCCTCGACGCCACGGGTGGCGCGCCGGTCAAGTCGGCCGCCGTGGAGGTGAGCCAGAGCGGCTCGACGCTCCGCCAGACGAGCTCGGCCGCCGACGGCAGCTACGTCGTCTTCGGCCTCTCGCCCGGCGCCTACACGGTCACGGCGCGCAAGAGGGCATACGCGGCCAACTCGCGCACGGCCACCGTGGTGGCCGATCAGACGACGCAGGGCCAGGATATCCAGATCACGCGGTCCCAGTTCCAGGGCATCAGCGGCCACGTGTTCACGGAGGCCGGCGGCACCCCGATGTTCGACGTCGACGTCGAGCTGTACCCGGCGGGTGGGACCGCATGGTGGCAGCAGTTGGATTCGGGCGTGACTGACGCCGAAGGCTACTATCTGATCGACGACGTCGAACCCGGCACCTATCGGCTTGAGGCCGTTGGGGACGCCTGGCACTTCTCCGAGAGCAAGACAGTGACCGTCGCGGGCGGGCAGATGCTCGAGAACCAGGACTTCCGCCTTGTGGGAAAGGCGATGCAGGGCGTGTCCGGCTGGGTCGTCGAGGATCTCACTGGTCACCCGCTCGACGGAGCCCTGGTCTCGGTGCGCGACGGCGACGAGGACGGGGGGTACGCCGAAATGGACCTGTTCACGGGCGCCGACGGCTCGTTCGTCGTCACCGAGCTCGAGGTGGGCACCCACTGGATCCGCGTCAGCAAGCCCGGGTACGAAGATGTGCTGCGGTCGTTCACGGTCCGCCGCGCGGAGATCACGCGGCTCGGCAACGTCGTGCTCAAGCCGCCTGCCGGGCAGAGCATGCGCTCCTCGGGCGACTTCGACTGGATCCGCTGGCCTGAGGGCCTCTCCTCCTCGCCCTACGGCACTTGCGAGTTCTGGTTCCGGCCGACCCAGCTCGGCCTCATGGACTACGCCAACACGATCGCCGAGATCAGCCGGGTCTACCCCGACTGGAACGGCGAGGGATCGCTCGCGTATCGACCGACCATGCGGATCACGTACATGATGAGCGGCTACGACGTCGTGTTCGCCTTCAAGATCAACGAGAACACCGGCAGCCCAACCGGGACCTGGCACCGGGTCATGGCCACGACGCCGCTGGAGCTGGGGCATTGGTACCATGTCGCCGCCGTCTACGGGGGGCTCGGGATGCGGCTGTTCGTCAACGGGGCCCTTGAGGGTTCCAACGACTACACCGGCGCGCCGCAGGCTGATCCCGGGGCCGACCCCAGCGGCTGGTTCAGCCTGGGCGGCGTCGAGCAGAGCGTCCACGGCGACTTCAAGGGGCTCCGCGTTTCCGACGTGCCGCGCTACGACGCCGATTTCACCCCGCCGGAGAATCCTGCCGGCGGTTCGGGAACGCTGGTGCTCGACTACCTGGCCGGCACGACGAACGGCTACAACGAGGGGTTCGAGCCGACGCCGTAACCGGCAATCGATCGCGCACGGACGCCGGCTTGCCGAAGCCGCTGTCGCTGGTTCGATTCCAGCCGCGGGGCCGCTGCTTGTCGCTACGATGACGACGCTCTCTCAGCGATCGGGGCTGCTCCGAGCCGTTCACGTGCTCCGATGGCGACGCCCAGTACGGTCGGGGGGCACCCCGCAGCTCACTCCTCCAGCCGCTCGGTCGCGGGCCGGCGGTCGTCACAGGTCCTGCCGCTGCCCCGCGGGTGCGTCGAGAGCCGGCGGTCCTGCCCGAGTGAGATGCGAGACCAGGATGTACACACTCACAAGGAATACCCACGCCGGGAAGACGAGGACGACCCAGGTGGCCTGCGTCACGATGAAGAGCAAGACCAGCGCGATGCCGTAGGTGGGCACCGCCATCCACTTGGGCATCACGCCGGTGCGCAGCCAGAGCGTGGCCTGCGAGATGAGGAAGACGGCCGCCATGCGCAGCGCGTAGACGTTGAAGATCTCCGCGACCATGTAGCGTGCGTACACGTACGTCGTGCTGGTGGCGAAGAGCGACGGGTCCTTGGAGTAGCTGGCGACGATAGCGCCGGCCGATGCGGCGGCGGCGAAGATCATGGCCAGGAACAGCAGGCCGCTGCCGAGGAACACGGTCGCGAAGAATTGATCCTCGAATCTGCCCAGTCGCTCCCTCGCCACCGCGATGAACCAGAGAAAGAAGAGTCCGGCGAAGGGCAGGAGACCGATGGCGAACTTGAAGCGTCCGGCGCCCGTGTCGAGCCACGAACCGGTGTCGTGCGGCAGGTCGGCCACGGTCGTCTTGATGATCGCGACGCTGATCGAGAAGAGCACGGCGAAGAGGATACCGGCGATGGCGCCGGCCAGGGGCGTCGCCGCGCGTCGTTCGACGCGCTCGGCCTTCATGCCCTGACGCTCCGACCTTCTCATGTCGCTCCAATTGATCGAGACGCTTTGAGTGTCGCGGGTCGACCAGCGTCCTCCCCGCCACCTCAACTCTGGCTGCCCGCGACCTCCTGGAGCTTCGCCAGCACGCGGTCGAGGCTGAACGAGGCGGGTTTCTGCCGCGGTGGGAACTCCCTGAAGTCCTGGATCGCTTCCGCTACGACCGCCTGCGCCGGGACGATCATGTAGATGCGGTCGATCATCCAGTCGTAGTAAGTGTTGGAGTCGGTGAGCGCGCGCTCGAACGGATCGCGCCTCAGGTTGACGATCTTGGGCGCGCGCAGCTCGACGAACGGCTCGAGCCACAGCGCGAGCTGATGCGCGCGCTGCTCCTTGAACACGAACTTCCAGTCGCCGACGCGCAGCGCCACGAGCTCGGCGTCGTCGTTCACGTAGAAGAATCGGTCGCGCGGGCTCTCCTGCGCTTCGCCGGCGAAGTAGGCGTTCATGTCGTTGCCGTCGAGGATGACCTTGAAAGTCGTGTTGCCGACCGTGTGGCCGGCCCTGCACTTCTCCGCGATCGCCGGCTCGCCCGCCGCCGCCAGGAACGTGGTGAGCATGTCCTGGTGGGCAACGATGCCGTTGAGGGTGACGCCCGCCTGCCACTTGCCCGGCCAGCGCAGGAACGCCGGCACGCGGTAGGCGCCCTCCCAGTTGCTGTTCTTCTCGGAGCGGAACGGCGTGATGGCGGCGTCCGGCCAGGAGTTGTAGTGGGGGCCGTTGTCGGTCGAGTACATGACGATCGTGTCGTCGGCGATGCCGAGGTCGTCGAGCTTGTCGAGGATCATGCCGACGTGGCGGTCGTGCTCGACCATGCCGTCGTTGTACTCGCCCTGGCCGCTGATGCCGCGTAGCTCGTCCTTCACATGCGTGCGGAAGTGCATGCGGGTCGCGTTCCACCAGAGGAAGAAGGGCGTGCCCTCGGCGCTGACCTTGTCGAGGTACTCGAGCGTTCGTGCCGTGACCTCGTCGTCGATGGTCTCCATGCGCTTGCGCGTCAGCGGACCGGTGTCCTCGATCTTCTGGGTGCCGTCGGGCTGAGCCCAGCTATGGATGACGCCGCGGGGCCCGAAGCGTTCCTTGAAGTGAGGGTCCCTGGGGTAGTCCTCGTGTTCGGGCTCCTCCTCGGCGTTCAGGTGATAGAGGTTGCCGAAGAACTCGTCGAAGCCGTGGTTGGTGGGCAGGTGCTCATCGAGGTCGCCGACGTGGTTCTTGCCGAACTGCGCCGTCGCGTAGCCGAGGGGCTTGAGGAGCTCGGCGATCGTCGGGTCTTCGGGGCGCAGCCCGAAATCGGCGCCGGGCAGCCCTACTTTCGTGAGTCCGGTGCGCAGCGGGTTCTGGCCGGTGATGAAGGCTGCACGACCCGCGGTGCAGCTCTGCTGCCCGTAGTAGTCGGTGAAGCCGATGCCCTCCCGGGCCAGTCGATCGATGTTGGGCGTGGAGTACCCCATCATGCCGCGGTTGTTGCAGCTGAGGTTCCAGGTACCGATATCGTCGCCCCACAGGACGAGGATGTTGGGTTTGCGGTCTGACATCATGACCCCCCGCTCTGCGAGTTCGAACGCTTCCGACGGCCGGCTGCCGACGCCGACGCTACCCTACCCGGTCGCCGCCGCCTTCGAACGATCGTCGCTCAGGCTCCGCAGCAGCGCTTGTACTTCTTGCCGCTGCCGCAGGGACATGGGTCGTTGCGGCCAGTGGTGCGTACTTCGGCGCCGAGGAGCGCCGTGACCTCGCGCGCCTCGCCGCCGCGCGCGAGGATGTCGGCCATCAGGCGCATCGGCCGCTCCGTGTGGGCGAAAAAGGCTTTGAGCCCGGCGCACAGCCAGTTGAGGCCGGGCTCGCCGTCAGGCGTGAACAAGATGCGGTTCTTGGGGCACTCGCCGTTGCAGGCGAAGAGGTAGCCGCAGGAGCGGCAGAAGGCAGGCAGTGTCGCCTGCTTGGCGAGCCCGAACGTTTGCTGCCGCGCGGAGCGCACGAGGTCGCCGATCGGCGTTTCGAGGATGTTGCCGAGCAGATGCTCCGGGTCGACGAAGTGGTCACACGAGTACAGGTCGCCATTGTGCTCGAGCGCGACGCCCTCGCCGCAGGTCGGCTGCAGCACGCAGAGGCTCGAGACGCCGCGCAGGTGGGCGGCCAGCACGCCGTCGAAGAACTGGACGAACATGGTGCCGACGTCGTGGTGCAACCACTCGTCGAAGATCGCGATCAGGAAGCGTCCGTAGTCCTCAGGCTGGACGCTGCGTGAGGTCACCGTCCCGGGCCGGCCGGCCGCCGACGGCGTCTCGATCTCCACGATGGGGATGAGCTGGATGAAGCGGGCGCCGAGCTCGTCGCGGAAGTAGCGATAGACCTCGAGCGGGTGCCCGGCGTTGGCGGCGTTGATCGTGCAGAGCACGTTGAACTCCGCGCCGTGCTTCTGCAGGCGGCGGGCCGCGGCCACGACGCGGTCGAAGACGGGCCGCCCGCCGAGGTCGTGACGGTAGGCGTCGTGCAGCTCGCGAGGCCCGTCGATGCTGAGCCCGACGAGGTAGTCGTTCTCGGCGAGGAACGTGGCCCACTCGTCGTCGAGCAGGACGCCGTTCGTCTGCAGGGTGCGCTCGACGGCCATGCCGGCGGGCGCGTGTGCTGCTTCGGCCGCACGCGCCCGCCGGTAGAAGTCGAGTCCCATCAGCGTCGGCTCGCCGCCCTGCCAGGCGATGGTCACCTGCGGGACCCGTTGAGCGGCCATGGTCTGCGCGATGTACGCCTCCATCACGTCATCGCGCATGCGGAAGTCGCTGCCCGGGTAGAGCCCTTCCTTCTCGAGGAAGAAGCAGTAGTCGCAGCGCAGATTGCAGCGCGCCCCAGTGGGCTTCGCCATCACGTGGAACGCGGGGACTTCGTGGTCTGCCATCTGCCTATGGTAAGCCAGACACGCTCGTCTTCGCTGTTCCGCCCGCCGGCAGAGGCTTGTTGGAGGCCCGATCATCTTGGCTCCACGGGAATCCGTCACGGCACGAGGCCTCCTCGCCGACATGCTGCCGACAGGATGCGGCCATGGACGAGTGGCGGCCTGGCTCAACGTGCGCCGGCTGGACAGGTAGTAGGCTAACACCGCGGGCTGTTGACGCGTGTCAGAGGCGCCAATAGGCTCGAATAGCGAGGGGAGCTCGTCGGCACACGTGCTTGATGCCGCCTGGCCTCAGCTGACCGCTCTCGGCTCTGCCCGACGTGAAGCAGGAGGGTGTTCCATGAAGGGGACGCGCCGCCGTCGTCCGGCCGCGGTCACCGCGCGAGGTCCCGACCCCTCACACGCGCTCGCGCGCCAGACCGCCG
>Ga0315295_10004512_pt1 | contig 11883 bp, 11 predicted proteins | sample YL17G14_0_MG_FD_204453 | JGI IMG/M metagenome (GOLD analysis project Ga0315295, IMG submission 204453) | Sediment microbial communities from Yellowstone Lake, YNP, Wyoming, USA - YL17G14_0 | ecosystem: Environmental > Aquatic > Freshwater > Lake > Sediment | place: USA: Wyoming | collected... | reverse complement strand
CACCAGCCCGATCGACATGGACTACGTGCACATGGAGACGAACCACGTCGTCGGGCTGCAGGGGAAGTCGGGCGACCCGTCTCCGGTCACGGCCTACGGCGTGTATTCCGGGATGAAGGCGTGCGCCAAGGTCGCCTTCGGCGACGACGGCCTGGCCAACCGCACCGTCGCGGTGCAGGGCGCGGGCCACGTCGGCTACTACCTCTGCAAGCACCTCGCGGAGGAGGGGGCGCGGCTGATCGTCACCGACATCGACAAGGGGAAGGTGCAGAGGGTGGTCGCGGAGTGCGGGGCGAAGGCGGTGGCGCCCGAGGCCATCTACGCCGCCAACGCCGACATCTTCGCCCCCTGCGCCCTCGGCGCGGTGGTGAACGACGACACGCTGACGCAGTTCAAGTGCAAGGTCATCGCGGGCGGCGCGAACAACGTGCTCGCCGAGGAGCGGCACGGCGACGCGCTCGAGAAGATGGGCATCCTGTACGCGCCCGACTACGTCATCAACGCCGGCGGCCTGATCAACGTGAACGCGGAGCTGGTGGGGTGGCCGGCGGAGCGCGCGAAGGCGAAGGCCGGCGACATCTACGACACGCTGCTCCGGGTGTTCGAGATCGCCAGGCGTGAGAAGGTCCCGACCTACCGCGCCGCCGACCGCCTCGGCGAGAAGCGCATCGAGGCCGTGCGCCGGCTCAAGAAGACCTGGATCTAGGGATCGCGGGGAGCGCGGTGCGGCGACGCGGAGGGTGCGGATGAGTCCGGGCCGGCCGCTGGTCATCGGCTTGGCGGGCGGCTCGGGCTCCGGCAAGACCACCGTGGCCCGCGCCATCCTGGAGGCGATCATCCCCGAGTCGGTGCTCATCGATCAGGACGCCTACTACAAGGATCTGGCGCACCTGCCCCTCGAGGAGCGCAAGAAGGTCAACTTCGACCACCCCGACGCGTTCGACACCGAGCTGATGATCGCGCAGCTCCAGTTGCTGGCCTCCGGGCACGTGATCGAGAAGCCCACCTACGACTACCCGGCCCACACCCGCGCCGCCGCAACGATCGGGGTGGAGCCGCGCGACGTGATCCTCGTCGAGGGACTCCTCCTCTTCGCCGACGCGCGGCTGCGGCAACTCTTCGACGTCAAGGTCTACGTGGACGTCGCGGACGACGTGCGGTTCATCCGCCGCCTCCAGCGCGACGTGGTGGAGCGGGGGCGCACGATGGATTCGGTGATCCAGCAGTACCTCACCACCGTGCGGCCGATGCACCTCGAGTTCGTGGAGCCCTCGAAGCGCTACGCCGACGTGATCCTGCCGGAGGGCGGGCTGAACCGCATCGGGATCGAGATGATCATCGCCCGGATCGAGCGGGAGGCCCGGCGGCGAGTGGCGGGCGCTCCGGCCGGATGACGATGTCCGTGCCGCGGCACGGGGCCCTCGCGGCGGCGGGGCGGTTCGCCGTCCGCCCCTTTACGGGATTGCCCGGCGGCGGAAACCCCATAGTCTTCCACGAGTGAGCACTTTGACCGTACACCCCGACCTCGCCGCATCCGACCCCGTCATCGCGGACATCATCCAGCGCGAGACGGAGCGGCAGGCCCGCGGCCTCGAGCTGATCGCGTCGGAGAACTTCGCGTCGCCGGCGGTGCTCGCGGCGATGGCGACGGCGCTCAACAACAAGTACGCCGAGGGGTACCCCGGCAAGCGCTACTACGGCGGCTGCGAGATCGTGGACGAGGCGGAGGAGTTGGCCATCGTCCGCGCCAAGCGGCTCTTCGCCGCCGCGCACGCCAACGTGCAGCCGCACAGCGGCACCCAGGCCAACCTGGCGGCGTACCTGGCGGTGGTCGAACCGGGTGGCGTGATCTTGGGGATGGCGCTGCGGCACGGCGGCCACCTGACGCACGGCGCGCCGGTCTCCTCGTCGGGGCGGCTCTTCAAGGCGGTGCAGTACGGCGTCCGCGAGGAGACGGGGCTCATCGACTACGACGAGGTGCGGCGGCTCGCACTGGAGCACCGCCCAAAGCTGATCATCGCCGGCGCCAGCGCGTACCCGCGGCTCATCGACTTCGCGGCCTTCGCGGCGATCGCGCAGGAGGTGGGCGCGGTCTTCCTCGTGGACATGGCGCACATCGCCGGGCTCGTGGCGGGCGGCGTGCACCCCTCGCCGGTGCCCCACGCCGACATCGTCACCACCACGACGCACAAGACCCTGCGCGGCCCGCGGGGCGGGATGATCCTAGCCTCCGAGGCGTACGCCAAGGCGGTCGACAAGCAGGTCTTCCCGGCGAACCAGGGCGGCCCGCTGATGCACGTCATCGCCGCGAAGGCGGTGGCGCTGGGCGAGGCGCTCCAGCCGAACTTCGCCGAGTACGCGGCGCAGGTCGTGGCCAACGCGAAGGCGCTGGGCGATGGTCTGATGGAGCGGGGTTACACACTCGTGTCGGGCGGGACGGACACGCACCTGATGCTGGTGGATCTCCGCGGCAGGGGGCTCACCGGCAAGCTGGTGGAGGAGACGCTGGGCCGCGCCGGCATCACGGTGAACAAGAACACCGTGCCGGGCGACACCGCCTCGCCGTTCGTGACCAGCGGCGTGCGGATCGGCACCCCGGCGCTCACGACGCGCGGGATGAAGGAGCCCGAGATGCGTCGCATCGCTGAGCTGATAGACATCGCCGTGTTGGGCCGCGACGATCCGATGAAGCTGGAGCAAGTGAAGCGTGACGTGCTGGAGCTGGCCGAGCGGTTCCCGCTGTATGGCCTGCCGGAAGCGGCGGCGGGGAAGGCGTGAGGGCGAGGCTCCGGTGACCGACACACAGGGACCGCGGGTCCCGCGCAGCTCGACGCTGGTCATCCGGTCGTCCGTCCGGGCGCACCAGGCGTCTCGACGGGTGCGCGCGTACCGGCGGGCCGTCCTGGGCCTGCTGTTTCTGGTGCTTTCGGTCTGGGGTGCCAACACCCTGCTGGTCGGCCGGCCGATCCGCGCCGCGCTCGCGGCGGATGCCGGCGCCGCGCGACTCCAGTTGCGGGCCCGGTTCCAGTACTACCTCGACCTCACCACGCTGGTGCTCGATCTCCGGAGTCCCGACGCGACGCCCGAGAACGCCTTCGTCAGCCTGGCCTTGGCCGCCAGGGCCATGGGTGCCGCCGACCGTTCGTTCCGACGCGTCGTGTTGGCGCACGGCCGGGACGCGGTCTTCGTCCTTTCCGGAGGCGACTTCGCCAGGTTGGGCGCGGACCTCGCGGCGGGCCGCAATCCCATCGCCCTCGCCCGGTCGGTGCCCCAGAAGCTCCGTGGCGCGGCAGGGGCCTCGGGATTCGGGCCGTGGACCGGGGCATTGCCGCCCGTGCTGGGGTTGCAGGCGGCGGACGCCGCAGCGGCGGCGGGCCGCTGGGCGTCGGGAATCCAGTAGGGACCCGCGCCCGGCGGGAGCGAGGGCGGCCTGGCGCGTTTCCCGATCGCTTGACCTAAGCCTCGCCCAGACCGTAGGTTGGCCCTATGGCCGACCCGCCGCGCCGCCCGCCGGGGCACCGCCCCTCCGGGCCCACCACGCCGCACCTCGCCGACGAACTCGAGGTCTACTTCAACGAGTACGTCCGCGGCTCGCCCGTCGGCTTCGTCTCTACGCCCAAGTGGCGGCCCTCCACCGACATCTACGAGACCGACGACTTCTTCGTCGTGGTGATGGACATCGCCGGCGTCGCTCCCGACGGCTTCTCCGTGACCTTCGACGGCGGCGTCCTCACCGTCAGCGGCGAGCGCCAGGAGACGGCGAGCGGCCGGCGCGAGTACCACGCGATGGAGGTCAAGGTCGGACCCTTCGAGCGCCGCTTCCGTTTCCCGCGGCGTGTGGACCCGGCCTCGCTCCGGGCCGCGTACGAGCTTGGCTTCCTCGAGATCCGCCTCGCCAAGATCCCCGACAAGCCGAAGCCGGTCCGCGTCGAGGTGGAGTCCAAGTGAGCGGCCAGAGCGGCATCCCGCCCAAAGGGATCTGGATCCCCGACGCGGGCCCGCCCGGAACGCCGGCGTCCGCCGACTCGCCCGGCGCCCCGGCGCCAGCGGTGCCCGCGGGCAGCGCCGCACCGCGCGCGCCGCGCCGCTCCGCCGATCAGCTCCCCGCTCGCCTGCCGGTCCTCCCGCTCGCGCAGGTCGTCGTCTTCCCTCACGTCGTCGTCCCGCTCCTCGCCACCGACGAACGCGTCATCGAGGCGATCGACCGCGCCGTCGAGTCGCACAAGAGGGTCCTCCTCGGCGTGGTGAAGCTCGCCGCCGGCTCCGACCAGCCGCCGGGCATCCTCGACGACGTCCCGCGCGAGATGCTCCACGAGGTCGGCACCCTCGGCGTCGTGGTGCGCCTGCTCAAGCTGGGCGACGGGACGCTGCGGATGCTGGTGCAGGGGATCGAGCGCGTGAAGCTCGACGCCATCGCCGCCGGCCCCGACGGGCTCACGGCCGCTTTCACTCCGATCCGCGACACCGTCGGCGATCCCCTGCGGACCGAGGCGCTGCGCCGCCAGGTGACGGACAAGATGCAGCGCATCATCGAGCTGGCGCCCCAGCTCGCCGGCGAGATGCGGGAGGTACTGGAGGGCCTCACCGACCCGGGCAAGCTGGCCGATTTCTGCGCCGCGAACCTCTCGATCAACGTCGGCGTGAAGGCACAGCTGCTCGCGACGGGCGACATCACCGCCCGCCTCGAGAAGCTCACCGCGCTCCTCGACCAGGAGATCCAGGTCCTCGAGGTGGGCACCCAGATCCAGGAGAAGCTCAAGAGCCGCCTCGACGATCACCAGCGGGAGTACGTGCTGCGCGAGCAGATGCGGCTCATCCAGGAGGAGCTGGGCGAGAGCGCGGGCGGCGCGTCGGACGTCGCGGACCTCAAGAAGAAGCTCGAGGAGGCGAAGCCGCCCGAGGACGCGCTCAAGGCGGGCCAGCGCGAGCTGGACCGGCTGGGCAGGATGTCCCCGCAGTCGGCCGAGTACCAGGTCGCGCGGACCTACATCGAACTGCTGGCGGGCCTCCCGTGGAGCACCGTTTCCGAAGACCGCCTCGACGTCCGCAACGCGCGGATCATCCTCGACCGCGACCACTACGACCTGGATCGGGTCAAGGACCGCATCATCGAGTACCTCGCCGTCCGCCAGCTCAACCCCGCGGCGCGCGGCAGCATCCTGTGCTTCGTCGGCCCGCCGGGCGTCGGCAAGACGAGCCTGGGGCAGAGTATCGCCGAGGCGCTGGGCCGGAAGTTCGTGCGGATGGCGCTGGGCGGCGTGCGCGACGAGGCGGAGATCCGCGGCCACCGCCGCACCTACGTCGGCGCCCTGCCGGGCCGCATCATCCAGCTCATCCAGAAGGCCGGCACCCGCAACCCGCTCTTCATGCTGGACGAGGTGGACAAGCTCGGCGCGGACTTCCGCGGCGATCCCACCTCCGCGCTCCTCGAGGTGCTGGACCCCGCGCAGAACCACACCTTCGTGGACCACTACGTGGAGGTGCCCTTCAACCTCCGTGACGTGATGTTCATCACGACGGCGAACACCCTCTCCACGGTGCCGCCGCCGCTCATCGACCGGATGGAGGTGCTGGAGCTGCCGGGCTACACGCCAGGCGAGAAGCTCCACATCGCCAAACGCTTCCTGGTGCAGCGCCAGCTCAAGGAGACGGGCCTCGAGGGCCGGAAGATCGCCTTCAGCGACGCGGCGCTCGACCTCATCATCGGCGAGTACACGCGCGAGGCAGGGGTGCGGCAGCTGGAGCGCGAGATCCAGAACGTGCTGCGGCACGTGGCGGTGGACGTGGTGGCGGGCAAGGCCGCGCTTCGCCGCGTCACGCCCTCGTCGGTGCGCCGGTGCTCCGGTGCGCCGCGCATCCTTCCCGAGATGGCGGGCCGCACGCCGGAAGTCGGCGTCGCGACGGGTCTGGTCTGGACCCCGGTGGGTGGCGACATCGTCTTCATCGAGGCACTCAAACTCCCCGGCAGCGGCGAGATCATCCTCACCGGCCAGCTGGGTGACGTGATGAAGGAGTCGGCGCAGGCGGCGTGGAGCTTCGTCCGCGCGCGGGCCGAGTCCCTCGGCGTGCAGGCCAAGACGTTCCGGGACTTCGACGTGCACCTCCACGTGCCCGCCGGCGCGGTGCAGAAGGACGGGCCGTCGGCCGGCGTGGCGATCGCCACGGCGCTCGCCTCGCTCGTCTCGGGCCGCCCCGTCCGGCACGACCTTGCGGTCACCGGCGAGATCTCGCTGCGGGGCAACGTCTTGCCGGTGGGGGGCATCAAGGAGAAGTTGATTGCGGCGGCGCGTGCCGGGATCCGGCTGGTGATGGTCCCCGCGCGGAACGCCGCGGACGTCGAGGAGGTCCCGGAGGAGGTACGGCGGGTGCTCGAGGTGCGGCTGGTGACGCGGGTGGACGAGGTGCTGGAGGCGGCGCTGATGGCGCCGCCGGGGGCCGCGTGAGCGCGCAGCTGGAGTTCGCCGACGAGATGCTGGCGCGCATCCGCGCCCGGGCAGGGCGGTACGACGAGCGGGCGTTCTTCTTCGTGCTCGCGGCGCTCGAGTTCGAGCAGCGCCGCATGCCGGAGCGGCGCCACGTCTCGGGCCGGGAGCTCAGCCGCGCCTGCCGCGACTTCGCCCTCGAGCAGTACGGCCTCCTGTCGCGCTCGGTGCTCGAGCACTGGGGCATCCGCCGCACCGCCGACATCGGCACCATCGTGTACACGTTGATCGACGCCGGCCTCCTCGTCCGCCGCGCCGAGGACCGCCCGGAGGACTTCGAGGACGTCTTCACCTTCAGCGACGCGTTCGAGCACGGCTACCCGTGGAACGTGTGGCGGGAGGACCTGCAAGAGGTGCTGTGAACAGGCTGGGCGGTAGACCAAGGGCCGGGAGGTGGCGATATGGGCGAGATGGACTTTCCCGCGTGTCAGAAGTGCCAGAAGGGCCTGCTGATCCCACTCTCCGACTACGGGCGTGACGGGGCGCCGATCACGTACAAGGCGTGGGTCTGCACGAATCCGGACTGCGGGTTCAACCTCCGGATCGACAACGGCGAGATCTCCTTCGGCCGGGTGATCGGCCAGTCACTCAAGTAACTCCCGTGCGCGCCCGGTCCCCTGCCGTCGCGGGCCTCTTCTATCCCGGCAGGCCCGCGGAACTCCGCCGGACGGTCGACGACCTGATCGCGGCGGCCGGGGGTGCGGGCGCGCCCGCCATCGGCGCCATCGCGCCGCACGCGGGCTACGTCTACTCCGGGCTCACCGCGGCCCACGTCTACGCCCGGCTCGACGTGCCGCGGGCCTGCGTCGTACTCGCGCCCAACCACACCGGACTCGGCAGCGCCCGGTACGGGGGGAGCGTCTATGCGCAGGGGGCGCTGAGTACGCCGCTCGGCGACGTCGCTGTCGACGAGGACCTCGCGGCTGCGCTCGTCGCCGCGTGCCCGCTCCTGGAGGACGACCCGCTCGCGCACGAGCGGGAGCACGCCGTGGAGGTGCACCTGCCGTTCCTCCTCGCACGCCGCCCCGACGTCAGGGTGGTGCCCATCGTGCTGGGCTGGGGCGACTGGGAGCGCTCGCGCCAACTCGCCGAAGCGCTCGCGGCGGTGGTGAAGGGATGGCCGGAGCCCGTGCTCCTGCTGGCCTCCTCCGACATGAACCACTACGAGTCGGCTGCGGTCGGCGCGAGAAAGGACGCCCTCGCGCTGGCCGAGGTGGAGCGGATGGACGGCGAGGAGCTGCTCGCCGTCACGGCGCGCCACCACGTGACGATGTGCGGGCGCGCGCCGTGCGCGGCGGCGCTGCACGCGGCGAAGCTCCTCGGCGCGGCTCGGGCGGAGGTCGTGCACACGAGCCATTCGGGGATGGTGACCGGCGACGACCAGCAGGTGGTCGGCTACGCGGGAGTGATCGTCCGATGAGCGTCGTGCCCGTCCTGTCCACCGACGAAGCCGCCCTCTGGGACCGCATCGCCCGCGAGGATTTCGGCATCCCGTCGCGCGTTCTGATGGAGTCCGCGGGCCGCGCCGTCGCCGCCGCCCTCGCGCGGGAGTACGGCGCGCGCCTGGGCCAGAGCGTCGTCGTCGTTTGCGGGGCGGGGAACAACGGCGGCGACGGCTTTGTGGCCGCCCGCGCGCTCGCGGCGCTCGGGGTCCACGTGACCTGCGTCGCGCCGGAGGGCGAGCCCACACCCGACAACGCGGCGAACCGCGCGCTGGCCGAGATGGGGGGGTGCCGCGTCATCGGCCCCGCCGACGAGTGGGGTCCGTGCGGCGTGGCGGTGGACGCACTGCTCGGCACGGGCGCGCACGGCGCCCCGCGCGGCGCGACGGCCGATGCGGTCGAGAAGCTCATGCGCCTCGGCGTGCCAGTGGTGGCGGTGGACGGACCCACCGGCCTCGACCTCACGACCGGCGAGGTCGGCGCGCCCTGTGTCCGCGCCGATCTCACGGTGACCTTCGGCGCTTTCCGCCGCGGACACCTCCTCCAGCGCAGCCTCTGCGGCGACGTGGTGGTGATGGAGATGGGCTTCCCGCCGCCCGATCCCCGCTGGCCGGCGGTCGTGACGGACCGCTGGCTCGGCGAGGTGCTGCCGCCCTTCCGCGCGGAGATGCACAAGGGCGAGCGCGGCCGCGTGGCGATCGTGGGTGGGAGCGAGGGGATGGCCGGCGCGGCGATCTTCGCGGCGAAGGCCGCGGCGCGCTCCGGGGCCGGCCTGATCAAGATCTGCGCGTCGGAAGCCACGACGCGCGCCGCGCAGGCGCAGAGCCCCGACATCATGTGCGTCACGACGGCCCTCGGACCGGAACTCGAGGAGTCGCTCGTCGAGACGCTGAGCTGGGCCGACGCCGTCGTCGTAGGCCCCGGGCTCGGCCGCGGCGCCGCGCGCGACGCCTTCGCGCGCGCCGCACTGAAGGCGGCGAAGGGCAGCGTCCTCGTGGACGCCGACGGCCTCTACGCCTTCCGCGGCGCGGTGGACGAGTTGAAGGACCTCCTCGCCGGGCGCATCGCGCTCGTCACACCGCACCGCGGCGAGTTCGGCGTCCTCTTCCCCGACCTCCTGGAGCAGACGCGCTGGGACCCGTTCGGGGCGGCCGCGGAGGCGGCCGAACGCCTCGGCCACGCCATCCTCCTCAAGGGTGTGCCCACCGTCGTCGCCGCGCCCGGCGTGCCGCTCCTTGTCACGGCTTCGGGCAACCCGGGCCTCGCCACCGGCGGCACGGGGGACGTACTCACCGGTATGGCCGCGAGCTGGCTCGCCCGCGGCGCACCGGGCCAGACGGCCGGCGCCGCGGCGGCCCACGTGCACGGCCGCGCCGCCGAGGACATCGCGCAGCACCGCTCCGTGCGCACGCTCCGCCCGGACGACCTCCGCGGCGTCCTCTCGCCGCTATGGCGTTCCCTCCAGGAGACTGCGCTCCCGTGCGACCCGCCGCTGCTCGCGCGGCTCGTAGCGCCCTCCGTCCGGTAGTGCGGACCGCCGCGTTCATCGCCGCGCTCGCCGCTCTCGCGGGCGGTGCGGACGGCGCCCGCGCTCAGGGGGCGCCGAGCCGCCTGTGGCGCCCGGAGGAACGCGTGCTGCTTACGGACCTCTCGCGCGTCACCGCCGTGGCCGTCACGCAGACCTACGTGTTCGCCGCGACCCGCGAGGTGCTGGCGGTGTACGACCGCGGCTGGGGCAGCCTGCGCGAGACACTGGGACGCGCCGACGGGTTCCCCGGCGCGGTGGCTGCGATGGTCGCCGATCCCTCGGACGACACCGCCTGGATGGCGGGCAACGGCACGTGGGCGGCGTACCACCCCTTCGGCCGACGGATCGACACGGGCGTGCTCCCCGGCTTCGCCGACCTCGTGGTGCTCGACGCCGGCGACCCCTCGCGGGGCGCGTACTTCCGCACGTCGGCCGGCTGGTTCCTCGTCCGGAAGAACGCGGGCGGCGCCGAGTTCGCTCCGGCGGGGCCGCCTCCCGGCCGCCGCATCGCGCCGCTCACGCAGCGCGACCTTCTCGCCCAGGCGCCGGGGCTCGACGCGGTGCGCCTCGGCATCGAACGCGACGACCAGCTGCGGATGACCCCGATGACGTCGGCGGCGCTCTCGGCCGTCCGCGGCGAGGCGTACGTGGGCACCGACGGCAACGGCGTGTTCCGCGTGGACCTCGCCTCGTACCGCGCCGACCGGCTCCCGGCGGGCCTCCTCGGCACCGCGACGGGAGCGGTGGCCGTCGAGCACGACCTGGTGTGCGCCGGGGCCGATGCCCGCGCCGGCTCGACCCGCCGCGGCGTCACCTGTTTCCGCCAAGACTTCGCGAACTTCCAGTACCTCACCGGCGGCAACGTTCTCGCCGGCCTTCCGGGGACCGAGGTGCGGCGCCTCGCGCTGACGCGGCGCGCGGTGTGGGCGGCCACGAACGCCGGGGCCCTGCGCCTGCCGCGCAGCGGCGGCCCCGAGCGCCAGTTCCTCGAGCGGGACGGTCTCCCCTCGGGGGACGTGTACGCCCTGGCGCCCGCGCCCGACGGACAGTGGGTCGGCACGAGCCTCGGCCTCGCGGTCGCCCCCGACGACGGCGCCCGCGCGCCGGCCGAGCGGGTGGCGACCATCGGTCCGGGCGTGCTGGCGCTCGCCGTCACCGACGACACGTTGTGGATCGGCTCGGCCGCAGGACTCCTCGTGCTGATGCCGGGCCAGTCGGCGCCGCTAGCTGTGCAACCCGACCTGCCGTCATTCCGCGCGCCCTTCGTGGCGCTCGCCGTGAAGGGCGACACGATCCTGGCCGCGACGACCACGCGCATCGCACTGCGGACCGGGGGCGAGTGGCGGATGCTGGACCCGCCGGGCACCCCCATCGGCCGGTTCACGTCGGCCGCGGCCGACGCCCAGGGATTCTGGCTCGGGGGCGACCAGGGGCTCGCGTTCTATCAGCCCGGCACGGGAGTGTGGCGCGCGCTCACCTCCACCGGCGACCTGCCCCTGCCCGTGATGGACGTGGCGGCCGGCGCGGACTACGTATGGGTGGCCACGCCGGGGGGCCTCGTGCGCTTCCTGCGCCGGGTGCTGATGCCGTGAGCGATCCGCTCGCCACGCCGCTCGGCCCGGGCCGCGAATTCGACCGCATCCGCAAGATGGCCGAGCGGTGGCGCTCCGTGGCCAGGGGGCTGGGCGACGACTGCGCCTTCCTGGAGGCGGGTGAAACCCACCTCGCCGTCTCGATCGACCTCTCCATCGAGGATGTGCATTTCCGTCGCGCGTGGCTCAACCCGCACGAGATCGGCTACCGCGCGGCGGCGGCGGCGCTTTCGGACCTCGCGGCGGTGGCTGCGGAGCCGCTGGCGCTGCTGCTCGCGCTCGGCGCGCCCGAGGGGGAACCGGAGAGCACGCTGCACGCCGTGGCGGACGGCGTGGGCGAGGCGGTGCTCCACGCGGGGGCCGCGATCATCGGCGGCGACCTCAGCCGCGCGCCGGTGCTGGTGGTGGACTGCTGCGTGATCGGGCGGACGAGCGCGCCGGTGCGGCGGAGCGGGGCGCGGCCCGGGAACGTGCTCGTGGTGACGGGGAGCCTCGGTGGTCCCCGCGCCGCGCTCGCGGCGTGGCAGGCGGGGCGCGAGCCTTCGCCCGACGCGCGGGACCGCTTCGCCCGCCCGGAAGCGCGGCACCTGGCCGCGCGGTACCTCGCGGGTCTCGGCGCGCGGGCGATGATCGACCTCTCCGACGGCCTCGGCGGAGACCTGCACCACCTGCTGGCCGCGTCGGGCGTCGGCGCGCGACTCGCGGTGGACAAGGTCCCCCTGCACTCCGCCGCCCGGCGCGAGGCCCAGCTCGCGGGCGAGCCGGCGTGGGCGTTTGCGGTTCGGGGAGGGGAGGACTACGAGCTGCTGGCCGCGCTGCCGGCGGGGGTGACCGAGGAC
>Ga0315295_10004510_pt1 | contig 11890 bp, 13 predicted proteins | sample YL17G14_0_MG_FD_204453 | JGI IMG/M metagenome (GOLD analysis project Ga0315295, IMG submission 204453) | Sediment microbial communities from Yellowstone Lake, YNP, Wyoming, USA - YL17G14_0 | ecosystem: Environmental > Aquatic > Freshwater > Lake > Sediment | place: USA: Wyoming | collected... | reverse complement strand
CTTGTAGGAACCGATGCCCACGCCGTCCTTGGCGATCCAACCGCCCAGTGAGGCGCTGGGGAAGCTGCTCGGGTACGAGCCGAGAAGGAGCCCTTTCTCCAGGCAAGCGTCGTAGACCTGTTTGTAGGACGCCCCCGCCTCAACGACGGCGCAGAGGTTGTCCACATCGATGTCCAGGATCTTGCTCATGCCTCCCGTCATGTCCATGACGATGCCGCCGAAGATGGGCATCGAGCCGCCCAATCCCCAGGAGGAAGCTCCGCGAGGAGTGATCGGCACCCCTTCCGCGTTGGCGATCTTCACGATCTTCTGCACGTCCGCGGTGGACCTCGGCCTCACGACCACGTCCGGTACGTTCTTGAACGCGATCTGGGTCTCCTTGGGCAAGGGGGCGATATCGTGGCTGTAGAGAAGCCTTTCCATCTTGCTCGTCTTGACGTTCTCCTTCCCGATCGCTACCTCAAGCTTCCTCGCCAATGAGACCGGCGCCTCTTGCACCTTTTGCTCCGCGGCTGCCATTCGAGTTAACCTCCGTTGAACATGCACTGATAGGATTGTCTGGGGGATTGTGTATGCTCTATTTTAATCCTACCAATTCCCTCTTCATCTCCATCAGGGAAAGGCGCGACCTTCAGGAAAATGAAAAATGCCCGGAGCTTACGGCGCCTCGGGGTAGTTCGCCGCGGTCTCGATCGCGAAGGACTGCAGGCCCTTCGGATCGTTGCTCCGCGTCGTCCCCTCTCGCACGCCGGGCTCCCGTCCAAATGGACTTTGGCTCCGCCGTGGGAATCGACCTTCTTCTAGCGGGTTCCGCAGACTACCCGCCTTCGGATGGTCGGTCGTGGTTCTTAGGCCACGAATGGGACCGGACAACTACGGTATCGTCCTCAAACGACACAGGATCCTATCCGGTTTCCCCCAGATGCATTCCGCCTCCGGGCATCTATCCTATTGTCAGCCGAGGCTATAAATAACCTGCTCTCTGGCTATCTGGCTGTACGTTTGTGGGCAATACTGCACGATGGCGGTCCGATGATGAACGACGGCTTAGAACTGAACGTGATTCATAAGTGCCCGGATACACTTAGGCGGTGGGGCGCGTCTCAGCGACCTTCGCTCGTGCCATTCCACAAAATGGCACCGTCGGCTCCGGCGGCTGGCTGTCCATTTCCCCGCGGGTCTCACATGGTCCCTTCTTAGGGAACCGCCCAAGGGGATCCGCTTGGCCTTCGCGTTTTCACCGCGTCAGGTGCGGAACGCCGCCGTGAAAGCGGCGCATGGACTTCAAGGGCTCCGGCGCGCTCACTGGCGGCCGTCACCTTCTTGATCGCCCCGGCGCTATGCGCTCCGGGCAAGAGGTAATAGTTGTCTGAAACCCTATTTATACGTTCCCACCTGATGGTCTGGCTGCCCCCCCCCAGTTGGTTCCAGGAGCCTGAGCCTTCTCCCCTCCCTACGTCCCCGAAGTCAAATGAAACTTGACGCGACAATAGGGAAATGTAAAAGGCGCCCGGGGTTTACGGCGCCTCAGGGTACTTCATCAAACCCCACTGGACCGACGCTTCTGCAGTGGCGTGCGATCACCGTCAGGGTGACGATCCATCTCTTGCGCCGCGGTGTCCCATCCCGAAGGATAAGCACGCGCTGCGGTCCGAGTTCGCCCCCGCGTGTCGAAGTCGCGGCCAACGACCGCCGAGGTGAACCGAGGTTTCTAGGCCTCGAATGAATCCAGATTCCGCGGGTATCGTCCTCAGACAATACAGGCACTCATCTGGCTTCCCCAGTTGCATTCCGCCCCCGGGCAAGAGTACTGATTGGTCATCCTCGTTATTAAAAGGTGGGCTTTGCCCTCTACGCCGCGAGAAAGCACCATCTGAAAATCGATGCTTCGGGGCATCTTTGGACGAGCTAACGTCCACTTGTGTTCAGTAGGGCTACCCGCACCATCTTTCGCAGGAAGATCGCTCGCAGTTCGGTGTGATCAGCGCCCTTTGTATAGTACCAACGGGGTCCAAGGCGCCCATATCATCGAGAAGACGAGTCTTGGGCATCCCGGTCGAGGTGACCACTCGCAAGAAGGATTCATACGTACCAAATATACTCATGTTACAGAAGTGACAGTTGCCAGGTCAGCAGGAAGGATTGATGGATTTGAAGATCGGAGTCTGCGGCATCGCCTGCGAAAGGTGTCCCCGTATGATGACGAACGCTTGCCCCAGCGGCAAGGAGGGCTGCGTGCCTAAGGAGAACGAGTTCTGCGCCATCGCCACCTGCGCCTACGAGAAGAAGGTCAAGTTGTGCTTCGAATGCGAGGCGTTCCCCTGCGAGAGGACGAGATCGGGACCGATCTCCTTCGAATACTGTCGGTACATCTCTGGAAAAGGGGAATGAGCTCAGGGATGAGGTCCGATATCTAGGCTCACTTCCGCATCGCCTGCTGCTTCTCCCTGGTAGTGCGGATCTTCTCGTTGATGCGCTCGATGTGTTCCTCGTTCCTGGCCCTGATCCTTTCCAGCTGCGCCTTGTCGATCTCTCCCCGCTTGAATTTGTGCTCCGCTTGGTCGATGTCCGAACGGTACTCCCCCTTGACCGCGTTCAGCTCTTTGATCTTGTGCTCAAGCCTCTCCACACTGGAACCGAACATGCGTCACCTTCGCTAGGCTCTCCTGAGAAGCATATGCGTGGGGGGAATTGATAATCTTAGCGACCGTCCGGGTCTCCGCGTATCTCGTCGGCGGTCTGCATTCTCCCATATAATCGTCGGATCTCCTTCTGGGTCTCGCTGGCGACCAGATGCAGATGCGATTGGCAATCGCAGTCCGAGCTTCCGAATCCTTCGACGACGACCTGGGACCCTGGCAATCTCGATATCTGCTCGTTCAGCTGGCACTCCTCCTTTCTGATCGAAGGGACCACGAACGCACCGACGATATCTCCTTTGGAAGCGAGATGATCGATGTGCCAGTGGACCTCCTTCCGGGGTGAGAGATGCCGCCTTAACCGTCCTTCCAGCCCACCCATCGCCGAGCCCACATAGGCGTAGGTACCTCGGGGAAAATGGTGTTCGCCCAACGACCCAACCCTGATGCTCTGGCCTCGCCTCAGGTGGACCAGCAGCACATAGGCGCCCCCGGAACGGCTCATCTCACCTGCCGCCCTGGTCCTTGTCCATCACCTTCAGGAGACGCTTGGCCACGGGCGTCGCCCGATAGATAATCCAGTTGCCGTCCTGCTCTCCCTCTATTAGGCCGGCGTCCTTGAGCACGCTCAGATGGTAGGAGAGCTTGGAGTCCGGTGCCTGGCAGAGCTCCTTGATCAGGCATACGCAAAGCGGCTTGCTCTTCAATATGTGCATCACCTTGAGCCGGAGCGGGTCGCCCAGGGCCTGCATCCGCTGGCTCCAATCGTCCATATCGTCCTCCGAAGGCAAGGAGCTCTTCACCTTCTCCAGCCCCCCGGTGCGTTCCAGTTCTTGACGCAGCGCCAATGGCACCTCATGGATGATATGGGTCGGTGATTCCTTGCTCGTCCTGCGCTCCTTTGACCTCAAGTCCTCTCTCCTTCGTGCGTTGATCTAGGTTCGCCTTTCGCCGCTCAATCTGGAAATCATCTGCACCACCCTCTCGCCCAAGGCCCGCGCATCCTTCAGCGCCTTCTCCTCCTTGGCGGCCGCGCCTTTGTCCCGGGAGTAGCTCTGGGCGAACGCCCTCGGGGGCAGGATGATGCCCTGGAGGGTCATGAAGTCCAGCAGGTAGGCGGCGGAGAACTCGTGCCCCGCCCTGCCGCCCACGGCGATGACCCCGCCCACCTTGTTCTCCAGCTTCCGACCGGTCTTGGTCAGGAAGTAGGTGCGGTCGATCAGCGCCTTGGTCTGGGCGGTGATCATGCCGAAGTAGATGGGCGAACCGATGATGATGCCGTCCGCCGCTGCCAGCTTGGGATATAAGCCTTGCATATCATCGTCGATGGTGCACAGGCCGCCCTTGCCGCACTCCGGGCAGGCGTTGCAGCCCTTGATGTCCTTGCCCGCCAGCCCTATGAACTCGATCTCCGCCCCCGCTTGCTTCGCTCCCTCGAGGGCTTCGCTGACCAGGATGTCCGTGTTGCCATTGACCCTGGGACTTCCAGATATGCCTAGCACTCGCATGATCGTCACCGACGACAACATCCCGCTGCGTCGGCATAAAACTTCTTCATGGACCTGGCATCTTCATTGAACGGCCAAGGTGTCGTTCGAAGCGACCTGTGCCTTGGTGAGGATGCGGATCATGGTGCTGCCGCCCAGCCTGGAGGGTGAGATACGCGTTATATCTTTGAGCTTGCGTCCGTAGATGTCCACGCCCTCCAGCATCTCCCGGCTCTGCTCGTAGGGCACCTTGACCCTCAGGCCGTCCAGATGCAATACGATAGGCGCTGGCCTCAAGCTCTGCTTGACTGGCTCCAGCTCCTCCAGGCGCTGCTTGATCTCGGCCGGATGCACGAATAGCGGGTCTTCGTCCACTTCCTGCTTGCGGGCGGCGATGATGCCCTGCACCGCCGCGGCCGTCTCCTCCAGCTTGGCGATCTCCTCCCCCCGGCGCATGCGCTCCACTTTCCTGCCTATCCCGCACACCAGCGCCTCGCAGTTCGGCAGGGACGATATCTCGGGACCGCAGGCCACCGCCACAGGTATATCGATATCCTGGAAGAGGCGGATCTTCTCCTTCACGATGCAATCCGCGAAATTGCCTAGAATGAAGACGGCCGCATCGTACTCCTCGATGAACGCCTTCTCGTCCGCCGTGATCTGCGCCGTCCCTCGGCCTTTTCCTCTGGCCAAACCCATTACCACCGTGATCGCTCCGAAGCGACGGAGATGCTCGGCGATGTCGCACACCGGATGGGGCATGTGATGCCTTCCCAGGGTGGGAGCGACCACCGCTATCTCCGTTCCGGCCAATGGCACTTCCACCAGCTTGGCCCCCAGCTCTATGGACTTGAGCTCGATGGTGGGCCGGTCTTCTTCGGGAATGGCCATGGTGACCGTGATCATGACCTGGGTCTGGGTCTTCTGGATGACGAAGCCGCCCAGGTCCTCGATGAGCTCGTACAGCTCGCTGATGCGATATACACCGCCATCGAACATCAGCACTTCATACGTCCTCCACCACCTCCTGCTCCTCGGGCGCGGTCTCCATCTCCCGGTGCACCTTCTCGGCCAAGGATATGTACTCTGGCTGCATGACGTGCTCCGTCGCCGCCACCGTCATTACGCTCTCGGAAAGGATGTTGTGGCGCACCTTGAAACCCTCCGGCAGCAGGCGCCAGACCGCGTCCAGCACCTCCTTCTTGAGCTCCTGCCCCGGGTCCAGCTCCAGGTCCTCCAGCTCCTCCTGCTTGATGCCGTGCACCAGCACCTCCAGGCGGGTGATCTGCTCGATGCGCTCCCGGCCGAAGCGCTTCCATAGGAGAGCGAGTAGCGCCGGAGCGTAGCTCTCGTCCCCGATCATCATGTAGGTGTCCCTTTGCCGCTGTTCGACCGTGCTGATGTCGGATACCTTCACCGCGGTCCTGGCTCGGCGAGTGCGGATGGAGACCAGGAACAGAGGCACCTCGGGCTTCACTACCAAACGAGCTACCTCCACTCGATTGGTCAAGCCCAGGTCTACGAGTATGCGCTCGAACAGCTCGGCGTATACCTCGTTCCCGAACTCCTCCGTCCCTTCCACCCTGATGTTCATCTGTGCCCCTCTAGGAATCCGGAGGCCAAAAGGGCCGCGCCTGCCGAACCGATGTACTGGGCGTTCGGAGGCACGATGGGCTTCTGGCCGATCACCGAGCCGATGGCGGTGACCATGCCGCTGATGAGCGCCGTACCTCCCACTTGGATCACCGGTTGGCGGACATCGATCTCCTGCAGCTGCTGCTCGTAGATCTGCTCGGCCACGCTGTGGCAGGCCGCGGCCGCCACGTCCGCCGTGGTATGCCCGGCGGCCAAGGAGGTCACCAGGTCCTGGATGCCGAAGATGGAGCAGTAGGAGTTCATCTGCACCTTCCTCCAGTCGCCTTGATCGGCCAACTTCCCCAGCTCGGTGATCTCCACCTGAAGGCGCTTGGCGGTGAGCTCCAAGAAACGGCCTGAAGCACCGGCGCATATTCCGCCCATGGTGAAGTTGTCCGGGATGCCATCGCGCACGGTGATGGCTTTGTTATCCATTCCTCCGATGTCGATGATGGTCGCTTCGCCTTTCTGCCGGTCAGCGAGCCAGACCGCGCCCTTGGAGTTGACCGTCAGCTCTTCTTGCACCAGCTGGCAGTTCATCTTCTTCCCGATGATGTATCGGCCATAGCCTGTGACGCCGATGGCCTCCAGCTCGTTGCGCTTCACCCCCGCCTCCGCCAGGGCCTTCTCCAATGCCACGTCGGCGGAGAGGAGCACCTCTCCGGTGGGATGCCAGAACTTGCCGATGATCTGGTTGTCCCGCATGATCATGGCCTTGGTGGTGGACGAGCCGGAATCGATGCCGGCGGTCAGACCGACCTGCCTTTCCCGGGCCAGTAGCTCCTTCCTCTCCACGATGGTCACCAGCGCCTCCATGCGGGTGAGTAGCTGTCCGGACTTGGTGCGCTCCGTGAATGAGTATGTGACGACCGGCATCCGGGAGCGTTCCTGCACGAAGCGTCTCAGTTCGTTCCTCACCAGCGCCGCCTCGGCGCAGCGGAAGCAAGAGGCGATGAAAACGGCATCGGCATCGTAGCGGCCCTCGGTGACGGCCAACGCCCGCGCGATCATGAGCTTGAGCTGCGCGCTGGTGGGCGTGAACCCGAACTCCTCCACCGCCCGGTCGATGTCCTTGACGTCCACGTCGGGGAACACCATCTTCGCTCCGACCGTGGTGGCGGCGCGCTCGATCTCCGGTTGCACGCCGCTATACTCCGTGCCGCAGGAGAGCTGGGCGATCTTGATCATTTCAGGCCCTCCAGGAATTGTTTGATCTTGCTGACCATGACCTTAGCCTCGCTTTCGTTGGTGGGGTACTGGACCACCAGCACGGGGATCTTGCGCTTCTTGACCAGGAAGCGGACCATCTCGTCCGTGCGGTGGCAGCCCACGCAGCCGAATTCGAACGGTGCCTCCTCCATGATGATGGCCGCCTCCGCCTGGTCGATGAGCGGCCCCCAGATCGCCAATCTGCCTCGAATTCCAGAGGGCACTTCGATGCCGGCGTACTTCAGCCCCTTCTTGACGTCCTCGGGCGTGACGTTCAGGGGGGGCGATTCGATCTCCGGGTTGGCGACCTTGTCGCCGATCGCGCCCATGAGGCTGAGCGGTTCGTGGCCATATCTTTCCACCAGGTCGAACAGGATCAGGCTATTGGGCGGCACGATGAAGACCTTCATTTCGACTCCTCCACTATCTTCTTGAGCTTGTTCACAGGCAACTTCTGCTTACGGGGCATCTCGCACACTACCTCGCCCTTCCTGGCCGAGGCGACGCCCTTCTCGATCAGCGAAAGGCATTCCCATTCCTTCTCCAGCTGGGTGAAGCCGGGTCGGGAGCCATGATGCGCGCGGCAGCGCCGGGCATCGCCCATGGGGAATCCCCGGACCTTGGTGAAGATGCGGTCCGGGTCCAGCTTGCGTACGGCATTAACAGCCTCCGCCACCGCCTGCTTGCTCCCTTCCACCATAGCTCCATAGCATGTCTCCTTCACCGTGATCTCCCCTCCCAGGGAATGGATGAGCCTGGTGATCTGGTCTGGAGTGACCGAGGAGGAGGGCGCTATGACGATCATCCTGGTCTCATTCGATCTTACCACGCTTTTCCCCCTTGCCAGTGTTCTTCTTCCTGGTCACCGGCTCTTTGACGCCGTTGATCTTTTTCTTCTTCGCCGGCGGCGGCTCGACGGTCTCTCGGACGTAGATGATGTCACCCTCTTGGATCTCCTTCATCAGCGTCTCTAGACTGGAAACCACGCTGCCGACGAGGTTGGTGCCGTAGCGCTCCTCGCCCGTCGGTCCGAACTCGTCCGAGGTGTCCAGGCGGATGCCGATGAGACCTCGGATGGGTCGGGACATGTTCGTCACCCCTATGTCCCCGCGCAAGGCCTCTTCCCCGAACTCGTTCTCCGGGATGAGAGAGGCGCCCTCCCGCGCATCCCCTTCGAAAGTGATGAGCGGCATCTCTGGGTAAGTGAAATGCACCTTCATGGTGCCTATAGGCTTGTGGCCAAGCCCGGTCATCTTGCGGAAGTAGCGATGCGTCTGGGGGGCCTTCTCCGGAAGCAGGCGGATCAGGTTGATCTTCTCTGGCCGTACGCCGAGAGTCTCGATCTCCGCTTCATGTACAGCCTCCATGGTCAGCTCCGGCTCCTGTTCCACTATGACCGCGTCGTCGCCTGTGTCCCCGGCCCTTCTCTGCCTGAGCCCACGCGCTTCAAGTGCCTTCTGTCCTTCCTGCTGAGAAAGCCCGATGACCATGATACGCTTCGGCTCGGAAAGGAGGGTGACTCTGGACCCGGCGGATGCGAGCCGGATCAGCTCTGCTCCCCGGGTCACCCGGCCCACGATGTTATGAGCGTTCGAGACCTGCCTCCGTTCCAGGTAGAAGTAGACGCGCCCCGCGCCACCGCCTTCGTGCCTGACCGTGACGGTCCCAGACTCTCTTGTCCCGGTCGTCTCTTTTATCAAGACCACATCCATTCCCGTGGAGCAGGCGGCGAAGGTGCGCGTCTTGTCCGTCACGGGCAATACCCCATGCTCAGCAACGACCAGGAAGTGCTCGCAGCTCACCGGAGCGCTCCTCTCCAAAGCCACGCTTACATAGGACTCGACGGCCATGCCTTCCTCGAGCGGAGCGCTGAGATCATCCGTAACGAAGGCTTTTCGTTCCGCCAGTTCTTCGACCAGGGGCTTGATGCCCAAGAGCCTCTCGCCTTCTTGGAGCTGCCCTAGCACATGACGACCGGTGGTGATCTTGCCTATGACGGCGCCAGATGTCCCGTATTGTCCTTCATGGGAGTTCTTGGCCACCATGAGATAGGTGGTCTTGGCGTCGAAACCACCGGTGGCCAGGAAGCAGTCGAACTTCTTGTATTGATAGCGATCGCGACTGACCTCTATTTCCGTGGGAAAGGAACCGACCGCCAGCACCTTCGATGTCTGCCAGCGGATGGATTTGTTGGCTATCTGAAGGAATAGCTCCTTGAACAAGGTGGCGTAGCTGGAGTCGTTGAGGCGAAGACCGATCGGCCCCCGGGAGGTGAGGAGCTCGAAATCGCTCGTCTCCTTTTTGATGAGGTCGGAGGAGCGCGCCAATGCGATTATGGAACCTTTCTCGTAAGGCTGGTCCTTGAGGACGTCTCGCAGCAAGGACCCGGCGGTCACCTCCACTGGCTTGCCGTTGAGAAAGATGTTCATTTGGTCAGTCTGGATGATATCCTATGCGCTTTAAAGCCTTTTTCCTGTTGGTTCGGCGGAATGGGTGGGTGCCAGTTCCGTCTTCAGCAACGATTCGAACATCTGCCGCCGGAGGGATTATTATATGCGCGATAGCGTTTGACGTTCTCGATGAACAAGGACGCCATTCTGGACGCGGTCCGAATGAAGGTGACCTCCCTTCCAGGGGTTATCACCTTTCAGTATCTGGAGGGCGAGTTCAAGGACAAGATCATCTCCCTTGAGAAGGAGGCGGAGAGCAATGGCGCCTGCGGTGGCCTCATGCCCTTTACCAATAGCGGTGTCTGGGAGACATTCAAGCGCCAGGTGCAGTTCGTCATCGTGGCGGAGTCCTCCTCCGTCCTTTTAGGGTTGAGCGAAGGGCTGGTCTACATCACCGACCAGAAGGGACAGATCGTCGGTGAATGGCTGAGCGCCGCTAGGCAGGAAGAGCTCAAGGGCAAGGAGGGCGTCTGCTTCCTGAGCGAGGATTTCGTCCTCTACCCGGACGTGAAGATCGTGGGAGAGCCGTTCTTCGTGCTGCCGCGAGTCGATTTCCCTTACCTCGAGGACTTCCCGGGCGTGGCCAACGTCACCTCGGGGAGCATCTCCACCATTGCGGACGATTTCATCCGCTTCCGCCTGGGTTACAGAGAGACCAAGCACTGGACGCATCTCATCGGGTTCGATATCATGGAGTGAAGGCTGGTCCGCGGAAAGCGCCTAATCCACCAACGCCTTGCTAGAAAAGACCGGCGATCTGGCGGTCAGGCCCTCTTCAGTATTCAGGGTTCGCTCCGGCAGGTTCTTCTTCACTTTGGAAACGATCTCATCCAGCTTGGTCTGCGGACAAGTCACCCCTCGGATCACTCCATTGACGATGTCCACGATGGTCCCCTTGGTGGCTATGCCCTCCTCTTTGGGCATGACCAGACGGGTCCTCACGCCGATGCGGGCGAAGTCCTCGAAGTCCACCGGCGCCTGGCAGACGACGATGGCCGGGACGTCCACGTTCCGCAATATCAGCCGAGCTTTGTAGATGATGTGATTCCTTACGTTGCCTAGGTGGATTATGGCCAGTTTGAACTGCTCCATGCGCCGGATCTCGATCTCGTCCAGGCCGAATATCGAACCGGTGGAGACGTCAGGCGCATCATGCGGCACCCCCGACCCAGCGTTGACCACTATCACAGAGGTATCGATGCCCTCTTCCCTCAGCTCGTAGGTGATCTCGCACACGGGCTTGGTGATGTGCCTCTTGCCCGGACCCATGGCGATGGCCACCACGTCCCGGCCGCTCTCGGAGATGGTGGCTCTCTGAGCCATACCCCCGCCCACTCCCAGGCCCTTCGATTCGCGGCATTCCACGAACTTCGTGTGGCGACCGATGTTCTCCTTCACGCTTCGACCTCGCTCTTCATCATCTCTTCCTGCTCTTCCGCGGTCATGTTGGCCACGATCGCCTTGGGATCGCCGATGGCCACGACCTTCCCGCCCTTCATTATGGCAGCCCGGTCGCAGCAATTCAGGACGAAGTCCATGTCGTGGGAGACGATGATGAACGTCTCGCCCAGCTCCTTGCGGGCGGTGAGAACGGACTTGGCCACGTTGATTTTGGTGATGGGGTCCATGGTGCCCGTCGGCTCATCCAGGATCACGATGCGCGGCTCCCGGATGAGCACCTGGGCCATGGCGATCCTCTGTTTCTCGCCCACGCTTAGCACTTCCGGCAGAGAGTACAAGATGCGCTCTATGTCCTTCTGCTCGAAGCCCACGCCGCTTAGCACCTGGATGGCCTTCATCTTGGCGAACTCCGCGGGCAGCTTGATGCCGATGCAGACGCTCAGGTTCTGCAGGATGTTATTGAATGGATACAAGGAGTACTCCTGGTGGAGCATCCCCATGTAGGGCGTGGCTCGACCGCGACCGAACTCCCCCATCTCGTACATATCGACCCAATCATCGCCCACCCGCACCAACACCTTACCGGACGTTCCAACGGTGATGCCCGCAATCATGCGGGAGAGCGTGGTCTTGCCCGCCCCGCTCAGGCCGACCAGACCGAATATCTCCTTTTCGTTGATGTCAAATGTGACGCCATCCACGGCCTTGACCACCCCGCGGACGATGGAGTAATAGAACTTGCGCGCATCCTCCACCTTGACTATCGGTCCGCCGACCGGCACCGGCTCTGGGTCCTTGGGGGCGAAGCCCACCATGAACTCCTTGGTCACGTCCACCGGTTCTCCGATCTTCATCATCTCGCCCGCCTCTAGCCAGATGGCCTTGTTGGACAAGCGGTTGATGGCCTTGGGCCAGTGGGATGAGACCACCATGGCTAGATGGCATTTCTTGCCCGTCTCCACCAGGGTGCGGTGCACGATCTCCGCCGTCTGGGGGTCCAAAGTCCCCGTCGGTTCATCCGCCAGGAACAGGAGCGGGTCTCGCGCAAGTTGCCGGGCGAGAACACATC
>Ga0315295_10004507_pt1 | contig 11892 bp, 9 predicted proteins | sample YL17G14_0_MG_FD_204453 | JGI IMG/M metagenome (GOLD analysis project Ga0315295, IMG submission 204453) | Sediment microbial communities from Yellowstone Lake, YNP, Wyoming, USA - YL17G14_0 | ecosystem: Environmental > Aquatic > Freshwater > Lake > Sediment | place: USA: Wyoming | collected... | reverse complement strand
TGAGCCTGCATACCGAGAACCTGCTCCAGAATCACTACATGGAAGCCGGGCTTTGGGCTCCCCGGACCAAGCCGGAGGCCTGTCACTGGGGCTGGGAGTCGCCGACCTGCCAGGTGCGCGGGCACTTTCTCGGCCACTGGCTCTCCGCGGCGGCCCGCATCTATGCCAACACTGGAGACACGGAGGTCAGGAGCAAGGCCGACCGGATCGTTTCTGAGCTGGCACGTTGCCAGGAGGAGAACGGTGGGGAGTGGGCCGGCTCGATTCCAGAGAAATACCTGGACTGGGTCGTTCGGGGGAAGCCCGTCTGGGCTCCCCACTACACGCTGCACAAGACATTGATGGGGCTCTGTGATATGGCTATCTATGCCGGCAACGAGCAGGCGCTGGACATACTGGTCAAATGGGCCAGATGGTTCTATCGCCGGACAGAGCAGTTCTCTCGCGAGCAGATGGATAACATCCTCGACGTTGAGACAGGGGGGATGTTGGAGGTGTGGGCCAATCTGTACGCCCTCACGGGGAAGGAGGAGCATCTCGAGCTGATGAAGCGGTACGACCGGCCGCGCCTCTTCGAGCCTCTGCTGGCCGGCGAGGACGTCCTGACCAACATGCACGCCAACACCACGATCCCCGAAATTCACGGGGCGGCCCGCGCCTGGGAGGTCACGGGCGAGGAACGCTGGCGGCGCATTGTCGAAGCCTACTGGCGGTCGGCCGTCACTGAACGCGGCGCCTACTGCACCGGCGGCCAGACGTGCGGTGAAGTCTGGACACCACCCGGCGAGTTCTCTGCTCGCCTGGGCGATAAGAACCAGGAGCACTGTGCGGTCTACAATATGATGCGCCTGGCAGAGCACCTGCTGCGCTGGACCGGCGATGTGTCGTATGCGGACTACTGGGAGCGCAACCTGTACAATGGCATCCTGGCCCAGCAGAATCCGGATACAGGGATGGTTGCCTACTTCCTGCCTCTGCGGGCGGGGTCGGTCAAGAAATGGGGCACACCGACGGAGGACTTTTGGTGCTGCCACGGCACGCTTGTGCAAGCCCACACGATGTATGCCAACCACATTTACTGTGATGATAGCAACGGGCTGGTGGTCTGGCAGTACATCCCCAGTGAGCTTGCCTGGAAATGGAACGGTGTGACGGTAAAAGCAACGCTCACACACGATGGACAGCCAACATCGCCTCGACGGCCGACCAGCACAGCCCACGAGTTGAGCATCGAGTGTGATCAGTCCTGTGAATTTACGTTGAGACTTCGCATGCCGTGGTGGCTGAGAGATCAACCTGACATCACAGTCAATGGTGAACGTCAGGATATCGCTGTGCGGCCATCCAGCTTCGTCGCCCTGCGCCGGACCTGGAAGCGTGACGTCGTGCACCTCAAGTTGCCGAAAGGGCTCTCGGCCTGCCCGTTGCCCGACGCGCCAGAGATGGTTGCTTTCATGGATGGCCCTGTCGTGCTCGCCGGCCTATGTGATGAGGAAAGGAGCCTGCATGGGGATCAGGACCACCCAGAGGCGATCCTGGTTCCGGACAACGAACGCGAGTGGAGCGAGTGGCTCCCCGGCTATCGCACCAGGAATCAGCCGCAGAACCTGCGATTCATCCCCTTGTACGAGGTCCGTGATGAGCACTATGCCGTTTATTTCCCGATCCAAGAGACGCGTTGAGAGAGCGCTGAAAAACCTGACGGTGGTGTAAGGAGAACGATGGCGATACATGATTCTACTTCGGGCTTCGAGGCCGAGATGCGCATTTCTCCCAGGCTGGTGTTGGCCGCGTTGTTGGCAGTGGGGGGCCTGCTCTTCTTGGGCACGGAGCTGCTGTCCTATCCGTGGCAGACGGTAGATCGCATCATATCGCTGCTCTTGTTCCTGTCCGTCTTGTCAGGCACCGGCTGGTTGCTCGTCGGTTGGAAGCCATTGGTGGGGCGATGGTTTACTATTCTGGCGTTGGCCGTTGCCGTTCATCTGATGGGCTTCTGGCTGCGTATCCCTGCATCGCTCGCCCTGGCAGTGATTCCTACCGCTTTGGCTATGCCCCTGGTCAGCGTTGCCGCAGCAGCCGTCACTGCGGTGGGGGAGTCTCTGCTCGTCGTGGCTCTGGCGCGCTATCCGGCCGCAGGATTTGATTCGTCTAGCGCCATCGTTGCTGTACTGGTCATCTGGACCGTATTCGGTGCCATGGTTACTATGCATCATGCGGTGCACCAGCGCAGTGTTTGGCTGGACGAATACTTTGAGCGCGGGCAGCGGTTTCTGGAGGAAGCCCGCGATCACAGAGCCGAATCGGAACGGGCACTAGATGATCTGGCGCACGCCAACCGGCAGCTCGCGCTGATGAATGAACGAGTCACCGCGTTGCGGCTGATCGCCGAGGAAGCCCAAAAGGCCAAGACGAGGTTTGTGGCCAGGGTCAGCCACGAGTTCCGGACTCCCTTGAACATGATCATTGGCCTGATTGACCTGATGGTGGAAAGCCCCGAGATGTACGACGTGACGCCCTCACCCAGGATGCGCGAGGACCTCAGGACCGTACACCGCAACTGCGAGCATCTGGCCGACATGGTGAACGATGTCCTGGATCTCACCCGGATCGAAGCGGATCGCTTGATGCTCCACAGAGAACGAGTGGATATAGGGCAGGTCATTGGCAGTGCCGTAGAGGCAGTGCGTCCACTGCTGGAAAGGAAACGACTGGCTCTGCACATCTCGCTCCCGGATGATCTGCCCCAGGTTTACTGCGACCGCACACGCATTGAGCAGGTGGTGCTCAACCTGATGAGCAATGCAGCCCGGTATACTGAAGAGGGTGGAATCACCGTAGGGGTTGCGCGACAGGACCAGCACGTCCGCGTAAGCGTCGCGGATACGGGACCAGGCATTCCGCCGAAGGATGTCGAGAGGATCTTTGAGCCTTTCTGCCAGGGTACGAGGGAGCTGTGGCGCGATAAGGGAGGCAGCGGGCTCGGTTTGAGCATCAGCAAGGAGTTTGTCGAACTTCACGGCGGCCAGATGTGGGTGGAAAGCGGACTGGGTGTTGGCAGCACGTTCACTTTCGAACTGCCAATATCCTCACCCATCGCGCCTGTTGTCAGCCCAGGATACCAGATACGGGAGGACTGGATTTGGCACGAGCGCCAGTCCAGGCCCAGTTTCCCTGACTCTCACTACAACCCACGCCTGATTGTCTGTGATGAGACAGGCGACCTCTATACCATGCTCTCACACTGTTCCGCCGGGGTCGAGTTTGTGGACACCCGGGATCTCGGCCAGGCCGTCAAGGCCTCGCAGCAAAGCCCGGCTCACGCGATTATGCTCAACATGATGGCTTTCGATGCCGCCTGGTCACTGATTGAGGCAATCGGGCAAGAGGCACCGGGGACGCCCATTATGGGTTGCTCCGTATCTTACAGCCTTGAGCGGGCCAGAGCCCTGGGCGCATTGGGCCACCTGGTGAAGCCCGTGACGCGGGCTGACCTGAAGCAGGCCATTCAAGCGACAGGCAGCCCCGTGAGACGAGTCCTGGTTGTGGACGATGACCCCGATGCACTGCGACTCTTCAGCCGCATGCTGCACGTCTGCGATAGCACGTTGGAGGTGGTGACTGCTTCCAGCGGCGAAGAGGCGCTGCATCAACTGCGTCATACCCCGCCTGATCTCATGTTGCTCGACATCGTGATGCCCGGTGTGGATGGCTGGCAGGTGTTACAGTTGATGACCCAGGACAGGGAGATGCGGCAAGTCCCCACCTTTTTCGTGTCGGCTCAAGATCTTGCAGATCAGCCACCACTAAGCAGGTTCTTGCTGGTTACGATGGACGAGGGATTATCACTCAGCAGGCTTCTTCGTTGTTCACTGGAGGTATCAAAGTTGCTGCTGCAGCCTGAGCGAGCACCTGATCCAGCGTCTGGATGAACTCGCGAGGCCGCACGGGCTTGGGGAGGTAACGTGCAGCGCCGAGAGACAGCGCCAGGTCCTCTTCTCGGAGGACCGAACAAACGACGACAGGAATTGGCCGGGTCGCGAGGTCTTCGTGGAGGCGCATGAGCAGCCGCCATCCATCAATGTCGGGTAGCATGACGTCCAGCACGATGGCATCGGGCGTGGTGGCTTCAATGGTCTCCAGCAGACCTTGTCCGTGGGCGGTGTGAACGATGTGATATCTCGTTCCCAGCGCAGAACTCTGATAAAAGCGGACCATATCCTCGTTGTCATCTACGACCAGTACAGTGACTTTGCCCACAGAAGGCGCTTCAATCCACACGAAAGCCTGGGCGCCGTCAATGCAAATCTCGATGGATACATCTTCTGATACGGGAATATCATGGATGAGATCCGTCTCGCTGAGTTCGCTTCCCGTGGCGAGCGTGCCCGTTAAAGTGATCCTGGCGTTCCCGTCCTCGAGTCTGGCGTAGATGGCAATCCGTCCGTTTGACGTGTAGCGGGCCAATCGCTTCAGGGCCGAAATCAGGATCTGGTGTAGCACGACCGGGTGAACTGCTGCGACCAGGCCGGACTGCACAGACTTTACCTCGACGCAGACACCGAGCCCTGAGGTCAGGGCGTTCACACACTCCAGGGCGCTACTGATCACGCTTCCCACATCCGATACGGCATCAGGAGCCTTCGCCCGCAGGGATGCCAGTTCGCGCTGCACCTGAGAGCGCCAATCTGAGGCCTGAACATCCGGTACTCCCTCTTCCTTCTCCTTGGGCTCACCCCTACTCACCGGCCCTGGCGCCTGGCACCGCTCCCAAAGCACTCCGGCCAGCACGTGCACGGCTTCACGCTGTGCGCGCTGGACACTGCTCCGGCTCAGGTGCAAGCGATCGGTGGTCTCGTCCTGGGTGAGTTTCAGCACATAGCGATTGTGTAGCACCTCGTAGACGCGCCTGATGTGGGCAGCGGGTGGCGCATTGGGTGAGGGTTCGAGGCTTTCAATGACGTGGATGATGGCGGTTTGAAAGGCAAGCACGCCCTCTCGAGGGTTGCAGCCTATCAGCGCACAGAGCGCCTCGGAGGGCTGATAGTCAGGATCATACAGGTGGGTGAGGGCTTCTAGGAGTTCCTGCTCCAATTCTTCACAAGTGACCATTCCCGTCATGGTGCAAAGTTGAATCAATTCTGGTGTAGACTCCATCCGCATCATGTGGTACTATAATCTTGCCTGGCCTTGCACAGGTGTGTGGTGCCGTGAGGGATAGCCTTCTAGCAGTATTCATCATATCACAATACCGGAGCCTGGTCAATCGGGATCCAAAGGCAATCGTCCCTCGTGGGGATGGGCGCTGGAGAGTGAGTGAAAGGAGGTGGAGAGAAAGCGGAGGTTGCAGCCTGTGGAAGCAAGCATAGGTCACCGCTCCTAATGAGGGAGACGACCTGTGCTATCCGCGTGTGAGGTTCCCCCACGCGTCGAGAAGTTTATCACGGAACGTGATAAAGTTCAAAAAAGGAGGACGCATCATGAGTCGGAAGAATCTCAGTCGGCGTGAATTCATGCGCCTGAGTGCCCTGACTGCCGCGGGCGCAGCCCTGGCCGGGTGTGCGCCGCAGGTGGTTGAGAGGACGGTCGAGGTGCCGGTCCAACAAACCGTGGAAGTGGAAAAGACCGTCGTCGTCCAGGCTACTCCCGCACCAGAGGAAGTGGTGGAGATCAGTTTTATGGGTTGGGGCGGCACCGAAGAGGACTTGGGCGTTCGCTCTGCCATCACGGTTTTCGAGGGGGCGGAGCCCAACATCAAAGTGACCTGGCTACACACGCCGGAGAACTATTCGGAGAAAATGCTGGCCATGGTCGCCGCCGGCACGCCACCGGACACGGCTTTCATCAGGAACCAGGACTTTACAACCTATTCCCACGAGGGAATGCTACTCGACATCACCGACATGCTCAAGGCCGACTCGGCCGTAGGCGCACCAGGTTACTTTATCGAGCCCCAGGAAACAGAGCGCAGCACATACCAGGGGCGCTGGTACGGCATCGGGTCGTGCTGGACAGGCTCTCACATCTACCTCAACGCCGACATCTTCAGTGAGGCGGGCATCGAACCGCCCAGCAACGACCCCGACGAGGCCTGGGATTGGGACTACTTTGTCGAGGTGGCCCGGCAGTTGACGGTGGACACCAATGGCAAACACCCGGGCGAGAGTGGCTTCGACGTGGACAACGTGGACCGCTGGGGGGTCTACTGGGATAAATGGTGGATGGAGCTGCTGGGGCCCATCGAGTCCAATGGTGGCAAGTACGTTGATCCAGCCACCGGCCTGTTGGCTCTCGATCAGCCGGCAACCTACGAAGCCATCCAGCGCATTGCCGATCTGACGCTGGTGCATCAGGTGGCACCCCTTTCTTCGGTCTTGGACCAACTGGGAATGAGCAACACGCAGATGTTGGAGACCGGCAAGCTCGCTATGGCGATAGATGGCTCCTGGGCCTTGTCCTGGATGTGCAAGATCGTGCCCACGCTGGGAACAGCGTGCTTGCCCAAGATAAAGCAGCCTGCCACCGGTCTGCAAGCCCACCTGCACTCGGCTTTTGCGGCCTCGAAATACCCCGAGGCCGCCTGGCGGTGGGTGCGTTTCCTGGCCACCGAGTTCTACCAGCTCCAGTTCTTGAAAATGGGCCTGTGGCTGCCCAGCCAGACAGACCTGATGACTGAGGAAGGGCTGGCGAAATGGATGACCACTCGAGTCAGTGCCACCGAGGGGGTCCATCCGCCTGGCTATGAACTGATCGTGACCGAGTATGTGCCCAAGTATGGCCACATCCTCTACCAGCCACCGGGTTATCAACAGGTCGAGGCGGTCACCGCTCCCGCGTTTGACGCCATCTGGATCGGCGACAAGACGGCCGAGGAGGCGCTGTCAGAAGCCGTACCGGAAGGCAACGCCATCCTTGAAGAAGCACTCCTCTGAGGCTCAGCAGGGACAAACCCGGCCGCGCAGGGCATTCCAGTCGGACGCTGGAACAGGCCCTGCGCGGCCACATCTTGGTTGGAGTTTGGCTCCTTTTGGGAGGATACGATGACCGCGATAGTTCGCTGGCTGAGAAAACCCGCGGCGAGACGCAACGTGGTGGGCTATATCTTCATCGCCCCCTTTGTCTTGGGGTTCCTGTTCTGGTTCCTGATACCTGCGTTGACCTCCCTCTGGCTGGTCTTTCAGAAATGGAACATGATTGCCCCGCCCGAGTTCATTGGCCTCGGCAATTTCAAGAAGCTGCTCACTGACAGGCTCTTCTGGCAAGCCTTGAAGGTGACCACGGTATACTCGGCCATCGCGGTGCCGCTGGGTATGGTTCTGGCCTTCCTGCTGGCCATGTTGATGAACTCCAAGGTGCGCGGGATCACCGTCTTTCGCACCATCTACTACCTGCCCAGTATCGTGCCGGCGGTGTCGAACGCGGTCCTGTGGGCCTGGATCCTGAACTCGGATTTCGGCTTGCTCAATGCGCTCCTGCACGTCTTCGGCGTGCGTAGGATTCTGTGGCTCCAGGATCCGGATTGGGCGCTGCCGGCCCTGGTCCTGATGAGTCTGTGGAGCCTGGGTGGCGGGATGGTGATCTACCTGGCGGGCCTGCAGGGCATCCCCAATGAGTTCTACGAAGCGGCGGAGATTGATGGCGCAGGTGGGTGGGCAAAACTGTGGCACGTGACGCTACCCCTGATGTCGCCGGTCATTTTCTTCAACCTGGTTATGAGCATCATCGGCACCTTTCAGATCTTCACCGCTGGTTATCTCATCACCAACGGCGGCCCGCAGAACGCCACTCTTTTCTACGTCTTATACCTGTGGCGCAATGCCTTCCTATACCTCAACATGGGATATGCGGCTGCCCTGGCGTGGGTGCTCTTTATCATCATCATAGGGTTGACGGCGCTTGTTTTCAAGGGCATCGGCAGCCGGGTGTATTACGAGGAAGCAGGTTGAGGAGGTGAATCGTGGCGGCGACTGACGACAGGCTTCTTACACAGGGTTCTCCTGATGCTCGCGCTGTGAGTGGCAGCTCAAGCCGCAGGTGGTTGACTCGAGCCGTGATCTGGGTCGTGCTGGTTATAGGAGCGGTCCTGATGATGCTCCCTCTGCTCTGGATGGTCAGCAGTTCCTTCAAACTGCAGCAAAGGGTCTTCCAGATGCCGCCCCAGTTGATTCCAAACCCCTTCCGCCCCCAAAATTACGTGGATGCCCTGACCTACAAACCGTTTCACATCTACTTTAGGAATACCGCCTTTGTCGTCTTGATGCACGAGATAGCCGTCCTCTGGGCTGCCTCTTTCTGTGCCTATGGCTTTGCCCGCATGCGGTTTGCAGGGCGCGATTTGTGGTTTGGGGTCGTGCTGGCCACTATGATGGTGCCCTATGTGGTCACGCTGGTGCCAAACTTTGTGATCTTCAGCCGGCTACACTGGATTGACACGTTCCTGCCGCTCATCGTGCCCCCGTTCTTTGGAGGAGGAGCCTTCTATATCTTCCTTCTGCGCCAATTCTTCCGCACCATCCCGGAGGAGCTGGCCGATGCGGCACGCATTGATGGGTGTAACGAGTTCACTATCTACGCACGCATCATGATGCCGCTGGCCAAACCGGCGCTGACCACGGTGGCAATCTTTACCTTTATCGGTGCCTGGAACGACTTTATGGGGCCTCTATTGTACCTGAACTCGCCCGAGAGGTTCACCGTCTCCATCGGATTGTCGGCATTCCGCAGCGTGCTGAACACGCGTTGGGATCTGCTGATGGCCGCTTCGACAGCGACGACTCTGCCAATCATCATCATCTTCTTCCTCGCCCAGCGGTACTTTGTGCAGGGAGTCGTGATGACGGGGCTCAAAGGGTAAGCCGGCGTTCAGCGATGGCGTGTTAGATCCACCCCACCATCTTGCTATAGATCGTGGCGCATATCTCATAGCAGAAGATGGTGAGCCGGGAGTGTGTCTGCAGCCACTTGTAGCCATAAGCGGGCTGGCCCTCTGAGAATACAGAGATCCAATAGAAATCTCCCCAGCCCATTTTCTTCGCCGTTGCTACGGCGCGCCTCGTGTACAGATCCAGGGTCACCAGCGTTGGTTGGCTCATGCGTTCTGCCTCGATGATTTCCAGCGAGTACAGTAGATTCTGGTACGTATTCCGTGAGCGGTCCTCTTCGATGATGTTCTCGCGGCGAACGCCCAATTTGGCAGCGTATTCAGCCATGACCCTGGCGTTAGTAATCCCTAACCTTTGATTGTCTCCGGTAGACATGATGAGCCTTGCATGAGGGAACTTGACCCACCATCTACACGCCAATTCGATTTGTGCTCTGGTGGGTTTCGTGGGCAGGGAACGATCCTTCAAGGCATAAGAAGGAATGACAAAGCAATGTGGGTCTGATGGTGGACGATCAGCGATGCCCCACCATTTCTGCAGTTTCACGTTCATGGCATAACTCGGCTGGAGTTGGAGCGCTCGCCAGCGACTCGAGTGCCTGCGAATACGCACGGATCGAAAGCGGTAACCTTCATTATAATACGACTCCGCTGGTGGTCAACTCAGTTGGCAGACTTGGCAAATTGGGGTACAATAAACGCATTCCTGTAGTGGAACGCCATCACAAGCCAAGGAGGTTAACCATGCTCGTCGGAGATCGAATGACCAAGCGTCCTATCACAGTAAGCGAGGACACGTCCATTGACAAAGCGTTGGAACTGATGCGGGACGCCAAAGTCCGTCGCCTGCCAGTGTTGGACAAACACGGCAAACTGGTCGGTATCGTCTCGGAGAAGGACCTGCTGTACGCCTCGCCTTCACCCGCCACCTCGTTGAGCATCTACGAGATTCCCTACCTGCTCTCCAAGATCAGGATGCACAACATCATGACGAAAGATGTGATCACCGTCACCGAAGACACCCCGCTGGAAGAGGCCGCCCGGATCATGGCAGACAGCAAGATCGGTGGGCTGCCGGTGATGCGGGACGGCAAACTGGTGGGCATCATCACCGAGACCGATATGTTCAAGCTCTTTCTGGAATTGATGGGTGCACGGGAGGAGGGAGTGCGCCTGAGCATGTTGATCCCGGCGGAGAAGGGGACGCTGGCCAGGATCGCCGGCAAGATCGCCGAGTTGGGCGGCAACGTGCTGGCCCTGGGTACAATCATGGGGGAAGACCCCACCAACTGCGAACTGACGATCAAGGTGGCGGACGTGCCCCAGGAGAAACTGGTCGCGGCGATGGAGGGCCTGGGACTGCGCATGTTGGACGCCCGATACTGCACGACGCCGGCGTGCGCGGTCTAGCCGTCCGGCCTCGTTTGTGACACACAAGGGTACGGACGCCCCGCTTCAGCGAGGACTTTCCACCCTGTGCGACGTCCGACCTGTCCCGGCCCCCATCCCTGGGGACCACTCACCTATTGCCTGGAGGGAACTGCCCGATGGCCGAACCTGCGCGCATCCTGCGCGATGCCTACAACGCCGTTGACCCGGCTGTGCCGTTGCCCAGCGGCGACCCGCGCTACGTGGACTGCACCGACGTCCGCGGCGACCGGGACGTGGTCCAGCAGTAGAGAACGACGCCGACCACCAGTTGATGCTCTACAACCTGAGCGTGCTGGAGTATCTCAATGGCCCGCCCCCCTGGCACGACGTCCATCCGGCCGTGCGCGGCCTGCCCAAGTTCCAGGAGGCCCTGAAACGTGAGCGAGAAACCCTGGGGCTGGCCTGACACGCCGGCCGCCCGGCAAAACCTGGAGACGCTGTCGGCGCTGGCGCGGGCCATCGGGATGACTGCCCCGGGCCGTTTCGTGCTCCTGCTGGCCAAATGCAATGTCCCGGTCCAGCGCGAGACGCTGGCGGCGCAATTGCGGGTGATGCTGGAGCCGTTGGGCGTGGAACTGCTGGAGGTCACCCTGGACGAGCCGGTGAGTGATCTCTTGAGCCACCTGCAGGCTCGCCTGGGGGCATCCATCCAGCGGGCCGGGCCAGCCGAATGGGAACTCCTGGCGCAACCCCAGCCCGCCGTCGCCGTGGCAGAACCCCAGGCTCCGTACTCCGCTTGTCCGCCGCTGGCCCTCAGCGTGTATGGGCTGGAGGCCTCGCTGCACTCCGACACCCCCCACCCGCCCCTCCTGGCCCACCTCAACCTGGCGCGGGAGCGGTACCGGGAACTGGGGGGCCCGCTGGTGCTGTGGCTGCCCGACTACGCGCTCACCCGCCTGGCGCGGGAAGCGCCCGACTTTTGGGCCTGGCGCAGCGGCGTCTTCGAGTTTGCACCAGAGGCGGAGATGGCCGCAAGTGCCCTGCGCCAGATGGCCTACGAGCCAGGCCTCGTGACCTCCAGCCTGAATGCGGCGGCCAAGCGAGAGCGACTGGCATTGCTGGAGCAACTGCTGGCCGACTACCGGCTGCTTGGGGAGGGGCCGCAGGAGCGAGATGCACAGGCAGGCATCCTGTGGAAGATGGGGAGCCTGCGCCAGGACCTGGGGGGGTACCAGGCAGCCCAGCGAGACTATCAGGAAGCACTGAGAATCGAGCAACAACTGAGCGATGCGCAGGGGAGCGCTGGACTGCTCCACAACCTGGGGATGCTGGCTCACGGTCAGGGAGACTATGCCGAGGCCCGCCGCCTGTACCAGGAGTCGCTGGACATCAACCAGCAACTGGGCAACCGCGCCGGCGTCGCCCAGACGCTCCACCAACTGGGGCTGCTGGCGCAGGACCAGGGGGACTATGCCGAGGCCCGCCGCCTGTGCCAGGAGTCGCTGGACATCGAGCAGCAACTGGGCAACCGCGCCGGTATCGCCATCTCGCTCCACCAACTGGCGGTGCTGGCGCAGGACCAGGGGGACTATGCCGAGGCCCGCCGCCTGTACCAGGAGTCGTTGGACATCAAGCAGCAACTG